>Ga0256826_1000225_pt1 | contig 32452 bp, 54 predicted proteins | sample CV79metaG_FD_185975 | JGI IMG/M metagenome (GOLD analysis project Ga0256826, IMG submission 185975) | Hydrothermal vent microbial communities from East Pacific Rise, Pacific Ocean - CV79 | ecosystem: Environmental > Aquatic > Marine > Hydrothermal vents | place: Pacific Ocean: East Pacific Rise...
TACTCCGGCTATTCCGGTGTCGCCTTTAGGTCCGGCTACTGTTGAGTCTGAACCGGTGTCGCCTTTCGCTCCGGTTGCTCCGGTTGGTCCGGTTGGTCCGGTTTCGCCTTGTACTCCGGCTATTCCGGTGTCGCCTTTAGGTCCGGCTACTGTTGAGTCTGAACCGGTGTCGCCTTTCGCTCCGTCCGGTCCTATAGGTCCTACTGAACCCGTATCGCCTTTTGGTCCGGCTACAACACTATCTTTTCCGGTGTCGCCGGTGTCGCCTTTAGGTCCGGTTGTTCCGGTTGCTCCGGTGTCGCCTTTAGGTCCTTGTACCCCTATAGGTCCTTCTACTGTGCTATCCGCTCCGGTTGCTCCCGTGTCTCCGGTTATACCCGTGTCACCTTTAAGACCTTTTTCGCCTTGCGGTCCGGTTGCTCCCGTGTCTCCTTGCGGTCCGGCTACGGTGCTATCTTCGCCCGTTGGTCCTTGCGGTCCTTCGCTTCCGGTTGCTCCGGTTGGTCCGGTGTCTCCGGTTAAACCGGTGTCGCCCGTTGTTCCGGTTGGTCCGGTTGGTCCGGTGTCGCCCGTTGGTCCTTGCGGTCCTTCTACGACGCTATCCGCTCCGGTGTCGCCTTTATCGCCTTTTGGTCCAATAGGTCCGGCTACGGTGCTATCATTTCCGGTGTCGCCTTTAGGTCCGGTTAAACCGGTGTCGCCTTTAGGTCCGGCTATAACACTATCTTCGCCCGTGTCGCCTTTTGGTCCTATAGGTCCTTCCGGTCCGTCCGGTCCAATAGGTCCGGCTACTGTTGAATCGTTTCCGGTATCCCCTTTAAGCCCTTGCGGTCCTATAGGTCCTTCCGGTCCTTCTACTGTTGAATCCTCTCCGGTGTCGCCTTGCGGTCCTTCCGGTCCGTCCGGTCCGGTTAAACCGGTGTCGCCTTTCTCTCCGGTGTCGCCTTTCTCTCCGGCTACAATTACTATAGTTTTTTCATTTGTTCCGCCACTCATTCCGTAAGTTTTTCTTATGAATCGGCTTAAAATGATAGAAGCTTCTATAGATAAAAGACCTAATTCTTCGATTATTCTATTCGCTAATCCGCCTAAACTTCCGGTGTTTCTCTTTCCGTACTTAGTCGTAATATTCCCGATTTTTTCCTCAGTAATATTCGTATTTAAGCCCGTGTTAGTATTAAGCCCACCCGCTCCGGTTTGTGCCGTGTTTGCTTTCTCTATACTATTCGCTTCAAAACATACGGCTTTACAAACTTCATAGTTCCTACGTGTTTCTTCGCCTACACTATAACCGCGAAATTCGCCGAAAATTATCTCTATTTTCATAAATGATAAATTTAAAAGTGATTTGATGTCGTCGTCTGAAGTTGTTGTTTGTGGAAAAAGTTGTTTGTAGAAGTTTATCGCTTCGGCTTCACTCCCGAATAAGTCTATATAAGTAGGTAAATAAAACATTTGTTCCCTTTTGTATAGGGCTTTAACGCCCTACTATTTAGTCGTTAAAAGTAACTTCGTAAGATTTACCTTTAGCGATTAATCTTTTACCCTTATTTGATTTAAGAGAACCTTTTCCAATTACTATAGAATTTTCCGCTTTTAATCTCGCTTCTTCTTCCGTAACTACTTCTTCGTTTGTTTCGTTTTCTTTTGTATCTTTTGACATTTTGTAACCTTTTTTTTAATTTTAAGTATATACCCCGAAGGGTACGTTTTAAGCTTCGTCTATATCAAAAGCGATAATACGGTTTGATTTGTCCGTTTCTGTTTCGATAATGTCAATACCATAAGATAAAACACCTTGAACCGCTACACCAAAAAAGCTTGCGTCCGTCATATCACGTGTTTCGTCGTAGTTTTTAGCTAATACTAAAGCCGACATATCTAAACCGATACAGTTCGAAACTGTAGCCGTCTTTTTAATAGAGTTTGATTTAAAAACTTCAATACCCATATATTTGCCGATATAACCCTCGTAAACCATATTAGAAGCTTTTTCACCTTGAAGTGCCGAACCTTGAAGTTCTACCAAAGTATTGATTACTGAAGGGCTACCAATACACGCACGGTCGTTCATTCCAACGTTAGCTAAATCGAACGCCGTAGCTAAACCGCTAAACGCTTTATCAACTGTAGCGATTACACCCGTTACCGTTACTTTTGCTTTTGAAGCTAAAGCCACTAAAGAAGCGTCTACGTCTAAAGCTAAACCTTTACCGGCTTCTTTTGTTACGTGACTTTTTAAGTTCGTTGGCGCTGTTGCAATATCTTTTACACCGTCAAGTTTAACCGAATAAAATGGCGCGTGTGAAATTTGAACTTTTTGGTTCGTACCGTCTAAATTTTGGTGTGTAATAGTTCCCGAATATTGACCGATTGTTACGGCTTCAGTTCCTAAAATGTCGATTGCTCCACCGCGTACGATTTGACCGTTATATAGTCCACGCGCTACCGACGGAACTACTGATTTTTCGATAAGGTTTGTTTCTACTAAATCCGTGAAGATTGTTATTTGTGCGTTAGTCATAGTTTTAATTCTCTCTTATGATTTATAATAAAGCTAATTTGTCGGCGGTGCTAACTTTAGCCCGTTCTTCCGTACTCATAGCTTCGTATTTTTCCGCCGTTAAGCCCTCTTTTTGTTGTTCGTTGTTCTTTGTGTGTTGTTGGCGTTGTTGTTGCTGATTGTTTTCGCCTTGCTTAGTGAAAACAATATCTTCGCCGTACTTCTTAACGAAGTCTTCACTTTTGAAGTCTTCAGAACCTAACGACGCTAAGTCGTCTTCGTCGATTAACTTCATAGCTTTTTTAGGGTTCTTAATTCCTAAATCTCTAAGCGCCGATTGACGGCTAAAAGCCGTGTCGCGGTCTGCTAAAAGTTTGTCTACGTCTTCTTTTGAAACATAACCGTTTTTTTTGTCTTCTTCCGAAGCGTTTTTAGCTTTGTCGAATCCCTTATTATAAGAAACTTGTAACGCTTTGTCGCTTTCTTCTTTAGCTTTTTTAAGTGCTTCAGTAAGCGCCGTTTTGTTAGTGTCTGCTACTTTTGTAGCTTCGCCCTTTAGTCTTGCGATTTCTGCTAATGCTTGTTCTAAATCCATTCTAAACCCTTTTGTTCCTATTTGTCCCGACGATTAACTCCCCGCGATTATTACGAAAATTATAGCATAATCGTTTAAGGTTTCAAAATAATATAAGATAATATAGTTTTTTACATATTGAAAGTATATACCTTTAACCCCGTCGTGCGTGGATTTGCCCTAAACTATTTCTAAAGGTCTTCTTTATCGCTAAACGTGTTTAATCGCTTTAAGGGGCTTTAAAATGACTTTAAAGGTATATACCTATATTTAAGTTTCGGGGCTAATAAATCACGTCTTTTTCATAAATTCCGTCTATAATTATTTCGGGTTTACCCTTTTCTATCGCGTCATAAATTGCGTCTATAAATTCTATACTCGAATAATCGTCGTCGGCTAACTCATTAAATAAAGGAATTTGTTTCCTAAATTTTAAAAAATACGCTTCTTTAGCTTCTTCTAATTCTTTCATTTTGTAGCCCTTTTTATATCTGTTATATACTGCTTTGTCATAACCGGAATAAAAGCTTCTAATAGTTTTCCATTAATTCCGGTATCGTCGAAGCCTAAAAGTTGAGTAATGTTTGCGAAGATTTCAGTTTGTGGCATACCTCTTTCGCGTAAGTAACTCGTAGTGTGTCCGGCTATTCCATAATTTCCACCAACTCCCGCGATATTATTCATTGTCGCACTTCCTATAATATCACTAAGCGCACCCGTGCTATATTTGCTTTTTACTGAACGCATAAATTTAGAATTAGCCATTAATTCCGCGTACTGCGTATATTCGTTATAATCGCTAAACGTTGAGAACCTGAAGAAATTCATAGCGTCGCCGTCGTCCATAGCTTGAAGTAAATGTAGCTTTCTTTCGTAGTCGCGTCCGTATGCTTCAGTCACTCCCATATTGTCGGCGTACCACTTTTTAAAGTCTTTCTCTTTTATGCCTAAGCTTTTATATAATTCGTTTTCGATTTTAGCCATTTCGGCGTGATTACTCGCTACGTTTAAATCTTGAATATGATTATGTTTTTTATTAAGTGCTTCTTTAATCGCCTTTTGTGCTTTTGAACTTCTACCTTTTCCGGAATTAGTCATAATTGTTTTTCTATCTAAAGCCATAGCGTCCGTAAAATCTTTTCTTCCTGAATAAAATAATGTTCTCGAAATTTGTTCCCCACCTATACCGTCGCGCCCTAAGTGGTCGTCTAAAAAATGCCCTTTTTCGTGTCTATATATTGCTATGCCTTTTTCGTTTGTAAACTTTCTTTTACCCATATTGATAGCACCGTAATTATCATAATAAGCCCCGCTTTTAGGATTATGTAATATTCCGGCATAACTACCGTCGTATTTGTCGTTTAGGGCTTTAATGTAGTCCGGTGTGTGTTTAGTGAAGGAATTAGTTTCCCACGAAATAACCTCTTCGGCATTTAATGACCTTGCTTCTTTAATCTTTGCTAAACGCTTCTTTTCTGCTACTGCTTTTATATTTGCTATAAAATCATCATCTTTCTTTTTTTGTTGTTCCGGTGTTAGCTTGGAAAACTCTTTATAGCGTTTGTCAAGTGGTGCGAATTTCTCGTAATACTTTCGGCTATCTAAAGTATCTAAGTCATTTAAGACTTCTATTTCGGCTTCTATAGCCTTCTTCTTTTTATAATATGCGTCTTTGTTCTTAGTATATTCGTCGCTACCGATAACAGTCTTCCCGCGAACTTTTCTATAATCCGTTTTGACTACTTCTAATTCATCATATTTACCGTCTATATTTTTACGATAAATATCCCTTCTTTTGTCCTCTTCTTTTTGTAGGTCGCTTATCTCTTTTTCGACTTCCGTTTTATTCATATCTTTAAGGGGCTTTTTCTTCGGTTTCGGTTTCGGTTTCGGCGGAATAATTTCTTCGCCTATATCTTCATAAGGTACGGTCGTACTTCTACAGTAGACGTGTAGGGGCGGGGCGTTTACTCCTACTTGAAGGTCCTTCAATAAATAAACGTTGTCGTCGTGGTCTTTGCATATCTGCGAAGTTCTTTCGTCCCCGACTGCGATATATTGATACTTATCAAAACCGGCTTCGCTAAAACTGCTTTGTTTTGCTATTGAATTAATTCGGGCGGTTTCTGTAATAAGTAGACGTCTAGCTTCGTAGTCCGTCGCACCAAAAGACCGTTTTAAATCCGACTTTAAAGCGTTCCAATTATTCCCCTCTAAAAAGTTATTCGTTAAGGTCTTGAAAAGCTTATCCGATAAGTTGCTTCTTTGAGTCCATACTCTCGAACTAAATCGGCGACCCTGAAATTCTGAATTTATAACCGCTCTTATTTTGCTTTGTGATGTTTGTTTAAAGTTGGTTTGGAATTGATTTTTTACCGCTTTTTCGGTTTCGCTATAGTTTTCTTCTAAGCTTTGTTCACTAACACTTTTTTGTGCCTTCTTTAAATCGCTTATATTCGCTTTAAGTTCCACTTGTAACCGTTGGTATCTATCTATCTTAGATACTCCCGTCATTCGCTCCATAGAAGCCATAAAAGCCACGTCGTCCGAATACCTTCCCGATTTTATATAGTAACGAAGCTTCTTATTAAATTCTCTAAACTCTTTAGGTGTTAAGAGGGCTTTCGCTTCGTCCATACCTAAACCGTTTTTAGTTGCGTATTCTGAATAAAATCTTTCTAGTTGAGATTGAACTACTTTCATTTTCGCACGGTAAAGTTTATCTAACTTTAAAGCGTCTCTATCTACCTTTAAATCTAAACGGTTCGCTTCTTGAAGCCAATATTCGGCACTTCTATTTTGTGAAGCTTTCGTTACTTTAGGCATTTATTTAATTCTCGAATTCTTCGTATAGTCCCGTAACGGCTTCTTTAGCTTCTTTTTGAATCTGTGTATAATCTTCTTCGTTACCTATTCGTTTCGTCGCTTCTTGTATGCTCATAAAGCCACCGTCTACCGCCGTCTTCGTTGTTATCACGTCTTCTTTAAAGTTTTCGCCTATAGGGTCGCTAAACTCTATATCTATATCTAAAAGTTGCTTGAAGGTCTTCGCAATATTATTTCTTTTTTCTGTAACTCTCGAAGACGTATTACTTAACATTCTTTCGATAGCTATCCCCGAAAGATTTCCGTCCCCGCCAATTCCTAAAGCTATAGGATTAACCGCTAAAGAACTGAAGATTTGACTTTCTAAGTTTGCGCGGTGTTGGTCGCTTTGTTCTATACGGCTTTCTAAACTGATTTGTTCGGGCTTCATACCACCGTCGCGAATAATTACTACACGGTCGCGAAGATTTACCGAAGCGTTACCGTTTTCGTCATACTCTAAAGCTTCTTCCGGAAGTGCTAAAAGCGGGTTTGATATTTTGTCAAAAGTTTGTGAATTGATTGTATTTGTTACAACTATTTCGCGAAGTAGTGCTATGTTATCATCTGTATAATCACTCTTCCCGCCGAAGACTAAATTAGTCACTTCGGCTACTATAGGCTTCGATACTACTTCATAACTTACGATAACACCGTGTTCGCCTTCTTTGTGTAGTAAGCCTTCGATTTCCGTGTCTATATACTCACGTTTAAGCTTCTTTTCGCCGTTCTCTTCGAAAGTAGTTTGTTTGATTTTTTCGTAAACTATTTCGTTCTCTTTGTGTACTTCCAAAAGGTAAACTTCTACACCGTTATCTTCTTGAATCAGATTAAAAATAGTATAGCTTTCGTTAATGTCTTGAATAAATTCGTTTTGTGTAGCATAGTACGAAATTGAATTATAGATATTAATATATGGTTGCCCGTTGTGTTCTACAATTTTGACTAAGCACGAACCGCCGATAGATTGCTCTTTAATCATATTCTTAACTTTTTGCGACATATATTCGCTTTCTTCGCCGTTAAATGTTACCCGTCCATTTGTAGCAAAAGAGATATAAGTCGAAGTTACCGAACTTAAAAGGTTCGACGGCACTACTAAGTCGTCTATACTTGAATAAGAAGCGTTACTTCCATCGTAACCCGTCATTACGTTGTTGCCCTGAACGATAGCACCCGAACCCATAAGTTCTAATTTAATACGGCTATTAACTGAAGCACGGAAAATACCCGCGCTTTGTTCCTCGAAGATTTCTCTATTTCGTGAGTAGTTTTTATATTTTGAACTAAGTAGGTATTCGAATAAATACATTTTTTTCCTCTTTTTGCGAAAAGTTTTTAGTATTATATCATTTTATAAACCGGACGGCTTTTTAACGCCCCCACTCCTACCTCTTCGGGTCTGAAGCTTTTCGGTACTATATCTAAGTGAATCTATAAAGTGATTGTAGTCGTCTATAGGTTTACCGGTTTGTCTTCCGTTTCTATCTTTCGCCCAACTGTAGTTTAAAAACTCTTTTTCTTGTTCGATTAAATGCGCATTAATAATAATCTCATAATCTAGTAAAAAATCTATACCGGCGTTTATACTATCCGCCCCTTTTTTAGCCCCTTTTATTCGTGGGACTCCTTTAGCCTTAATACTTGCGATTGATTTCGGTTCGCTACTATCTGCGACTATTTCGTGCTTGTGTACCTTTAAATCTATAAGCTTCGTCGCTATTTGACTATTGCTCATTCCGGTATTGTAGAACCCATCATAAACGTATATCTTTTTTTCTTTGTGGTTAATGAAGTTTTGACAAAATGCCGTAGGGTCTACAGAATAACCGAAGTCAAGCCCGTAAAACCCTTCTAAGCCTTTAATCTCTTCTTCGCGTATTAATCGCCTACTAAAATTTCCGAATACTAAGCCGTCCGCCGTTCCCCATTCTGCTAAAGCATAGATTTTATAATAGCGTGGATTTGTTAGCTTCTTCGCGTCCAAAACGTCTTTATATTCGGCGTCTATAAACTGATTGTCTAAGTAAGTAGTCTTTAAAATAAATACGTTTTTCATTCCGCTATCGAAGAAAACTTTTTTAACCCAATTTTCGGCACTTATCGGATTGAAAGTAACTATGATTTGTTTAAAAGTTCCGGTTTCTCCACGTACTCTTAAATCTAGTTGTTCGAAGTCTTCTTGCATTAATTCGGTCGCTTCTTCTATCCAAACGCCCGTTATACCTTCGATTGATTTAAGCCGTTCTACGTCATCTAAACCCGTAAAAAGGAACTGCGACCCCGTAGGCTTATAAGTCATTGTCTTATCGGTTAAATTTATTGTAAAGTCGCTATATAAGCCCCACTTAACGATTATATTCTTCATAAGTTCGAAGACGGAACGCTTTATAGTTCTATCGACCTTTCGGACGATTAAAAATTTATGATTAACGTGTTTCTCGTAAAGAAGACGATACAAAAGCTTTCTAGCGACTATATGGCTTTTACCGCTACCACTTCCACCGTAAACAACTTCGTATCTTAATTCGTTATTGAATAGGGGTATATAAACGGGGCTATACTTGCGGGTATAATCTCTAAATTCTGCGAAGTCGAAAGAAGGGGCTTTACTCATTGTCGTATTTATCTCTTATTTCTTCGGGTAGATTATCCCATTTTTCGGCTTTATCCAATATTCTAATAAGCGCCCCGTCTTGAAAGTGTATACTTATAATCGAAGCATTTTTTATATCTGTTTTTTTTCCTTCCATTACTTCGCCTATATCTATTTCGTTTTCGTCCATTTTTATATTTATTGTTAGTTCCATTTTTAAAACTTCCCCTTAAAATCTTCGTCGCTATCTTTTAAAACAATAGTATTATTTATATTGTCGGTCTTCGGGGCGTGTCGTGGTGCTTCCCCTTTCGTTATCATAGCTTTGTCGTTTGCTTCTACTCCCTTCTTCATTTCGTCATAGTCGCCAATTATTGATAAGTATTCTCTATGCTTGAATTCTACTCTTAAACGTGCGTCTAAGTCTTCCCCCGCTTCTTTTAAATCTCTCGCTTTCATAAGTATAAGAATTTCTATCGCGTCGGCGTCTGCTTTTTGTCTAAGTTCGATAATGTTTTGAAAGTTGGAAGCTAAACGGTGTGTCTTTTTTGCTTCGCTAAGTTGTTGTTGAAGGTCTGAAGCATAAACTTTTTTCGCTTCGGGTGTTTCTAAAAGTGTTTCCTTTTTTCGCAAAATCGTTTCTTTTGCTTCTAAAAGTTCGTCTTCTATTATAAGTAAGCCCACCTCTTCGCTAAGTGTTTCCTTCGTGGTTTCCTTTTGCCACCCTTTAGCCTTACTCTTCTTTGATATTTGCCCTTTAGATATACCCGTAGCCGTTACGATTTCGCTTAAAGGTTTACCCGCTTCAAATAGTGCTTTAGCTTTCGCCCAAACTGAAGGTTTAATAGCCATTACTTCCCGCTTTTATTAAAGGGTATCGTGTATATTAAACGGGCTACTAAATAACCCGCTTCGTTTATACTAAATATATATTTTCTCATTTTGCCCCCTTGAAGTATTCTCTAAACGTGTTTCGCCACTTTACGGATAAAATTACTCTCGCACTCTCATAGCCTAAGCCCTTGCGTATTGCTAAAGTCATTAAGGGCGAACGACGAACACCCTTTTCCATATTGTTTTTAATCATTATATAGCCCTTCTACAACACGGACATACTTTAACACCTATAGACTTTATTAAGTGGGCTATAACGTCTATAGTGAAGCCATTCCCTAACATTCTGAATCGTTGCGTATTACTTACCCCTTCCGTGTACCCTTCCGGCACGGTCTGAAGTCGTTCCCATTCCGTAGGCGTTAATCTTCTAATAGTTCCGCCCTTCATTCCTAAAGTAAAAGAGTTTCCCGCCCGAAGGGTCGGCGATTTTTTTAGCCCTACTTTGTTGTCTTGAAAACCGCTCGTACATTCACAAACGAATATCTTCTTATCTGAAGTAATTATTCTATCGTAGTCCCGAACTATGTTTTTTCGTACGCACTCTTTAAACGGCTCTATATGCTCTTTATACTCTAAGTCGTCCATTATGTCGGGTAAACTGATTTCTTTGTCTTTAAGGCTATCCCCTTGCGGTATATTCGTCCAAAACATACGGGCGCGGTTTTGTCCGCTAACTAAGTCACTATTTATCTCTATAGGTTCGACCCCTATAGCTTCAGAAAGAATATCTTTCCACTTTTTAGCCATTTTGACATTTTCTAAAAGGAAGTATTCGGGCTTCACTTCTTTTAATATTCGTATATACTCCCAAAAGAGATAAGATTGTCCTTTAAACTCGAATCCTTCCGCTTTTAGTTCTAAATACTGCTTTAGTGTCGTTATCTCTATTTCGCACGTCGAAGTCATTCCCTTACGTGTACCGCCGAAGCTGAAGTTTTGGCACGGGCTACCGCCTATAAGTAAATCTATTTGTTCGGGGATTTCTTCGTGTCCTATTTCTGTAACACTTCCTAAGCGGTGCGGGGTGTCTTGCGGGTAGTTCTTATCTGCTATTTTAATCGCATATTTATCTATCTCGCTACTGTAATATCTATCTACCTTCAGTTCGGCACGGTCTAGCGCAATACGTGCGCCACTCATACCGTCGAATAAGCTTAATACATTCATTTTATAACCTTTTGTTTAATGTTTGTAAGTATATACTTTTATCACTTAAAACGGAATTTCGTCTTCGTCTATATCTATTTCCGGAACACTATTCGGGGGCGGTGTTGGTCTTCCGTTTTTGTCTTTGTAGACGGTCGGGGCTTGTTGTCCATAAGTTCCCGTCGATTGTCTATCGTTGCGGGATTGATACTGTTGCGGTTCGTTTTGTTGTGCCGGTTGTTGTTGTCCTTGATTATCGCCTTTCGTGTCTAGCATTTGCATAGACTCGACCGCTACACTATGTTTACTTCTTTTTTGTCCGTTATTATCTACCCATTGTTCGAAGACTATACGCCCTTCTACTAAAACCTTACTTCCTTTTCGAAGATACTGATTTGCTACTTCGCCACTTCTTCCGAAGAAAGTTATATCTATAAAACAAACTTCCTCTTTCTTTTCGCCGTTGCTTGTAAACTTTCTCGAAGTCGCTATAGCCGTCTTTGCGATAGCCGTTCCGCCTTGCGTGTATCTTAGTTCTATATCGCGGGTTAAATTCCCGACTAAAATTACTTTATTGAACATTGTCTTCCTTTTCCTTAAGGTCTTCTTTTTTAATCGTATCATTTACAATTAACAATATACGTAAATACTTCTTTTCGCTTTCTACGTATCTATTCCATAGTCTATTATATTCTCGACCTATTAAAACCAAAGATATAAACATAAAGACGTTACTTATGGCTATAGCCGTTAAAATGCTTTCTACCATTAATTAGCCCTTACTATATGCTTATTGTTTACTAGAAGCTTTTTAACTTCCTTCAGTATATTAGCCTTATCTACTCCGGTTTGTTCGCTTAGTTTGCTCACTAAAGCCCCTATAGCTATAATCATATCTTCGGCGTATATATTCGGGTTTGCGAAGTCGATATTAATCGTTTCGCTTTCGCCCCGTTGGTCTACTTTTGTGACCCATTCTAAAACTATTGCTTTTTTCATTTTATAACCTCCATAATTTCCCACTCTAAAGATAAATCTAAAGTATTCGTTATCCACGTTTTACCGTCTTCAAAACTCATAAAATCGCGTAGATATTTAGTATCGTTTTTCTTGTTTTTGATAAGATACTTTTTCATCTTTAAAACTTCTTCCGCTTCGCTAACCGGTAGGCGTCCGCCGTTCCGATTGTAAGCACGTTCTAAGCTATCGTTTGACTTTAAACCGCTGAAGTCTTCCATCTACTCCCCTTTATCTAAATAGTGCGCATAGTTGCGACGTGGTGTTACACCGTCGCCGTTTACTGCTGAATTCCCCGTTACATAAACTAAACCATCTTGAAGAAGTCGAACCGCCGAACGGTGTGTTTCGTGTATCTTTTGGAAGTTTGTTTTAAACGTGCTTATGTCGCTTTCGTCGAAGCCGTGTATAACTTGTGTCACATAAGGAACACCGGCTTTTAATTCGTATATTAACATTTATACTACCGCCTTTAAAGCTATTTTGATTTCGCGCACTATTTGCGCCCCTTGCGATACTGTTAAAGAAGGGTTTTTAAGTAAAACTAATTGAATTATTTTCCATACCGTCCCGCCGTAAATCATTACTTCGCACCGTTGCAATAGTTATATAAATTAATATACGGTTTACTGTTTGTGTCTGAATAGCATTTAACCGTATATTCGCCGTTATCGTGCATAAACATAACTAAGATTAAATCAAGTGATAAAGGGCGAAGAATAAAGCCTACTTCTATCCCGCTTTCTATTGCATAGTCGCTTTTTGGAATAAATTTATCGTTTTGTGTTTTTTGTACTTCGTCGATAATCTTTCTTCCTTCCATAGTTGAAAGTTTTAAGTCTGCTAAGTCTAACATTACCTCGATAACGTCACCTTCTATAGCTAAGTCCGTTCTACTGTTTGCGATTGATACTTTCATAATAAACCTTTTGTTTGATGTTTAAAAGTATATACCTTTATATATTAAAAGAAGCTTTAATCTTATATTATCTTATAATATCTTTAGTCTATAAGTTTACCTTGCTTTTTGTGAAGTCGTGGTTTTCTTCTTTGTTCTTTTATGTAACCTAAGACGGCTATCTCTAAGAAGTCGTTAAAACTCTTAACTTCCGTATCTTCGGCGATAAACTTCATAGCTTCCGCCTTTACTGAAGGACGCATTTTGTAGCTTCCTAAAACCTTCTTTTCTTTTACGTTTGATTTTCTTGTTTTCTTATCCATCTTATCCCCTTATCGTTATTTTGCTTAGTTCCGGAATACCGGCGTTTGATAATAGTTCTCTCATTTTCAAAAGAACCTTATCTTCTTGCGCACTTTCTCGCACTAAGATATTAAAGCTTATATCTATCGTTAAAAGCTTCTTTCCTTCCGGTGTGGGTATTTTATCTTCTATAGGTGCTTCTTGCTCTTTAAGCGGTGTTTCTGTTGGTCTTGTAAAGCTATCTATTAACTCACCTACGAAGCTTTCTTTAGCTTCGTCTATCTTCTTATCGGCTTCGGCTCTTATGTCTCTTTCGCGTTGTTCTGCTACTCTTTTATTTACTTCAGCTTCTAACCGTAGGGCTTCTTTTTCGGCGTCGGCTTCGTCTAACTTTTGTTTTTGCTTTGCACTCGCGACACGGGCTACTATTTCGTCGTTTACTTTCTTAGTTAATGCCCCGCTTTTAGTAACACTTCCTAAGAGGATTAAATCACTAAAGTTTACACCGTAATAGTCTTCGCTTAAATCTTGAATTATATATTCGTCTAACTCTTTGACTACGATAAGGTCGTTAATGTCTTGAAGAACTTCATCTTCGAAGATTTTCACTTGCGAAAGTATCTTCGTTCGTCCGCCTTGAACTATGTCGTTTAGTTCTGCGATTTGTCTTTTAAACTCTTTCGCCGGTGCTTCAAGTATTGCTAATTGCTTTTTCTTGATGTCATTAATTCCCTTCGATACTGAATTAAGTTCGGTCGCTAACTTCTTCGCGTCTTTAACCTTTTCTTCGGTTACTTTTATGTCGTACTTCGATACTTCGATACTTAAATAAGCGTGAAGGTCTTCGAAGTTCGCCGTTACTGTTGCGGGGGTTATGTTTACTATTAAATCTTTCATTGTTTAGCCTTTATACGTCTATTTCTAAAACGCCTTGATTAACGTTTTCGGGTTGGTCTTCCGGTTCTAAATAAGCCGGTGCTTCCACGTCTACATTTTCTAAAAGGTCGTCCGTAACCTCTCCCGTTACGATATTAACGTTTTGGTTGCTCATATCTTTAGTAATTAAAGCCGTCACGTCGTCGCTATGCTCTTTTTGTGGTTCGGGTGTGTCTATTGTCGGGTTTATGTCGTTTAACTCTTCTTCGGCATATATACCGCTTACGTTAAAGGCTTTTCTTAGTGCTTGACTTTCTGCGACCTTCTTTAACATTGTCGCGCCCTTTTCCTTCCAAAACTTAGTAAGTTCGCCTTGATTTGTTTTTCCGGCGTATTCTTTAAAGGCTACCTCAACTATAAAGGGTCTTTCGGTGTCCGTTCTAAATACGCTACAGATAGCCACTAAATCACGTTCTTCTATCCATTCCCCACCCTTGAAGGTTGGAACTTGCTTAATAGTCGTCTTTGTTTCTATCCCGCCGAATTTACCGCTTTTGTGTGCGATTGTTAAGAAGCCGTCACGCCCTACCATCGGACTAACTTTTTCTATCCATTGATTATTGACTTTCGCTTTTCTACCTACAAAATAAATCTGATTTAGTAGGGGGTTTAATCCGAATTGATTAGCTATAGACATGCAAAAGCGCATATCTTCCGTACTTGCATTTTGTGGAAAAAAGTTGTTCTTAATAACCTTCTTTTCGTTTTCTGTTAATTGTAGTTCGTTAGCCATTTTAAAACCTTTTGTTTATTTTTGTAAGTATATACTTTCTAAGCTTAAATTGTCTTATATTATCTTATAAGATAGAAGAAGCGGTTCGAACCGCTTATACTTTTTTGAATATATATATTTTCTTTAAAGCGTCCATAGCGTCGTTAATCCCTTGAAGGTATAAGTCGGCTTCTTTGCTTCCTTGAAAAGTTTCTTCGTCCCCGTCGTTTATCATTATTGCTATAGGGTTTCTTCTATTAACTTCATAAACTTTGATTTGAACGCCTTCGGTTTGGATTGCTCTCGCTCTTTTTTTTAAGTAGTTGATATTCATTACATACCCTTTATAGATTGTATTGCACCGTAAGGGGGACAAAGTTTGTCGAAGCCGTTACTATCTTTTTCAAGTCCGAAAAAGCTACCGTCGCTAAGTCTTACTACCATTTGAAATTTACCGTCTTCAGTATCATAAAGTAAACCGTCGAAGTCTAAAACTTCTTTTCTTAGTGAAGGCGTTTTAAGTGAAGTAAAAACTTTTCGCATACCGTTGTCGATTTGTTGTTTAGTGTAAGTTTTCATAATTAAATAACCTCCATTTTAGAAAGTATCTCTATTTTATTTTCTTTAACTTCTTTTAGCGTATTTAAAAGTAATTCGTCCGAAGCTTCTAAATACCATTCAATAGAAGCCACCCCGTAACTACTTGTATTTAATATTTCTCTAAAGAAGTGAAAGTAAGTTTCATTTTTTCCACATTCTGCACGTTCTTCGTGAATTTTAATCGCTTTAACTTCTTTCGCCGTTAAGATTGTTTTTGATAATCTTGTAATTCTTTTTAAATCTTTCATTTGTTAAACCTTTTGTTTCTTTATTGATTAAAAGTATATACCTTTTAACATAAGAGTAAGCTTAAATAAGTATATACCTATTCGTAATAAAACTCCATAGTTTCTTTTTTTCTCCAACTATCCATAAAAGAATTTTTATTTTTTCGGTTAATTTGTAAATGAAAACTATCGTCTAAATATCGCATATTGTCCCAATTTCCCCCGCTTGTATTGTTCCATATATCGAAATAAATAACGTCATATTTCTGCGAAGGCTCAAAGGTATTTATATCCGATATTACTATCTTTACTTTATAGTTTAAGTGTTCTTCTAATTCTTCTAAAATGAAGTCTTTTAATTCTTCGCTTATCTCTACTATTGTTATGCTTTTAACTTCGGGTTTGTCTTGTATTGCTAATATAATAAGCCCTAAGCCTAAACCCGCTATTAATACGTCGCCGTTAGCACGTGTTACGAAGTCGGTGTTCGTTCTTTTTTCCATAACTGAATTTGACATAATTATTTCGTCTCTACTTGTATCTGTTAAAACCGTTATTTTGTCGCCGTCTATCTGTCCGTTAAATTCGGGGTTTCCCATAGTAAAAAAATCACTCCTAAAAACCTTCTTTTCTATCTTATAGTTTTCGCTTTGTCTTTCTGTAAATATTCCGTTTATATCTTTATACATTTTATTAACCTTTTGTTTTTTTATTCCACGTAACCGTATTTTTTTAACTCATTATAAGAAGGGTCTAAATCTATAAAGGCGTCGTCTATAATTCCTTCCTTTTCATACTTCATAATCTTTTCGTAAGCCTTCCCATACTTCGCCCGTCCTATTTCTAAGAAGAAGTTCGAAGGACGATACAATAAAGCCCTATAGTCTGCTTTACTGCTAAAGAGTAACCCGAAGCCGGACACGTCGCCACCCGCGCCTTTAATAACGTCGTAGTACCACGCCCCCGAAGTGTCATAACCGTACTTCGCCGAAATATATCTAACATTATCTAAGTGTATTTCTTCAGCACTACTTTTTAAGTCGAACATATTACCCGTAGCTTCGTCGTAAATGTCTACTTTACAATTTCTTTTAATACCGTTTTCGTCCGTATAGCTAAAGACTATTTCTTTCTTCGCACGTTCTATAATCTTCCCGTATCTATTCATAACGACGCTTTTCATTTTGTGGGCTAAAGAGTGGTCTTCAGCGGTTATTATAGTTCGGTCGATATTCTCTAAGGCGTAAAGCTTTTTCGCGTCCTTATAAGCCGTAGTGTTCTTATTTAGCCCTATTATTTCGGGGTACTCCATTTCTAGCGGTAAAGCGTATTCGTCGGCTACTGTTTCTTCTTCCAAAACTAACTTATGGAAATATATACCGAAGTCTAAAGCTACACCACCGCGCTTAATACCTTCGGGTTTTAAGTAGTCAAACATTCCGTACTTTATAATGTTCTTTATTCCCGTACTTCTATACCCGCCTATATTGTTATATTCTTCGTCGCTTAGTTCTAAATATGGTTTACTCATAATTTAACCTTTTGTTTGTTTTCGAAAGTATATACCTATTAACATAAGATAAAACTTAATAAATCTTATCTTATCTTATCTTATCTTATAATATCTTTTAAGGTTTCTTTATTATTTGGAAAATAGCGCCATTTTCCCGCCGTCGGTAACTTGCTCGAAAGTCCCGCCCACGTGGAAGAACTCGAAACGGCACGTTAAACGATTAATCGTACGGGTGAAGGCTACTTTTCCTTCTACCCCCTTTAAAATGACTCTAAAGGTATATACCTTTATTTAAGGTTAGAAGCCTTTTATCTCTTTAATTTCTCTATACATTCGTAAGATAAAAGGAACATTTCGGTTTCTTTATCATCTGAAAGTAGTTCCCCGATTAGTTCGGCATTATCATCTAAATAATTTTCGCTCTTTGTGAAGTATAAATAATCTTCGTGTAAAGTCTGATTTTGTCTTTCGTTGGGGTCGAAATTTACGAACAAAATATTAAGCGCTAATAGTTCTAAGTTTAAATCTATATTCATACTCTCGAACCAATAAAGAAGAACCCCTACATTCTTTAATCTCTTCTTCGCGTAGGCTTCGTCGTTTTCGTCGCATTGATAACCTATACCGGTTAAAACTTCTTTCGTCTTTTCTCGAAGTGTTTTAATCCGTCTATCTATCCGTTTATTTAACTTGTAGTTCTTATTGTCTGAATTACGTCTTATCGCGTCTTTGTTTTCGTGTAGGCTTACTTCTAAAAGCGCCCCCGCGAAGTTTAATACCGCGAAGTCTTTAAGAACTCCACGACTTATCTTTTTCGTTGTCTTCATAATTAACCTTTTGTTTTTCGTGTATTGTATTTATATTTTGAAAGTGCTTATTTAATGCTTTTCTTAGTTTGGGATTTTCTTCATTAAGTAATTGCTTTCTAGTTCGTATTAATTCATTCATAACCATAAAAGCGAAAGAAGCCCCTTCCGTTATCTTATCCATTACATAAAAGTAAGCGAATAATCGTTATCTTTAATCGCCTTCTTCTTCCTATAGTGCCGTCTAACTCTCGAAGCCGTCCAAAGTATCAAACTATAGATTAAAAGACCGCCTACCCCTATAGCTATTAAATCTATCATTGTATCTACTCCTTATAGTCTTGAACTCTTATGTTTCTATAAACTACTCCACCTTCGAAGCTATAAAAGTCTTTCCTACTTCCCTCTATTACGTGGATAGCCTTTAAAGCGCTTTCCTCTTCGTCGAAGCCTTGCGCCACTATTGAACCGTCTTTAATGACCCTAAGACTATTTCCACTTCTTGCGAACTCGTAGTTCGTTTTTTCTTTTAGCATATTAAACCTTTTTACTATTATAGCTTTTTATAAGCACGGCATTTCTACTATAGGAATTTCCACCGAAGGGGGTTTTTTTTCATCTTCTTCTTTTTTTAACTCGTAATATTCATTTATTCGTAAACTTAAAGCGTCTATGTCATATTTATAAATTCTTTCGCCCATAAATAAATCTTTTGACAACTGATTTATAATACTTGTTATATTCATATAATTCGCGTCTTGTTTTTCTTCTAATGTTAATTCTAATTTAATCATAATCTAAGCCTTTAAGCTATTAATATATTTAAAATACTTATGTTTTCTTATTCTGTTTTTATTCTGTATCTTTTCTAATCTCTTTTGTTTATATCTTGTATTAATAGTAATAGTCATATATAGCCTTTATATATATTAACTTTATCTCTTATAGTAGTTATGACTTTGGAAGGAAGTGAAGCGAAGCATACTAAGACCTTATGAAAAAGCCGTTTAAAGCTAATTCGGTTAAAAGTATGCTTCATAAAATATGACTTCGGAGCCGTACGTTACGCTACACTATACCCCCGTTAAGGGCGATTATACATTTAACGGGGCGGACGCTATTCCCCCGTATTATCTACGCCTACACTACTTAAAGTCGTATCGTTTAGAAGTATAAAAGTTTTCTTCGCTTACAGATAAGCCGTCGGTATGTGGATACTAGAAAACCACTCCATACGATAATATTTCTATTATCAAAGTTTTTTTATTAATAAGATTTAAAGTCGGTTAAATTGAAGTGAATATTTTAAAGTGTGGGAATTTCAGAATAAAGAGTTGCACCCTACCAAAAGAGCAACTAATTATTCTCTAATAGTCCTACACTCGAAAGTGTAGTCTATCGCTCTTTTGGTAGGGCTATTAGAAAATATTAACAAAACTAAATTTAAGAACATATCTAAAACGATTTAGATAGCGAAAGTATATCACAAAAATATAAAATTTATCTTATATTATAAATCGCCCCCGAAACAAAAGGTTAATAAAGAACGGGGCGCGAAGTCGAAATTATAACGTAACTATAAGCCTTTAATGTCTAAATGCTTTTGCCTTTTTTCTATATCAAACTTCATTTGTACCGTGCATTTACTACAATTTACGTCATACGAAGAAACATTACCGTTTTTTAATTGACTACACCCCGTTAAGAGTGTCGCAATACTAAGCGTAAGTATAAGTAGCTTCATTTTTAACCCATTGACTATAGGCGTCTTTACCTTCATAAATAACTTCTGAAGGGTAAACGAAACGTGTATATGTTGATAAGTGCTTATCGTGATAATTTTCTAACCCTCTTACGGTTTGGTTTACTAAGATAATAGTATCGCTTTCGTTTCCGATAAGCTTTACTTTCACTTCAATAGTCTTATACTCCGTTTGGTCTGTTACTTCATAAATAGCGTGTCGAAGTTCTATACTTGTATTCGTGTAGCCCTTACCGTCTTTAGTTAGTTCGTAAGTGTCCCCGTCTATCTCTACTTCTATTTTAGCGACCCATTTAATGCCATCATCTAAAATCATAGTCGTATCGTGATACGTTGCGTCTAAAGTTCTAAAAGAAAAAATATCTTCTTTATTACTTGAAATACCGCCGTAAGAAATACCCGTTGTTTGTGTACTCTTGTATCCGTAAGCTACGTTTCCGTCGCTTCCTACTTCCATAGTGAAAGAAACTATCTTGTTTCGTATTGCTTCGCGTTTTACTATTTCGTTAGTGAAAAGCCCCGCCGAAATACCTTTAGGCGTTCCCGTTACACCGTCTTCGAAATAAGAAGTCCCGTTTTCCGTAATATCGTCTAAGCTTCCCGTCTTTATAAGTGGAATATCTGCCATTGTTTACCCTTTTTAATTAGATTTTAAAAGGTAATTATAGCATAGCCGATTGAATAAACTTTATCGCCATATCTGCCCCGTAGCAAACTTTAGCCATAGAATAATGGTATTCGTTAGCCCGTGCGACAAAAGCCTTTTGTGCGTCCGTTGTTGTGGTGTGTGAAACGGATAATTTACCGCTACGAAGTTTTACCGGTCTTCTTTTCATTTCGATAAATAGAATCACTTTAGGAAGGAATACGACATAATCGGAAACACCTTCTAAAATGCCTTCTTTCTTTGCGTTACGTTGTGCGGTCTTTCCACGTTTTCCGGCATTTGGAACGGCGAAGGATAAATAGCCCATAGCTTCGCAATAATCGACTAAAGTCTTTTGTTCTTCGATTTCTAACGGGGTTTCGAATTTGTTTACCCCTTTCTTAGTGATAATCTTAGTTTTGAGGGTACTTTTAGCCCTTTTTTTCATCTTCGCCGATACTTTATCGTCTAGCGAAGGATAATCGCCTAAAGGGTTATTAAATGACTTCGTTTTTATATTCATCTAAAAGACCTTTTTTATCCGCTAAAAGTAAGGCGGTCTTAACTGCTTTAGATAATGCCCCCTTCTTGAAGCTACCGATTAAATCTACAATATCTTCCGTTATACTAAAAGATTGATTTTGACGAATAAGCTTCGCCGTTGGAATATCTTTCTTTACTCTTTTAAGTGGTGCTTTCTGTGAAGCCTTTTTAATTAAATCTAATTTGTTATTCATTCTATACCCTTTTTGATATTTCTTCTACTAAATAGAAGATTTCTTTTCCGGCTTTTATGTCGCCATATTCTAAAGCACTCTTTCCGACTTCCGCGCTATCCGTGTAACTGTTACGGGTCTTTATTCCGCTACCGAATTTAAACCCACTTTCTATAAGTGGTTTTAGCTTGTTTTTAACTTTGCTTACGTGTGCATTTGCATAAATATAGTTTGGAACTAAGAAGCTTTCTATTGTCGAACCTCTTCCGTTTGCTTTGTTTATTGACTCTATAAATAACCCTAAAGCTTTTAAGTCCTTGCTACTCATTCTAAAAGGAATAAATAAAAGGTCCGTAATTGCTACCGAACTTTCTGTAACTTCCGTACTCATTCCGGCATTGTCTATAATTGCTATATTTTTATCCGAAGCATTTACGAAGGATATAACCTCTTCCAACTCTTCGGGGTGTTCTATAACCGAACATTTTATAGACGGGATTATCATACGTTCCTCGAAGAAGTCCATAGACGCCGTAAGTTCTACGTCGGTATCGAATACCCTTATGTTTAAGTCCGGACGGTTTCTCGCTAAGTCTACCGCTATATTTGTCGCTATTGTAGATTTACCTACCCCGCCTTTTTGATTAAGTCCTACTGTTATAATTTTTCCCATTGTTTAACCTTTTGTTTTAATTGAAAATGTATTATATCTTATTTTATAATATAGGATATTGAAAGACTTTAAAAAAGGCTATAGAAGGAAAATCCCCCTATAGCTATTTTTTTGGTTCTTCTTCTATTATCGAAAGACGGGCTTCGGCTCGTTTGTCTAAAATATTTTTAGGGATTACTTTTCCCGTTTCTGAAAATCGAACTATATAAAAGTCTGTTTCGTTTAGATATTGACGTGCTTTGTTGTTTTTAACTTCTTGCTTTTGCTTTTCGTTCGGGTTGCCTTCTTGTCCTAAAGCTTGAACCCATTCTTTCGCGATTGCTTTTACTTCTTGAACTTCTTGTTCCGTCATTACTCTTTTTGTATTATTTAGTGTAACACTATCGTATATTTCAAAAACTTCACTCATTTGCATTGAGTCAAATTCAAACGACAATTTCGGCTTGAATTCTGCACCGTTAAATAATGCTCCTTTTGTATATTTACTATTAAATATAATTCCGTTTGTTTGATTTCCGTCATAGTTTAAATGTAATTTCATTTTGTTTTTTCCTTTTTAATTTAATGTTATCCACGCGCCTTTTGATGATCCGTGTGAGACTCTTAATTGTCCCGTTGAAACTTCTAAACTCGAAGGGTCTGACCCTGTTTTAGTGAACCCTACTCCAATAGTATAGCTAACCGTTGAAACACCGGTTAGCGACCAATTTGGTTTCCCTGAATTATTCGTTCCGCACGCCGTCAAATATGTTGAATTTGGCGAACCGTTAAAAGTTCCCGAACCTACTGCAAAGCCCGTATATTGAGCAAGTCCGGTATCTGAAGACCCATTCGTAAAAGTACCATCAGTAAAAGCCGATAACCACCCCGAACTACTTGCTTTTGCTTTAAAATTACTTCCCGATACTAAAAGCCCTTCACTCCCCGAATTAACGAGCGAACTTCCACTCCATACGGCAAAAAATAAAGATTGCTTCCAAACCTCGACCCCGTTAAAAATAACCGTTTCTATATCCGTACCGTTGAACTTTAAAGCATTAGCGACGTCTTCGGGTATTGTTACCCCGTTAAATATTAAAGGCATATAATCCCCCTAAGTCGTTGTAATTGTTAAGGTGCTACCGCTTACACTCATTTTAGCGTGTCCGTAAGCCGTAGAAGAACTTTTTACACCGGCGTGTGTATTAACTTTCGCTTGCGCTCCGGTTGGTGTTTCTTTTCCGGCTATAGTTGAGTTTTGCGCATTGTTCGCACTATCGACTTCCGTTTTCGTGTAGGTTGTCGCTTGATTTGCTTTAAGACCTATAGAAGTGTCCAATTCTGTTTTAGTGTAGGTCGTCGCCTTATCCGCTTTTAAATCTAAAGCCGTTTGATTTGTTGCTTTATTTGCATAACGTGCGTCGCCGGTTGCAATATTAACGGCGTCTTCGTTTGCCGTTGAAGATTTAACCTTGAAGACTCTCGCGGTGCTTCCGGCTTTAGCGTCCGTTATTTCGTTGTCGATTATGTCGCTATTCGCGTTAAAGATTGCTATGTCGTAGAATTCCGCCGGTGCGGGTTTTTCTAATCCGATATTTGGGGTTTGTGTACTCATTTTATACCTTCCTTTTTTTATTTAACCGTGCTTATAAACTGTTAAGTTTCCGTTTGTTATCGTGTGTAGTGTTTCGTGTTCAAAAGCCGATAAGTTTGCGTCTAGCCTTACAAAAAAGTCTAAATCCGCTTGTAATATGCTTTCGATTGCTTCCCTAAAAATGTCTATATCTGAAGGGATTATTTTCATTTGAGTAAAGAAAATTGTTAAAGTATAATCCGCTTCGACTTCACTAATATATGGGACTTCGTTCGGGTAAAAAGTCATAGCTATTTCTAACACCTTTTGAAGTGTTGTCGCTTTCGGAAGGTACTTCGCTAAAAGTCTTCCTCTTCTTTGTTCTAAAGTTAAAGCGCTACCGTCGGGAATAAAAAATATTTCTTCTAAATACGATAATTGTTCTTCATTCGCTAAAGCAAAAATAAACCCGTTTCTAAACTGTGCCGAAGCTTCTTCCCATAAGTAAGTCGTAGCGTCAAAAGCTACCCCTAAATCCTTCCACGTCCCCGCCGTCTTATTGTAGTAGTTCGGAAGATAATTTATTAAGCTTGTACCCTTTTGAAACTCGTTTATAGTAGAAATTGTCGGTTCGGGTTGCGAATCCGTTGTTATGAATTTAAAGGGTTCTCTTTTCATTATGCGACCGCCGTTATCGTGTCCGCTTTTGGAAGGTCGTTCCCCGTAATAGGAATACTATCCGTCCCGCCGTTTACTGAAACATTTTCATAATTCGCGACCCCTAAAGTATTAACCACGACGCGAACAATACCGGCATAAGCGACTTCTATAGTATCTACACTAAAATCGTTTACGTGTTCCGTTAAGTTGCTTATAATATTGTTTAATACGTCCGCTAAGTCTAAGCCCGAAGAACTATCCAAAGTTACACCGGTAACGGCTATATCTATATCTAAAACCGTGATACTTACTACTTCCAAAGTTCCCGACGTTGCCGGTCTTTTAAGTCTTATATTCATTTCTACATCATCTAAAAGCGTTTGCGGTGCTACTTCGTTTAAGTCGTTAGAAACTGCTATTCTCATACTTCCCGCGCCCGTAGGCTTGACGATAACTCGCGCACCGCCGACCCCTTCTACTTCCCGCGCCCATAAGTAATAATTATTAACGTTTCCACTTGTAGCGGGGTATCTAATCGCATATTCTACACGTTCGCGAAGGTCTTCGTCGCTTTCTTCGTCTGCCCCGTTTGAAAATGCTAGAACGTTCGTTACTGAAGTAACACCGGACAAAGAAATAGGGATTTTAACTATTGTATTCTCTATTGTATTACTCGAAAGTCCTTCTATCGTCGAAGTAACATTAACTTTAACCGAACCACCTGAAGGAATTAATATCGAATAATCAGTAGAGTAGGTCGTCGTATCATTCGCAAATATAAAACCTTTTGGAATTGTTACCCCTGAATTTCCGATTACTGTTACTTCACCCGAAGAAGGTATAGCCGTAAGCCTAAATATTCCGAAGTTTGTCGATATTGTTGTCAAGTCGTCGCCGGTTGCTACTCTATAATCTAAAGAATCTTCTACACGCTCCCACTCTAAATAAAAGTATTCGTTACTTACTGCGTTCGCCGTTGCTAAATCTACTATAACCGAACCTTCGGTTTTGTCGTACGTGTCCGGTAATGCGTCTAAAAACTTCTTTTTTTGTCTTTCTATAATATCGCTCATACTTTAAACCCCTTTTTGATATAAGTCATAATTTAAGTCTAAGACTTCTTTTATCTCTATATCTTCGTATATTGTTTTTATATATATGCCTAAAAGTAGCTTATCTTCTACCGGTTGAATCGTGAAGCTTTCGACATTTAAAACACCTTTTACCGCTAATATATATTTCGTTATCTCTTTAACATATTTAGATAAGACTACGGTCGTGAAAGTATGCCCGATTGTTTCATAAAGAGTTGTTCCGTATATTTCGTTTTCTGAATTGTTTTCCGGATTATATATTACGAAAGAACCGGCTTCAGTCTTTAGGTATTTTAGAATCTTTTGTAATATTGCTTCTACTTCGTCGATTTTTCTTAAATCACGGTTCGCCATAATAGCCCCGCCGTTTCTGAAGTCTATCCCTAAAACAAAACGCCCACTATCTAAAGAAGAACCGTTTTCGCCGTCTATTTCAAGTTCGTCTAAATAGTCATAATTGAACATTTTTTAAGACCTTTATTTTTTATTCTCATATTATACCCTATTCAAAAGATAGAACTTTATCCATTACATAAAATAATTGATTGCTATCCGAAGCGATTATAGCCACTAAATCCCCCGCTATTAATTCGTTTGTAAGTGTGATTTTACCCGTACTTTTGAAGTCCGTCGCGTTTTGGTCGAAGTCCGTCGCGTTTGCTTCATAAGCCGTTGTCGCTCCACCTTCCGGAACACTAACAACGGGTCGCGGTGTTGCCGAAGCCCCTACACTATCCAAAACGAAGCCCGAAGGTGCGGTAGCGCTAAAGTCCATTCCCGAACTATCCAACTTATCGCCTTTAAGTTGTGCGTCGGTACTTTCTATTTTGTATTCTCTTTCGTAGTCTTTAAGCATAGAAGCCGAAAAGATAAGGTCGTCTTTATCTAAAAATATATCCCCGTGAATCTTTATACTAATATTTGGAAGCGGTTCTATAACTTCGCCGATTAATAATCCAAACTTCGAAGGGTTTTTTAATGCCCTAAATATTTCTACTAATTTATTATTGTTTGTCATATTGTAAAACCTCGACTTTCATAAGATGAATTTCATCGTCTATAGTGTGCTTTAAACCGCTTATAATATATCGTTGGTCTTCTAACATTACCTTCGACCCTATACGGGCGTTATAGTCCCCTAGCATATCAAAAGACCCCGTTCTTTTTTCCGAACCGTACGCGGTTAATATATTTTTAGCTATAAGTTCGGCTTGATTTTTTTCTTTCGCTTTTATTTTGTGTACTTTCTGAATAAGTCCGGCTTTTTCTACCATACTTTTATTTTCTGCTTCTTCGATAACACTTACTTTTTTCTTCTCTTCGGTATATACCTTCACTTTCGTTTTTATGTCTTCGCCATTGTAAGAAAGTTTAAGGTTTGATATTCTCGCTTTAAGTTCTACTTCGTACGGCTTCGGGTCGGTAAAGATATAAAGAACGTTATTTTCGAAAGTCCTATAAATTCGTTGTCCTATATTTCCTTCGTGTTGGGAAATAATATCGTCTATTATCGAAATAATAGTATCGTTTTTGTAGAACTGTGTGATTTTTGTTCCCATATTAAAGCCGTCTACCGTTATGCTTCCGTCGTAGTATGATAGAACTTTTTCTATAGCTTCAGTAGCCGAAATTTTATTTATTTTAAACATTTCTTCATAAGATGAAAGACCGAATTCGTTACTTACTATCGTTAAATTTACTCTTTGAACGTTGTCTACTTCGGTATTTATAATTTTACCTTTAAATTCAAAAGCACCGCCACCGCTCGAAGCTTCTACTTTACTAAATACCGTTATTCTTTTATCTACGTAATACTTAAAAGGAAGTGAGAATTTTACAGTAGAAAATACATCATCTAAAGAGGTTTCAAAACTGAACTTTGCGACGTATTTAGTGACGTCGTTCCCGTTAATAGATATTATCATCTTCGTTCGCTTCTAGTAGTTCGGCTTGTACGTATATATCACGGACGCCCCTATAAGTTACTCTTAACATTTCTATAGTCACGTTATAAGAAACATCAATTTCGCTTACTGAAAAATCGACGGCTTTATGCGCTTTTTTTAATGCTTCTAAATCTGCTACGTGTTGCTTCATTTCTTGCATATTCCCGCCGACCTCTTCGGGCTTATACTCTATAATAAAATTAAGTATAAGGGTCTTCGGTTTTCGCTTCCCTTTAAGTGTGTATATGTCCCCGTAAGTAGTTTCGTAAGTGATTGACTTTCTTCCGTCCGTAAAGTCTAAATCGCCGAAGGCTTTAACTATTTTTCCGTCTAAAGTTACTTCGTACGGTTTAAGCTTATCTTGTTTTCTTGCGTTCCATTTTTGGAACTGCTCGATTACTTCGGGGTCGGGAATAAGCCCTAAAAGTTCCTCGAACGTTGCGTTTTGATAAAATGCCATTTATAGCCCCTTTATATTACACCGGCTAATTTACCGGCTATACTGAATTCGTTCGCTATTCTTATCGTAAGTCTATCTATTAAAGCGTCGTTATTTTCGCCCGAAGCTTGATTTATTGTTATGTTAATATTTCCCGTGTTTAGTGTACCATTTCCGCCACTTTTTGAAGAACTTCCTTTACTGAAAGTTTGAAAGAAAGAATCGCTATCATCTGAACCACTTCCCGCGCCCCTTGAAGCACCTTTTCCACCTATTGAACCGTTTCCACTCGCTAAAGGGTTTTTAGCCCCCGAAGCGTCCGCGACGTGCATTTTAGCTTTTGCGATTTTGTCTATTTCGTCTAAGCCTTTAATATGAGTTAATACGATTAAGTCAATAGGCTTTCTTCCTACTGTTTCGGCTATATAATTATAAACGCTTATAATCCCGTTTACTTGCGTCTTAAACACGTTCACGAAGACGGCTATAGCGTTCTTCATAACTTCCCACCCGTAAACAAAAGCATATCTTACTTTCTCGTTTGTGTTCCAAAGATAATATAAAGCGCCGATTAAAGCGCCGACCGCCGTTACTACTAATCCTATAGGGTTCGCTCGTAGTGCTATATTAAAAAGATTTTGCGCGATTGTCATAGCTTTTAGAGTTAATAACGCCCGTAGTTGCCACATTTGATAAAGCTTTAAGGCTACTATTTGACCGTAATAAGCCGTAGCAACTGAAGCCACCGCGACCGCTACACTTTCTAAAATTACCGCGTTATCTGCTAAGTATCGAATTATGTCATTAATGACGCTTATCGTAGCCGTTACCGCCGGAAGTAGTGTTTCCCCGAAGGCTAACCCCACCCGTTCGATTAACGTGTTAAACACTCGCATTTGACCGACATAACTATTTATACTTCTTTTACTATCATCTACGGCGTTTTTCGATTGCATTAAGATAGCGTGGTATCTAATTTGAATCTTTGTGTTTTCGTCCATAGTGTTACTATATTCGCCATAACCGGCGTCTAGTGAAGCGACTTTTAGTTGTGTTTCAAGTATCGAAGCCCCTAAGCCTTTCGCACTCTCGCTTTCCCCCATTAAAGCCGACATCATTCGACGTTGTGCGTCTTCGGTCGATAGATTATTAAATGAAGCTAAATCGTTTGTAAGCTTTAGAACTTCGGTCGAAAAGTTTCGGGCTTCATCTGCGCCCATACCGAAGCCGGTAAATAGATTTCCCGCGTCTGCTATAAAGTTCTTCGTTTGTAAGACACTCATTCCTAAGCTATCGCGGTACTCTTTAGCGAAGGCGTTAATCTGTGCTTGACCTTTAGCACCAAAAACCGCGTTAAGCTTGTTTTCGGCTTCTTCTAAGTTTGAAGCGAATCCTATAGTCTTTTTAGCTATCGAAGTAATTCCCGCGACTATAGCTATACCGCCTAAGATAGAACCCATCTTAGAAAATAAAGTATTATTCTTCGTTTGTTGCTTTTCTGTGCGCTTTAATTTGTTGTTGATTTTGTCGATTGAATTTAAGGCTTTTTTGTCGTTAGCTCTTATGTCTAATATAACGTTTTCAGTCACTTTATGCCCCTTTTTGTTTCGCTTCGGTTTCTACTTGTAAAATCATACTTTCTATAAAAAAGCTTTTTTCTAATGCGGTTAAATTTATAATATAATCCGGCTTAAAGCCTTTTTGTAAATAGTAGTGTATTAAGAAAAGACTATTGTCTTCCCTTATTTTTTTTTTATAGTTATTCCGTTATCTTCTAAGTGTTCAACTAAAGAAGCGAATACTATAGTTATTTCGTCTTCGTCGAAGATTTTTTTAACTGCGCCTAACTGATTTTCGACCTTTAAAGCTTTAAGCATATCGTCGTCGATTTTAGTTATTAAACTTAAACTTACGGCTTCATAAACTGCGTCTAAATTAGTCTTTCCGTCCTTGCTTACTGTAGAAGTCAAGTCCGATAAATTAAGCGTTAAAAAAGTAAAGGTAGAATTTAATCTTTTGTGTTCTATCGTTACTTCTTTATCTTCTTTCTTTTTACCTATTTCGTCCATATTCGCCAAAAGGCTATCTAAACTAAACTCTTTTAACTCTTCTTTTTTCTTTGCCATTTTTTAACCTTTTGTTTTGTGTTTGTTACTAAGCTACTACAACGTCTACCGGAACGACATTCGTAGGATTAAACCCGAAAGAAACCGTTTCTTCTACAGTTGAACCCATTTCGAATTTAAAGAGGTCGAAGTCGTTAAACCATACGTCGGTAATAGAAATAGTTTCTTTACCTTTTCCGTCGGGGTCGTCTATAGAAACGATAATTACCGTCTTAAAGTCTTTTCCCGAAATAATAGACGGAATTTGTCTAGCTACTACACGGCTATCGACTTTTCTAAAAGTCATAGTTCCTGAACCCGAAGAACTTAATAGTTTGCTATCTATTCCCATATTACCGCTAAATTGCATTTCTTCGCGGTTGTTTGTGATTTTTGACTCGAAAGTAGAAATATTCGCATATTCTATTCCATCTATTCGAAGCGTTCCGTAAGTTCCATTCATTACATTTTTAGCGTTTACTTTAGCCATTTTAAGCCCCTTTTTTTATAAATAAACTTTTATAGTCACGTCTTCTATTGTGTCTAAAAGTCTACAGTTAATAATTAAATAAAGATTGTCGCCCGTGTCGATTTTCTTGATTTCCGTTTCATTGAATCCCGTCGTATCTACACCGTTTCTTTCTGCATAATCTAAATGCTCTTGAAGGTCTAAAATACATTCATTATTAAATGAAGGGTTTAAGTAGTTGTTGTCGGCTAAAGTCTTTAAATACTGATTAATAGCAACTAAAACTAAATTTTTGTTATCTAAACTATTCGTGTATTTACCTACATAATCATCTTCTACAACTCTTCGAACACTATAGCGAATTTCGTCCATAGTCTCGACGTTTTTAATCTTAGAAAATAGTTCGCCTTTTTCCGGTGTAAATGAAGTGAAACTATTTACCCCTCTCGCGATTTTAACTTTAGAACCGTCGTTTAAGTAAACTAAATGACCCGTGTCGATTTCCGCGTCTATGTCTACGTGTGCTTCCGTTTCTACTACTTCCGGAATAACGAAGTAAGTAGCACTTCTTGAAGGACTAAGACCGGCTAGAATTCCGCCTACTCTCGCGTCTTGATTGCTTAAAGAGTTGCCGTTAATATCTTTGCATCCGCTAACTTTAATATCTACGATATATTCTAAGTCGCTTCCCGTTGTTCCAAAAACACCCTTAACTTTAGCACCCGTAGAACGTGCCGTAGTAATAAAGCTAATCATAGCCGTAAAATCTGCGGAAAATTCCGGTGCCACCATATAATCGACGTCCGGTGTTCCTTGAAGGACTAAAGCTTGAATAGCTGAAAAGTCTTCCGCTTCCGTTGCCGTTACAACTTTAACCCTAAGCGGACTTCCTTTAAATACTTCTTCGATAATTAAATAACTATCCGCGTCGTATTCGCTCGCGTTTACTTCCGCTAAGTTCTTAAAGACTTTAACCGTCCCACTCGAAGCCGTCGCGTCTTTAAGTAATAAGGCTACTAAGCCCTTTCCCGCTAATCCTATTTCGCCTATAGCGCTCGTTTGAAAACTTATATCAAATTTTGGTAAACCCATTTTAACACCCTTTTAAATTTAGTGTACCCATTAAGTCGGGTACGAAGTTATTTACTACTACGTCGTCCACGAAGTCCGTCGTAATTTTTAAAGATAAAATATCGTCTAAAAGAACCATAGTCGAAGCTTTTATTAAGAGGTATTTTACCACGTTTTTATTTATATCTATAATCGGAATAGAGTTAATAAAAATCTCACTTACTAAAGCGTCTCTCACGTCGTTTAAATTCTCATTGAATTTAATTCGGTCGGTCTTAAAGTATTGAATAATTATATCTAAGTCTTTTCTTTGAAAGTCTTTGAATTCCATAGTCCCGTTAAGTTCTACTTGAACTACAAAAACTTCCGCGTCGTCTTTTGTTTGTGTAGCGTTTCTTCTAAATATATGCGAATTTGGATATTTCGCAATTAATAAAGAAATAACGCTATTTTCTATCATTGTAGTAGTTATCATATCCCGCCTTTTCTCGTAGCTGTTAAGCCGAACTTTTTAAGGTTTTTGTCTACTGCTTTGCTCATAAGATATTCGCCTTTTAAAATACCGCCACCGCGCAAACGGTGTCCGTACTCGTAATAAATGGCGTATTTCACTTCGTTAAGTATCATATATCCCCGTGAAGCCTTTTTTATGTCCCACCCGTCCCGTAAAGTACCGGTGCGACGATAAGCCCCTGAAGCGCTCATAGTGTCTTTTTGAGGACTACTTTTAACTATGTCTTTAAATACTGAAGCACTAAAAGCCTTTACGACATTTTGACCGTGTTGCTTTACTGCTTTTCTAAGTCTAGCTTCGTCGAAAATTACACTTCCATTCATTTAAAAGCCTTTAAGAAGCACTTTCGCCCCATTTGTCGATAAACTTTACACTATATTCGACGTGCGACGGGTGCTTATCGAAGTCTATAACTTGAAGCTTCCCGTCTAGTATATCGCCGGTCGAAAGAATTACGTCGGGGTCCGTAAACAATATCCCACCGCTACGGGTTTCCGGAATTCCATTCCCTAAGTCTCGCGTCGTTGTTGTACTCTTTGAAAAATATCCCCGAATAATCTTAGAACTTTTACCAACTACTACACCCCCGAAGGTGTCCGTAGTATTTGTCGAAGTTTCTAAACTGAAGTCCGAAAAATATTTATGATAATTTCGTATATTCATTTCTTAACCTTATGGAATAGTTTTAACAATAGTTTGTGTCGAATCTGTTTCTAATCCGCTATTGTCGTCCGAAACTTTTTTTGCTTTATGGTTTCCGTTGTCTAATACTGACCGTTGCCCTACGTCTACGCGAACTTCTAAGAAGTTACACGCTTGAATAAATAAAACGGTAGTCGCAATAAAAATTCCTATTAAAACTTTAATCATTTTGTGTGTCTTAATTCAGATAAAGCTTCAAACGTTAAACCGCTATCGCCTTTATCGCCTTTATCGCCTTTCGCTCCGGTTGCTCCGGTTGGTCCGGCTACTGTTGAGTCGTCGCCCGTGTCGCCTTTCGCTCCGGTTGCTCCGGTTGCTCCGGTTGGTCCGGTTGGTCCGGCTACTGTTGAGTCGTCGCCCGTGTCGCCTTTCGCTCCGGTTGCTCCGGTTGCTCCGGTTGGTCCGGTTGGTCCGGTTTCGCCTTGTACTCCGGCTATTCCGGTGTCGCCTTTAGGTCCGGCTACTGTTGAGTCTGAACCGGTGTCGCCGTTCGCTCCGTTTGGTCCGGTT
>Ga0256826_1000226_pt1 | contig 32220 bp, 30 predicted proteins | sample CV79metaG_FD_185975 | JGI IMG/M metagenome (GOLD analysis project Ga0256826, IMG submission 185975) | Hydrothermal vent microbial communities from East Pacific Rise, Pacific Ocean - CV79 | ecosystem: Environmental > Aquatic > Marine > Hydrothermal vents | place: Pacific Ocean: East Pacific Rise...
GAAAAGGTTTGGTTTTTAGGGATATTTTTATAGTTAGTGTTGTGTTTTTTTAATTATTTAGTATACTTCTATGATATTTTTGTATTTTTTAGGTATAAATTTTTAAATACCACTTTGAAAATGTCCATAATGTGTATAGATGTTGTTTCTTTTTACACTTAGATTTATGTTAATGGTATAGAAATAGTAAATTGAGCACCAGTATATTCTATATTATTATGTATAAATGTTTTATTTTTAACTGCTATGCTTCCTTTTATTAAATCTACAATAAGGTTATATGACATATGTAATCCTAGTCCTGTTCCCTGTGATTGGTGTTTTGTCGTAAAATATGGTTCAAATATCTTTGGTGTAATTTCATCTGGAATACCACCTGCATTATCAGTAATGTTTATTATTAAGTTGTTGTTATTTATTGATGTATGTAATAAAACTATTTTTTTTGAAATAGAATTTTTAATTAATATATCCTTGGCATTATTATATATATTTATCAAACATTGAGTAAGTTCATTTTCATAACTATTTATATCTATATTTTCTTTTAAATCTAAAATAATATTAATTTTATAGTCTTCTAATGATGCTTCAATTAATTGTACAAAATTATTAATGGTATTATTAATATTAAATGTTGTTTGTTCGGTATTACCATTTATAAAATTTTTAAAGTTATCAATTGTTTTTGATAAAAATTGAGTATGTGTATTTATTGATTGACATGACTTTTCAAATAGTTCATCAGTTAATAATCCATATTCTTTTTGTACTTGCATACCTGTTGAAAGTGTTGATATTGCAGATAATGGTTGTCTCCATTGATGTGCTATGTTACTTATCATCTCACCCATAGAGGCTAATTTTGCTTGTTCATATAAAAGTTTTTCTTTTTGTTTTTCTTCTGTAATATCATTTATATAACCAAGATAATTTATAATATTATTATTTTTATCTCTTATGATTATTGTATAATCTGATACCCATTTTATTTGATTATTTTTTGTAATAACTCTATATGGTTCATGTTTGAAAAATTCATTATTTGATTGACTTGCAGTTATTACTTCATTTTTAACTTGTTTTAAATCATCAGGATGGATACATTGTATATATTGAATATTACCATTCAAAAAATCTTCTATTGAATACTCTAAAATATTGTAAACACTAGGTGAAACATAATCAACACTCCAATTTTCGTCATTATTCCATTTAAATAATATTGAGTCACCTTTGTTGAATAAAGATAATAAAATGTCTTGTGCTTTAGTTTTTTCTTTAACTTTATCTTCTAATATAGTATTTAATTTTATATATTCTTTTTTTTCTTTTCCAAGTTGTGCAATTAAGTTTGCAATAAAAGATAAAAATTCTAAAACTTCAGTTAATTTATCTTTTGAAAGTATTTTTATATTTTCAACCTCTTTAAGATATTTATCCATATTATAACCATATTTATTGGCACCTAATTTAAAGTTTTCGATATTTGGTTTATCAAAAAGTACTTGACCACTAAATAAATCAGCTAAATGTTGACCATCGATAATGATAGGTGTTGCTCCATCTACCATACCGTGTTGACATTCATGTAAACTTATTTGTTTTAACTCTTCTAAGCTTTTAGTTAATTCTTTATTACTCTCCATACAAATATACTCACTACTTTTTGTTCCTCTATGAAACTCTTTACAAATATTTGTCCAACCTGAAGATATTAATACTTCTCTTGTATTTTGTTTAATAAAACCAGTTGTATATCCTGTAAGTTTTGAAAATTTTTCAAATAAAGTTTGAAGTTGATCAATGTCAATTAAATCTGTTATTTCAATTTCTTTGGCATTTAATTCATATTGGTTATGTAGCTTTAAAAGTTTTCTTAATCTTTTATTTTCCTCTTCTAAAGCTTTTATCTTATTTGTATTTTTCAAGAGATACTCCAATATTATATTAAATTATATTAACATAAATATATAAGAATGTACTTTAATATTATAATAAAGTTACAATTTTTTAGATATATTCATAATTTAATTAAATATTTTTAATTCAAATTATAAGATTAAATTAGAGTTAAATGTAATGTAATGATAATTTAGGTATAATCCAAAAATTATAAATAGGATCTTAACATATGAATAAAAGAGTATTAGTAAAGTTTTCAGGTGAAGCGTTAGCTGGAGAAAGTGGTTATGGTATAGATACTAAAATACTTGCTTATATTGCAAATGAAATTAAAGAACTTGTAGATAACGATATTGAAGTTGGAATTGTAATCGGTGGTGGAAATATTATTAGAGGTGTTACTGCTGCTGCTGATGGTATTATTAAAAGAACTAGTGGTGATTATATGGGTATGCTAGCAACTGTTGTAAACGGAATAGCAATGCAAGAAGCATTAGAACATATTGATGTTGATGCTAGATTACAAAGTGCTATTAAAATGGAACAAATTGCTGAGTCATTTATAGTAAGACGGGCAAAAAGACATTTAGAGAAAAAAAGAGTAGTTATTTTTTCTGCAGGTACAGGAAACCCATTTTTTACAACTGATACTGCTGCTACATTAAGAGCAACAGAGATTGGTGCATCAATGTTAATCAAAGCAACTAAAGTTGATGGTGTTTATAATAAAGATCCAATGAAATTTGATGATGCGATTAAATTAGATGAAATATCTTATGATGATGCTTTAAAAGATCATATTAAAGTTATGGATGATACTGCAATTGCATTAGCAAAAGATAATAGTCTACCAATAGTTGTAGCAGATATGAACGATAAAGGAAATTTACTAAATATAGTAAATGGAGATTATTCAAAATGTTCAATAGTAAAATAAATAAAGGAAAATTATGAGAATAGAAGAAATTTTAGCATTAGCACTTGAAAGAGTTGGAAACGATAGATATATATTATCTTTAGCAGTTGGACAAAGAGCAGATGAATTAAGTAAAGGTGCAAAGCCATTATTAGATAATTCATTATTAAAAAATATGAAATATACAGATATTGCAATTGCTGAGATTGCAAAAGGTTTATTAAAAATCGAAGGTTTTGTTGAAGAAAACTAATCATTAGATATTGTGGAAAACTATTTATTAAATATAAAACAAATTAATACAATTGAAGGTGCCATTGAAAGTTTAGAACTTGCTATCCCTTTAACTGATATAATAAAAAAAGCTTTAGATTTCTGTATTGATGCTCATAAAGATCAATATAGAAAAAGCGGTGAACCATATATTGTTCATCCTATCCTGGTAGCTTCAATTACTGCACATTTTAGTCATGATGAAGCTATGGTTTTATCTGCACTTTTACATGATGTAGTAGAAGATACTTCTTATACACTTATTGATATTCAAAATATGTTTGGTGATGATGTTGCTCATATAGTTGATGGTCTTACCAAAATTACTGAAATTAGAGATAATGAAGTAATACACTCCTCTTCAAATGAAAGACTTATAAAATCAGCACTTACTTTTAGAAAAATGTTAATTGCTTCAATTGATGATGTAAGAGTTTTAGTTGTAAAACTATTTGATAGAACACATAATATGCTTACTCTTGATGCACTTACAGTTGATAAACAAAAAAGAATTTCAGAAGAAACACTTTTAGTTTATGCTCCAATTGCACATAGATTTGGAATGTCAACTATTAAAAATTCTTTAGAAGATTTATCTTTTTATTATTTATATCCTGAAGAATATAAAAAAATTGATGATTATATAAAAACTTATCAAGCAAAAATACAAACTATATTTGATGACTTTCTAACTGATATTAAAGATATTGTTGATATTAAAAATAATCCAGATATTCAAATATTTTCAAGAATTAAACATTATTATTCAATATATTTAAAAATACAAAGAAAAGGTATAAATATAGATGAAGTTTTAGATCTATTTGCAATAAGAATTATTACTCAAGATAAATTAGATTGTTATAGAATACTTGGCCTTATGCATACTAGATATAGACCTTTGATCTCAAGATTTAAAGATTATATTGCTATTCCTAAAGAAAATGGATATCAGACAATTCATACAACAGTATTTAATGATGCTAAGATTTTTGAAATTCAAATAAGAACTAAAGATATGCATAAAGTTGCAGAATATGGTGTTGCAGCTCATTGGAAATATAAAGATGGTTCTAGTGATGCTAAAGAACCAAATTTAAATTGGTTACATACTTTAGAGATTGATAATGAAAATATAGAAGAATTTTATGATGATACAAAACAAGAACTTTTTAGTGAAGAGATAATTGTATATTCTCCTTCAGGAGATATATTTACACTTCAAAGAGGTTCAACTGCATATGATTTTGCATATATGATTCATACAGATTTAGGTAACAAAGCAGTTGATGCACTTATAAACACTATAAATAAACCACTATTAACCGAACTTAAAAGTGGAGATATTATTTCTATAAATACTCAAAATGAAACTATACAACGATGTTCTTGGTATGATATGGTTAAAACCACAAAAGCTAAAAAGAATATTAAATTATTATGTATAAATAGACTTAAAAAAATTGATATTTTAAATGGTACAAATATTATAAATACAATCTTTTCAAGATATAAAGAAAATATTTTAAATTTTGTTGAAGTAAAAAAAATAAAAAATGTTTCAGTTAATATTGATAGATTAAAAAATGTTAAAAGATATATTGAAAAACAAATTAGAAATGAAAATGGAATACTTGCAAGAATTAAAGTACAAAGCCTAAAATTTAAAGAATATAAATTTGATAATATTGTTTTATATTCAAATTTTAATATATCTTCAGTTACTTTAGATCATTGTTGTCATCCAAAATTAGGTGATGATATAATTGCATTTAAAGAAAATAAAGATGTAATAGTTCATCATAAGATGTGTGAAAATGCATACTCATTAATGAAACAAAATAAACAAATGGTTTATTGTACATGGAGTGAAGATAAATATTTTGTGTATAAAATGGTTGTAAGTTTACCAAATACAAGAGGTGAATTAGCAAGATTACTTACACATCTATCTTCACATGATGCTATTGTTTTATTTATAGAATATGGTAAAGATAGACATTCTCATGTTCAATATTGTACTATGGATTTTGAAATTAAAAATAATAGTACAGAAAGAGTTAAAAAACTTGTATCTCAAAAAGCCAAAATAATTGAATTTTATTCTGGTCAAGATGCATATAAATAAATATAAGGAAAATTTATGGAAGAACAAATAAAACAAGCACTAGCTGAAATACAAAGAGGAAGTGCAGAAATAATTGATGAAGTAGCTATTGAAAAAAATATTAGAAAATTTTATGAAACTGGTGAAAACTTTTATGTAAAAGCTGGTTTTGATCCAACTGCTCCTGATTTACATTTAGGTCATACTGTTCTTTTACAAAAATTAGCTAGTTTTCAAAAAAATGGGGCAATCATACAATTTTTAATTGGGAATTTTACAGCTACTATTGGTGATCCTACAGGAAAGAGTGCTACAAGAAAAGTACTTACTCAAGAAGATATTGAAAAAAACATAAAATCATATACAACTCAAGCATTTAAAATACTTGATGAAAGTAAAACTCAAATTGTTTATAATAAAGATTGGTTAGATGCTCTTGGAGCTTCAGGTATGCTTACACTTGCATCTAATTTAACAGTTGCAAGAATGCTTGAAAGAGATGATTTTTCTAAAAGATATGCATCAAATGCTCCTATTGCAGTTAGTGAATTTATGTATCCTTTACTTCAAGGTTATGATTCTGTACATTTAAAATCTGATGTTGAAATTGGTGGAACTGATCAAAAATTTAATTTACTTATGGGTAGACAACTACAAAAAGCATACGATATTAAAAAACAACAAGCAGTTCTAATGATGCCAATTCTTGAAGGTTTAGATGGTGTTAATAAAATGTCTAAATCTCTAGGAAATTATATTGGGGTTACAGATACTCCAAATGATATGTTTGGAAAAATATTATCAATTTCAGATACCCTTATGTGGAGATATTATGAATTACTTTCTGATAAAAGTTTAGATTCTATAGAAAAATTAAAAGCAGGTGTTGAGGATAAATCATTACATCCAAAAGCAGTTAAAGATATGTTAGCTATGGAGATTGTTGATAGATTTCATGGAAATGGTGAAGGTGGAAAAGCAAAAGAAGAATTTTCTAAAATATTTGCAAAAAAAGATATACCAACAGATTTAAAAGAATTTGATATCCCTATTGGAACAGGTATTTTACAAGCTCTTGTAGATACTTCTTTAGTTGCTTCTACTTCACAAGCAAGACGAGATTTAAAAGCAGGAGCTGTTAAAATTGATCAAGTTAAAATTACTGATGATAAAATGGTATTAGAAAAAGGTACATTTGTTTTACAAAAAGGTAAGAAAAATTTCGTTAGAATAAATGCAAATTAAGGGATTATATATGAATGAATTAAAAATTGGTAAATATACTATTGAAAAACCTATTGTACAAGGTGGAATGGGAGTAGGTATTAGCTGGGACAGATTAGCAGGAAATGTTAGTCTTGAGGGTGGATTAGGTGTTGTTTCTTCAGTTGGAACTGGTTATTACGAAGATAAGCAATTTTCTCAAAAAAATATTGCAAATAAGCCACATACAGAAACAAATTTTTATTGTAAAGATGCTTTAGTAGAAATCATATCAAAAGCAAGAGATATTTGTGGTGATAAACCCCTTGCTTGTAATGTTTTATATGCAAGTAATGATTATGGAAGAATTGTAACAGATGCTTGTGAAGCTGGAATAGATATGATAATTACTGGTGCAGGTTTACCTACAAATATGCCTGAATTTACAAAAAATCATCCAGATGTAGCTTTAATACCAATTGTTTCAAGTGCAAGAGCATTAAAGCTTATTTGTAAAAAATGGAAAAGATATGGAAAATTACCTGATGCAATTATTGTTGAAGGACCATTAAGTGGAGGTCATCAAGGTTTCTCTTATGATCAATGTTTTGAAGAAGAATTTCAATTAGAAAATATAGTTGGTCCAGTTATTGAAGAAGCAAAAAAATGGTCAGATCATATGCCAATTATTGCTGCTGGTGGAGTATGGGATAAAAATGATATTGAAAAATACTTAGAACTAGGTTGTAGTGGTGTACAAATGGGTACAAGATTTATTGGTACTTATGAATGTGATGCACATGCAGAATTTAAAAAAATAATATTAGATTGTAAAGAAGAAGATATTAAATTATTAAAATCTCCAGTAGGTTTACCTGCTCGTGGTGTTTTAACAAATCTACAAGACTCAATTGAAAAAGGAACTGCTCCTAAGGTAGCATGTATCTCAAATTGTGTTGCTCCATGTAATAGAGGGGAAGAGGCTAAACTTGTGGGTTATTGTATAGCAGATGCATTAAGTGATGCTTATCAAGGTAAAACTGAAACTGGATTATTTTTTACAGGTGCAAATGGATATAGAATTGATCAACTTTATTCAGTAAAAGAATTAATGGATAAATTAACTAATGGTGAATAACTAATATATAATGATTAGAAGTACTTTTTTAATACTTATTACAATCATAGTAATAAGTAATCTTACATTTTTAAGTGCTTCTAGTTTTTCATCAAAATTTTATATTTCAAAGCAAAATTATGTGACAGCTGTCTTACATAATAATAAAGAAAAAGAGATTAAATATTTAAAAGATTTAATCAAATATGGTACTCTTTTAAAAAAAGATGTTAGTAAATATAAAAAAGAATTATATAGACTTGATAGAAAAACTAAATATTTAAAAAATAGATCTACTAAAAAAATTAAATTTAAAAGAAATTATAAATTTAAAAAAACTAAAATTAAATCCAAAAAATCAAAATATAATATAAAATTAATATATATAAAAAATAATAGTATTGTTATAAATTTTAGAAATAAAATTAATAAAAAAACCATAAAATTTTTTGAAACAAAAAAGAAAAATAAATATATAGATATTTTTGATATAAAAGGTAAATTTAAAGATGCCTCTCCTATAAAATTAAAAATGGATAATGTAAATAGAATTAAGATATCCCAATATAGATATAATACACTTAGAATTAGTGTTATGGATAGTTATAATTTAAAAACATTTTATGTAATAAATAACAAACAAATTATTATTAAGGTTATACCTAAAAAAAAATATAAATATAAGAAGAAGCATAAAAAAGTTAGTAAAAAGAAAAATATATATAAATCAAAAAAAGTTAATATATCAAAATCAAACTCCTTTTTAAATGCTATGAAAACAATTGTAATTGATGCTGGACATGGAGGGAAAGATAGTGGTGCAGTAGGCCCAAGAAGGCAATATGAAAAAACTGTAGTATTAGGAATTGCTAAAAATTTATATAATGACCTAAAAAGTAAAGGATTTAAAGTTTATCTTACTAGGTCACGTGATAAGTATGTAAGTTTAAGATACAGGACTAGATTAGCGAATAGAAAAAATGCTGATATATTTATATCTATCCATGCAAATGCAGCAAGAAAAGCAAGAGCTTCAAAAGCAAAAGGTATTGAAACATATTTCTTATCACCTGCCAGAAGTAAAAGAGCGAAAAGAGTTGCTGCATTAGAAAATAGGGGAGATATGAATTCTATGAGTTATAGTTCTAAAAATATACTTTTAACCCTTTTAAATAGAAGTAAAATCACATCATCTCAAAAAATGGCTATTGATATACAAAGTCATATGCTTTATTCTTTAAGGCAATTTTATGGATCAAAGATTTTAGATGGAGGAGTTAGAGAAGGTCCTTTTTGGGTTTTAGTAGGAGCACAAATGCCTTCAGTTTTAATTGAAGTTGGATATATATCTCATCCAAAAGAATCTAAACGTATTTATACAAAAAAATATCAAAAACGTATATCCAAAGCTATTTCAAATGGGATCCTTTCTTATTTTGCTAAACATAGATAGTTTAAATATAAATACTAACTACTAAAAACAATCAATTTATAATAAAAATATTATTTTTTAAGGTGTAATTAAAGTAAAAGTATATAAACTGAAGTTTGAAATTTATTCTTTAGGAGGAATTATGAAAAAATTATTAAAATTATCTATTGCAGCAATTGCTGTATGTGGTATTACAGCAAATGCTGGTACATTAGAAAATGTAAAAAGTGCTGGAGTTCTTAAGTGTGGTGTTTCTACTGGACTTCCTGGATTTGCAGAAGTTGGAGCAGATAAACAATGGAAAGGTCTTGATGTTGATGTTTGTAAATCTGTTGCAGCAGCAGTGTTAGGTGACGCATCTAAAGTTAAAATTGTTCCATTAACAGCAAAAGAAAGATTTACAGCACTTCAAAGTGGTGAAATTGATTTACTTTCAAGAAATACAACATGGACACAAAGTAGAGATACATCATTAGGCGTTAACTTTGCAGGTGTAAATTACTATGATGGTCAAGGTTTCTTAGTATCTACTAAATTAGGTGTTAATTCAGCTAAACAACTTGATGGTGCATCTGTATGTATTACTGCTGGTACAACTACTGAACTTAATTTAGCTGATTACTTTTCTGCTAATAACATGACTTATAAGCCTATTACATATGATACAGCTTCTCAAGTTAGAAAAGGTTTTGAAGCAGGTAGATGTGATTTAATTACTTCTGATGCATCACAATTATACGCTATAAGAACTCAACTTGCAATGCCAAGTCATTATAAAGTTCTTCCTGAAATTATTTCAAAAGAGCCATTAGGACCACTAGTAAGACAAGGTGATGATGCATGGTTTAATATTGTTAAATGGTCATTAAATGCACTTAAAACTGCTGAAGAATTTGGTGTAACATCTGCAAATGTTGATCATATGGCAGCAAATGCAAAAGTACCAGAAGTTAAAAGACTTTTAGGAACTGACGGAACACTTGGTAAAAATTTAAATCTTGATGCTAAATGGGCATATAGAATTATTAAATCTGTAGGTAACTACGGTGAATCATTTGAAAGAAATGTTGGAATGTCTTCTCCTCTTAAAATTTCTAGAGGGCAAAATGCACTTTGGAAAGATGGTGGACTACAATACTCTCCACCTTTTAGATAGGAATATAAAACTTGAAGATTTTTCTTCAAGTTTTTTTTTGAGAAATAAATAGTAAAAATTATAGTTTTTATTATTTATTTTTTATTTTAATAAAATAAATAAATATAAAGGTATTTTGTGTCAATTTTAAACAACAAACAATTTAGAGATATCATGTCTCAACTTATTGTAGTAGTTGGATTAGTAGCATTTTTGTGGTATATTACTTCAAATTTACTATATAATATTGATCAGCGTGGTATTACAACAGGGTTTGATTTTTTTAGTCAAACAGCTGGTTTTGGTATAGCTGAATCTCCAATTTTCTATGATGAAAACTCAAGTTATTTTAGAGCTTTTCTTGTAGGTCTTGCAAATACATTAATGGTATCATTTGTAGGTATCTTTTTTGCAACAATTATAGGTATAGTTATAGGAATAGCTAGATTATCTAAGAACTTTCTTATTTCAAAATTAGCAATGTCATATGTTGAATTATTTAGAAATATTCCTATTTTACTTCAAATATTATTTTGGTATAATGTTGTTTTAGCAGCACTACCTAGTCCTAAACAAAGTATTGAAATAACTGCAACGATGTTTCTAAATAATAGAGGATTTAATGTTCCTAAACCTATTTTTGAAGATGGATTTGGTTTGGTTATTCTAGCATTTTTTATATCAATTGCATTAGTTGTATATTTAGTAAAATGGGCAAATAAAAAATTTGAACAAACTGGTAAAGATACTCTAGTATTACCATGGGCTATTTTAATTCTTATTGGGTTTCCTTTTATTATATATTTAATTGTTGGATCACCTATGAGTTTTGATATTCCAGCACTAAAAGGATTTAATTATAAAGGTGGGATGAATTATTCTCCTGAGTTTTTAGCTTTAACATTTGCACTTAGTATATATACTGCAACTTATATAGCAGAAGCTGTAAGAAGTGGAATTGAAGCAGTTCCTAAAGGGCAAAAAGAAGCTGCTGCCTCTCTTGGACTTACTCCTTATCAATCTTTAAAAGCGGTAATTCTACCACAAGCAGTTAGAATTGCAATTCCACCAATTATTAATCAATATTTAAACTTGATTAAAAACTCATCATTAGCAACAGCTATTGGTTATCCCGAATTAGTAACAATTTTCTCAGGAACGGTGCTAAATCAAACAGGACAAGCTATAGAAGTTATTTTAGTAACTATGGCAGTATATTTATTTATTAGTTTAACAATCTCAGCATTATTAAACTTTGTAAATAAAAAAATGGAAATAAAGGAGAGATAATGGCTATATTTAATGAAAAACAAGCAAGACCAGCTCCTTCAAATACAAAAGGTATTATTAACTGGATATTTAAGAATTTATTAGCAACACCATTTGATGTAGCTATGACATTTACAATATTGGCTTTTTTATTTTGGGTAATACCACCTTTTATAAATTGGGCAATAATTGATGCAAACTTTGTAGGTACAACAAAAGCTGATTGTACAGGTACTGGAGCATGTTGGGTATTTATATCACAAAAAATAAATATGTTTATTTATGGGTTCTATCCAGAAAATGAAATATATAGAGTAAATATTGTATTTGGATTATTTTTTGTATTTGTTACATTATTTAAATATTTTGGGAATTCATTTATTACAAAAATTGTAATATTTTCAGTATATCCTGTAATATCTTTTATGTTAATTAGTGGTGGCTATTTTGGCTTACCAATTGTTGATACAAATGATTGGGGTGGGCTGATGCTTACTTTAGTTGTAGCAGCTACTGGTATTGTTGTTGCTTTTCCTATTGGAATTGTTTTAGCATTCGGTAGACAATCTAAATTGCCTGTTATTAGAAATGCAAGTGTTGTTTACATTGAATTTATAAGAGGTGTACCTCTTATTACATTATTATTTATGGGATCAGTTATTTTACCTCTATTTTTTAGAGAAGGTATTGATTTTGATAAGTTATTAAGAGCATTAATTGTAATTACTTTATTTCAAGCAGCGTATATTGCAGAAGTTATTAGAGGGGGATTACAAGCTATACCAAAAGGACAATATGAAGCAGCTGATTCACTTGGACTTTCATATTGGCAAAAAATGTTACTAGTAATATTACCTCAAGCACTTAAAGTATCTATTCCAAATTTAGTTGGTGCATCAATTGCATTATTTAAAGATACGACATTAGTATTAATTATTGGTTTATTTGATCTACTTGCTATGGTTCATCTAACAGGTAGTGATTCAAATTGGTTAGGATATGATACAGAAGGATATGTATTTATTACATTCATATATTGGTTCTTTTGTTTCTCATTATCTAAATATTCTAAGATAATAGAAGCCAGATATAATACAGACCATAGATAAAAAATAGCAAGAAATATAAGGAAAATTTAATGAGTGATAATATAGTAGAAATAAAAGATTTAAATAAATGGTACGGGGATTTTCACGTACTAAAAGATATAAACTTAAATATAAAAAAAGGTGAGATTATTGTAATTTGTGGACCAAGTGGTTCAGGAAAATCTACAGTAACTAGATGTATGAATTATCTTGAAACTTTTCAAGAGGGTTCAATCGTTGTTAATGGTGTAGAACTTGAAGATGATGTTAAAAAAATAAGAGATGTAAGATCAAATGTTGCAATGGTTTTTCAACATTTTGAATTATTTCCACATCTTTCTATTTTAGATAATCTTATTTTATCTCCAATGCATGTACATAATATTCCTAAAAAAGAAGCTACAAAAACAGCTATGGAATATCTTGAAAGAGTAAATATTGCAGATCAAGCAGATAAGTATCCAAATCAACTAAGTGGTGGACAAAAGCAAAGAGTTGCAATTGCAAGAGCATTATGTGCAAATCCTACTATTATGTTATTTGATGAACCAACATCAGCTCTTGATCCTGAAATGATTAATGAAGTACTAGATGTAATGGTAGATCTTGCAAAAGAAGAAAAAACTATGGTTTGTGTTACTCATGAGATGGGATTTGCTAAAAGAGTTGCTGATAGAGTTATATTTATGGCTGATGGGCAAATTATTGAAGAAAATACTCCTGATGAGTTCTTTGACAATCCACAGTCGCCAAGACTAAAAGAATTCCTATCCCAAATTATCCATTAAAAAAGGATATATAAGCACTATTAGCAGAGTAAAAATAACTCTTTAGGTATGTAAAGTTTATATTTTTACTCAACTACTAGCACTCATCTATCCTTTTTTAATAATTTCGAACTATAAAGTGTTTTAACAATCTTAGTTTATTTCTTCTTTTATACTTAGTGATAAATTTAGGAAATCTTCTCCATATCTTTCGTATTTAACTTCCCCTATACCATTTACTTCTAACATTTCATTTTTGTCTTTAGGTAGTGTTGCACTTAGTTCTATTAGTACTTTATCACTAAATACCATATATGCTGGTATATTTTGAGCAGTTGCAAGTGTTGTTCTTAATGCTTTAAATTTATCAAAATAATCCATATTTACATTTTCAAATGTTTTTTTAACTTTTACTACTTTATCTTTTTCAAGATTTCTTAGTTTATCTTCATCAATAAATAGTGTTTGATTTCCTTTTAGTATGTCAAATCCTAAATTTGTAATTTTTAGTGCTTTAAACTCACCTATACTTATAGCTTCAATATCAAAAAGTCTATCAACTATTGCAGACCATTCATTTTTACTCTTATCTTTTCCTATACCATATACTGATAAATTTTGGTGTGAAAATTGAGATATTTTTGCTACTTTAGAGCCTCTTAGTATATCAATAATATGAGTTTGACCAAAGCTTTGATTTGTTCTATAAAGTGCTGATAAAAACTTTTGTGCATCTACAGATATATCTATTTGTTCTATTTCACCTTTTGTACAATTATCACATGAAGTTTCACAATCATTTATAGTATCATTAAAATATGAAGCAATTATTTTATGTCTACAAGATGATGAGATGCAAAATCTATACATCGCTTCTAGTTTTTCTTCTAATAAGTCTTTATATTGACCATTTATATCATTTGCTATAAATGCTTTCCTTTTAATTTCATCTGCTTTTGAAAAAAGAAGCATAGTGTCACTTTCTAAACCATCTCTTCCTGCTCGACCAATTTCTTGATAAAAGTTTTCCATAGTCTTTGGCATAGAAGTATGAGCTACAAAACGTATATTACTTTTATCTATTCCCATTCCAAATGCTATAGTTGCAACTACTATATTTATTCTGTCATATAAAAAGTCTTTATATACTTCATCTCTAATTTCATTTGATAACCCAGCATGATAAGCTTTTGCTTTAAAATTATTATTTTGTAAAAAAGTTGAGATATTATCTGCTTCTTTTCTTGAGAAAGTATAAACAATTCCAACTTCTTCTTCTCTATTTTTTAGAAAATCAATAAGCTGATCTCTTCCATTTCCTAATCTTTTTTTAATTGATATTTTAAGATTATCTCTTTTTGTAACACCTCTTAATGTAGTACAATTTCGAATATGTAATGCATTTTGGATATCACTTTGAACTTTTAATGTTGCAGTTGCAGTAAATGCAGATACAGGTGTATTTGGAAAGTTTTGTTTTAGTAATCCAAGATTTCTGTAATCTGCTCTAAATTCATGCCCCCATTCACTTACACAGTGTGCTTCATCAATAACAAAAAAACTTATATTTACTGTTTTTAGTAAATCTAAAAATCCATAAGCAGAAAATCTTTCAGGAGCAATATAAAGTAGTTTTAAACTATCATTTTTCATTTGTTCAATTGTATTTTCAATATCTTGAGTACTTTGAGCAGAACTTATCATTGCCGCATTTATATTTTTTTCTTCTAGAGCCATAACTTGATCTTGCATTAAAGCAATTAGCGGAGATATAACTATAGCAGTTCCCTCAAGTAAGAGTGCAGGAAGTTGATAACAAAGTGATTTTCCTCCACCTGTTGGAATAATTGTTAGTAAATCGTTTTTATTTAAAATTGTATCAACAGCTTCTTCTTGGAAATCTCTAAATGAGTTATGTCCAAAAGTTTTATTTAGTACTTGAAGTTTATTATTCATTTGGAATTGTTATTGTAAACAATGCCCCTACATATTCTTTATTTTCAATAGTAAAACTTGAATTCTTAGCTGTAATTGTACCATTCATATCATTTGTGATTATTTTATAACAAATATGCAATCCAAGACCAGTTCCTATTGATTTGTGTTTTGTAGTAAAATAAGGTTCAAATATTTTATGAATAATATCTGCGTCAATCCCTTTTCCACTATCTTGAACAGAAATAATAATATTATTTTTATCTTTTCTTGTTCTTATTAAAATATATTTTAAATCATCACTACTATTTCTTAATACATCTCTAGAGTTATTAAAAATATTTATAAAACATTGTTTAAAATCTTGTCTATAGCCATATATATCAATACTATCATCTAAATCTAATTTTATTGTAATATTGTCATCAATTATTATTGAATCATTTAATGATATAAAACTATTTATAATTTCACTTAGGTTAAAGGTTATTTTAATTCTATCACCTTTTATTAGATTTTTAAAGTCATCAATTGTACTTGAAAGATATTGTGCATTTTCATTAATAATATCACATGCTTTTTCTATTACATCATCATTAAGCATATTAAATTCTTTTTTTAAAATTAACCCTGAAGCTGATGCTGTAATAACTGTAAGTGGCTGTCTCCATTGGTGAGCAATATTTTCAATCATTTCTGCCATAGAAGAAAGTTTAGCCTGTTCATAAATATATTTGTCTTTTTGTTTTAGTTCTGTTAAATCTACAATTGCAGATGCTCTTCTATAAGGGTTTGATTTTTGTATAGTTTTACCTCTTACTAAAACAGGTATTGTGGTACCATCTTTTTTAAGTAATTCTATCTCATAAGGTTCTGTATCTTCACAAGATAAGCTTTTAATTGCAGTTTGTTTATGTTCACTTGAAACAAAATCTAATATGTTTGTACCTCTTAGTTCATCAGTTTCTTCATAATTTAATAATTTTCTTAGATTTTTATTAGAACTTACACATATATTATCTTTATCACTTATCATTATACCTTCAATAGTAGAATTTAATAATTGTTCAAATTGATTATTTTGTAGTTCTAATTGGTTGTTTTTCTCAATAAGTTCTGATTTGGAAAGTTTAATTTGATTATGTAAATTAGATAGTTGAGTATTATCATAAATATATACCATCACTTCTTTATTTTTGATACTATAAGGGAGAATACTAACATTTTGTTGCATATATTCATGTGTAGTTGAAGTGATATAGTTTAATTTTATTTTTAATAAATAACCCTCTTTTGATGAATTATAAAATGCTGGACTATTTAATCTTAAAGTAGTTTTTAGTTTTCTTTGAAAACTTTTTACATTAAAATCAGGAAAAAAGTCTACAATTGATTTTGAAATAATATCCTTAGATTTTATTTTAGTATGATCTTCTAGCCATAAATTCCATGATTTAATCTCTAAATTATCATTAATGATAAAAATACCATTATCTATTGTATTGGATATAAAATTTATATTATTACTATTCATATTAGTTTCTCCTATAATTCATCAATAATAGTATTTAATACTTTTTTGATAAAAATAATTGATTCATCAGTATTAAGCATCATTAATTTTGCATGTATATTTTTTTCTTTAAATGTAAGTTCTGTACATATAATTATTACTTTAGTATATTTTTTAGTAAAATCGTTTGTAATATCATACGGAGAATCTAATTTTTTTATCTCTGGTGGAGAAAATGTTGTATGTGAACCTAATTGACCAACTAGTGAACTTACTATTGATGAAGATAATATATTTGTGATTTCTAAAACGACATCATGTAAATCCTCTTCACAAATAATTTCATCATCAATATTAAATTCTTGTGCCATAGCAATTGCTGATTGGGTATTTATAATAAATAAATTTTCACCTGACAATTCACCATTTATAAGTTGAGTTGCAATTAAGTGCTGATCTGATAAGTCTAAATTAGTTACAAGATAATCTTTTAAATCTTGAGTATCAATTATTTTTATTATAGGTACACTTAAATTTGCAAAGGCATTAATAATATCTGCAATTGCAGCAGTTGCTGAACCATAAGAGATATTCATTAATTCTTGTAAACAATCTTTTTCATCTTCTGTAAATATTAATTTTTTTGGCATATTAAAAACTTAATTGCTCTAGTAATTGTTTCATTTTTGAATTATCTATTGGTTTTTTAACAAAATTTATAGCCCCATCTTCTAAAACCTTATCTAAAGAACCTTTTTGAATATCAGCTGAAACTATAATAACTTTTACATCTTTATTATATTCTTTTAATTTTTTTAATGCAACAAAACCATCCATAACTGGCATTGTTAAATCTAAAAAAACTAAATCACATGATTCTTTTTTATAAATAGATAAACACTCTTCGCCATTGGTTGCTTGAAAAATTTCATGATCTTCTTTTATAAATTCATCTAAAGTTTTAATCAACATTTTTCTTGCCATTTTAGAGTCATCAGTTACTAAAATTTTCATTTGTATACCTTTAAAATATTATTTTATATAATTAATTATATCTAATAGATACTTTATGTATAGTCATATTAAAGGACTATTAGATATAATAGTGTGTAATGAATAAATAATAATAGGACAAAAAAATGACAATTACAAAAAGTGTAACGTTTATAGCAAAAGATGGATGTGAAGATAAAATGAAAGAGTTATTATCTGCAATGGTTCTACCATCAAAAGCAGAAAATGGATGTTTATTTTATGAAATATTTCAATATGAAAATGAACCAAAAAGATTTATGGCAGTAGAAACTTGGGAAAATGAAAAAGCACTTGATGGACATAAATCATCAGAACATTATAAAATATATAAAAGTTCTTATGAACCATTTTGCATGGATAAATACACTGATGAATTAGAAGTATTAAACTAATGCAAAATTTATGGGATGATTCTTATGCAAATACTTTAAAAAGTGATTTAGAACTTAGAGTATATACTTCAAATTTATTAGGTCAAAGTGATGAATTGGTTTTACATGGTGGTGGTAATACTTCAGTTAAAACAAAAGTTGAGAAAGAAGATATACTTTTTGTAAAAGGGAGTGGTTGGGACTTAGTTTCTATTAAAAAAGAGGGGTTTGCTCCTGTTAAACTTGATAGACTAGTTAAAATGGCATCTTTAGAAAAACTTAGTGATAGTGATATGGTAAGTAGTCAAAAAGAAGCAATGATTGATAAAAGTGCACCAAATCCTTCTGTTGAAGCAATATTGCATGCTATTATCCCTTTTAAATTTGTTGATCATACTCATGCCGATGCTGTTGTTACTATTTCTAATTCTAAAACAGGTATTGAAAATATAAAACAACTATATCCTAACTACTTAATAGTCCCATATATAATGCCAGGATTTATTCTTGCTCAACAAATAAATAAGATGTGTCAAGATTTAGATTGGACAAAGTGTGAAGGTATAATCTTACATAATCATGGAATATTTACTTTTGATAATGATGCAAAAAACTCATATACAAAAATGATTGATGCAGTAAGTTTAGCAGAAGATTTTTTAAATAAAAATGCACCCTTAGATATTAAAGATACATTTGCAGTACAATCATATGATATTGCAGAGTTAAGAGAAGCTATTGAAGAAGAAAAAAATTGCGATATTGTAGTAAAGATAAATATTTCCAAAGAGGCAGTTTATTATTCTTCTTTAGATAATTTGTCCAAAAATGTAACATTAGGTGTATTAACACCTGAACATATTATCCGAACTAAAAGGGTACCTTTAGTATTAGATGGAGAAGATTTAAATGATGCTATTTACAACTATAAAGTAGAATATGAAAAATATTTTAAAAAATATACAACAAATGAAATCATGCTAAATTCAGCTCCAAATTATGCAGTAGTTAAAGGATATGGAATTGTTTCTTTTGGTAAAAATGATAAAGAAGCAAGTATTATAAATGATATTGTTTCACATACAATAAAAGCAGTAATAAGAGCTAATAAGCTTGGCGGTTATCAAAGTATATCTATAAAAGATAGTTTTGATATGGAATATTGGGAATTAGAGCAAGTTAAATTACATAGATAGTTTAATTTCTAATTTGTTATACTTTAAACATATAGTTACAAAAAGGATACACTAGTGGTATACAAAGTTATATTAATTTATAGTTTTTTAATATTAACATTATTTTCAAAAGAGTTAATTACTCCAATTCCTTTTGAAGATGATTTTGATTTTAATAAAGCACTTTTAGGTAAAAAACTATTTTTTGATACAAGACTTAGTTCAAACAATACGATTTCATGTGCAAGTTGTCATATTATTGCTGATGGTGGTGATGATAACTTACCTTTTTCATTTGGTATTGATATGCAATTAGGTGGAAGAAATTCACCAACTGTTTTAAATGCAAGATATAATGTATGGCAATTTTGGGATGCTAGTGCAAAAGATTTGCAAGATCAAGCAAAAGGGCCAATTCATAACCCAGTAGAGATGGGATCAAATTTTGATGAGGTTATTTCAAAGTTACAAAAAGATAAACAATATGTTCAAGACTTTCATAAAAATTATAAAGATGGTATAACAGGATTAAATATTACTAATGCTATAGGTGAATTTGAAAAAACACTTATAACTCCAAACTCTAGATTTGATAAATATTTAAGAGGTGATAAAACTGCACTTAGTGAAGATGAGATTAAAGGATATAAGGTATTTAAAGAATATGGATGTATATCTTGTCATAATGGTGTAAATATTGGTGGTAATCTTATTCAAAAGATTGGACTAATGAAAGAGTTAAAAACTAAAGATTTAGGTAGATATAACATTACAAAAAATGAAAATGACAAATATTACTTTAAAGTACCAAGTTTAAGAAATATAGCATTAACTGCTCCTTATTTTCATAATGGAGAAGTAGAAACTCTAAAAGAAGCAGTTGAGTTAATGGTAAAATATCAAGTTGGATTTCTTTTAAGTGATGAGGCGATGGATAATTTGCTAAAATATTTAAAAACACTTACAGGAGAATTACCAAAATTAATAGAGGATAAGAATGAAAAAATCAATAATTAGTGCTATTTTATTATTAGCTATAATTGCTACTTTGGGTGTATTTATCAATAATGCAAAAGTACAAAATAAGAACTTTCTAGTTATTGATAAGAGTCTTGAAAGAATTGGAATTTTTAATAAAGACTTTGATATTTATATTAAACATTCACTTACCTATGATAATTTTGATTTAATCCAAAAACAAATAGATTCTTTCTATAAAGAGTTTAATAAAATAAAAGAAAATGATATCTTACGAAATATATCTAACGATAAATTAAAAAATAGTATTCATGAAGTAGAAATTGCTATGGAGAAAAAATTTGTTGCAATAGATAAAGTTAAATCATATAGAGCAATTATGAATAATTCATTTAGAATTATTCAAAGAGTTTATAAATATAAAATTGCAGTTATTTTTGCTAAACACTATAATATTATAATGACATTAGATAATAATATTGGATTGGATATCAAACAAGAGCTAAAAGAATTAAATAAAATAGATATAAAAAGTTTAAAAAATAGTTATGATATTTATTTTTTAACACATGCAAAAATAATGTTAAAATATAAATTAAAATTTTTAGAAACTGAATCTTATTTGGAAGATTTAAAAATAAATAAAAAACTTGAAATATTACACTCTTTATATGAACAATATTCATCAAAAAGTACTAAAAAAGCAGAAGTATCTATAACTATTCTTTTTATATTGTTAAGTATTGCAATACTTTTATATTTAATTTTTGAATATAGATTAAGAAAATCAAATTTTGAGTTACTAAAATTTAAAACTACAGTTGAAAATAGTGGTAATACAGTTTTAATAACAGATGAAAATGAAATAGTAACATATGTAAATGATGCGTTTTTACATGCTACTGGATATTCGGAATGTGATATTATAGGTCAAAAGCCAAATGTAATAAAATCAAATAAGCATTCAAAAGAGTTTTACCAAGAATTACATGATACAATTTATAGTGGTAAAAAATGGAATGGTGAATTTATAAATAAAAATAAAGCTGGTGAATTGATATATGAAAAATGTTCTATTATGCCAATACTTGATAATAATGGAAAAATTCTAGAGTTTATATCAATTAAGATGGATATTACAAAAGATGTTCATTCTGCTTTAGAATTAAAAGAAAAAGAACAGCTTTTAATACAACAATCTAAAATGGCAGCTATGGGTGAAATGCTTGAAAATATTGCACACCAGTGGAGACAACCATTGTCTGTTATTGCTACATTATCAACTAGTATGTTGATGAAAAAAGAACTAAATCTTAAAATATCTCTTGAAGAAGAGCTTGATGTATTTAATCAAATAAATACAACGACACAGCATTTATCAGATACAATTGATAACTTTAGAGATTATTTTAGATCAGGAAAAGAAAAAACAAAATTTAATTTAAAAATTTTATATAAACAAACATTAAAACTGATTAATTCAAAATTTAAATCTTTAAATATTGAAGTTATTGCAAATGCTGATAATGTATTTATTACTAGTTTAGAAAATGAAGTTACTCAAGTACTTATGAATATTATAAATAATGCAAGAGATATTCTTGAAACAAAAGAAAATCAAAAAAGATTAATATTTATAGATATTAGTAAAAATGATGTTGATGCTATTATTGAAATAAAAGATAATGCAGGAGGAATACCTGAAGATATAATAGATAAAATATTTGAACCATATTTTACTACAAAACATCAATCTCAAGGTACTGGAATAGGGCTTTATATGAGTCAAGATATGGTTGTAAAACATATGAAAGGTACTATAAAAGTAGAAAATGACGAATATACATATGAAGATATAAGTTATAAAGGTGCTAAATTTACAGTAACTTTACCTTTAAAAGAATTATCTGATTGATGTTGCTGTTAAAAAGATATAGTCCTTACCTGTAATAGTAACTCTATATTTTTTTTGTTGTAAGTATTTTTTACAAAATATAACATCTTTAAAAAGTAGTGAACTTTCAGGAAATGGATAGTTTTTTGCATTTGCCCCATATATCATCTCACCATCTATCCATCTGCAATTTGGAAATCCAAGTATCATCGCTCCATCTTTTTTCAAATATTTTTGTACAATATCTTGAAATAATAAATTAAAATTTATATTACTACTTTGTAGTGTTCCTATACTTATAATTAAATCAAACTCTTTTAGATTTAACTCTTCAAGATTATTTATATTTGCACATAGAAAAGATATATTTTTATCTGTAAAAGTCTCTTTTGCTTTATTTATAGCACTTTTAGAATAATCAATTCCTAAAAGTTCAAGATTTTTAAAATTTGAAGCATAATTTTTAATCACTTCAAATTCATCCCCACTATTTACACCTAGATTTAGTATTTTTATCCTTTTATTTATATTTACATTTTTAAGTGCTTGTATATAGTAGTATAAAAATGCAGTATGTTCATTTTTATTAATAGTGGCAAATGTTGAATTTATACCATATTTTTCTTCACTTTTTGTATCCTTATGAAATGATTCATTTTGATTTAGTTTTTTATATCTAGCAATAATTGTATTTTCATCTATTATTTTAGGTGTTAAAAATCTACAGTAATTTATTTGTGCAATATCAACTAAAATTTTATAATCTGGATTTGAAATTTGAAATTCAAAAATTTCATTTGCTTTTAATATATCAAATTTATTTTTTAAAGTTGTTAATTTTGTATATAAATCTTCATTAGTAAATTTAATCATTTTTATCCTTTTTTAGTTTTATCTTTCTTATAAATAAACCTATAAATATAAAAGCAAGAGCAATAAAAGCAATTTTTTGTGGTATTTGATTAAAGAATACCCATGACCAAAATATTGCAAATATAGGAATTAGATATGAAACTTGAGACATAAATTGCACACCAACTTTTTGTACTAAATTTATACGTAATAGGGATGCTAATGCTGTTGGTACAATAGCTAAATAAATAATAGCTAAAGATGAATAACTAAAAATAGTAACATTATCATAAGATATAAAAAATAAAAATGGAAACATCATAATACTTGATGTTATAAACATAGATGAAGAGCTTATTAAAATAGGAATATGAGATAGTTTTCGTATTAGAAAACCAGCACTTATATATCCAACAACAGCAATTAACATTGCAATTTTACCATATAAACTATTTTCATTTCCACTAACCAAATCATCACCTAAAAGTAAAAATACACCAAAAAATCCAAATATAACTCCAATGAGTTTAAAAATTGTGAATTTTTCATCATGTGTAATAAAGTGAGAAACTATAAGAACGATAAATGGTCCAACTGCTAATAGTAAAGCAGCAGTTGATGGTGTGATATACTGTTGACCCCAAGATATTAAATAAAAGGGCATAGCTGTATTTAAAAAGCCTATTAAAGCAAATATTTTTATTGATTTAATATCTCTACTAAAAGATTGTTTTTTTATTAAAGCAAGAGTTGTCAAAAATAAAGCAGCTAAAAATATTCTACCAAAAGCAATTAAAAATGGTACAGAATCATTAAGTGAAAAACTAATTGCAACAAAGGCACTTCCCCATATTGCAGATAGTAACATAAGATAAAAGTAGTCAATAAATTTTGCTTCTTGGATTGTTTTCAATATATATTCTTTAATTTTTTAGAATTATATCAAAATAAACTCACATTTCTTTATACTTTGTCCATTTACAATAAATTCTATGCTATGAGGACCTTTATAATATACTCTAGTAGATATTTTTTTAAATGAATATTTTTTTGAAATATTCAGATGAGATTTATTGTAGTTTGATTCAGATATTTTAAATACTTTTCTTGAATATTTTTTGTTTTGCCTTAAAAAATTTAAAGCATATTCTATTCTTAAATTACCAAAATCTTTTTTATTTGATAATTCAAATGAAAAATTAAAATCCTCTCCCATGTGTACTTTTTTATCAAAAGAAATATTTGTAATATTTATCTTTTTATTATATTTAAAACCAAATAATTCTAATATATCTTTATCTCCTGCTTTTAGTAATGTACGACATCCATGTTTAATTATCCAATCTAAATTATCGCTTTTATGAATCCATTTTTTTGATAGTTGTTTTACTAAATCAATATTGTCTTTTGATATATCATTTAAACAATTTGCAACACTTTTTTGTACATATTTACTTTTGTCATTTTTAAGTAGTTCAAGTATTTCAATAACCTTCGATGGATCTTTTTTATATAAGGGTAGGGCAATAGCCCATGGTAGTCTTGGACGACAACCTTCACTTGATAATCTTCTTGTATGTTCACTATTTGATTTGGTCCATAATTTTAGTTGATCAAATGTTTTATCTTCGTATTTTAAAATGAATTGTCTTATTGCAAATTCACTTGATGAGTTTTGTGTAAAAGATTCTAAGGCTTGCATCGATTCTTTAAAACAATTTACTCCATACACTTCAACAAAATCTTGAAAAATCATATTTTCTAAACCTAGGTTTAACACTCTATTATTAGAATTCTTTTGTCTATAAATAAAACATTTTTGAAGTATATTTACTGCATCTACATAAGAAAGGTGAAGTTCATTATTTATACTTATTGCAATATGCCGCATTCTTTGTTTTAGTTCTTTTTCTTCCCAGGTATTATTAAATATATTTGATATAAATCTTTTTTGGTTAAATGGGGAATAGATATGTCTAATATCATTTGCAAGAGTGGCTATAAATTCTTTATGATATAAATTTTTTAGTAGTTTTGCCATATATTTGTATCATTAAAGAATTATTCTAAATTGAGCACCTTTATAAGTGTTATTGTTATAGGTAAATTCCAAATTAGATACTATAATTTTACCTTTGATATTATTTTTAATCATTCTTTTTGTCATATAAAGCCCAATTCCTGTACCATCATTATCTTCTTTTGTAGTAAAATTTTCATCAAAAACTTTTGATAGTATATCATCAGGTATCCCACCTGCATTATCTTTTATTGAGATTTCAATTTTTTCATTTTCTTTTTTTATATCAATAATAATTAATTTTTCATCATTATTTGGTATATACTCAATAATTGCATCTTTTGCATTATTTAATATATTTAAAATAGATTGTGTTAACTCATTTTTTAGAGTTGTAACTTCAATATTAAAATCAAAATTTTTAACTATTTTTATATTATTAGCTTCAAGTGTTGATTCAATTATAAATAAGTCTTTATTTATACTTTGTGATAAGTTAAAAGATGTAACTTCTTTATCTTCCTTAAAAAAGTTTCTAAAATCTGTAATAGTTCCTGATAAATGATCAACAAAGCCAGAAATATTTGTAAGTTTCTTTTTTAACTCTTCTTGGGTAGTTTCTAAACCTAATTCCATATTGACAAGCATAGAGCTAGATGTACTTCCAATTGCACTTAATGGTTGCCTAAATTGGTGAGTTATATTTCCAATCATCTCTCCCATCATCGCCATTTTACTTTGTTGGATTAACATTTTGTCTTTTATTACATTTTTATTTATTTCACTTGTAATTTTTTCTTCTAAAAGTAAATTTAGTTTTTTTAACTCTTCTGTTCTTTTATTTACTTCTTCTTCTAGTATCTCTTTTTCATTTGTAATATGGGTAGTTTCTATATTTTTTAGTTTATCATAAAAATAAAGTACAGAACTAGCTACAACTATATTTATAATTATTAAAAAATAACCAACTATATTTGGGTTGGGATTAAAGAAATAACTAACAATCATAATTGCAATATATAAAGACATCCATATAAGACCCTCTTTATAATCACGCAAGTAAGATATTAAAGGCATAAATGATATAAACCATACTCCTCTTAATATATCATGTTGAGCAGTAAAAAGACCAATTGTTATTACAAGAGATAATATACCAAGTGCTAAAATAGAGATGATATTATAATATTTTACATCTTTTTTTAAAAAATATAAAAAGACTGCAAATAAGAATGCGCCAAATCCATCTGCAAAAGCTGCAACTATATCTTGATTTATAAATCTAATAGTCGAAAATAGTGTTAATAAACCAGCAACAATAAGTAGTATGATAGCAGTTGCTTTTATTTTTTGTTCAACTAACCATTGAGCTTTAGATAGCGTAAAATTTATATTAATAATTTTAGAAAATAAACTCATAAAAACTCCGTAATTTAGTAAGATTCAGTATACATAAGAAAAAATTAACTATGGCTTAATGGTATTATTTAAGCACTTTGGGTCATTTCATATACCCATTGTTGGATATCTTTCATATCATCATATATTTTAAAGGTATTATCTAAAAATTCTTCTTTAAAAAATTGATCATTTATATTAGATTCAAAATATGCAAACATACTATTAAATTTTGTAAGGTATAAGTATGATTCATCACCTGTAAATATTTTTGGAACTCTTTTAAATTTTAAAGGAGGTATTAAATATCCCTTTTGTTTTAAATCTTCTAATATTATATGTAATGATTTTCTATTCTTTTCATCTAGTAAATATTCTCTATATACTTTTAAAAGTGGTGCTTTAAAATTTCTTATTCCTGAAGCGATAAAATAATTATCTTTACTATAATGCATATAAAATGATGATAATTGCATTCTATGTCCACTCCCTTGCCAAAATAATAATCCTATTTTAGATTTCATTGGAGTTTTATCTTTAGAAAACCTTACATCTCTATATATTTTAAATAATGATGCTGAAACTTTTGGATTAAATTTTATATTCGGTACAAGTATTTGAAGTGTTTCTCCCATATCTTCTATAAAAGATATATTTGGTTCTTGTATTGTTTTTTGCCAAATATGTCTGTTTAATTCAAACCATTCTTTTGAGTTATTTTTAGATAACTCTTTTAAAAATTTAATACCATCTTTTGAAAAACCTTGAAATTGCATAGATATTTATTGATTAAAATAAATCAATATCTCCACTATCTTCTTTAAATCTAATAATTTGACTTCGTCCTAAATCTTTAGCATCATTAAGTGCTATTTGAGCATTGTTAACTACTTGTGTAATACTATTTGAATCACCAGGAAACATTGAGATACCAATTGAAACAGTTTTTTGAAACTTGTCATTATATTTTGTTAATAGGTATGCTTCATTTAATTTCTCTTGTATATTATTTGCTATTAGTAATGTTCTTTGTTCATCACTAACATTCATAAGTAAAACTAAAAATTCACCACCTCCAAATCTCACAGCAATATCAGAATCTCTAATCACTTTTTTTAAAGTTTCTGCATAAAGTTTTAAGAACTCATCACCAAAATGTATACCGTGCTCATCATTTACTGCTCTAAATCTATCTATATTTATAAGCAATACTCCAATATTCATCTTTTCTCTAAGTGCTAGTGGTTCTATTTGATGCATCTCTTCATTGAAAGATAGTCTTGTTTTTAGTTTGGTAAGTGGATCAATAAGTGATGTTGTAAGTAATTCTCCTAGAACTAATTGGATATATAAAATATGTATTATCTCTTGTAGGTAATTATCAAGATAAATTTTATCAAATTCATTTAAATGGCTATTGTTTAATTTAAATTCAATCATTCCATTATCGCAAACTTTATTTTTAAAAGTATAGTTTTGTTCTAAATTTGTATGAGTTTCATATTGTATTGTGTCAATATTATTTACAGATTGTAGGATTTTAAAATTTGTTATATTAAATGTATTTTCAAGTACATATTTTATTTTTGCATAAATATCATCAATTGTTTTACTTTGACTTATGCTATATTTGAATTCATTTATTTTAGTTAAAGCATCAATTACTTTTTTTACTTCATTAATATGTTTTGAATCAACTATATTATCTAATTGAGTTAGTAGTTTACTTTTATTTTTAATTTCGCTCACTATATATCCTTTATAGACCGGGTGCTTTCCACATTGAAGTGGTGTAGTTTTTATCTACTAATTTTAATTGTTCTTTATAAACTTTTTTCCATATTTTTGTTATTTTATTATATTTTTTATGATTGTTTTTATTTGGAAGATATGTTTTATCCCAAACTACAAGATCTTTTGCAGCACTTTTTATATCTTTATATATTCCAGCTCCAACTCCAGCACTAATTGCAGCACCTAAGGCAGTTGCTTCTTTTACTTTAGGAACTTTTATAGTACAGTTTGTTACATCTGCTAATATTTGACACCATAAAGATCCATTTGATGCTCCACTTGCAAATACAATTTCATTAATTTTAATATCAGTAAATTTTTGTATTTTTTGTAAATTTATATTTGATACAATACACGCATTTTCTTGTAAGCTTCTAAACATACTTGCTTTATTGCATTTTGTTGCATCTAAAGAAAGGTTTATAAAACTTGGACTTGCATGGTACCATTTTTTGTAATTCATACTATGGCTAAAAATAGGAATTATCCCATATGAACCAACTGGTACTTTTGATGCTTTTCTTTCTAAAAGTGTATATGGATCAATATTTTCTTTTTTAGCTTGTTTTATTTCATCTTGACAAAAGGCGTCTCTAAACCATCTAAGAACAAGTCCTGAAAAAAATGTAATTCCTTCTGCTTGAGATAGATTAGAAATAACATGAGGATTTACCCTTATAGACATATTTTTTGGAGGAGTTGTATCTTTTGGGATATTTACTATTTGTTGCCAAAAACTTCCACCAAGTATTGCTATTTGATTCTTGTTTACAATTCCAAGGCCCGCACTTCCAAGTTGCACATCTCCACCACCACTTACTACTTTTGTATTTGATGATAGATTTGTTTGTTTTGATGCTTTTTTAGTTATCTTTCCTATAACAGTACCAGTTTCATAACAAGGAGTTAAGATATTGCTTAATCCAATATCTTTTAACATAGATTTTTCCCAAGTTCTTTTTTTTAGATTAAATATCCCTGTAGTTCCTGCATTGCTTGGGTCAACTCCAATTATTCCTGAAAGTTTTGCAAGTATCCAATCTCCAATCATAGATATAGAGGCAACTTTTTTATATAATTTAGGATTGTTATTTTTAAGCCATAAAATTCTAGGAATTGCGCCAAGTGCAAATGTTTGACCTGAAGTTTTATAAAACTTTTCTTCAATACCTTTATATTGTGTCTTTAAATACTTTACCTCTTTGGATGCTCTTGAATCAACATTTGCAACTGCCCAAAGTTCTTTTCCATTTTTATCATATAAAACAATACCTTCTCTCATACTTGTAGCACTTAGAGCTAGAATATTCTTTGGATCTATTTTGGCTTTTTTTATGGCAGATTTAATACAAGAAACTGTTAACTTCCAATTTTTTTTAAAATCAAAACTCATAGAATTTGGAATGTTTTTTTCTTCTTTATGTGACCATTCTTTTTGAGAAACACTTATTTGATTACCTAAAGTATCAAATATAATTGCTCTTATACTTCCTGTACCTGCATCAATTGCCATTAAATATTTCATAAGTTTATTTATTTTCTTTTAAATCAGCAAGTGTTGTATTTGTAAACATATCAACCATGTGTTTTTTAGGTTCTTTCCATTCATCATGAAGGGCACATTTTTTATCATCCCCTCCACATTTTCCAATTCCTAGTACACAATTTTCTGCATTAATACACTCTTTTACAGCTTCAAGAATATCAAGTAATTTAATATCATTTGGTTTTTTTGCAAGTTTATAACCACCATCTCGACCTCTTATTGATAACATAATATTTGCATTTACTAGTTGAGTCATAATACTTGTTAGATATTTATAAGGGATTTCTAAAACTGTAGATATCTCTTTTGCATTAAATAGTTTTGGACTAGGATTTTGTACAATATGTGTTAAAATTCTTATTGCATATTGAGAAGTTATATTTAGTTTCATACTTATCTTTTCTTTGATTATTAATAGATTATATTTTATCTTAATTTTACTTAGAAATATAAACTACAATTTTGTAACAAAAGTTATTTTAAATATGACTTTATAGCTGAATATGCTTCATTTAATTCTTGAGTTTTTTGATTGTACAATTCTTGAGTTGTTTGTGATAGATTTTGACTTGCAATTGTATCGTAGTGATACTTTTTAATTAATCTTTTATAGTTAACTTTTATTGTTGCTAAATCGTCAGTTTTTGAAGATTCTAATACCTCATAATATTTATCAATATCATTTTGTGGCATTGTATAGCTTTGTTGATAATTTGTACTATCATTTGTATTGAAGTTTGAATATCTAAAGTTTGTACTTTTAAAATTTCCTTTTTTGAATTTATCTCCTAAAATTAAAGATAATCCAATTACAAGTAAAAAAGTAAATGGGAAAAATAATATTCTAGGTGCAAAAACTAAAAGTAAGATACCAATAATTACACTACCAAAACAAAAACCTAGCCATACTACTTCAATAAATATTGCAAATGCAATAATAGCTATACCTAGTATTTTCTTCATTTATATTCCTGTTTTGTATTATAAGTGAGATTGTATCATAAATATTTAGTCATATACTGAATCCATATCTAAATCATCAAGTTCTAACTCTGGAACTGAATCTAAAGATTCTGGATTGACTTCAACTGAGCTAAAATCATAATATTCATAGGTGTAAAAAACTTGTTCTTGTGAATATTGCTTCTCTTTTGCCATATTTTCTTTTAACTGATTATTTAGTAACTTCTCTTTTGTTATTAAATTTGTGTTATTTGCAAGTACTAAACTTAAACAAATTGTACTTATAAGTATAAATATTTTCATTTAAAATCCTTTATACTATAAGTTTATCAAATTATAATTATTATTTAGATTAATACTATCTATTTATTCAATCTCTTCCCATGTTCCATACATATTGTTAATATCATTTATTACATCTTGTTTTATATTGTGGTATCTTAAAAATGAAACTATATTTTGATAATGGTCTTTATCAAAATTGATAGTGATATTATTTTCATTTCCATATACTCTTGTATGTCCTACTTTATATAAGTTTCGTATTTTTAATCCAGAAACATCAAGTGAAGTTTTATAGTAAACTATAAGTTCTCTTTCATCTTTTAGAGTACCTTTTAATCCAGGAGCTGTTAATACTTTTAAAGATGTTGGTTTATTTAGATTTCTTACATCATATTTTTGAGTCGGGAGTAATTTACCATCTTCATCTACATTAAAATTTAGGTTTATAGTATGATTTTCATTTTTTCCATCACCATGGATATTTAAAGTATAATTTTGAGCAAAAAGTATATTTGCAAGTAAAGTTGTAGTAAGAATTAATTTTTTCATAAAGCTCTCTTTTTTGTTTTTATAATTATATCAGATATTAATAAATTTATAATTATTCTAAAGGTAAAGTAATAGTAAAAACAGCACCCATGTAGTCGTTGTCTTCAAAGTTATAAGAGGTATTGCTAGCAATAATACTCCCTTTCATACCATCTACTATTAAATTATATGTCATATGTAGTCCAAGTCCAGTTCCTTGACTTTTGTGTTTAGTAGTGAAGTATGGCTCAAATATTTTATTTATAATATTTTTTGGTATTCCATTTCCATTATCTTTGATTTGTATAATAGCTTGCTTTTTTGTTTTTGTTGTTGTAATAAAAATTAATTTTTGATTAGTATTTTTTTCATTTAATATATCTTTTGAGTTATTAAAAATATTTATTAAACATTGTATTAAATTATTTTCATAATTATTTATTAAAATATTATCACCTAAATCCAAGACTACTTTTAAATTATTACTTTTTATAGTACCTTCTATTAAATACATAAAGCTATTTATATTTTCTTTAAGATTAAAGATTTTTTTTGTTTTACTGCCTTGAATAAAGTTTTTAAAATCATCTATTGTTTTTGATAGATATTGAGCATTTGTATTAATTATAGTACAAGTATTTATTATTTGATCTTCTTGTACTATTCCACACTCTTTTTTAAATATCATTCCAGTTGCTGCTGTTGAGATTACTGATAATGG
>Ga0256826_1000227_pt1 | contig 32184 bp, 27 predicted proteins | sample CV79metaG_FD_185975 | JGI IMG/M metagenome (GOLD analysis project Ga0256826, IMG submission 185975) | Hydrothermal vent microbial communities from East Pacific Rise, Pacific Ocean - CV79 | ecosystem: Environmental > Aquatic > Marine > Hydrothermal vents | place: Pacific Ocean: East Pacific Rise...
ACCATTGCTGCTGAAGCGTTTCTCATAATTTTCCTACTGTATAAGCTGCTATTGCCCCTGCACTCATAGCAGGAGCAAAAGCAAAACTTTTTTTCTTTAAAATACTTAATAAGACTAAATGAATGAGTCCACTAAAAAGTATAAAATATCCAAGAGGTTCTAAACCTAAGAATAGAGCACTAAAGAGACCAAACCGTAAGTCTCCTCCCCCAAATGCCATATTGAGAACAATTGGAATTATAAATAATATACCAATAACTACAATTGCAATTATGGTGTTAACATCTAAACTGTTATCAAAGTACTTTATCAATCCTAATGTTAAGATAGCTGGAAACATAATTTTATCTAAGATAAGTCCTTTTTTGATATCTATATAAGATATTAAAAAAGCGATAATTATAAAAAATAGTAATGCTACCATTTATCTCTCTCATAAGTTTTTGTGATACTAATGTGATAATATCTATTATAAGACATAGTTGCTTATATCTTTTCTGTAATGCAATAATTTAGGACAATAGAGTACAAATGTGTTACAATTATTCTTCTATTTGGTAACATTTGAAGTACAAATCATTATCTTAAGAAGCAAATCCACTTGAAAAACTATCTTTAGCTACAACTATCTGTTTTTGTCTCTCTTTGCGTTTAGTATCTTTTTCAACAAAAATATGTTTACGAGTTTTAGGGTCCATCTCAGTATAGTACATCACCGCTGAGTATGTTGAAGGTGTTGGTGTAAACACTTGTGCCTGCTCAGGATTCATCTGAAGTTCATCTGTTGTAAAACGCTTCAACTCATGCATATCTTTCTCTTCACATCCAGGGTGAGCCGCTATAAGATAGTAAGTTAAAAACTGCTTTTTACCCTCTTCAGCATTCATCTTGTCATACATCTTTTTAAAGTCTACTAATGTCTGTTTTCCAGGTTTACCCATAAGTTCTAAAACATGCTGTTGTGTATGTTCAGGAGCCACTTTCATCTGTCCCGATATATGGTGTTTTACCATCTCTTTTAAGTAGGTCATACCATGTTTTTTGTCTTCTGTTATAAAGTCATAACGCACACCAGAGGCAACAAAAGCTTTTCGTACACCTTCTACTTCACGAACTTGTCTTAAAAGGTTAATGTTACGACCATGGTCTATTTTCATACTACTACAGAGATGTGTTGCATCTACACAACGCTGATGATCACAAGTACCGAGTTTGAGTTTTTTATTACACTCATAACCATACATATTTGCAGTAGGTCCACCAACATCAGAGATGATTCCCTTGTAATCTTTGTACTTGTTAAACTCTTTTGCCTCAGCTAAGATATTTGTCTCACTACGAGTTCTTATAGTGCGACCTTGGTGAACACCAATAGCACAGAAATTACACTCACCCCAACATCCATGGTGAGTCATGATAGAAAACTTAATAGTCTCTAAACACTTCACTTTACCCATCTTCTCATAGTATGGGTGTTGCTCTCTTGTAAATGGAAGGTTTGAGTGTGCATCCATTTCATCTTCATTCAAGTAATCACAAGGAGGATTTTGAATAAGAAAACGTGCATCGACAGGCTGACATAAACCTCTTGCAGATATAGGGTCATTGTTATCATAAAAATCATCAAAAAGATCTATATACTTTTCAGGTGTGTCAACACAGTCTTGATGTGAAGGAAGCTGAATAAACTCATCCTTTGGCTCTTTAGAGATATAACAGATGCCTCTTATATCTTTATAATCACTCCCATCTGCTATAGCTTTCGTGAGTTCTTCAAGTGCTATTTCACCCATCCCATAAATAAGTATATCAGCTTTTGAATCAAAAAGAATAGGTTTTTTCATCTTATTTGACCAGTAGTCATAATGGCTAGTTCGACGAAGACTTGCTTCTATGCCACCAAGCACGAGAGGAACAGTATTTTTAAAGTAACGACGAATTAGATTACAGTAAACACTCAGAGCACGATCAGGACGTTTCGTGTTTTTTCCACCAGGAGTATAGTCATCAGAGTTTCTAAACTTCTTTGTTGCAGTGTAGTTAGAAACCATACTGTCAACACTACCACCACTTACACCCCAGTAAAGTTTAGGCTCACCTAAACGCATAATGTCATCAGGTGTTTTTATATCAGGCTGACCAATCATACCGACTTTATAACCCATACTCTCAAGCATACGACCAACCATAGCTACACCAATAAAGGGTGAATCTATGTAAGAATCTCCACTTACTAAGATAATATCACAATAGTCCCAACCTCTAGCATCCATGTCCTCACGTGTTGTAGGAAGAAAATCTTTTGCCGTAAATGTAACAGTATCTCGTTTTGGTTGTTTACTTTTGTGTCTTCTACTCAAAATATTGCCTTTGTTAGTATGATTACATTATTATTACACTATATATATGTATAATAATACTAAATAAATGCAAAAGAAGAGATTATAGATGACCTACCCTTATGAAAACTTAGAAAACTTTACACTTACAAGTTTAATCAACCGTTCAATAGAACTTTATCCTGACTCTCCAGCACTTGCAAAAGTCGGTCAAGATCCTATGACTTATGCTGATTTGGAAGAAAAAGCCAAAGAGATGGTTATTCTCCTTCAAGAGAATGGTATACAAAAAGGGGATAAAGTTGCACTCCTTAGTGAAAATATGCCAAACTGGGCTATTGCATATCTCAGTGTTACTTATTTTGGTGGTGTTATTGTCCCTATTCTTCCTGACTTTCATAAGTCAGATGTTCACCATATTCTACATCACTCTGAAGCAAAGGCTATATTTGTCTCTGATAGACACTTAGCTACAGTAGAAGAACTTGAAAATTCCGACCTGCATTTTGTTGTGAAACTTGACGACTTGACACTAGTTGATGAACTTACAAACCATAGTTACCTAACAAAAATCAAGCAAAAAATAACTTCTAAAAAAGATTTAACAATTCCTCAAGAAGATGATATGGCTGCACTGCTTTACACATCAGGTACAACTGGTAACTCAAAAGGGGTTATGCTCTCACATAAAAACCTAGTTACAAATGCCCTCTCTACATACTCCAAACTAGAAATACTGCCAGAGGATGTCTTTCTCTCTGTTTTACCGCTAGCACATACGCTAGAGTGTACAGTCGGTCTACTTGTTCCTCTTTTACATGGTTCAAGTGTTCACTACATAGACAAAGCACCAACACCTAGTGTTTTATTAAAAGCATTTGCACTTGTAAAACCAACTATGATGGTGAGTGTTCCTCTAATTATAGAAAAAATTTATAAAAACCGTGTTCTTCCTAAATTCACTGGTTCATTTTTAATGCGAACACTCTACTCTATTCCTTTCTTTAGAAAAATACTCAATAAAATTGCAGGGAAAAAGCTCATAGAAACTTTTGGTGGCAGACTGCGTTTCTTTGGAATTGGTGGAGCTGGGATATCACCTTATGTTGAGAAATTTTTAAAAGAGGCTGAGTTTCCTTATATCATAGGCTATGGTCTAACTGAAACAGCACCTCTCTTAGCTGGTACTGTTTTAGGAAGTGAGGTTAAACTTGGTTCAACAGGAACAGCTTTCCCATATGTAGAAGTTAAAGTGAAAGACCCAGACCCAAAAACAGGTTCAGGAGAGCTTCTTTTTAAATCTCCAAGTGTCATGCTTGGTTATTATAAAGATGAAAAACAGACCCAAGAAGTTATAGAGGATGGTTGGTTTAAAACAGGTGATCTTGGATATGTAGATGAGGATGGTTATATCTTTATTAATGGCCGTAGTAAAAATGTTATCATTGGAAGTGGTGGAGAAAATATTTTTCCTGAGCAAATAGAAGCGACGATTAACCAACATAAAGTTGTGGTTGACTCACTTGTTATTATGCAAGCAGATAGACTAATAGCCAAAGTTCACTTAGATTATGAGCTCATAGATAAAATGTTTAAAGCAGATAATACACCAGATGCTGAAGTAAAAGAAAAGATAAACTCATTACTCGAAGAGATGCGTAAAGATACAAATACTAAAGTAGCAAGTTACTGTAAAATGGTAAAGTTTGTAGAACAGATTGAGCCGTTTATAAAAACTCCAACAAAGAAAATAAAACGCTTTTTATATGTAGACTAAAGCAGCACATCCGAGATAGAGTTTCTACTCAGAAACTCTATAGATTAACTTTCCAGCTAACTCCATATAAACACTTTTTTTAAGTTCTTCAACTTCTGAAAAGTTACTATAAGGATAAGCACCTATCATCTTATCTAGTGTCTCGTAGTCATGTACTTCACCAAGAAGTTTTTCCATAATAGCTACACGCTGTACTAAGTTGTCAAACTCATCTTTAATAAGATCTTGACTTAGGTTTGACTGGATATCCCAGTATCTTGATTGTGGTGTTCCAGCGAAGATATCATCTTCATCTTCAAAAAGTGCTTCAAATTTACTCATGTGAAAATCCTTTGATTTATTTATTTTGTAATTTTAGTATTTCTAGTTGAACTGTGGTTGAACAAAAGGAATTACTTGTTTCTTACGACTTAAAACACCATCAAGCCATACTTGATTGTTCTCTAGTTTTATATTAAACGCAGCCTCAATTTTACTTGCATCATCACTGACACAAAGGAGTTGTGAACCCTCTTTCATAATGTCAGTTAAAAGCACAAGCATCGTATGGAGTCCCTCTTCTTCTTTCATAGCTACCATATCAGCATAGATTTCATCTTTTCTATCATCAAGTGCAGAGATATCTATCATTTCAAGTTGATTGACACCAACTTTATAACCATTCATATCAAAAGGCTTATAATCTCTTGTATTTAATTCTCTTGCTGTTGCACCATCTGTGCCAGATTTGATAATAAACATTTCCATAGCAAGCTCTTTATAGTTTTCTATACCAGTAATTTCTGCTAACTCTTTTACTGCTTTTGTATCAGCTTTCGTACAAGTAGGAGACTTAAAAACAACTGTATCGCTCAGTATAGCAAGCATCATCATACCTGCAATATCTTTAGGTATTTTTACACCAAGTGCATCATATACTTCTTTAACAACAGTGTTAGAACATCCTATAGGACGAATCCAACACTCTAGTGGTGTACTTGTCATAATATCACCAAGTTTATGGTGGTCAATAATACCTAAAATAGTGGCCTCATCTATATCATCTTGAAAATGAGCTTTATCTGTAGAGTCTACAAGATAAACTTTCTCGCCAGAAACAGAAGTTTTTAACTCAGGTAAAGCCCCACCAAACTTACTAAGAATAAACTCAGTTTCAGCAGATATATCTCCTTGACGAGCAGGAATATACTCCTCTTTTTCAAGTTGATTTTTTAAGTAAGAGATTGATATAGCACCGACAATAGAATCACTATCTGGATTTCTGTGTCCAAAAACATAAACTGACATATTTTGACCTTTTAATTTTTTCGAAATTATACAATAATTTTATAAATTCTATATCTTTTTCACTCTACTCTCATACTCCTTAAGCATACTGTTAATTGTATCTATATTAAAAAGTTTAATCTCTTCTAAAAGTTCATTTGCAAAAGAGCTAAATGGAGTAACCTTTTCTCTGAGAGAAACTCTTAAAAGCTCACTAGAAAAAAGTTCTATGCTCTTTAAATCTTTTGTTTTATATGCTTTTATAAAAAGTTGATTTACTTCGGTTACATTATTTTTTATAAAATTTTCAAGTAATTTTTGATCAAATTTACTAAAAGCATCTTCCCCTAAACTCATACCATCTTTAAGCATAACTCTTTGCTGAGAGTTATTTAACTCTTTAAGTGCAAGTTGGAAAAGTGCTGCTTTTGATATAGGTTTTTTAAGGTGTCCTACTATTTTCACACCCTCTTGACTAAATGATATATTTTTAATAGAAGTACTTGTCAGTGAAACTACATCGGCTTTACTCATTCGAGCAATTACCTTTGAGAGTGCATTCTCATCAACACTTAAAATATCAAGATCAACAAAAATAAGATCCATACTCTTCTGTTTAAGTAACTCTAATGCTTTTTGAGGGTTAGCAAAAATATGTGTTTTAACAGATGTTGCAGAGAAACACTCTTTTATAACTTGTGTACTCGTTTCATTATCATCTATAACCATTATATCTGCACCATCAGGACTTAACAGAGAAAAGTCTATACTAGACTCATCTATCTCTTCATCCGCACTATAGAGTACAATTTCAACACCATTAAGTTCAAAAGTAAAAAGAGAGCCCTCTCCAAACTTACTTGTTACATTGATATCACCATTGAGTAGTTTTGCAACCTTTTTATTTATAGAGAGTTCTATACCACTCCCTTGAAGTTGTGATGTAGTTGTCTGTTGATGCTTCTCAAATATCTTAAAAATATTATTAATATTTTCACTCTCAATACCACGACCACTATCTTGGACTATCATTTTCATATCTAAAGTATTATTTTGTGTATCTGTATTTTCTACTACTACTATAAGTTTTACATAACCATGTGAAGTATATTTAAGTGCATTATCTATAAGATTACGGAGTATATCTTCTATTTTACTATCATCAAGTATAAGTGAAAGTGGAAGTTTTTCATCTATCTCTAGTGTAAACTCTAAACCTTTTTTACGGGCAATAAGCGAGTACTCATTAAAAAGCATCTCAAACAACTCTTTTGTTGCCACTGCTTTTGTCTGCGTTTTAAACTCTTTTGTTTCTAGTTTTGCAAGTTCGATGACATCATCCATAAGAGTTAGAAGTTTTCTTCCTGAGTGTAAAATATTTCGAGTATACTTTGTGTACTTACTCTCTTGTAAGTCTTGCTCTAACAACTCAGCAAAAACAAGTATAGAGTTTAAAGGTGTACGTATTTCATGACTTACATTGGACAAAAAGTTATACTGAACCATACTACTGTCTTGTGCAAGACTTTTAGCTTCTTGTACTCTCTGTTTTTGTCTAAAAAGCTCTTCTTGGAGCGTCTCTATCTTTAAAATTTGACTTTTAACAAAGTCTGTTTCACTCTCTTGTTTAGGTGAACTTATCTCAGTCTCACTCTCGATGTTCTCTTTTAAAACGATTTTTTCTTCTTGTAAACGCAGGATAGAATCTCTCTGTCTTGTTATAGTCATCTTCATTTTTATAACAAGAGCTACAAAAAAAATAAGTAAAACAACTACTCCAAGGATTATTTGATATTCTAAGGACATACATCCCCCTCAATTATTTCTTTAAAAGATTCCAAGTTCTGTGCAAACAGGTCAATAAGTCGAGGATCAAATTTTTTACCTGACTCATCTATAATGAATTTGGAGGCATCTTCAAAACTCCATGCTTTTTTATACGAGCTATCATGTGTCAAAGCATCTAAAACATCAGCAATAGTAACTATACGAGCATATATATGTATCTGCTGAGACTTTAAACCTTTAGGATATCCACTCCCATCAAAATTCTCATGGTGCTGGCTTGCTATTGTCTTAGCTGCGACTATTAACTCCTGCTTAGAGTTCTTTAGAATTTTCATTGCATTTTGAGTATGTTTTTTTACAGCCTCAAACTCAGTAGGTGTAAGTTTCTCTTTTTTATTGAGTAGGTTTTTATCAACAAGAACATTTCCAATATCATGTAAGGGAGAGGCTAAGTAGATAATTTTCATCTCATCTAAAGTAAGGTTTCCCTCAAGGAGTGCAAGTTGTTTTGAGATACTTGCTACTCTTTTTACATGTGAAGCTATCTCAAGAGAATCTGACTCCATAATTTCTGAGAGAATATATATAATCTCTTTTTGAGCCGTCTCTAAGTCACTTAAGTGCTCAGTTTTAACCTCTTTTATCTCTTTTGTGAGTTTAGAATTATTTTGTGCCAACTCTTTTCTATAACGATAAAGTTCAAGATGGTTTGCAACACGAGCACGAAGTTCTACTGCATGGTAAGGTTTAGTAACATAGTCAACACCACCAAGTCGAAAACCCTCTTCAATAGACTCTATATCAACCTTGGCAGTTACAAAAATAATAGGAGTATCTTTTATGGAGGGAGAGTTTTTGATGATCTTACACAGACCAAAGCCATCAAGGTTTGGCATCATAACATCGAGTAAAATCAGATCAAAACGTTTTGTTTTTAAAATATCTATTGCCTCTTTTCCATCGAGAGCATAAGAGAAGTTATAAGAGTCATTTTGTAGTATACTGATGGCAACTTTAATGTTTTCACTCACATCATCAACGACTAAAATCTCATATATATCTTGCATAAAGGGCACCTAAGTATAAGTTTTTATCATTATACTCTATTTTTTATGAAGTGCTAACTCTTTTTTAAGATACTCACCCGTGAATGAGCCTGTTGTTTCATACGTATCTGCTAACTCTTCTGGAGAACCTTCAGCGATAATAAGTCCACCACCAGCACCACCTTCCGGTCCCATATCTATAACATAGTCTGCATTTTTAATCATATCTAGATTATGCTCGATAATAAGCATACTATTTCCAAGTTCAACAAACTTATGAAGAACATTTGTAAGTCTATCTACATCTGCAAAGTGAAGTCCTGTTGTAGGTTCATCTAGAATGTAGAGAGTTTTTCCTGTATCTTTACGGCTTAACTCTTTTGCAAGTTTTATTCTTTGTGCTTCACCACCTGAGAGTGTCACTGCGTTTTGACCGAGTGTGATATAGCCAAGACCAACATCTACAAGTGTTTTCATCTTGAGGTTAATCTTAGGAATAGGAGCAAAAAACTCAAATGCTTCATCAACAGACATACTTAAAACATCTGAAATAGTTTTTCCCTTGTAGAGAACTTCAAGTGTCTGTTCGTTATAACGAGTTCCATGACATGTGTCACACTTCACTTGAATATCTGGTAAAAAGTGCATCTCTATCTTGATCTCACCCTCACCCTGGCACTTCTCACAACGACCACCTTTTACATTAAAACTAAAACGTGAAGTTGTATAACCTCGTATTTGAGACTCTTTTGTTTGGCTAAATAGGTTACGTATCTCATCCATTACACCTGTATATGTCGCAGGGTTTGAGCGAGGAGTACGCCCAATTGGACTCTGGTCAAGATATATAACCTTATCTACATGTTCAAGTCCTGTTATCTCAACACCTGCTACTTTGTTTACTTTACGAGCATGGTTTAAAAGCTCACGAGCAGTTGGAAGGAGTGTTTGAAGCATAAGTGAACTCTTACCACTTCCACTCACACCTGTTATACATACAAAGTTATTGAGTGGTATTTTTGCACTTAAGTTTTCTATGTTGTTAAGAGTTACATTTTTTATCTCTATAAACTTATCTTGTTTACGTCTGTAAAAATACTCAATCTGTTTGCGACCATAAAGATAATCAGCAGTCAGAGTTTTTGCCTTTTTTAGTTTATCTAATGTTCCACTAAAGACAACATTTCCACCAAACTTTCCAGCCCCTTCACCAATATCTATGATAAAGTCAGCGTTTTCAATAGTCTCTTTGTCGTGTTCAACAACTATAACACTGTTGCCTTTTTCTTGAAGTGAACGCAGTGTTCTTATGAGTTTAAGAGTGTCACGCTCATGAAGTCCTATACTTGGCTCATCAAGAACGTATAAAACACCCGTTAAACCAGAACCTATTTGAGATGCTATTCGAATACGTTGTGCCTCACCACCGGAGATAGTTCTAGCATCACGCCCTAGTGTAATGTAACCAAGTCCTACATCATGTAAGAAGTATAAACGCTCACGAATCTCATTTAATATAGGAGCAGATATTTGAACATCTTGTGCATCCATATACTCAAAGTTATCTTTATTAGCAAACCACTCATATGTTTTACTTATTGGCATCTTGAGTAAATCAGCAATACCTTTTTCCCCGACTCTTACCGCTAAACTCTCGCGTTTAAGACGATGAGATTCACAGATATTACACACTTTTTCACTCATATAGTCTTGTAACTCTTTTTCATCTTTGAACATATCGTAAGCTATACGGATTATTCCAGGAAAGAGACGCTTTACTTCATGCTTTTTCCAAAGAAAAGTAACCTCTTCGATGTTTCCATGAAGGATTGCTTTTTTCTGATGCTCTTCTAACTCTGAGTAAGGAACTGTTATGTCTATCTTGTTATGAGCACAAAAGCCTTTTAGAAATGTAAAGTAGTAGCCCTTATTAAAGCCATAAACAATCTTTACGGCCCCTTTTTCTATACTTAAATCAGTGTCTATGATTTTATCTTGGTCAAGTGCATAACGTAGACCCAGACCATCACACTCAGAACAAGCACCCTTAGGCGAGTTAAATGAGAATGAGAGAGGTTCAAGTGGATCAAAACTTATTTTACAATCAAAACAAGCATTATGCTCTGAGTAGTGCATATGAGGTTTACAGTCAAGCTCTTCATGATTTAGTATGTCAATTTCAAGCTCACCATAAGACTCTTTAAGTGCCTTTTCTACATCTGCGGCAATTCGCTCTTTGTTGTCCTCTTTTACTACCACACGGTCAACTACAACTTTAATAGTATGCTTTTTTGTTTTAGAGAGTTCTATCTCCTCATCTAAACGCACCATAACACCATCTATCATGGCTCTAACATAGCCTTTATGAACAAGAGACTCAAGCATGTCAGCATATGAGCCTTTCTTCTCTCTTACAAGTGGTGCTAAAAGAACAAGTTTTGCACCTTCTGGGAGTTTTGCAACCTCACCTATGATGTCAGAAGCTGACATCTGCGAGATAACCTTATGACACTTATGACAGTGTTGTACCCCTACACGAGCATAAAGCAGTCTAAAGTAGTCATATATTTCAGTAATTGTTCCAACTGTTGAACGTGGATTCTTTGAAGTTGTTTTTTGATCAATGGCAATAGCAGGAGTAAGTCCTTCTATTTTATCTACATCAGGTTTTCCAACACGGTCAAGAAACTGTCTGGCATAAGAAGATAAACTCTCCATATAACGGCGTTGTCCCTCTGCATAGAGTGTGTCAAAAGCTAAAGTAGACTTTCCACTTCCACTAATACCTGTCATAACTACTAACTCATTTTTAGGTATAACTAAATTTATATTTTTTAAATTATTCTCTCTCGCACCTGTAATCGTGATAACATCTTTTTTCTTCAAATCATACATCCTAAAATTATATAAATATTCTTTGTATTAAGTATACTACTACAGCTAAGTAAAAAGCTACAAGTAGATTCTTTTGTAAGGTAGAACTTACAGTATCTTTTAATATTATACCGACATAAACACCAACTAAGGAAGCCATTCCTATAGTTATACCACTTTCATAGTCAATATTCCCTTCTATTGAGTGGGAGATAAGCCCAGATAGTGATGAAAACACCACAAAGAAAAGCCCTGCAGAAACTGCTTTTTTAAGTGGTACATGTAAAAAACCAACTAAAATTGGAATAAGAATTATACTTCCCCCAACTCCAATAGTCATAGATAGCCCACCGAGTATAAATCCAATCAGAAGAAGAAAAACTTTATGTAGCTCTTTTTCTTCTCTGTTCTCTTGCGTTTTAAAAAAAAGTCGAGCAAGGGCAAAGATAGCGAAGGAAAGAAAAATCATCTCTAAAGTTTCATCACTAAAAGCAGATGTTATAAGCCCACTAAAAAGTCCCCCTATAAAACCACCTACTCCTATAAAACTCACCATTGCTACATCTAAGTTTCCCTTTTTATTGTTAAGGTAACTTCCAAACATTGAACTAAAAGCCATCTGAACAATAGAGATTCCTATAGCAACTTTTGTCTCATACCCTAAATAAAGTAAAACAGGTACTAAAATAGTTCCTCCACCAATACCAAAAAATCCAGATAAAAGACCAACAATAGCACCGACAATTGCTAATTCAAGCATAATACCCCTAGAAACTTTTTTGCCAATTATACCATTTAATTTTGCTTTGTGTTTTGTTAAAGTATAATCTAAAACAATAATGCTAAAGGTATATAATGTTAACAACTATTGAAAAAGCAACACAGAACTTCTGTATTCACCAAATTAGAGAAGATCATAGAGTTAATGAGGGTATTTCTAAAAAGAGAACACTTATTGCTTATATTGACATAGATGCTGAGGATGGGACTAAATATAGAGTTTATATAGCCTCCGATGAAGCTTTTATGCAACGTGTTGCTTTCCTTTTTTTAGAAGAGAGTTCTAGTAATGAAGAAACACTTAAAGATATGACTCTTGAAACTGCAAATCTCATTATTGGGAGTGCTAAAGTTATCGCTGAAGAGTCACAAGAGAATCCTTACACAATAGGAACACCTCATTTTGAAAAAATTGGTACATTTGACTTCAGTGTTGATAACTCAAAAACAATAGTTATTGGGGAAGATGAAATAACTATAGCCATTAAGGAACTAAATGCCTAAACCAAGTAAACAATATAGATCAGGGAAAGAAAGCACTTACAATGAAGAAGAAGAGCTTTCATGGATGGACTACTCAGGTATTCTAGATATGGAAGTTGAATTTGTCTCTGATCTTGGTGAGACAGAACTAACTGTTCGTGAAATACTTGGTCTTGAAAAAGGCTCTATTGTAGACCTTAAAAAACCAGCAGGAGAGTCTGTCGAGTCTTATGTTAATGGTCGTATACTAGGAAAGGGTGAAGTTATGGTTTATGAAAAAAATCTTGCTATTCGTATAAATGAAGTTCTAGACTCAAGTGCTGTACTTTATCACCTTTCAAAAGAGCGTTTATGATTAAATATCTGCTACTTGGCCTTCTTCCACTCTCTCTTTATGCTTCAAAAATTTTAAGCTATAACATCTATGAACGCAGTGATCGTGCAGATGTAATGATAACTTTTGATACACCTTACTCTGGTGTAATTAAACAGAGTAAAGGTACAAACAAAATAATCATAAAATTACAAGATGCTTCACTAGAATCTTCTAAAATAAAAAAAGTAAATTCTAAGTATCTCCACTCACTTACAATTACTCCTTTAAAAGGACAAACACAGATCCTTGCAAATATATCACCAAACGTAAGACTTATAGCTAGTAAAACAGCAGATGCTTATGGCTTAAGACTACGTTTTACAAGTAAAACTGCAACAAAAGCTAGAGCAAAAGTAGGATTACCCTCAGTAGTAACTGACCTCTCAGCCTTACCAACGAAGAAAGATGTGGGGCTCTCTACTAGTTACTATGTAGTTGTTGGTCTACTTATCGCAGCAATTATTTTGCTTTTAATGTTTAAGAAAAAGATTATTGCTTCACGTGAGGGGAAACTAAAAGAGTCATGGCTGTTTAATGCAAACCAGACACAAGAGCAAACAACTACTCCAACACAACAACCAGCAAAGACTCATGCTACTACAGATATGGTAAGCATACGTTTTCAAAAATCTATAGATAATACAAATAGTGTAGTGATGCTTGATTTTGGTGAAGAGAGTTACTTAGTTTTAATGGGAAATAGTAATATTTTACTTGATAAATTTAGAGATGACAAACCAACATCTCAACAAGAGTTTGAATCTATTTTACAAGAGAGAAATAGAGAACTAGAAGATTTTCTAGGTGCTAGTGATGAGGGAGCAAGTAGTTATAGCTCACAGAGTCATAAAGAGCCTCTACAAGCCTACAAAGAGAGAGCAGCTTCACTTATATATAGTGAAGAAGCTTAATCTTTTAAGCCAGCCTCATAACGTTCTTTTAGAAGTTTTTTAAGTACCCCTATATTTGTTAGAGTCATCTCATATGCCCCATCCATCTGTTTGTTTATATGAAAAACCTCTGTAACAGTTATACCATAAGGATCTTTTTTCTCTTTAGAAACTTTTCCATTATCAATGTTATAAAGATATAGTTTTTTTCTACCTGTTTGAATATAGTAAGTCAAAACTATTTCATTAGAGTGTTTCTTCTCTAGTGCTATAATAATCCGTTGGTCTGCTTTATACTCGTCAGTTAAATTAAGAAGTTTTTTTCCATTTTCAATGTTTAAGTAGCCTACATAAAATTTATTATAAAGATCATGATAACGTTGCACTTTAAAGTTCATTAAAAAGTTCATATCAACTATATGCTTCTTATGGCTGCGTATTGTTTTAGTAATCCAACTCATAGTGTTGTAGTATCTAAATGGGTGCAATTTTAGCTCATGAGCTTCTATCATTCCCTTCCCAGATATTTTATCTTTCGGTATTAATTTTCTTTTATCTTTAGCAAGAATATACTCTAGTACATCACTCGCTGAGAACTCTTTTGTAAACCATACTTTACAGAAGTCTGGAAACTGCTTAGCCCCTGTTGCACCATCATTTAAAATAATAAGAGCTTTAATCTCATAATGAGGAAATACAATCTCTAAAAGAGCTTTTTTCTTGCGTAAACGTCGACGTAGTTTAAGTACTGATTTTACAAGTGTCATCTCTACAAAATAGAGTTCATTCTCTTTGGTAACAAACATAGCATCAAACTCACTAATCTCTCGTGATTTTGTTCTATAAACAATCTGTTCTTTTTCACTAATAGAGAGAGTATTTGCATAAGCCTTATGTTTGTTTTGATGAAAACCTTTGAGTACAAACTTTGTTATATACTCATTTTTTTGTGCATATCTTAGTAGTTTTTCATATACAAAGTTTTCAAAAACTTCTCCTTCAAAAGAGCGAAAAGAACTCATATAAGAGGGGTCATCTAACTCTATACCTTTTGCAAGGAGAGAGAGAAGGTGCTTTGTGTTGTAGTCATAATGAAAAAGATTATCAGATATGTCACTATTATCTAAGTTTCTTAATGATTTTGATATATCCAGGTGTTTATCATGTATCATTTATGCGAACTCTCCATTTCTAAAAAAGTCGTCTATAATTGCTCTAGACTCTTTTATATCAGAGATATGGTTAATCTCGTCTCTTAACTTTGAAGCACCTTTATAGCCTTTAGAGTAAGTATGAGCATGTTTTCTAAACATGGCAACGCCATGTGCTCCATAAAACTCTATCATTCTATCAAAGTGCTCCATTATTATCTCATGCTTAAGGGCAAATTCTATATGCTCTTCACCTGATCGTAGTTGGTGAAAAATCCAAGGTGCACCAACTGCACCACGACCTATCATTACACCATCTGCACCAGTATGCTCAAGCACCCATCTTGCTTTTTCAAATGAGTCTATATCACCATTAGCAATTACTGGTATGTTTACTGTATTTTTTATTTCTGCTATTGCATCATAATCGACAGGAGCTTTAAACTTTCCAGCACGAGTTCTTCCATGAACTGCTAAAAAATCAGCACCACTATCCTCTACCATTTTCGCTATATCTATATGATTTTTCTCTTCAAAGCCAAGTCTTATTTTTACACTTGTTAAGCTTTTATTAGAAGTATCTTTTATAGTTTTAATAATATCGCCCATAAGAGGAAGATCTAAAAGAAGTGAACTACCACTTCCATGTCCAACTACTTTAGGTACAGGACAACCACAGTTTAGGTCTATTATATCTATACCATTATGTTCATTTAGAACCTCCACCGCACGTCTTGCCATATCTACTTGTGAAGCAGAAATCTGCACAGAGTAAGGATCTTCGTTAAGTGATTTTTTTAGCATATGAAGTGTTTTTTCTGAACCATGAGCGAGAGCATTTGAACTCAACATCTCACTCACAGTAAGATCAGCTCCAAATTTTTTAACAACACTACGAAAAGGTAAGTCGGTAAACCCAGCTAGGGGTGCTAACACATAAAGAGGATTATCCAAGGAGAGTTTCTTTAGCATAAACTATACGAATAGTTCTATGCTAAAGTGTTTGTTACAAGCTTTTAATGCACGGTATGCTTTGAAGTTTTGGTATTCATCAGCTTGAGAATTATCAAGAATTTCATCAACAGGTGCAATCATCTCAAGATCAAAAAGAGTATACAGATAAGCAGCGATTGCATCTTCATTCTCTTCGCCTAACATCTCAAAAAGACTTATACGTTGTTCAGGAATCATTCCACCATTTGATATAACACGAGAGAGTGTAATAAAGTCTTCAGCTGTTAACTCTAAAGTTTTTACAAGAGTAACAATGTTTTCAGTACTCATTTCTAAAGTGAAAGAGTCTGCATTAATACGTGCTAAAATAGAGTAAAGTGACTCTTTTGTTAAGAGTACTTTATATTTTTCAAGATTCGAAAATGAAGCAGTTTTAACATACTCAGTATATGCTTCTTTACGGAGAACATCTGCGTACTTTGTTCCATTAGAAAGAATGTCTTCCGCAGTTAGCACACCTGTTTTATACTTATTTCTTTTGTTTTGAATAACAAGTTCATTCTCTTTTAGAAGGTTATATGGTTTTAAATCAACAACTTTGCCAGCTTTGATATCTTCTAATACTTTTAAAACACCATCAATTTTTTCATTTCCAGTTATATCTGTAATGTTGCCAATTGGGAAGAGTGATGTATTTTCTAAAAGTGTACCAAGAAGTTCATATCTAGGTGTCTTAAAACTGTGACTTCTGCTCTTTTTACCAAGATAAGCTTCAACAATAGCATCTAGAATTTTCTCATAATCTTTTTCATACTTACGTAGATTCATATTTCCCAAAAAAGTGTAAAAAGACATATGCAATACACTAGCAACATAAAGAATGAATACTGGTACGACTACCCATACAGCAACTGAAAGTGCTGGTAATGGAATACCAAAAAAATCCATTGTTGTAGTCTCCTGCGTTACATATGCATAAACATATGCTCCAAGTGAAGCCATTAAAATAAGTGCAGCTATTGTATATCTTTTTATGTACATTGTTAAACCTTCTATTTAGATTTTTCGACTATTTCTCTACAATCTATGCAGTAAATTGCATGTGGTTTTACTTTTAAACGTTGAAAACCAATACCATCTTCACACATTTCACAGATTCCATAGTCACCTACTGATATTTTACCTAAAGTAACTTCAATTTCTTGTAACTCTTGCATCTGTTGTGACACTATTGCACTCTCTACCATTGAGTTGTTGTTCACAGCAGCATGGTCACCTTCATCATTTAACTCTAAAGAGTTCAGTTGGTTTAACTCACTGTTAACACCATCAATGTTCTTTTTTATCTGCTCTTTACGACTAACTAATATCTCTTTAAAATAATTTAACTCACTTGTTTGCACTAATCTTCCCTTTTTTTATCTTTATTATTTATGGTATGGATGGTTTGTCAAAATAGAAAAACCTCTATAAACTTGTTCTAGTAAAACTGCTTTAGCTATTTTATGACTCATAGTAATTTTTCCTAAGCTTATGACTCTGTCACTTTTTCTTAAAAAGTCATCTTCAAAGCCATATGCTCCACCTATAAAAAATTTAATTGACATTTTACCATCTAAAAGCTTACTAAACTCAAAACTATCAATTATTTTTCCATCTGGATGTAAACAGATGCTATATGTACTACTTAAATGAGGTTCAAGAACCTTTGTATAAGCCCTCTGCGCCGACTCTGGGGAAATAGTGTGTGCTTTTGTTACATCTTTGTTAAAAATTTCAGTATCTTTCACATTTGCGAAGCGAGATATCATCTTTGTTAACTCTTTATAGAGAGGATCGTAAATAGTCTTCTCTTTTTTAGCAATACTTATTATCTCAACATTCATGAAAGTAAACCAGAACCAATAACATTATAAGTAACATGTTCAAAGTTATCATCAAGTTTCACACCACCAATAGCTGCAACTAAATGCTTTGATTTAGAGGCTATAGAGTCAAGAGAGTCACCAAGAGTACCTTTAATGTCTTTTTTCGTACTTGTGTCTCTATATGCACCTAAACCTATGTAGTTTAAGTCTAAAGAGTTTGCTTGTAAAACTTCTTCTTCATTATGTGTTGAAATACCTAAAATTTTATCCTCAGTTACTACAGTTCGAAGAATTTTGATGGCTTGATTTATATCTTCGTCTATCTCTAGGAGATCTTCTTGACCTAAGTGAACACCATCACAGTACTCTATAAGTTCATAAGCATCATTTACTATTAAAAAGCCTTCGTAAATTTTTCTTATGTAAATGAGTTGCTGTTTTATAAATGCTATATCTGCATTTTTATTGCGGTACTGAATTATTTGGGCATTATGTTTTTTTGCGAGAGTAATATACTCATCAACAGTTATACCTTTTGCATCAAGCATATCTTGATCACAAAGGGCATAAAGTTTCATCTACTTAAGCTACTTCGCGTTTTAAAAGTGTAAATAGGTCTGCAAGAGTCTTTTTAAGTTCATTACGATTAACAATCATATCAACCGCACCTTTTTCAAGTAAAAACTCAGCGCGCTGAAAACCATCAGGAAGGGCAGAACCAATAGTCTGTTCAATAACACGCTGACCAGCAAACCCTATAAGGGCACCTGGTTCAGCAATGATAATATCTCCAAGTGTTGCGAATGATGCAGAAACACCACCCATAGTTGGATCAGTTAAAACTGAAATATAAGGAAGGTTATTGTTTGCTAATTTTGCAAGTGCTGCAGAAGTCTTACTCATTTGCAATAAAGAATAAGTTGATTCTTGCATACGGGCACCACCAGAAGCTGAAAGAATAACTAAGCCCTCACGATTTTCTATAGCACGCCCTACTGCACGAACAATTTTCTCACCTTCAACAGAACCAAGACTTCCACCCATAAAAGCAAAATCAAAAATCACTACTTGAGCTGACACACCATTCATTTTACAGCTACCAGCTACTACTGATGACTTTCTACCAGTCTTTTTAAAGCCCTCTTCTATTCTTTTCTTATAAGGTTTTTTATCAACAAAATTAAGTGGATCTACTGGTTCTAAATTAGAGTCATGCTCAACAAATGTCCCTTCATCAGCTAAAAGTGCAATACGTTCTTTCACACCAATACGAATATGATAACCACATTTAGGACATACATAATTTTGGTTTTCAACTTCTTTGTAGTACATAGTTGAGTGACAAGATTTACATTTAATCCAGTGTGAAGAAGCTTCTTCTTTTACGGCAGGTTTATTATCGAATGTTTTATTAAAAAGGTCAAGTAGGTTCAAAAAAAATCCTTAAGTTATATAAAATAGCCTAATTATAGCTTATAATTACTTATATAGTTGTTAGCTATTCATTTTCTGTAATATTTGTTCTATACTTTTATAGAAAACAACATCATCAAAAATTCCTTTTGTATTCAAACTTAAAAACTGTTTCTTATCTTTATCTTTTGCTACTATACTTATTTTAATATCTTGTTTTTTCAACTTCACAATTAAATCTTTTAAAGTAAATATAGCTGTTAAGTCAATAAAAGGAACTTCGGTAATATCTAATATAAACTCTTTAACATCTAGAATTGCAGTTGCTTCATTTTCAAAAGCTAAACTTGAACCAAAGAAAAAAGCACCATTAATTTTAATAACCCTTGTTGTTTTGTCAAACTCATATCTTACATCTGAACTTTTATGATTAAGTACAATTTTTGTCTCATTTGTTATTCTGTACACAATTAAGAATGAGGACAATACTATACCCACCCCAACAGCTGTAATTAGATCAATAAATACGGTAACAAAAAAGACCATTAACATAACACTTAAGTCTCCACGTGGGGCTGCTTTCCATATGTTTATAAATCTATAATCTAAAATATCAATACCAACTTTTATTAAAATTCCAGCAAGTATGGCTATTGGTATTTCTGAGGCGAGTGGTGCTAAAAAAAGAACAACTAGTAGTAAAATAGTACTATGAATCATTCCTGATATTCTATTTGTGCCACCACTTTTAATATTTATAACTGTTCGCATCGTTGCACCAGCACCAGGTATTGCTCCAAATAACCCACAAACTGCATTCCCTATACCTTGGCCTATTAACTCTCTATTTGGTTGATGTTTTGTATTTGTTATTGAATCAGCAACTATTGAGGTAAGCAGTGTATCAATCATCCCAAGAACAGCCAAAGTAAAAGCTAATGTAAAAACTAATTTTGTATTTTCTAGGTTTAAAGACGGTATGAGTATGCTAGGCAGTGTTGTTGGGATATGTCCTATTGTGTGTAAATCTAAATTCAAATAGAGACTTACTGGGGTTAAAACAGCAAGTGCAATCAAAGGAGTAGGTATTATTTTTTCTATTCTTTTTGGAGTAAAAAACATAATGATCAGTGTCATACTTGCTATTATGAAGGCACTAAGATTTGTTTGTACTATATTTCTACTCAGCGATAATATTATATGAATTGTTGAAGCATCACTAGGGAGTCCTAAAAAAGGATTTATTTGTAAAATAATAATAATTATACCTATTCCACTCATAAAACCAGAGACTACAGGATATGGTATATATCGAACAAATTTTCCAATTTTAAAGACACCAAAAAGTATTTGAAAGAGTCCTGCAAGTATTATCGTTGTCACAATTAAATTTATATCATTATGTAAACTAATAACAGCTGCTGCTATGACAACAGTCATAGGTCCTGTTGGCCCAGATATTTGTGTAGGTGTCCCACCAAAAAGTGAAGCTATAAAACCTAAAATTATGGCACCATAGATTCCTGCAGTTGCACCTAAACCACTAGCAACTCCAAATGCAAGTCCTAAAGGAAGGGCAATAACAGCAGCAGTTATGCCACCAAATAAATTTTTTTGTAAATTTAAGTTCATTTTGTAATCTCTTTTATGTTAATAATATTATAGTTTATAAGATAAGAGGTAGTCTGGTGAATGTAAGTAAAAGAAAGTTGAGAGACAGAAAATATTCTGTCTCTCGAAAATTTGTAGCTTACTACTTAAGTAGAGATTCTGCAATGCTTCTTGCAGCTTCACGGCCATCAAAAGCAGCCGTTACAACAAGATCAGCACCACGATAACAGTCACCACCAGCATAAATACCAGAAGTAGATGTTTCATGAGTCTCTTCGTTAATAATAATCCCACCCCAAGAGTTAGTCTCGATGCCATTCTCTGCTAAGAAAGAAGGAACAACAGGATCAAACCCTAGTGACATTATAACGATATCTGCATTTACACGTGTTTCAGAGCCTTTTACTTCTTCCATACGTTGACGACCATCTTCACCTTTAGCACCAAGTGTAGTTCTCACTATCTCAACAGCTATAGCATTTCCAGCTTCATCAAGAATAATCTCTTTTGGAGATGCAAGGAAAGTAAAGTCAACACCCTCTTCCATAGCATTTTTATACTCTTTTTTACTTCCTGGCATGTTTAACTCATCACGACGGTAAAGACAAGTTACACTCTTTGCACCCTCGCGTTTAGCAGTACGTAGACAATCCATAGCAGTATCACCACCACCAATGACTACTACATTTTGATCTTTAAAATCAAACTTTTTCTCATATGAAGTTTTAAAGTTTTTCTTTTGAATGTTCGTTAAGTAATCCATAGCAGCATATACATTTGAAGCTTGCTCACCTGCAAGGCCTGCTGATTTTGCTTTTGTAGCCCCAACACCAACAAACATAGCATCATGTTCATTTGCTATCTCTTCAAAAGTTTTATCTTTACCAACTTCACAGTTAAGTACTAGGGACATCCCAGCTTCTATTAAAAGATCTACACGGCGTTCAACTATTTTTTTATCTAGTTTAAAATTTGGAATACCATATGTTAAAAGTCCACCAGCACGGTCAGCTCGCTCGTACATAGTTACGGCTATTCCCGAACGCAAAAGGTAAGTAGCAACTGAAAGTCCAGCAGGACCACTTCCTATAACTGCCACTTTTTTATCAGATGTGATTCCTGGAAAATCAGGCGTTAACCCTGCACGAAAACCCTCTTCTGTAATATGTGTTTCAATACTACCAATAGTAATAGCACCGTGACCATCATTTAGAGTACAGTCACCCTCACAAAGTCTATCATGAGGACAAACACGACCCATAACTTCTGGGAATGGTGAAGGCTCATTAGATAGCCTAAATGCGAATTCTAAGTCTTTTTCAGCGATTGATTTTAACCACTGAGGAATGTAGTTATGAAGTGGACATTTATTTAAACAAAATGGATCTCCACACTGAATACATCTATCACTCTGACTCGCTGCATCATCTTTATCAAATACTTCATATATCTCACCAAAATCTTTAGTACGTTCTACGACTAATCTTTTTGATGGGTCAATTCTTTCTGTTGTTAAATATTCTCTCATAATTAGTCTCCGTTCTCAAGGTTCAATGGTAATTTTGTTAAATTTTTCGGCTTTACTAACCAGAAGTTTCTTACTTCTACTCTAAAGTTTTCAAGTAACTCTATAGCTTTTTTACTTTTCGTTTCTACTACATAATCTTTAAGAAGACGTTTTAGGTAGTGGCGAGCTTCATCACCCTCATCAGTATCAATTCTCACAGCTTCAACTAACTCGTGATTTACATTTTCCACAAATCTATGTTCTTGATCGTATACAAAACTCACACCACCTGTCATACCAGCACCGAAGTTAATTCCTGTTTGGCCAAGAATAACTACAACACCACCAGTCATATACTCACAAGCGTTATCTCCAGTTCCCTCAACAATAGCAAAAGCACCAGAGTTACGAACAGCAAAACGCTCACCTACAGAACCGGAGATGTAAAGTTTCCCACCAGTTGCACCGTAGAGACAAGTATTCCCACCAGCAGAGAACTCTTCACCCTCATTTTTAGAAGTAATTATTATTTTACCACCATTCATACCCTTACCGATGTAGTCATTAGCAACACCATCAAGATAGATAGAAACACCCGGAGCTATAAAGGCACCAAGAGCTTGTCCTGCAGAGCCCGTAAGGTTAATTTTTATAGTATCTGGTTTAAGACCATCATCACCATAGTACTCAGCAATCTCACCAGAGATTAAAGCACCAAAACTTCTATGAACATTTTTAATTTCTCTATTTATTCGTATTGGTTGCTCAGGGCTTTTAATAGCTACCATTGCCTCTTTTAAGACATCTTTTTCAAAACTATTGTCATCAAAAGGATGGTTAAATCTTTGTTGATGCGTATTAACACCCTCTTCTTCGTGTAAAATAGCAGAGAAGTCAAATTTTTGAGCAAAAGGATCATTTTTAACTTTAAGAGTAGAAACTTGACCTACCATCTCTTCCATAGTCTTGTAACCAAGAGTAGCCATTATAGAACGAACATCTTCAGCTAAAAGAGTAAAATAGTTGATGATTTGATCAACATGACCCTTAAAGAACTCTTGGCGAAGTTTTTCGTTTTGAGTTGCTATACCTACAGAACATTTGTTTACATGGCAGATACGCAGCATTTTACAACCAACGATTGTAAGTACACCTGTACCAAATGCAAAAGACTCAGCACCTAAAAGTGCGGCTTTAACAACATCAATACCTGATTTTAGGCCACCATCTGTTTGAAGTTCAACTAAACCACGAAGGTTATTTGCCTTAAGAGCATTATGTGCTTCTGAGAGACCTATTTCCCATGGATTACCAGCAAATTTAAGTGATGTAAGAGGTGCAGCACCTGTTCCACCGTCACCACCAGAGATGATAATTTTATCTGCATAAGCTTTTGCAACACCAGCGGCAATAGTTCCAACACCAATAGTAGAAACAAGCTTAACAGCGATACGAGCTTTAGGGTTAACCTGCTTCATATCAAAGATAAGTTGTGATAAGTCTTCAATAGAGTAAATATCATGGTGTGGAGGAGGTGAAATCAGTGTAACACCTGGAACAGTGTGACGAAGTTTACCTATAAGTGCTGTAACCTTATGACCTGGTAGTTGACCACCTTCACCTGGTTTAGCACCCTGAGCAACTTTAATCTGAATCTCTTCTGCTGAACGCAGATAAGCTGGAGTAACACCAAAACGACCAGAAGCCACTTGTTTGATTTTAGAAACTCTCTCCGTTCCAAATCTAGACTTATCTTCTCCACCCTCACCAGAGTTTGACTGACCGCCAATTCTGTTCATAGCTATCGCTATAGTTTCGTGTGCTTCAGGAGAGATAGAACCAAGACTCATTGCCGCAGATGCAAACCGTTTAAAGATTGCTTCTTTTGGTTCAACTTCTGAGATATCAATAGGCTCTCTACCTGATTTCATATCAAAGAAATCACGGATAAACTTAAGACCACGGTTATTTACTAAGTTTTTAAGTCTATCAAAATCCTCTTTTTTTCCACTATCTGCAACTGCATGAATAGCATGAATAACAGCAGGACCGAAGTCATGGTGTTCTTGACCAGTATAAAATTTATAGTATCCACCAATGTTAAGTGGGAATATCTTTTTAAAACCATCATTTTTAAATGCTGACTTGTGGAACTTTTCAATACGTTCATCTATATCATCATATGTAAGACCAGCTATTGCACAGTGAGACATCTCAAAACACTCTTGTGCTATCTCTTTAGAAAGACCCATTACATCAAAAAGACCTGAGTTTCTATATGAAGCGATAGTTGCAATACCCATTTTAGACATGATTTTAAGAAGTCCATTATTAAGTGCAGTGTGTACTGCTTTATATGCTTCTGGAGATGAAAGTTTTATAGACTTAGAGTGTTCAAGTTTACTTTCAACTGTTGCAAAAAGTACATTTGGATAAATTGCAGATGCACCATAACCAATAAGCACTGCAGCAGAGTGAGAGTCTATGACTTCACCAGTTACAGCTATCATGGAAACAAGATGACGGATTTTATCATTTAATAATGCAATATTTAAACGCCCTATAGCCATAGCCATTGGAATAATTTTATTCTCTTCACTAAATTCTGCATCATCAAGAATAACTATTCTAGTACCATCTTCTTTAACAGATTTTATGATTTTTGCAATCAGTGTAGATAAAGAACCTTTTAGGTCTGTTTTATATGCAGTTGAAAATGTAGTGTTATGATAAAAAGCTTGATAACGAGGTGATGATTTATCACCAAAAGATTTTAATACTCGTAATTTTTCATTTGTAATAATAGGACTAATTGACTTAAGTCGATGTGCATGAGTTGGAATTTCATCTAAAATATTGTGAACTTCACCAAAACCAGTATTTAAACTCATAACAACTTTTTCACGAATTGGATCAATAGGTGGATTTGTTACCTGTGCAAATTTCTGTTTGAAATAATCAGAAAAGTTTCTCTGTTTTTCAGAAAATGCAGCAAGAGGTGTGTCATCACCCATAGAGCCAACCGCTTCTTTTCCATCAATAATCATCGGCTCAATAACTTGTTCAACTATTTCTTGAGTTACATTAAAAAACTTTTGACGTTTAATAAGTGCATCACCAGTAATATTGTCACAAGCTGAGTACTGCTCTTCAACATGCTCTTGAAGATAAATCATATGTTCATTTAACCATTTCATATAAGGATTAGAACCTTTGAGATAGTCATCAATTTGATTTGATTTAAGTAATTTACCAAACTTAAGGTCAAGTCCAATCATCTCACCAGACTGCAGACGTCCACGCTCTTTAATATCTTCTTCTGCTATATCAACTACACCATACTCAGAAGCGATAAGTAAGTTATCATCTTTAGTCACAATATATTTTGAAGGACGAAGACCATTTCTATCAAGAACACAACCGATGTAACGACCATCAGTTACAGAGAAAGCTGCTGGACCATCCCATGCTTCAAACACTGTTGAGTGGTACTCATAAAAAGCACGAAGTTCAGGGTCCATATGTGGAGCATTTTGCCATGCTGATGGAATAACTGCACGAACTGCCTTGAAGAAATCCATACCGTTAACAATAAGAAACTCAAAAAAGTTATCTGCTGATGCAGAATCTGACGAATTAAGTTGTAAGATAGGAAGGATTCTTTGAATCTCTTCATCGGTAAATACATCTGACTTAATAGATTCAGATTTAATTTCTACATTAATTCTATTTCCCTCTACTGAGTTAATCTCACCATTATGTGCAACTGCACGGAAAGGTTGTGCTAAACGCCACTCGGGAAGTGTGTTTGTTGAGAAACGTTGATGAAAAAGAGAAAAAGAAATTTTGAATGCTTCATCATTAAAGTCTTTATAAAACTCTTTAATGTGAGTAGGCATGACAAGCCCTTTATACGAAAGAACAGTTGAACTCATAGAAGCAATATAAAAATCTCTATCTTCTATTAGCTTGTGTTCAGTCTCTTTACGAGAAAGGTATAAAAGAGCATCAAATCTGTTTGTCGCCATAATAGAATTAGGAGTAATAAAGATTTGCATAATATTAGGAAGTGATGCTATAGCTTGGTCACCTAGTGCGTTAATGTTTATAGGAACTTCACGACGAAGTGCGACTTTAAGGTCATTGTTTGCACAAACTTCTTCAAGTATATCAAGGTGCTTTGTATCTTTTGTAAATACAGATGCAACAGCAAACTGTTTTGAAAGTTCAATACCATTTTCTTCAGCAACTTTTAGCATAAACTCAGTTGGCATAGAAAGAAGTAGTCCACTTCCATCACCTGTTTTACCATCAGCTGCTACAGCTCCACGGTGCATCATACGCTCTAGTGCAGTAACTGCATCATCTAAAACCTTACGAGAAGCCTTATTCTTGATGTTGGCAACGAGTCCAAAACCACAGTTATCTTTGAATGATCTTAATAAATCATGATGTTCAACCATTTTCACTCCTAAAATTATCAATTTTATATAAATTCTTCATAAATTTAAGTTAACTTTAATCTAAGTTAGTCTATTTAAGAGAATAAGTGTTACATTGTATCTAGTAAAGGTTTAAAAAAGCATAATAAAAGTAATATTTTAAATATAAAATATTAAAAGTGTGTATTTAGGGAGCATTTAGTGCAGGGTTATATAATAAATCTTAACAAGGTAAAAGAAGAAGATTTAATAGTCACTATTTTATCTGATGGAAACTTAGAAACTCTTTATAGGTTTTATGGGGCTCGTCACGGGACTATAAATCTTGGCTTTAAAATAGACTATGAGATAGAGCCTTCTGCAAAAAGTACTATTGGTAGACTTAAAGATGTTGTACATATTGGTTATAAGTGGATAAATGACTATAAGCTTCTTAAATTATGGCAAGACTTTACAGGACTTTTTTATAAACATCTCAAAGATGCTGAGGAACTTGGTTCTTTTTACTTTGAGATTTTAGAAAATGCCTCTACTGAGTGGAATAAACAAAATCCTAAACGAGTAGCCATTGAATCTTATGTGAAACTTCTTGAGCATGAAGGGCGTCTCCATAAAGAGTTATACTGTTTTTTATGTTCTAAAAAGATTACTGGTGATGTTTCACTGCTTCGAGCCTTTTTGCCGACTCACTATAACTGCACCTACACTCTTGGTATACATCAAGAGGGACTTATAGAACTCTATGAAAACAAATCTTCTCTTTTTTTAAGTGACAAAGAGATAGATAGACTATGGAGTGTTCTCATGGAAGGGCTCTAAGATGGCTGAACTTTTTAAAGACCTCTATAATGAGAAGTATATCACTCTGCTCTCCTCCACTCTCACACTTGTATACCCTGCGTTTAATAGTGATAAATTCACAAGAACTGTATTTAATGAAGAGTGGCAATCATTAGAGTTAAAACAGAGAATGAGACATATATCAAGCTCTCTTGGAGTTTATCTACCGTATGAGTATAAAAAAGCTATAGATATTTTAGAAAATACCTTTGTAAAAATGAGTAATGGATACATGCTCGAAAATATGATTTTTCAAGATTTTGTGGAAGTATATGGTTTAGATGAATTTGAGATTTCACTATCTGCATTGAAAATATTTACGATTAAAAGTTCTTCGGAGTTTGCTATAAGACAGTTTCTACTCAAAAATGAGCAGAGGACTATGGCACAGATGAAACTCTGGACAGAGTCTGAGAATGAACATGTAAGAAGACTTGCAAGTGAGGGGTGTCGTTCGCGTCTACCTTGGGCAGTTGCTCTTCCTTCATTTAAAAAAGATGCTACTCTCGTTTTAGAGATTTTAGAACTACTCAAAGATGATGCAAGTGCTTATGTAAGAAAAAGTGTTGCAAATAACATAAATGACATTTCAAAAGATCATCCCCAAGTTGTAGTGGACTTAACAAAAGATTGGCTAGGGTATTCTAAAAACAGAGATGCCATACTCAAACACGGATGTCGCACACTTCTTAAAGCAAGTCATAAAGAGACACTAGAACTTTTTGATTTTGCTACTCCTACTGACATTACATTAACAAATTTTACACATAAAAACAGAGTAAAGATGGGTGAAGAACTTGAGTTTAGTTTTGAGCTAATTAGTGACAAAAGTTTAGGAAAATTACGAGTAGAATTTGCATTAGGATTACTACGAAAAAACAACAAACACAATACAAAAGTCTTTAAAATTTCAGAGTTTCAAACAGAGAAAAAAATAAAACAGATTTCAAAAAAACACTCCTTTCGATCTGTCACTACTCGCGTTTATTATGAGGGGGTTCAAAAACTATCCATCATTATCAATGGAGTAGTTTTTAAAGAGGTGGAGTTTATACTTTTCTAGCTACAAGAGAGGCTACACAGGTATTTTCACCTCGTAAATTAACATCACTTCGTTCTTCATAGTAGATAATATCAAGACCGATAAAGGCATGTAGTAGTTCATTTTTACGAAGTAGGAACTCAGGATTAACAGGCTGAGTAAACTCTCCATGAGCAATGATAAAAGTTTCAAATATAACAACCCCACCACTACGAAGTGCCTCTTTTATTTGAGGCATTAGACGTCTACTTAAGAAGTTAATATTTACTATAAGATCGTACTTATTTATCTCTAAGTTGTAAGTGTCTAAATCAACTTCAAACTTCTTAATTGTCGCCATATTTTTCACTTGTGAGAGTGCATAGTCACTAATGTCTACAGCATCTACTAAAAAACCTTTCTCAGCAAGAAAGTGAGTGTTTCGCCCTATACCACAAGCTATGTCTAAAGCTTCTCCAACTTCTGCTTCATTAATGTACTTTTCTATAAGAGGTTCAACATTTGTTCGCATAGGTTTATCTACATGGCGCTTGTTCCAGCGTTCTTTATCTGATATCATTATATTTATCCTTTATGAAAGTCTATCTCTGTACTCTTCATAGCCAAACTCTTTTATAAGCTCATACTCTCCTGACCTGCGTTTTATAACAAGTGATGGAAGTTTTATGCCATTAAAAGTAGTGCTCTTTACAAAAGTATAGTGTATCTGGTCTTCAAAAATTATTTTCTCACCTACTTTTAAAGGTGCATCAAAACTATAGTCACCCATTATGTCACCAGCGAGACAAGTATTTCCACCGAGCCTATATGTGTACTCTTTCTCCCCTGCCTCACCACTTCCTCTTACCATTGCACGATAAGGCATAGCTAAAGTGTCAGGCATATGTGCTTCAGCAGAAGTGTCAAGTATGGCTATGTTCATTCCATTTGTAAAAGTATCTAAAACAGTGGCAACTAAATAGCCTGTTTCCCATCCAACTGCTTCACCTGGTTCTAAATAGACATCTATTTGGTATTTCAAACGAAACTCTTTGATTATACAAATTAATCGCTCAATATCATAGCCTTTTTTTGTGATGTGATGTCCACCACCAAAGTTAATATATTTTAAATTTTTAAAATACTTACTAAAATTAGATTCAAACGCAACTAAAACCTCTTCAAGAGCATCTACATTTTGTTCACACAGAGCATGAAAGTTAAGTCCATCCACCCTATTTAAGGTAGTTTCATCTATATTTTTCAGTGTTGTGCCTAACCTCGAGTAGAGTCCACATGGGTTATATATATCTTTTGGAGAGGCTGAAACTTCAGGATTTATACGCAAAGAAACATGAATTTTAGGATTATATTCTTTGGTTTTTAAAAGAAATTTGTCTAATTGATTAGGAGAATTAAATACTATATGATTTGAGAGTTTTGAGATAGCTTCTATCTCATTTTCTTTGAAAGCCGGTGAGTACGTATGTACTTCTGAGTCTTCATTATAACGCGAAAACTCCTCTCTTGCAAGCTTAGCTTCATAAAGTCCACTGGCCGTACAACCATGAAGATACTTTGCAACTAAAGAAAATGTGCTCCACATTGCAAAACCTTTAAGGGCTAAGATAATTTTAGCACCACTTCTCTTTTGCACATATGCTAAGGTTTTAAGATTTCTTTCTAAAAGTTCTTCTTCACAAACATAGTAAGGTGTTTCTAAAGATTTAACACTCATAGTGTAGCCTTTAGATAAACCTCTTTTACACTATCTACCACGCTTAAGAACTCATCTATATCCAAACCTGTTTCATATACAAGATCAGCAGCACTTTCTATTGATTCTGGAGTAAATATCGCTTTTATATTTACAACTGTGCGCACAACATCAAGTATATCTATATAGCGATTATACTTTTCACCTTCATCATGTTCAAAATCTAAACCCTTTAACATATCTACATACGATGTATCAAAATGCCAATGTTCAAATAACAGGCCAGATACATAGTAGGATGATGTACCAAACATACGATTTTCATATTCAATAATTGAATCAGATGCTTTTAAGCCTTCTAAAAACTCTTTTATATTTCCAGAGTGTGCTATCTCTTGTGCTACAACTAGCTTTCCAGATTCCATTATTAAGGCTAAAGAGGCAAGAAACTGTGCATTCTTTTTATCTATTTTAAGTAACCACTCGTAAGTTAACTTGCTTTGAACTCTAGATATAGTGTTAAATACATCATTAGTGACACCATATGGACGTAAATTAGCGATAAGTGTTGACTCTATTGAGAACTTTATAACTATGCCGTATACCATCTCTGTTCCAAGAAGTACTATTGCCTGTTTAATAGATGAAACTTGCTTTGAAAGCCCATAAAGAGGTGAATTAATCATCTTAAGCATATTTGCTGTTAAGATAGAGTCAGACTCTATGGCTATTGTTAGTTTATTTATATTTACATTTTCTGCACCATTTTCATAAAGATGCCTTACAATAGTCGATAAATCAGAGAGTGATGGAAGGGTATCAATACTTTTTACTATACTTCTAAAGTTCATTTCATACCTCTAACTCTTTTATTTTCCATGGAAGTCCCTGAATTTCCAGCTCTTCCATAAAAGGATCAGGATTAAACTCTTCCATGTTAAACACTCCATTACCACTCCACTTACCTTCGAGCATCAGTTTTGCACCTATCATTGCAGGTACTCCCGTAGTATATGAAACAGCTTGAGAGTTTACCTCTTTAAAACATTTTTCATGGTCACTGACTTGATAGATATAGATAGATTTTTTTACTCCATCTTTAAGTCCTGTAGCGACTATTCCGATATTTGTTTTTCCTTTTGTTCTCTCACCTAAAGTCGATGGATCAGGAAGAAGTGTTTTTAAGAACTCCATAGGAACTATCTCAACTCCTTTATGTATTATAGGTTTTATTCCTAACATACCAACATTTTCTAAACACTTCATATGTGTTAAATAACTCTCACCAAAAGTCATAAAAAATCGGATTCGCTTAAGACCTTTTATATGTTTTATTAAAGACTCCATCTCTTCATGATAAAGTAAATAGGAGTCTTTCTCTCCAACCTCAGGATAATCCCACACTTTTTTTATCTCCATAGGCTCAGTCTCAATCCATTTACCCTCTTGCCAATATCTTCCTTTTGCTGATACTTCACGAAGATTTATTTCTGGATTAAAATTTGTAGCAAAAGCATAACCATGATCACCATCATTACAGTCTAGAATATCAATAGTCTCTATTGTGTCAAAATAATGTTTTTGAGCATAAGCACAAAAAATATTTGTAACACCTGGGTCAAAACCAGAACCTAAAAGCCCCATTATTCCAGCTTCTTTAAAAGCAGCATCTCTCTCCCACTGAAGTTTATACTCAAACTTAGCCTCATCCGGATGCTCATAGTTTGCTGTATCTAAGTATGGAGTTTTAGTCGCTATACAGGCATCCATAATAGTTAAATCTTGATAAGGGAGGGCTACATTTATAACTATATCAGCATTTATAGTTTCTATGAGTGCTATAATCTCTTGTGTATTATCGGCATCAAGTTCTTTTACGGATATATTAGATTCGGGAAGTTCTTTTTTAAGTTTGAGACAGGATTCTAAACGTCGGCTTGCTAAAACTATATGACCAAATGTAGCCATATTTTGAACACATTTTTGAAGGACAACACGCCCTACTCCACCTGCACCAATGATTAAAGTTGTTTTATTATTT
>Ga0256826_1000228_pt1 | contig 32171 bp, 29 predicted proteins | sample CV79metaG_FD_185975 | JGI IMG/M metagenome (GOLD analysis project Ga0256826, IMG submission 185975) | Hydrothermal vent microbial communities from East Pacific Rise, Pacific Ocean - CV79 | ecosystem: Environmental > Aquatic > Marine > Hydrothermal vents | place: Pacific Ocean: East Pacific Rise...
CATAAACCGTTCAATAAAAAACTTATTATGAAGAGAATTTATACTTCTTGTAAGAATAATCCATATTTTTTAGGTAATACTGTTGATATTTCTTGAAGTTTGCTTAATATTATGTGAAAATGACCTATAGGAGCGATGGGAGCGATGGGAGCGAGAGCCTAAATCAACCCCTAATCACAAAAAAGCTACAATACCCAATGGGAAGAAGTAGATATAAAATATATGAACCAACACATCCATATTTTTTAACTTGTACGGTATTACATTGGTTACCAATAAAGAGAGCGTACAGATTATTTTAGACTCTCTTAAACATCTACAAAAGAGTGATGATCTGACTATTTTTTCTTATGTTATACTTGAAAATCATCTACACCTTGTAGCTCAAAGTGATGACATAAGAAAGAGTATTCAAAAGTTTAAAGCTTATACTGCTTATGAGTTTTTAAAACTTCTACAGAGACAAAATGCTAAAACACTACATTGGCGATATAGTAGTGCTAGAGATTATATGGGGATTGAGGGTTTGTTAGAGATAGAGAGATTATGGTGAGTTGTAGTTCTAATAGGCAAAATTAATTTCATAATTGGAAATGGTGCTTTAGCTCCATCAAAGGTAAAGCATTACTTCCTATATGAAATTAAATAGGGTCATATACTTACATCGTAGAACAGTTTTAATCGGCTATAATAAGCCTATGCAAAACAATAGAATAGTCAATGACACCGTTTATGGTCATATTCCGTATTCAGGGATAGAAGAGAAATTTTTACAAAGTAAAATTGTCAATCGTCTGCTTTTTGTATCGCAAAATGCTTTGGCGTATTTTGCTTTTCCTTCCATTACTACCAAGCGTTACATTCACTCTTTGGGTACAATGCACGTGGTATCACACATGTTTAAAAACTCACTGATTAATGCCTCGTCTAAAAGTCGTTCCAAGTTTCTAAAACAGGCTCGAAAATCAATTAAAAAAATTATAAAAAAAGAGCATTTAGAGTTGGATTTAGACTCTTTGGTCATTAAAGACAAGATGCTTTTAGGGTTCTCTGTCGCCTTCTCTGAAAAAGAGAATTTAACCTATTTATTATTACTTCAAGCCCTGCGTTTGGTGGGTCTCTTGCACGATGTGGGGCATTTGCCTTTTTCTCATCAGACCGAGTACGCACTTAAACGACTCTACCTTTCTGTTTCCAAAGTAAAAAAGCCCAATATTGAGCAGAAAAAGTTTTTGAAATTTTATAATACCATTACCAATTATGGAGAGATGGTTCTGCATGAAAGCATTGGTTATGAATATTTGGATATGCTTTTTAACCATGAAGTATTGGAACAGAGCAACAGTACCAAAGAGCTGATTACGCTCTATTATCTACTGGTCAAAAATATATTTGATGATGTCATAACCGAAGAGTTCTCTTATGTCACACTGCACCAATACATAAGCTCAACGGTAGATGCTGACCGTATAGATTACATCAATCGCGACCTTTTGGCGAGTGGATATATTTCAACATCCTCTGATTTTTTACGCGTAACCAAAGAGGCAATATTAATAGAAGAGAACAAACAGTTTGAACTCTCCTTTTTAAGCTCCTCTCTCTACGACATAGAACATCTGCTTGAGAGTCGATTTAACCTCTATAAAAAAGTATTTTTTACCCATCATATCAGTCGTTTAGATACGCTATTAGAACGTGTTATTACCTTTTTAGCTAAAAAATATCTAAGCGTTTCCCCCAAGGATAAAAAGGTTTATGAAACCATTGCTATGATGTGGAAATTTACAGCCGAAACAAGTCCCGAAAAACAGTTGGATACCATTTCTCAACTTGATGAAAATTGGCTTATTTCTCTGTTTAAAAAAGAGTATTTTAAAATAAAGTATCAGCTTAGTTTAACCTACCAAGAGAAGTATTATCTATCTGCTTTTGAAGACATACTCTTTGGAAAGCATTTTTTTAAAGCCAATTGGAAAAATCTCTCTGAATTTTACAATGTTTTAGAGCTTAGTACCGAAGAGCGTTTTATTTTTAGAGAAAAATTTGGATTTATATCTATTGAAAAACGTCATAAATTAGAGCAGAGCCTAGAAAAGCTTATTGAAAAGTATGCAAAAGAGAATGAATTTTATACCTACAGCATTGTCTCTATGTCCATAGGTATTGATACAAATTTTAGACTCTATGATGGAGAAAAAACTTTGCTTATAGACGAGGTTTCTACTCTGCGTAAACGTCTAAAAACCTCTATGTCAAACTCTGTTCCATTTTTTATTTTTTCCAATCAAACAAGTTTAAATAAGGGAATAATAAAAGGGTTACGAAAGATTTTATTTGAGGTGTTTTAGTTTAGCAAACTCCAATACTCTCTATCATGAAAATCAACATTTTCTTTTTTACGATGAATACTATAAAAATCTCTTATTCCTTCCTTGTCTAAAAGAATCACACACAAATTAAAAGAGAGGTTAGAACGGATGGCATTGAACTCAAATTCAAAGGATATGCTATATTTATCCACCATTTTAACAGAGCTTATAAGGGGTGCATATATATCTTTTTTCTCTTTCATATCTGTTTTATAGTCTGAAAAATTATAAAAATTCCACTCTGTTGAAGGGCTAATATTTGCCTCATAATATTCTGAACTATTTTTATGGGCTAGAAATAGCTCAAAACATGTCTCTTTCCATAGTTCATTTTTTCTTGTTTGTCGAGACGGATGATTAAATATATAGTTTGATATATCTCCTGTAATTTCAAAACTAGCTTTTATTGTGTTGTCCGTAGTCTCGAAACTGGCTTTAATCTCAATCTCTTTTTGCTCTTTGCGATGGTTTTTTAAAATAAATGTCTTTTGTCTCATAATGAAAGTATATAATACTTTATGAATAAAATTAAACAAATGTTAGATAATGAAGTAAAAAATAGAAATAAACACTCTGAACTCTCTTACGATAAACCTGACCCACTTTTAATAGCCTCTAAATATAAAGATGAAACCATTGCTCTGATTTGTGCTTTGTTTGCGTATGGTAATGCTAAATTAATTGTGAAATTTTTAGATAGTTTAGACTTTTCATTATTAGAGGCTTCTGATGAGCTTATTAAAAAAAGCTTATCAACGCACTATTATCGTTTTCAAAATTCTGATGATGTGGGGGCAATTTTCATTGCTTTAAAACGTCTAAAAGATATAGACAGTATTGAAAATTTATTTTATAAGGGCTATAAGAAAGAGAACAGTCTATTGGATGGACTGTGGAATTTTATCTTAACACTTCAAGAGGTTTATCCTTATGAGAGTAGGGGATATAAATTTTTAATTGGCTCTGTGCCTAAAAAGATAAATTCAGCAGGTACATATAAACGCTATTTAATGTATCTGCGTTGGATGGTACGCTCTGATGAACTGGATTTAGGCTTATGGAGTAAGATAGATAAAAAAGATTTGCTTATGCCTTTGGATACCCATACGTTTAAAGTTTCTCAAAAATTAGGACTTTTAGAGCGAAAAACATATGATATGAAAGCAACCTTAGAGTTGACAAATAGATTAAAAACTTTTGATTCTTTAGACCCTATAAAATATGATTTTGCACTTTATCGTTTAGGACAGGAAAAAGTGATATAATTGCAAAAAATAATAAAATATTTTAATAAAAAATTAAGGAATAATAATGCCATCCAATAAAAGAATAGAAGAAGTTTTAGATTATATAAAAGAGTGTAGCCCTGGGCAAGATGAATTTTATCAAGCAACCCATGAGGTACTTTATTCATTGCGACCTTTATTAAATGAAGACAGTAGATATTTAGAGCATAATATTTTAGAGCGTATTGTTGTACCCGAACGAAGTATACTTTTTCGTGTTAATTGGGTTGATGATATAGGAAAAGTTCAAACCAATTTGGGCTATAGAGTTCAGTTTAGTTCAACCATCGGTCCCTATAAAGGTGGTTTACGTTTTCATCCCAGTGTAAATCTTGGTATTATTAAGTTTTTAGGTTTTGAGCAGGTTTTTAAAAATGCTTTAACAGGTTTACAAATAGGTGGAGCAAAAGGTGGTTCAAACTTTGACCCAAAAGGCAAAAGTAATAATGAAATAATGCGATTTTGTCAAAGCTTTATGAATGAATTATATAAACATATTGGTAAACATAAAGATGTTCCTGCTGGAGATATTGGGGTAGGGGCTAGAGAGATTGGTTACTTATTTGGACAATACAAAAAGCTTACAGGAGAGTTTGAAGGAGTATTAACAGGAAAAGGGCTAAATTGGGGTGGTTCAAAAGCACGTAAAGAAGCAACAGGTTATGGTTCTGTCTATTTTGCAGAGAACTTTTTGCATGTTTATGGTAAAAACCTAAAAGGTAAAAGATGTGCTGTTTCAGGCTCTGGAAATGTGGCTATTTATACCATTGAAAAACTCTATGATATGGGTGCAATTCCTATAAGTTGTAGTGACAGTAGAGGAACACTTTATGATGAGAATGGTATAGATTTGGCACGATTAAAAACAATTAAAGAGATACACCATGCCTCATTAGAAGAGTACGCAACAGTTAGCTGTAACTGTACTTATATTCCTGTAAGTAAATACCCAAAAGGTGGTCATGCTGTATGGCATATTCCTTGTGATATTGCATTTCCTTCTGCCACTCAAAATGAGTTGACCGTAGTCGATGCAAAGAAACTACAAGAGAATGGTTGTATTCTAATTAATGAAGGTGCAAATATGCCAACAACAGCTAAAGCATTGTCCTTTATTCGTCATAGTGACATGCTATTTTCTCCTGGAAAAGCAGCCAATGCAGGAGGCGTTGCCACATCACAACTAGAGATGAGCCAAAATGCAAGCATGTCACAGTGGAGTTTTGAAGAAGTAGATATTAAATTGCGTACCATTATGCAAAATATCTTTAAAACGGCTTACGATACATCAGTAGAATTTTGTTGTGAAGGCGATTTAGTAGTAGGTGCAAATATTGCAGGATTTAGAAAAGTTGCAGATTCTATGATAGACCAAGGGTCGGTTTAAAATAAGAAATAGAGTATATAGAAGAGTCGATAGATATATCAACTCTTTTAAAAAAATATAAGATAAAAATATGATCTACCTTGTCCCAAACTACTTCCTAGAAGAGAAACCCAATGACGTTATCAGCCCTAATTCACTTACTCCACAAAAAGAAGTCAAGAGAGATTTTCAATACGCAACACTACACACGTAATGATTAGGAAAGGTAACTTATAGTTAGAATTGCTGAATATTACATCTCAAATGACATGGGAAATACTGAATATTTTTTAGAAAAAACTGCAAGAGTGGAGTGTTGAGACCATGCACGTCTATAAAGATTGTGCTTTGTATGAGGATAAATGTAAGGTGCATAAAGGGGCTTTTGCTTTATCTGTTTTAAGGAGTTTTGTTATTAATATTTTACATCTTAATCAAATTAAAAATATTGCAGGTAAAGTTGTTGATGCCACTTATGATTTGGCTGAGGCTTTGTCCTTGCTTTCTATGGTTCGATTGAGATATGGATTTATTTAATTTATATTAGGGTTGGAATGGGGTATCCATATCCTAGTTTTGTTGCCTCTAATCCTGCATAGTGTCTTCGCTCTTTTTCGGATAATCTTTTATAAAACTCTTCTATTTGTTTTTCTATCTCTTTTGGGTACTTTTTGATGCTTGATATTTTAGCATATTATTGGTTTTGTTTGTTTGGTGTTCCTAATCATACGTCCAACACAAACCATAACCTGTAATTAAACCTTTTTTCTTTAATTTTTTAAGCCTTTTGGTCACTAGATTTTCATTTGCTAGTAAAGAAAATTTAATTTTATAATTATAATTATTTTCAAAAACATATGCTTTAGGTAAATGTTTTTTCAATTTTTTTAAATATTTTTGAGCCTCTTTTTTTTTCAAAAAAGTACCAATTTCTATAGAAACTTTTTTAGTTTTTTTTCCAATAGAGGCAAAGCTACTTGCTGTATAACCTACATTATACATTGGTTTTAATGGCTCTTTAGCTTCAGTAGGCTCAAAAGTCAAGGCAATAGAAGGAACAGAAATAACTTCAATATCAACGGTAGCTACCCCTTTCTCTTTTGTACCTAAATACTCAGCAGCCCCCATAGATAAATCCAACTCTCTATTATTCCAAAAAGGGCCTCGGTCGTTAATCTTAACCTCTAATGATTTCTGATTTTTAGGATTCGTTACTAAAAGTACTGTTCCCAAAGGGTATGTTTTATGTGCAGCCGTATAGCCATACATATCGTAGGTCTCTCCATTAGCTGTTTTACGACCATGAAAGTATTCCCCATACCAAGAGGCTAAAATAGTTTTTGTCTGCCCAATTGCTACCTTATGTGGATAATATATAATTCCTTTTACAGTATAAGGATAAAGGGAATTCCTTATAATTTTATTCTCTTTAGAGAGAGCAAAAAGAGGATTATTAAGAAGTAAAAAGAGAAGTATCAAATATTTTATATTAAACTCCATATCCATTAGGATTCATCGATTGCCATCGCCAAGAATCTTCACACATCTCATCAACACCTCTTTTAGCTTCCCAATTTAAAACCTTTTTTGCATAAATAGGGTCTGCAAAACATGTCGCAATATCTCCTGCTCGTCTCTCTACAATTTGATAAGGAACTCTCTTTCCTGAAGCCTTCTCAAACGCCTGAATCATCTCTAAAACAGAGTAACCTGTTCCTGTTCCTAGATTAATAGTCATGGGTTCTTTAAAATTTTCAATTCTATCTAAAGCATTCACATGTCCTTGTGCCAAGTCTACTACATGAATATAATCACGCACACCTGTTCCATCAATCGTATCATAATCATCTCCAAATACAGAGAGAATATCACGCTTTCCGACAGCTGTTTGTGCAATAAATGGCATTAAATTATTCGGAATACCATTTGGGTCTTCGCCAATAGTACCCGATTCATGAGCCCCCACAGGATTAAAGTAACGAAGTAAAGCTACCTTCCACTCACTATCCGAGACATACAAATCTCTTAATATCTCTTCTACCATCAGTTTAGAACGCCCATAAGGATTCGTTGCCGAAAGTGGAAAGTTTTCTAAAATAGGTGTTGTAGCAGGGTCTCCATAAACAGTAGCAGAAGAAGAGAAAATAATAGATTTACACCCATTTTTAGCCATAACTTCACAAAGAACAGCTGTTCCATTTACATTATTATCATAATATTTCAAAGGCTTCTCTACCGACTCTCCTACTGCTTTGAGTCCTGCGAAATGGATAACAGCATCAATCGTATGCATATCAAAAACTTTTTCTAAATCTTCTCTCTCTCGTATATCACCTTCTATAACCGTGATTGATTGATTTACAAGTTTTTCTACACGAACAATACTCTCTTTAGATGCATTACAAAAATTATCAAAAACTACTACTTCATACCCTGCATCTATTAATAAAATTAAGGTATGAGAACCTATATATCCTGCTCCACCTGTTACTAAAATTTTCATATTATCTCCTAATTATCACTATTAAAAATATCTCTTGTATACACTTTGCTTTCTATGTCACGAATATCATCCGAAAGTCTGTTTGCAACAATCACATCGGATATACGTTTAAACTCTTCTAGATTATCTAAAACTCTAGAGTTAAAAAACTCTTTTTCTTCATAAACAGGCTCATAAATAACTACTTCAATCCCTTTGGCTTTAATACGTTTCATAATTCCTTGAATTGCCGAAGCTCTAAAGTTATCAGAGCCACTCTTCATAACCAATCGATAAATACCTACAATTTTTGGGTTTTTAGCAATAATTGCATCAGCAATAAAATCTTTACGCGTACTGTTTGCATCTACAATAGCCCCAATTAATGAGCTAGGAACATCTTTATAGTTGGCTCTTAACTGTTTGGTATCTTTAGGAAGACAATAACCACCATAACCAAAAGAGGGATTATTATAATGCGTTCCAATTCTAGGGTCAAGCCCTACCCCTTCAATAATTTGACGACTGTTTAAATCATGAGTTTCAGCATAAGAATCCAACTCATTAAAATATGCCACACGCATGGCTAAATAGGTATTTGAAAAGAGTTTAATTGCTTCTGCTTCTGTTGAGTCTGTAAACAAAATATCAATATTCTTTTTAATTGCTCCCTCAGCCAATAAGTTAGCAAATACCTCTGCTCTTTCAGATGTTTCTCCTACAATAATACGAGAAGGGTACAAATTATCATAAAGAGCTTTTCCTTCACGTAAAAACTCTGGAGAGAAGATAATATTTTGCGTATTATACTTTTCACGAACACTCTTCACAAACCCTACAGGAACTGTTGATTTTACAACCATCGTTATATTTGGGTTAAAAGCTAGAACATCTCGAATAACAAGCTCTACCAAAGAGGTATCAAAATAGTTTGTAACCGTATCATAATCTGTAGGTGTAGCAATAATAACAAAATCAGCATCTGCATAAGCTTCATCTTTATTAAGTGTTACTCTAAAATTCAACTCTCTATTTTTTAAATACTCTTCTATCTCTCTGTCTTCAATAGGCGACTCTTTTCGATTTAACATTTCCACTTTTTGTGGAATTACATCAAGTGCAACAACTTCATGATGTTGTGCCAATAAAATTCCATTGGAAAGTCCTACATATCCTGTACCTGCAATTGCTATTTTCATATATTTTTTTCTCACTTAGTTATAATTTATTATGAAAGAAATTATAACAAAAGCCCTATTAAGTCTACACTAAAAATAATCTTATCAACATTCGGACAAGGCAGTGCCATAACTTGTTTCCACGTTGCACGTCAATGCCAATGAGTCATAACGCACCGCTGGAAACGGTGGCTTGACGGATGTGAGCAGTCTCAAAGACTCCCATTGTTGAGCGTTTCTAACTAAAATCGACTCTCTTAATTGTTATACTTTGTTTTAAAATTTTATGCTTCTGTTATAGCATTTTTTAGTTTTATTTTTTCTTAGTAAATCCATGTTTTTTGGTCTTTAAGGAGTCACGGAAGATGGGGGAGAGCCTAAAAATCAAGCTATCATACTAAAAAACAAAGGAAAAGATATGGAAATAACCTACACCACAAAACAAATTATCATAACCAATGAATTCATAGATATTTTAAAAAGAGTTAAACTCAACTTCTAAAATCATCTTGCTTTCTGCTCCTGATGCTGTGGATTATTATCCTAAAATTGGGTTTTTAAAACATAATTCAGCTTGGACTTTGGTACAATAAATCAACAAAATCTCAAGAGAATTGAACTGAAGAGCTTATTGAAATTAAGAACTTAACTTCTGACTCTCATCTAAAATCTTAAACGACAAATCAAGTTTTGAAGCTGTTCCTAAATCAATAGTCTCTTTTTCAGTAATAAATGTTATTGCATTTGTCTCTGTTCCGAAGCTATGGCTATCTTTTAGTAGGTTGTAACAGACTGCATCTACATCTTTGGTCTCTATAGAATTTTTTGCACTATCAAAGCCTTTATTTTCATCCATTTCAGCTTTAAATGAAACCGTAGTCAATCCCAACTTATTAACCTTTTGAAGTACATCATCAGTCTGTTTTAGCTCTATTTTCCACTCTTCACCAATATCGGATTTTTTAATTTTCCCACTCTGAGGAAATTTAGGAGTAAAATCAGCTACAGCAGCAGCCATAAAGAGGTAAGGCTTTTTCTGTATAAGATGAATTGGTTCAGAGCTGTTCATGGTTGCTTTACTCATCTTCCCTTTTTTAGAGACACGTACAGCATCTACCGTGTAATCTTTCATCTCTTCGGCACTTTCCACTTCAATCGTATAGATTTCAGATGGAATTTCTGAATGCTCTTTAGATGTAATTAGACAAACATCAGCACCCTTTAAATAAAGAGATGTAGCCAAAGCATTTGCCATTTTTCCTGATGAAAAGTTTGAAAGATAACGAACTTCATCTATTTTCTCACGCGTTCCTCCACCCGTTACTACCACTTTTCTATCTGTCCAAAACTCCTCTTCGAGCAGAGCTTTGGCTGTTTGATGAAAAATTTCAGAAGGCTCTGCTAATGCACCATTTCCTGTGTCGCCACACGCCAAAAGCTTGGATTGAGAAGCAATAATTCTTACTTCGTTTACTCCTAGCATCTTCAATGAGCCAACGGTGTAGTGATGTTCAATCATGTTTGTATTTGCAGAAGGGGCAATTAGAATAGTTTTATTAAAGGCAAGAGCCGTTTGCAACAAAATATTGTCGGCAATTCCTTTGCTCATTTTATTAATCGTATTCGCCGTTGCAGGAGCAACAACAAATACATCACAAGCTTTACCAATATCAATATGATTGAGTGATGAAGCCCAAGACTCAGAAGATTCTGTAAGCACAGCATTTCGTGTAAGTGCCTCAAACGTCAACGCTGAAACAAAACGCTCTGCTGAAGGGGTCATAACTACATGCACCGATGCACCTGCTTTTATAAAAAGACGAGCTAAATCACAAGCTTTATAGGCAGAGATACTTCCTGTTACACCTAATAGAACGGTTTTGTTTTTTAATTTTATTTGCATAATAATTACACCCTTTGTTTTTGATAATTGGTTTATTTTATTATGTTTTGCTGTGGGTTAGATGAAAAGGTTTAAACTCTTTTCTTTAAGAAAAGAAACTCTTCTATTCTATACGTTATAAACGTCTGTTTTATTAAATTTTATTGCTAACAGAGCATAGAAATGAACTCGGTATTTTGTTCGATTAGAAGTTCCTAATTGAACACATACCTCTTTAATCGCACTGTCTAACTCGGCATCATTATTTGTTAATCCTAATTTTTTCTTTAAAAAATTCTTTTTTACAGTTGCTAGTTCATCTGCTTGACCACAAGCAACGGTAGCTGTATTTTTATTGTAAATTACAGGTCCTAATCCTTTTGTAACTTTAGAAATAAATTCATCTTCAATTGTTAAATTTAATTTTTTTGCTTCTGTAATCATCTTTTCTATTATATCGTCTCGTTTACCCATGGTAAAGCTCCTTAAATTATTAATATGGAAACATGAATTATATCGAATAGAGCTTGTAAATTAAAGAGTAATTAAAAAAACAATATTTATTTTTTTATGTTATAATATAATAAATATTGTTTTTGGAGTTAAAATATGAAGCATTGTATTGTAGGGGATGTGCATGGAGAGTATAGAGCACTTTTAAACTTGGTGGCAAAAACTCCAGAAGGAACAAAGTTTGTCTTTGTAGGAGATTTAGTTGATAGGGGTTCTCATAGTGCTCATGTGATACAATTTGTGAGAAAACATAAGTTTGCATGTGTACGAGGGAATCATGAAGAGATGATGATTGAGTATGGAACTTCTTTTATTTATTCAATTGAAAATGATGAACCCATTATGCAAGATAATAAATGGTTACGAAATGGAGGTCGAGAGACACTTTTAGCGTATGGATTGGTTGCAATCAGAGGAAAAGAGCTTGTACCTCATGTCTATATAAAAGAGTTTCTTTTTCAGTTCAAAGAAGATATAGCGTGGTTAAAGAGACTTCCTCTCTATTTAGAGTTGGGTATAAAACATCCCTCATCGGGTAGGTCGGTGGTTGTTTCTCATTCATCTATCTCTTCGGTATGGGATATACGGTATAAAAACCAATACGCCAATATATTTAAAGAGACGGTATTGTGGCATAGGACAGAACCTTTAGATCAAGCAAAAATATTTAATGTGTTTGGACATACCCCACAAGTTTACAGTGCAGATATAAAAAAATATTATGTTAATATTGATACAGGCTGTTATATAAAAGGTAAAAAGGGTTATGGACTGCTTTCTGCTTATTGTGTTGAGAGTGGAGAGGTCTACTCTTCTAGTGATATAAATTAAAGGATTTTAATGATTGTCTCTATTTTAGAACATATTCCAGAGTTGGATGCGATGAAAAAGTATCCTAAAGCGTTATACTCGATTGGTAATCAAAATTTACTAAAACGACCAAAGGTTTCGATAGTTGGGACAAGAAGACCCTCAAACTATACCAAACAGTTTACTTATGCCTTAGCACAAGCATTGAGCAGTAGAGGGGTAGCTATTGTTTCAGGTGGGGCGATGGGTGTAGATAGTATTGCCCATCATGCTAGTAAACCTGAAAATAGTATTGCTGTAGTGGCAAATAGTTTAGATATTCGTTACCCTGCAATTAATCGAAATTTAATAAGAGCCATAGAGCATCACGGTTTAATGTTAAGCCAATTTTCTAATACTTTTAGAGCAACACCTTGGAGTTTTGTAGTTAGAAATGAGTTGGTTGTAGCGTTGGGGGATGTTTTAATTGTGACCGAAGCAGATGAGAACTCTGGTTCAATGCGTTCAGTAGAGTTTGCTCTAAACATGGGAAAAGAGATTTATGTTTTGCCTCAACAATTAGATGAGAGTAGGGGAACAAATAGCTTACTAGAAAAGGGATTGGCAAAGCCTATTTATAACATAGAAGCATTTGCTAATCGTTATGGTATTGAACCAAGCAGTAATATTGTAAAAGATGAATTTTTCTATTTTTGTCAAAAATCTCCGACACTTGATAGTGCTATAGAGAAATTTGAAGAGAGAGTTTATGAAGCAGAGTTAGAAGGTATTATCCGAATAGAGGGTGGACTAATCCACTTGGTCTGATTTGTTCTCTTCTAAATTTTTCTGTTCTAGGCCTATTGGATGGATTATTTTTCCTTCATGTTCAAAATATAAATCTTTTTTAGAAAAATCAACATGATTTTTAGTCTTTATAAATTTCATCTCATTACCTTGAAGAAGAGAAGCCTCTATATTTTGACTATGACTTTTAATCCATACAGGATATTTACTGGTATTAAGAACCCAAAAGTCTGTATAGTCAATCTCTTTATGATGTTGAACCTTTACCCCATGGTTTTGATTGCTTGCAATGCCTTTTAGTAAGAAAATATCATGATAAAAATCGTCAATAGCAGACTCATCTAAAATATCTCCTTTACCATTTCTTGAAACATAAGCAATAATATCAATATTATCATCAGTTTTCTCATTTATAAGTGTATAAAGTTTTTTCTTGTCGTTGAGTTTCTCCATTCCTTTAAACGAGTAGTAGGCATTAATATGACCTTTTAAAATCATGTTTTGAAAGTTGTCAAAATAGAGGTTTTCATCTCTAATCTTTTTATTTTTAATCATGTTGGATATTTTTTTTCCAAAACTTTTACTACGTTGAGAGATGTTTCTATTTAGTATGGGTTCAATATGTTTGTCATTTAGTAGACCAACGTAGGCTAAAAAGTTATTCATTTTATCGCCAATATAGTTAAAGAATCTACTAATCCAATTGTTTTTACCTAAAATACGTTCCAATAGAGTTAGCAGATAACTAAGAGCAAAAACTTCAAAAATAGGAGAGAACCAAGAGCTTGTTAACCATAAGAAAATTTTTGCAAAAATAACCCATAAGGTTTTAAAAAAGCCGATAACGATTACTTTTAGCTCCACAAAAACAGCAAGATGAGTCAAGACATCTGTTAGATACATAAGCCAAACACCAATACCTAAGGGTAGAATAATAACGATGAAGTTTTTTATTTTTGTTCTGAAATTAATAGCATTGTAGTATTGAAAAAGCTCTTGAAAAGGTTTTTTAAAGTGTCTAAAGATATGTCTCTCTAACCATTTGGAGAGAAGATTATCTATAAACCAACGTTTTACTCCCAAGAGTAGACCTTGAAAGAGTGTAAGTGTTTTTAAAAAATGGATAAATTTTAATTTTGATAAAAACCATAAAGAGAGAATGGATGATTTGAAAATGAGTACAACTGCCACCATATACCCCATAATATAATTATAGGAGATAGGATGAACATATGAGAGTAGAGCCATAAGTGCAACAGGTATTAAAATTGCAAGAAGAGCTTTATATCGTCTTTTCATAGAGCTGTTTAGTCGTCAGACTCTACAGTATCAGTAGCGTAAACACCTGTTAATGTTTTCCAAATAATTGATGCATTTAGCCCAATCCATATAATAAGTGCAACAGAGATTGTTCCTGCCCAACCCATTTGTGTTAAGTTGTCAAACTGAATAAATCCATAAGAGTTAAGTCCCCATAAGAATGCACCAATAACAATTAAAATAAAGAATGTTCCACCCCAACCAATGCTTTGAAAAATTGATTTAATAGCAAGAACCCAAATACCAAACATAAAAATAATAGCAAAGGGTGTAAATCCTGATAAGATATCTTGTTGTGAAATAAAGTTAATAAAGTGATGCCCCGTTGGGTTCCATGTTCCTAAAGCCAATCCAAAAGACATTAATAGAGTAACCCACCATCGTAGTGAACTCTCTTGTTTACCTTTTTTAGTTGTTTTTGTGCTTTTTAATAAATCTGCCATTTAAATAATCCTTCATTTGTTTTAATTAAGTTTTAGAATTATATCAGATGAAAGGGTAGAAAAGGGTAAAAGAGAAATAAATTAGAAGAAGAAAAACTCTTCTAATTCTTTATATTTATGGGAGTATAGAACGAATGTCTCTATTTATCTGGTTGTAAGAAATTTCTCCAGGGTAGGTAAACTCTGTAAGACCATCTTTAATGACTAAGGTATAGGGTAGTACTCCTGTCCATCCATAGGTACTTTGAACATTATATTGTAAATTGGTTGCATCATCTCCAGGAATAATAGGGTATTTAATACGATGTCTTCGTAGTAGTCTTTTAGCTTCATTTGGGGTCATTTTATCTTCAACTTGTACAGCAATTATCTCTAGTTTGTTTCGATATTTTTGATAAAGTTTTCCCATAACAGGTATCTCTTTAATACAATGAGAACAGTTTTTTCCAAACATCTGTAGTATGACTACTTTGTTTTTATATTGAGGAAAAATAAAACCTGCTTTACGTTCTACTATAAGAATGTGTTTCCCTTGAATACTACGTAACTTATGGACTTCTCCTTGCTTACTAATATTTGGAGTTTTTAAATCTTTAGGAGAAATAGGAGCTTTTTGACAAGGAGAATTTATATCATCTGTACACTCAACAGGGATAGGTGCAAGAGCAGAGAGAGGTGTAATAATTTTAGGTTGTTCTGTTATTGGTTCTACTGTTTTATACTCTTTTTGTATTGTTTTTTGGACTTCTATTGTTGGACTGTCAAAAAAAGCAAAAAAACAACCACTATTTAAAAATAGTGTGGCTGTTAAAATAAATGATTGAAGAGTGTCTGTTTTTTTCATCTTTTCCCTTAGAATTATATCAATATTATTGTTTATGCAATAATATTACTCATTTAAATCTTTTACTAAAATTTCAAGTTCATCCAGTGTTAATTCTCCTGGGTGAACATTTTGTACCTCTCCATGTTTATCGATAGCAATAAGAAGGGGCAAAGGAATACCACTTGTGTAGCCAGCTCTTCCTGAAATATACGTGATGAAATCATTATGATTAATACCTGCGATTACATTATAGTTCATTTTATGTTCTTCTTGGAACTCTTTAACTTCGTCTTCTGGATAGTTTTGTGCTTCTAGTGCTACAATAGCAAGGTCATTTGGATGATTTTTAATTAATTCTATAAATGCTGGTATCTCTCGAATACATGGGGGACATCGGTGTCCAAACAGTGTCAATAGAACTGCTTTTCCTTGAAACCCTTTAAAGTCTAAGCCTTCTTTGGTATCGTTTATTGTAATGGTTTTATTGTCTGTAGTTGTTAGGGTATAGACCAAAGGCTTATCAGCACTTAGTATACTTGTCGTTGATATAAAGGCGAAAGCCAGCATTAGTAATAGTTTTTTCATTTATCTTCCTTTGAGGTTTTTAATTGTAAATTTGAAAGTAAATTATACCCAATAAACTATGTATTTATTGTGTATAAGGTAAGAGAAGAGGTGAAAATATTAACGGTTTACTTAACCTTCACTTCTATTTCTGCTACCACGGTTACTTCCCCCACCATTTCTGCTACCACGGTTTCCTCCACTTGAACGTCTATCTCCTGAACGTCCACCACCATTTCTATCACCATTTCTGTCGCCACTATGTCCACGGTTTCCACCACGACTTCTGCTTCTGCTTCGTCCACGTCCACCACCGTTTCGGTCTCCACCTTTCCAGTTTTTAGCTCTTTCAATAAGTGCTTTAACCTCTTCGCTTCCAAGACCAATAATATCTTTACCTTTAACATCAATCTCTTCTTGAATAATAGTTGCTAAAAGATGAGCAATGGTTACAATATCAATATCGTGTTGAAGTGTTTTAACCATCTCTTTTGCAGAGGCTTTTACTTCTGTATTGGCGATTTTTGCTAATAAGTCATCATCTTTACGGCTTTGAACTTCTTGACGTGTTGGAATAACTTCTGAAATCATCACTGTTCCAACATCTTTTTCGATTCTTTTAATGGTTCTAAGCTCATTAGGAGATACTAGAGTAATCGCCTCTCCTTTATTACCTGCACGACCTGTTCTTCCGATTCTATGAACGTAAGACTCTGAATCAAAAGGAATATGGTAGTTAAATACATGAGAAACATCGTTTACATCAAGTCCACGAGCAGCAACATCTGTAGCAATAAAAATTTCCACTAACCCTTGTTTAAATGAACGGATTGTATGTTCTCTTTGCTTTTGCTCCATATCTCCATGAAGTGCTGCAACTTTGAATCCTTGAGCTGTCATGTATGATGAAAGTCTATCAACCTCTTTTTTCATTCTACAGAAAATAATACATTTGTTTGGGTTTTTATAATCAATTAGTCTTAAAAGAGCATCATCTCTTTCGTAGTCTGCAACTACATAGAATTTTTGAGTGATGTCAGTATTTGTTCGCTCTTTTTTTGTAATGGTCACTGATTTTGGACTGTTTAGAATCTGCTCTGCAAGAATTTTAATCTGTTTTGGCATGGTAGCTGAAAACATAAGTGTTTGACGTTTTTCTGGTAAGTAGGTAAAAATATTTTTAATTTCGTCTAAAAATCCCATGTCCAGCATCTCATCTGCTTCATCCAAAACAACAAATGAAGGAGAAATTTTAATTCTTTTAGATTTTAAAAGGTCTTGAAGTCTACCTGGTGTAGCTACAATAATATTGGCTTGTTCTATTCTCTCAATTTGTCGATTATAGGGTGTTCCACCATAAACAGTAGCTGTTTTGAATCCACTTGTTTTACCAAAACGGAAAAGTTCATCAGATACTTGCATTGCTAATTCACGAGTAGGAACGATTACTAATGCTTCAACACCTTTGTTTCCTGTCATTTGTTGAATCACTGGTAGACCAAATGCAGCTGTTTTACCTGTACCTGTTTGTGCTTGACCGATTAAATCATGACCTTCTAAAATAAGAGGAATCGCGTCAGCTTGAACAGGACTTGGTTCTTTAAATCCAGCGTCATCAATGGCTTGGTTAATGGTATCTTTGAAATTAAAATCTTGAAATGTCATATAGTTTGCTTCTTTATAATAAATTTTTTGGGGTACACTATTGTGCATAGCTAAAATAAAAACAGTGAATATTAGGAATCGATGGCTTTAGCCTCGTATTATGTTGGTAAGTATGTTACCGTTTCCAAAAAAGTTCAGTATCTATATTATGATTATGGTGTCGTATGACCCAATTTTTGCAGCTGATACCAAATAACTACACAATTGTTCGGTAGTTTCTTGTTATGCTTATGTGGTTAGGGTTTTTATAAAGCCCTAAAAATAAGAGGATTTGATATACTCTTGCAGAAATTTTGCGAATTATAGCGAAATAATAAAGATAAAGATAGCCCTATTGGATATAATGGGCAAAAAATATAATAAAAGGTAACAAAAATGCTAAAAAAAGGTATATTAATATCACTATTATTAACATTGAACAGCTGTGCAACAAACCAAAATTATATAGAAACATCTCAGCCTACAAAGACATTAAATGAAAAAATAGGCTCAATGCTTATGGTTGGTTTTATGGGGACAACGGCTTACAAAAATAGTCAAATTTGTAAAGACATTAGAAAATATGATTTAGCAGGTGTTATCTTGTTTGATATTAATCCTGTTAATCACAAACAAGCCAAAAATATTTCAAGCAAAAATCAAGTTACTAAATTGACGCAACAACTTCAAGCGTGTTCAAAAGATGGAAGATTACTTATCTCTGTAGACCAAGAGGGTGGACGGGTTCAACGACTAAAATCCAAATACGGTTTTTATGGTAAATTCCCAAAAGCCAAAGATGTATTGACGTTGAGTGATGACAAAGTTCGATGGCACTATAATAAAATGGGTGCAGAGTTAATGAATGCAGGAATTAATTATAATTTAGCACCCGATGTAGATTTGGCAATTAATCCAAAGAACCATGTTATTTACGGTCTAGGTCGTTCCTTTGGAGCAGACCCGAAACAGGTTGTTCATTATGCTTCAATTTTTATGAATGCTATGCACAATAATGGCGTACTTACATCACTAAAGCATTTTCCAGGGCATGGTTCATCACTAGGAGATACACATAAAGGCTTTGTCGATGTAACAAACCTTTGGCAAAGAAAAGAGCTAGAACCCTACAGATTATTGGCTCAATCGCATACCATAGACAGTGTAATGGTGGCTCATGTGTTTAATAAAAAATTGGATAGCCGATACCCTGCAACACTCTCTAAAAAAATAGTGAATGGTCTGCTACGAAAAGAGTTTGGTTTTAATGGTGTGGTTATTACTGATGATTTACAGATGGGTGCAATCAATAAAAAGTATGGTTTAAAAAATACCTTAAAATTAGCGATTAATGCAGGAGATGATATTCTACTTTTTGGAAATCAACTCTCGGTTAAAAGTATGGTAAAGACAAAAACTTTAGTAAATACTATTAAATCTTTACTTAGAAAAGGAGAAGTAAAACTCTCTGATATAGAAGCCTCTAATCAACGTGTTGAAAACTTAAAAGCTAAACTCTAGTAATGCAGATGTTTTATGATTTTAAGGCTAGGGACATAAAGGGTGTTGAACACTCTATGTCTGAATATAAAAACAGTGTTGTTTTGGTGGTTAATGTTGCCAGTAAATGTGGGTTCACAGCTCAATACGAAGGGCTTCAAAAACTTTATCACGAATACCATGAAAAAGGGTTTGATATACTGGCTTTTCCTTGTAACCAATTTCGAGAACAAGAGTCAGGAAGCAATCAAGAGATTGAAACATTTTGTACGGTAAATTATGGAGTAGAGTTTTCTCTTTTTGAAAAGATAAACGTCAATGGAGAGAATACGCATCCTTTATATAAATTTTTAAAGAAGGAAGCTACAGGTTTTTTGGGAACAGAATCAATTAAATGGAATTTTACGAAATTTTTAATAGACAGAGATGGAAATGTGATTAATCGTTATGGTTCGAGTACAAAGCCCAAAGAGATAGAAGAGGATATTAAAAAACTTTTAAAAGAGTTTGTTGTCGGTATAGAATAGTTTTTCTAGATTAAGGGGAGAGAATGGAACTAAAAATAGCAGATGTTAAAGATATAGATGCCGTTTTAAGATTGCATAAAAAGTGTCAAATAGATAGTATAAATGAAGAAGATAAAAAAGATAGTTTTTTAGCCATATCCTTTACAAAAGAAGAGCTTACTCAACTGATTACAGAAGAGGAAGGGCTGTTTATTATTAAAGATGAAACTGAAGTCTTTGCCTATGTTATGGCTGGCTCTTGGGGCTTTTGGTCTCGATGGAAAATATTTGATTTTATGATAGAAAACTTAGAAAAATTGGAGTATTTAGGGCAAAAATTAAGTATAGAAAACTCTTATCAATATGGACCTATTTGTATTGATAAATCACTGCGAGGTTTGGGTATTTTAGAAAAAATGTTTAATTTCTCACGAGAAGTTATGAGTCATAAATATCCTATTTTAGTAACTTTTGTTAATAAACAAAATTTACGCTCTTTTGAGGCACATCATCGAAAGCTTGGCTTAGAGGTAATTGAAGAGTTCTCTTATAATGGAGATGAATATTATCAAATGGTTTACGATACTTCTAAGGCATTAGTGGGCAGAGGTGTTTTAGCTGTTGTTGATGCTCCTATTGAACACTTGCCTTATGAAGTACTGATGAATCAAGAGGATTTAGAGACGGATATTTATCCCAATATGAGGCAACATTACTATTGGTCAGATGATTTTTCAGCAGAGTATTATTTGGCACAAGCCAAAGCAGGTTTTATTGCTGTTACGATGAAGAATGATAATAAACTCTATTTAATTCCTGAGATTCAAAAAGAGTACGCTCTTTTAGATTTTAAAAATCTGCATATCTCTAAAAAAGTAAAACAGCTACTACGCAAAAAAGATTTAAAAATAGAGATTGGAGATGATTTTGATGAACTTTTTTTTAAGATTCAGAATTATCATATTGTAACATGGTTTAGAGAAGTTTATTTAGAAATGCTTAAAGAGCTTAATACTTTAGATGGTAATTGTGAGGTAATAACCGTTGTTATTCGAGACAAGGGCAAGATTGTAGCAGGAGAGTTTGGTTATATAATTGGAAAAACCTATACCAGCTTAACAGGTTTCTCTACGCGAAATAAACAGTACAATAACTATGGAACAGCTCAATTGGTACTGTTGGCTCAATATTTGGAAAAAGAAGGTTTTGCTTTTTTAAATTTGGGGCAAACTTATATGCCGTACAAGTTAAAATTGGGGGCAAAAATTTACAGTCGTGAAGCGTTTTTGCTACGTTGGTTTAATGCCATAGAGTAAAAAAATTCTAAAGTTACAGGATATATCTATCGAAAAATGGGTATCCTTCATATTTTTAAAAAGTAGTTGACACTTTTTTAGGAAACGCAGACTTTAGTCGCGTAAAATAGTGGACGAGGCTAAAGCCGTCGTTTCTAAATGTATCTAAAATGTTACCAATTATATGTTACACTCCTCTTATGAAAACAGAATCCATAGAAATTGTTGTTATAGAAGATGAAGAGGATATTTTAGAGCTTGTTGAGTATCATTTACAAAAATCTGGATACGAAACCATGGGGTTTCTCTCTACTAAAAATGTTGAACAATTTTTAGCAGAAGAGAGACCCGTACTTATGATTGTTGACCGTAATCTTCCTGATGTCGAGGGGAGTGAATTTATTGCTAGGTTACGAAAAAATGGTTGCAATATACCGGTTATTTTCTTAACAGCAAAAGATGAAGAGAGTGATTTAGAAGAGGGCTTTGAACGGGGTGGAGATGATTATATTACTAAACCGTTTCGACCAAAAGAGCTGGTATTGCGTGTAGAAGCACTGCTTAGACGTGCAGGAGTTCTCTCTAATGATAAGATAAAGTACAGAGATTTAGCTTTAAATCTTAATAGTCGTACACTGACGATTAATAAAACCCTCATAGAGTTAACAAACTTAGAGTTTAAGCTACTTTATACCTTTGTAAAGAATCCAAACATTACATTGGACAGAGATTTTTTAAGAGATGAAGTTTGGGGTGATAGTAGTTTAAGCTTTAATGATAAAACCATTAATGTAACCATGAATCGACTCAAAAAAAAGATAGACCCCCTAGGAGAAAAAGAGTACTTTTTACCTATTTGGGGGGTAGGGTATAAGTTGGTTTAAAGGATAAGCCCCGTTTATCCTTTAACTATTGCCCAAACAATTCCAACTAAAGAGCCAATAAAGACAATGGTATAACCCGTTGGTAAATCAAAATGGTAAGAGATTATCATGGCTATAATAATAATGATTGAACCTATAACCCAAGCAAATGGTAGTTTTGAAAATCTATTTTGTAACAGAGCAATAAATGCAGGGACGATTAATAGCACAAAAACCACCAAAACTCCTGCAAGTTGAACAGATGAGGTTACAGTAAGAGCCAAAAGTCCAAAAAAAAGCATCTCTTTGTAAACCCCTGTAAGTTTGTGGTAGAACTTTAGAAAGAGAAGTGCTACAACACTATAGAGCAGAAAAGGTTCAAGTAAATCACTGGTATTTGTAAATAGAATATCGGTGGCTTGAAGCTTATTAAACAGTTCTGTGCCCTGTGTGGTATTGGACAATAGAACAATAATTCCACTTGCCCCCAAAGCATAGAGCATTCCTATAAATGCCTCTATATGTTGGACTCTATGGGTAGCAACAGAGATTAATGTTGCCCCAACCAAAGCAAAAATAAGTGTTAGAAGAAAGCTATAGTTTCCCTCAAAAAATAGAAGGCTGACAGCTACTCCAATCGCAGCAAACTGTCCTATGGCAAGATCGGTAAATATTACCCCTCTTTTGATAATTTCTAAACCAAAAATAGAGTGAATAAAAACTAACAGTATTGCCAATATAAAAGCAGGGTAGAGTAGCGTAACTATTGACATATTCTTTTTGCGACCATACGGTAAAAACTCTCTATTGTATCTGCATTATCTACTGCTCCTACATCATGAGGAACAATAGAGACTTTGGCTTCTGTCTTATTAGCTATAAATTTGGCTGTCTTTTTCTCATGATAGACATCTTGTAAAATGGTTTTAATACTCTGCTCTGTTATACTATTGATAACTTTTAGAGTATGTTTTGAACTAGGAGTAATCCCAGGTAGTGGTTCTATATTTATAATATTTTTCACACCATAAGCATGAAGTACATAGTTAAACAGTTCATGATATTGCACCACTTTTTTACCCTTACACCCTTGATATTTGTTCTCTAACTCGTTAGTAAGCTTCTCCATTTTATTGGCAAACGTTTGATAATTTTTTTGATAATTTACTTTATTACTTGGGTCAAGAAGAGAGAGTTTCATACTAATCAGTTTTGCTATGGGCGTAATATTATGAATATCGGTAGCAAAATGAGGGTTACCCTCAGGATGAACATCGCCATAGGCTCGTGAGACACTTTTAGGCTTGTCCATAAATGTTATAGCTCCACTTACATCTAAAAAGCCACTTCCTCCTGTATTGATTTTACCGTTATTTGCACTTTTTAGAAGAGGTGGTAGCCAACCAATTTCGAGTTGACCTCCATTAATAATAAGTAAATCCTCTCTTCTTAATTTTCCAATAAGCGAGGGCTTAGGGGTAATAAAGTGTGGGTCAAGTCTTGGGTTTGCCAAGACATCTACCTTGACCAAATCTCCTCCAATAGCTTTGGTTACTTTACCTAGATAGTTGTAGGTGGTAGCAATATTGACGGTTGCGAATATTGAGCTTGTTAGAAGTAGTGTGGTAAATAATGTTTTTTTCATTTTTTATTCCTTTTATATGAATTCTTAATTCTTATTCGGGTGTAAACACACCGATTCCAAAAATGCAAATTGGCATATGTGGAATCGACGGCTTCAGCCTCGCTATCTTTTGCTATTTATAATCTAAAACGCATGAGCCCCATGTGCTCCTGTTTCGACAATTACTTCTACTCCCAAATAGTTCTCATCTTTTCTACCTATACCATGGGCAAAGGTTTTAGACTTATCTTTGCTGTATTGGAGTCGTACTTTAGTAAACTCAAAGGGCTTGTACTGCACAATGGCAGAGTATTTTTTGAGGTTATCGGCTGAACCCTTTAGGTTTTTGGTAATGGCATCGTATCGACCTCCCAACTCCCAATTACTATTTACTCCATAAATCAACTGACTATACAGCCCTGCTTGTTTTTGGTTGGCTCGATTTCGATAGAGGTATTCACTCTGCCATGTTAACGAGCTGTAGCTATCAAGGGTAGATTTGACAGTTAAATCAGCTCCATAAAGGGTGCTGTTTTGATTATTTTTAGTTTTTCCTTTAGCCATACTTGCCCCTGCTAGTACGGTGGTCATATCGCTAAGGTCAAATCCACTTTTAAGGTAGCCCACATAGAGATTATTGCTATCTTCTTTTCCAAAACTCAGCTCATTGCTCCCTTGTAGTGCCTCTGCACCTACCATTAAGTAATTATCAGTAGGTACATTCCAATGAACGGAAACTCCTGCATCTTTAATCCCCTCAACTCCCAACATTGCTTCATAAACCAAAGGTTGATTCTCAAAGTGTTGAGCGTGTTGATGAATGGCGTTAATACGTCCAAAGTCACTTCTAAACTGTCCCAATTTTAGCTGTAGATTGGCAGGAAGCTTTTTGCTGGTTATGTACGCCTCTTCTATCTCAAATTCATTGGGATGGAGGTGAAATACTGCATCTGCATCAAAATAGGGCCCAACCACCGAGTGCATTCCAAACTCGGCATAGTTAAGGTTGAATCCTCTATTTTTGTTAAATGGAATATCAGCTGTAGTTGGTAGAAAACCATCAATACCATAGCCCTCATAGTCTGAGTTTTTAATATCTCGACTGACAGCCGATGAGTTTAAAATCAACGATATATCAGGAATAAAGCTTTTTTGGTTAAAGCTATTGCTTTTGTTGAGTGCCTGTTCTAGCTTGTTCTTATCTTGTGCGTTAAGTGCTTTTTCTAAAACATCCACACGTTTTTCTAATGTTGTTGTATCTGTAGCATGGAGCAGTAATGTGCTAAGTGCCACAGATAGTAGTATGGTTTTTTTCATGATTTCTCCGTAAAATATATTTTTGTAAATGGTTGTTTTTTGAGTTTAGGAGAACTTTGGAGGAGCGTTGGCGTTAAAGCCCTTTAAGATGCTTTTTGTAGTTTTTTTGATGTCAAAAACAATAGGTTCATAATAGTAAGTATACGCCAAAGTATCAAATTGACTGTTTGGGAAATCTCCACTGTTAAGATTTTTGGCAACAATACAGACCTTACAGTTACTATGTGTTTTTAGCACATCGTTATGAATATGGGTTGCACTCAAATAAGAGGAGCTTAGATAGAAAAAGAGAAGTATACGAACAATAATAATTTGAATTGATTTCAACTGTATTACTCCTTTTTTTGGTGCTATTATAGCAAAAAATATTATTGGGTTTACTTGATAGGCTTTTCACTCTTTTTTTGAATAATTTATTTACTAGAAAGGTAATGTTTAGGTAATCCTTTTTTGTTAGAATATTTTAATAAAACAGATGAAAAGGATAATAGATGAGATATATAAAGAGTATAAAGATAGTAACATTGTCACTTGTGGTAAGTGCTTTGTTAGTGGGTTGTGGAGACAGTAACACTCTTAGTAGTGATTTAGCAGATAATGGCAACGCAACTTCTACTGAAAAACTTTTGGGTTCTTTGGTTAAAGGCCCAATTGATGGAGCAACAGTAACGATTTATGATGAGAGTGGAAAAGAGATTACCTCTAGTCTTTCTAACGAGGGTAAATTTGAGATTAGTATTTCAACGTTTACTAGTGCTTTTTATACCATTGAGAGTACAGGTGGAACGTATACAGATGAGGCGACCAATACAATGGTAACTGTTCCTGATTCAGAGGGACTACAAACACTCGTAACAAAATCTGAACTTGAAGAGATGATTAAAAATAAAAAGTTTGCCTCTTTAACTCCTGAAACAACTATTTTTACCTCATTAGTTAAAGAGAATTTAAATGATAATAATCTCTCTATGTCAATAATGAAAGCTAAAGAGGTAATTTATGACTTAATGATAAAAGACTCCTCTCCTATGCCTGATATGGAAGGCGATAGCTTTTTAACTCAAGGCGATTTAACCAAAGCGATTCCTTCTAACAGCACCGAAGCTTTTGCAAAGAATAGAGCTGTATCATTTTCTAATCTTGTTCAATCTTTGGGAGTAACGCCTGTTGAAGTTTTTGATGTAATTAAAAAACTGCAAGAAGATTACAAAGATGGGAAAGCTGATAGTGTTGAGATTAGTGGGAAAAATGTTAATCTTAGTAGAGAGTATGCATTAGCAAGAAAGCGACTTTTTGAGACAACAACTTCTCGTCTACGTGATGGAAATTTAACCCAAGAGCAGATAAAAGAGCTTGAAACAATGGGCTTTGACACTAACAGTTTAACCTCTGATAAGAGTGATAAAGATAAAGTGTTAGCCGATAAAGTAACCAAGTATTTGGCTTCTACTACGCTTCCTACACTGCATATTTTACCAACCATGAGTGATGAAGATGGTAATACAAATGATGCCAAAGCTACCTATACTTTAACGGCTAATAAAGATGTAGATGTAAAAATAGAGACCCCTACAGGTTCTTGGACAACACCAATGTGGAGATACAATAATAACCCTTTGCCACTAGTTATTAGAACCAATCGTGGTAATGCAATGACTCTTAATTTTAACAATAAATTGGATGCTGACTCTACTATTCATTGGCATGGATTTAAAATTCCTGCAATTATGGATGGTGGACCAGATGTTCCTGTAAAAGCGAATGATAGTAAAGCCTATACCTTTACAATGAATCAACCTGCTTCTCCACTTTGGTTTCATCCACACCCTGATATGCAGACAGGAAAACAGGTTTATATGGGGTTAGCAGGGGTTTATCTTGTAGAGGATGAGATTTCTAAAAAGCTAGAAGCAGATAAAGCATTGCCATCAAACGATAAAGATATTGTTCTTTTGGTTCAAGATAGACGCTTTGATAAAGAGGCAAATGGTGTTAGAAAACTTCTTTATAAAACTAAAATGATGGATGCTGATGGAATGAAAGGCTCTACTATTTTAGTAAATGGTTCTGTTATGCCAAAGCAAGAGGTAGATACAACTCAATACAGATTTAGACTCTATAATGTATCGAATGCCAAAACCTATGATTTTGCTTTTAATGATGGCAGAAAATTTACAATAGTAGGAACAGATGGAGGGCTTTTAAATAACCCTGTCGAGGTTGACCACATTATGCTAGGTGCTGCAGAGCGTATTGAGTTGATTGTAGACTTTTCACAAGATGCAGTTGGTTCAAAATTGCTTATGGTTAGCAGACCTTTTAAAGCAGATATGATGAATATAATGGGTGAAACGGATTCTAATTCAAGTAGTGATATTGATAACATGGAAGATAATGGAATAGGTTTAACCATTATGAGATTTGATGTAACCAAAGAGGCTACAGATGATATTACACTATACAGTGCTTTACCAACCAATGCCGAGATAGCAACAAGATTAGACCCAACAACAGCTGTAAATGCAACAAATAGTCGTAAATTTGTTATGTCTATGTATAATGGTGGCAATGGAAATTCAAATGGAATGTCGGGTATGAATGAAAATTCAAATAACAATTCAAATAGTACATCAACAATGAACATGACCTTTGCCATTAATGGAAAAATATTTGATGCCAATCGTGTTGATGAGTTTGTAGGTGCAGGAACAACAGAGATTTGGGAGCTTAAAAATATGTCGCCAATGGCACACCCTTTCCATGCTCATGCAATTCAGTATCAAATTCTTGATAGAGATGGTGTTCCTGCTACAGGTACAGATTTAGGTTGGAAAGATACATTTTTGGTTCAACCTGGACAAACAGTACGAATTATTGGTAAGTTTGAAGCTATAAATGTAGGAGACTATATGTATCATTGCCACATTTTAGAGCATGAAGATGCAGGAATGATGGGGTACTTTAGAGTTGGAGATACGGGGAATGTAAAAATAAAATAGCATTTTATTTCTTCTAAATATATGGTTTACTCTTGTAAGCCATATGTTTTTAAAACAGTACAAACTTTACGCGTAATTTCTACAAAATTTCCACACCCTTTACACACAAATTCTCCTATACTACTCTTATAAATAAAGTAAAAAATAGGAGTTACAGATGTTAACTAATAACTCAACAATAAGCAGAAGAACCTTTGTCAAAGGTGTGGCTGTAGTTTTAGTTCTTGCATCGGGTTTTGTTCCTTTAAATGCAAAAGAGCAACAGATAAACATAGATAAAACTCATAATTTATATGGAACAGAATTCGTATTGACAATAGGTAAGATAGCCGTAAATTTAACAGGAAATCCTAGTATAGCAACTACCGTTAATGGTCAAATTTCAGGTCCAACACTTCATTTTAATGAAGGAGATACGGTAACGATTAAAGTCTATAATGATTTAGATGTTGACAGCTCTATTCACTGGCATGGGCTTATTTTACCTCCTGCTATGGATGGTGTTCCAGGTATTAGTTTTGATGGTATTAAACCTAAAGAGACTTTTACTTATACCATTACACTTAGACAGAGTGGTACATATTGGTATCACTCACACTCATCTTATCAAGAGCAAAGTGGGGTTTATGGGGCGATAGTGATTCATCCTAAAATCAAAGACCCTTTTTCTTATGAGCGTGATTATGTGGTAACACTTTCTGATTGGAGTGATGAAAAGCCTGAAAGTATCTACCGAAAATTAAAAGTTCAAGGGGATTACTATAACATCAATAAACGAACGGTTGGCGATTTCTTTTCAGAGGTAAAAGAGGAGGGGTTTTTAAATGCTTTTAACAACCGAAAGATGTGGAATGAGATGTCTATGACAGACCGTGACCTTTCTGATGTAACAGGTTATACTTACACTTATTTGATGAATGGGAACAATCCTGCTACACAGTTTAAAGCACTTTTTAAAAGAGGAGAAAAGATACGTTTACGTTTTATAAACTCTTCGGCAATGACTTTTTTTGATGTGCGTATTCCTGAACTTATGATGACCATTGTCTCAGCTGATGGGAACAATGTTAAACCTGTAATGGTAGACGAGTTTAGAATAGGGGTGGCAGAGACCTATGATGTGATTGTTGAACCAAAAGAAGAGAAAGCTTATGCTCTTTTTGCTCAAAGTCTTGACCGAACAGGGTATGCTTTGGGTTCATTGACTTCAAGCCAAACTCTTTTAGCCAATGCTCCTCAAATGGATGCTGTCCCTATTTTAAGTCATGCTGATATGGGTATGAACATGAAAGGTATGGATATGGCAATGTCAACTGATAAAAAAATGCCAATGAAAAAGAAAATTCCTATTACTCCACTTGAAGAGGCACAAGGAGTACAGACAACCATGAGAACGATGAATCCACAATACCGTTTGGATGACCCAGGAGTAGGACTACGAAATAATGGACGAAAAGTTTTAACTTATACAGACCTACAAAGTTTAGATGGTGTGGTTGATATAAAGCATCCTAATAGAGAGATTATCTTACGCCTAACGGGAAACATGGAGCGTTATATGTGGTCAATTAATGGAATTAAATATGCCGATTCCAAACCGTTACAGTTTCATTACGGCGAACGATTACGCATTACCTATATTAACGATACCATGATGAACCACCCAATGCACTTACATGGAATGTGGAGTGATTTAGAGACAGGCGATGGTAGATTGGTACGAAAACATACGATTGTGGTACAACCTGCATCAAAAATTAGTATGCAAGTAACCGTTGATGCCAAAGGAGAGTGGGCGTATCATTGTCATTTAATCTACCACATGGCAGGAATGTTTAGAAAAGTGGTTGTGAGTTAATTGAAATAAGACGAGGCTAAAGCCGTCGATTCCCTATATGCAAATGGCATGTTCTGAATCGGCGTGTTTACACCAATGCCAATGAATTAAGGAATTTTGGATTCTTTTTTGTAGGGATACCCTTTATGGGTATCCAAATATTGGGATAAGTGTGGACACCCACAAGGGATGTCCCTACAAGTTCAAAAGCTTAATTCATTGGCATTGGTGTTTACACCCGAACATAAGAAGGAAAAAATTATGAAATATTTAATAGATACAGTAAAAATAGTAGCTATCTCAATGCTCCTATTAACCCTAAGAAGCAATGCAAGTATGGGCGATAACCCACTCTTTACAAAAGTAACCATTGATGAATTAGAACAGCAACAAAACAGCGAAAAAAATGTAGCGTGGGATACTAATATATGGGTAGGTTATGATTTAAATAAAATCTACTTTTACAGTGAAGGAGAGCGACCACAAGGGGGTTCAGTAGAGAGTGAAAATCAATTGGTCTATAGCCGAGCAATTGCCCCTTATTGGGATATACAGTATGGTATTGGTTATGATAAAAACGAGATAGATTCCCAAACATGGGGAGTAGTAGCTCTGCAAGGGTTAGCCCCATATTTCTTTGAGACACGTGGAGCGTTATTGATTGGCAACAGAGGTAATTTAGGCTTGAGACTAGAGGCAGAGTATGAGGCTCTATTTACTCAAAAGCTTATTTTAACACCCTCTATTAGTAGTGATTTCTATACAAAAGATAATGTATCTATGGGTTTAGGTAAAGGCTTATCAAATCTAACAGCAGGGATGAGGTTGCGTTATGAGATTAAGCGTGAATTAGCCCCTTATATAGGTGTGGAGTGGAGCAAGAACTTTGGAAATACGGCTGATTTTAATGCGTTGGATGAGACTTATGCTGTGGCTGGGGTTAGGGTTTGGTTTTGATGTATTATTAATATGTGTCTGATATAATAGAAAATTATTTAATAAAATGCCAAATACTTACATTAAAAAAAGTTGCAAACTATTGATTTATATTTTTAATTGTGATATAATGACATTCCACTATATATATGACTATAATAAGTCGGTGGTCATTGAAAAGTTTTCAGTGAAATTAAAAAAAGAATATCAAATATCCTTGATATGTGTGGTCAAAAGCCATATTGAGCGATAATGCAACAATTGTTAGTTTTACTTATGTATTTTTAGGAGTTTAGCAAAAATAACTTATAAAAATAACTAAAATAGTAAAATTCATGTATTAAATAACAATTGCCTTAAGCCACAATAGTTTGGCTACGACATCTTAACTGCCAATTCCTGTAAGGGGAAGCTGTTATATTAACTTATTATAGCTAGTGAGATGAAATTAAAGTAGATAGAATACAATTGCATTGTAGATTGAGAATCATTTTCGATATTCTTGTGATTTCTATAATTTTCTATTGAAAAGAATACTATAAAAGTGGTTATGAATTTAAAAATCATAACCACTTAAATTACATATCCCCCAAAGAAAAGCCTCTATACTCTACAGAATATTTATGATATTTAGAGGTCAACTTTAAAGCCTTTTGTTCTACCTTATACAAATCTATTTTTTTAGGATTTCGTTTCACTTCTCCTATAATCATCTTCTTCTCATCTTCATTAATCGCCACAATATCTATCTCGTTTTGATTGCCCCTCTCCCAATAGTTCCCAATGGCTGAGTATTCATAAGAGAGTCTAAGTTTCTCTTGAAAATATCGCTCTAAAAATAGCCCACTATAGGTTTCATAATCTCTTCTAACAATATTTTTGACATACTCATAGTTCTCTAGTTCTATAGCACTTCGATACTTATAGATAAACCGAAACCAAAAGTTAAAAAAGTTATCTATAATCTCATATTTAACAGTTCGGCTTCCCTCTTTGGCAAAGATGGGTTTAAGTTTTTTAATAATGCTGTATTCTACTTCTAATTTATCCAAGTAGCCCCCAATATTTCGTTCTAAAATTGACTCCATCTCAGTGCGTGAAGTTTTAGAAGAGGCAATAAGTGAAAGAATAGAAAAGTAAGTAGTATACTCTTTCCCAAACTCTTCAATAAGTAGGTTTTTCCCCTCTTCTAAAAACAGAGAGTAGTCATCAAATATCAAATCTAACTGCTCTTCTAAAGTAAAAGCTTTGGCATCGACAAATATCTCCACATACTTTGCTACCCCACCTGTGAGAATATAAAATGAGAGTAAATCATCATGGGTATAGTTAGGAGCGTAATCTTCTAAAATCTCTTTGAGCGTTACAACTGTAAAAGCCTTTAACTCCATCTTGTTATTGGCTCGACCAAATAGAGGCTCTTTTCTATCTTCAAATATCCGTTTCATAAGCGAATATATAGACCCACTCAACACAAGGTTCATTTGGCTTCTATCTTTGTAACTATCCCAAATATTTTGCATATCCGAATAGAGCGATTTATTAATGGTCAAAAACTCTTGAAACTCATCTATGATGAGTGTAAAAGCTCTTTTAGTAGAAAGCTCCATAAGGTACTCAAACAATTCTTTAAATTTTTTCATCTCTCCAAAGATTTTAACCTCTAACTGAATTTCAACAATCTTAATAAACTCCTCACAAAGTAGGGCTTCATTTTTCTTAGAGACAAAGAGGTAGAGCTTTTGAGGGTAAGCTTCTTTAATAAGTGTCGTCTTACCAATTCGTCTACGACCCACAATTATGGTCATCTTAGCTGACTTTT
>Ga0256826_1000229_pt1 | contig 32118 bp, 35 predicted proteins | sample CV79metaG_FD_185975 | JGI IMG/M metagenome (GOLD analysis project Ga0256826, IMG submission 185975) | Hydrothermal vent microbial communities from East Pacific Rise, Pacific Ocean - CV79 | ecosystem: Environmental > Aquatic > Marine > Hydrothermal vents | place: Pacific Ocean: East Pacific Rise...
CAGTTTCTTATAGTCTGAGAAGAGACACCATACTTTTTAGCCAGTTGTGTTGTCGATTTCATTTTGAAATTATAACAGAATTAATTAAAATATAACTTTTGTGGTTTTTGCGTTATTTTTTAACCGTAACTTCAAATCCTTGTAACTCTGCTTTGACACTCCCAAATGTATCGGCTGTAATTACATGAACTTTATAACGTTTGCAGAGTTGAGGAAGTAGCTCTTTTACTTCTGATTTAACTTTGCCATCTTTGGCAATTGTACCATTATAATCAAGGATAAGATGTTCTAAAGTAACAGTTTTATAATTGGGAATTTCTATTTTTTGCATGGCTAAACCTTTTTTATTGACATCATACCATGAAGCCCCTTTTTAGAGAAAGGGGCTTTCTGTTTTTAAAATAAGGGTGTTGCTATTGGGCTGTCATCATCATAAGTAGTGGTAAAACGGTAGCTGTTAGATTGTTGTCGTTAACAATAAGCTGTTTCTCTTTGTAGTAACCATTTAATGAAAAAGAGCTGTTTGTCTCTTTAACAAAACCTTGTGCTACTCCCATTTGTAACTGTTGCTCTAACATGGGAATAGGGAGCAGTTTTAAATGTTTCTTATTTAGCTCTATATCCACCTTTAGGCGAATGAGTGAAAGAATCTGTGATTGTAATGTTTTTGCCAGTTCTTGAACTGTTCCTTTAAACTCTATATCTCCTGTGTAACCCACTTCGGCTAAGGCTTTGGTTGATGCTTTATCTTTTGTCTCTATATCTAGAGCGTAGGCTATTGAAGTTTTATCTTTAACCAAAAGGTTGTTTAGTGAGTGAATGATTTTTGTAACCATTTTATCTTGAATTTTGGTTAAATCTTCAAGTATTGGTTGCATCTCTTCTTGTTTACTTGATTGAAGTTGTGTTAAAAGTTTGGTCTGTTCTTGTTGTGCCTCTTGTGCTATTTTTTGAAATTCAGACATTCCTTTGATACCAAGCTCTTTCATGTTCATAGAAATTTTAACATTTTGTAGCTCTTTAAATTCAGTTGGAAGTTTTGTATCTTTTAGATTAATATTGGCTTGAAAATTACTGTCCATAGTTGTTTCTGTGGCTCTTTTATTTTGCATTAAACCATTTAATGCAATGTTAACTCTGTTAAATTCAGGATTGTTGTCATCTGTAATAAGTAGGTTTTTAACCGAGAAGAGAAAATCTCCAAAAACAATGTTGTTCTCTGCAATTTCATCTATTTTTATATCCATTGCAAGGTTGTCTATATGAAGAGCATTGCTACTATTTTCCTCTTTTAACTCAATTTGAGCAATCGTAACTTTTCCTTCTCCTGTTAATGTTTTAATGTTACTTGTTCCCTCGACACTTAATGGTGTCATTGTAAAATCTTTTTTATCTTGATTAATATGAACAGCATCGCTCTCTATTTTATATTGAAGATTTTGTGCAAAGGAGATGACCATATTTGTTTTTAATTTTATATCATCTTTTACTAATTTTAAGAACTCCTCTTTTGCTTTTGGTTGTAACATTGAGCTTATAAGTAATTCATTATGAATTTTTGAAAGACCAAGTCCAAAACCATTTTTAAAGAGCAGTGGCCCATGCTCAATATCATATTGAACTTTTATAGGTAAAATATAATCTTCTTTTAGTTTTTTTGCCACTTCTGGATTTAGAACATCTATCTCCATGGTTGCTTTTGAGTTTAAAAAAGATTTTTGATAATCTGAGAGTGTTAATTTTAATCCATTGGTTTCATAAAGTTTATTTGATTTATTGATGTAATTTTCAAACTCTTTTTGGGTCTGATTTGAGACAATAAATGTTGAAACAGCCCAAAGTGCTAGGGTAGCAGTCGTTATTGTTAAGATTTTTTTCATAATATTCCTTAATTTAAAATAGTAAATTGGGTTCTATGGAGGAGTGCTAAGGATAATAAAAAACCATTTAACTGTTGAAGTTAAATGGTTTGTATAGAAGGTTAGATTATTTTTTTATTGGTGTTACATACATGTTGACATATCGACCATCACGTCGGGCATCTTGTTCAAGTACACCAACATCTTCAAGCATAGGCCATACACGTTTTAAAACATCAACACCCCATTCAGGGTTTGCCATCTCTCTACCACGTAAAAATACTCTTAGTTTTACATGCTTTCCTGCTTCTAAGAACTCACGAGCATGTTTAACTTTATAGGCAATATCTCCATCAGCAATTTTACAAGAGAATTTAACCTCTTTTACATCAATTGTTTTTTGATTTTTTCTTGCCTCTTTTTTCTTCTTCTCTTGCTCATACTTAAACTTACCATAGTCCATAATCTTTGCCACAGGTGGTTTAGCATTAGGAGATACAAGAACCAAATCTAGCCCTTTATTATCTGCAATCTGTAAAGCTTCATCACGAGAAATAATACCAAACTGTTCACCCTCATCACCTAAAACTCGAAGTTCATGCGCTCGAATCTTATCATTCATTATGGTGTCGTCTGGCTTTTTTCTTCCTCTATTATTTCTGTTGTTCTGTCTACTCAAATTTTACCTTCATTTAGTTGTTGGCTTAATTCTACCATAAATTCATCAAAAGAAAGATTATATTGTTCTTTTTTGCGTCTATTTCTAATTGCTACACTTTTATTATTAATCTCTTCATCTCCAATAATCACTACATAAGGTACTCTTTGCTTCTCTGCATTTCGTACTCTTTTGTTTAAACTGTCATTTTTATCAAAGATTTCACAATCAATTTCTATCTTCATTAGCTCTTTTTTAAGCTCTTTTGCATAGGCAACATGGCTATCAGAGATTGGAACAAAAATAACCTGTGTTGGGGCTAGGAATAGTGGGAACTCACCTGCATAATGTTCGGTTAAAATTCCAATAAATCGTTCAAATGAACCAAGAATAGCACGGTGAATCATAACAGGCTGTTTTCTGCTATTATCCTCATCTACATACTCTGCACCAAATCGCTCTGGAAGGTTAAAGTCTACCTGAATTGTTCCACATTGCCACTTTCTTCCAATTGCATCGGTGATTTTTACATCAATTTTTGGTCCATAGAATGCTCCACCACCCTCATCAATAGTAAATGGTAAATTGTTTTCTGTTAATGCTGTTTTTAGCCCCTCTGTTGCTAAATCCCAAACTCTATCTTCGCCAATTGCTTTTTCTGGTTTGGTTGCAATCTCCATAGTGTACTCAAATCCAAAGAGTTTCATAACGCTATCTACAAACTCTACAATATCAATAACTTCACTTGCAATCTGCTCTGGTGTACAGAAGATATGTGCATCATCTTGTGTAAACTCTCTTACACGCATAAGACCATGAAGTACACCCGATTTTTCATGTCGGTGAACCACACCATACTCATAATATTTCAATGGTAAATCACGGTAACTTTTACCACTCTGTTTAAAGATTTGAATATGACCAATACAGTTCATTGGTTTAATTCCATACTCTTGCTCATCAATGGTTGTTAGGTACATGTTTTCACCATAACAAGCGTAGTGTCCTGAAGTTCTCCACATATCGGCTTTTAGAATCTCTGGTCCTCTTACAGGCTCATATCCTCTTATTCGGTGTGCTTTGTGAAGAATGGTTTCTAGTTTATGACGAAGTCTTGCACCTTTTGGCATCCAAAATGGTAAACCTGCTCCACTCTCTTCATCAAACATAAAGAGTTCCATCTCTGCACCAATTTTTCGGTGGTCACGTTTTTTTGCCTCTTCAAGCATCTTCAGATGTTCTTTTAGTGTCTCTTTGTCTGCAAATGCAACACCATAAATACGTGTTAGCATCTCTTTGGTGTCATCTCCACCCAAATATGCACCTGCAACACGTGTTAGTTTAAAGTTGTGTAGAAATCTTAGTGCAGGAACATGAGGTCCTTGACATAAATCTTCAAAATCACCCTGTTTATAAACAGAGACAATTCCATCTGGAATTCTTGTAAGTACAGCTTGTTTAAGGTCATCATCGGCAAATTTTACCAACGCTTCCTCTTTTGTTATTTCGTACTTTTCAATTTTATACTTTTTCTTGATAAGCTGTTTCATGGTCTTTTCGATTTTCTTTAAATCCTCTTCACCAATCTTCTCATCTACTCTAAAATCGTAATAGAAGCCCTCATCAACATTTGGCCCTACAAAGAATTTAGCATTTGTATATAATTGAGTAATGGCTTGTGCCATAAGGTGTGCAGTAGAGTGTCTTACAATCTCTAAAGATGCTGTTGAGTTGTCATACTCAATAGCTTGTGCATCGCAATTTTCACCAGCACTCTGTGTATCTATAATGTTTCCTAAGTTATCAATATAACCAATTAAATTTTCACTCAAAATTGACCTTTATTTCATCCTATAAAACGTAACGGGATGGTGTTTTTTAATGGGCGTATTATATCTTGATTTATTTTAGCTCAACTTACAATCCTTTTAAGAATAGTTGATGAAAATTGTTATATAATATTATATAATAATTAAAAATATTAAGGATTTTCTAATGAGACCAGCAATTATGGGTGTGGCAATCGGTGTTATAACAGCAATTAGTCTAAAGAATCAGAAATCACTCTCCTCTTCTGTTGTTCGTATCTCTTTGGTCAGTGAGTTGATGACAATTATTATCTTGGGACTTATTGAAATAAGATAAGCATCACTTTTATATATTAACTGTGTTAGAATTCTATTTTAATACTTAACATGGAGTTAATATGGAATTATTTGGAACTGACGGTGTACGTGGATTGGCAGGTGGAAAGCTTAATGCAATGAGTGTAATGCGTTTGGCACTGGCTGCAGGAATTCATTTAAGAAAAACCAGTAAATATAATAAAATTTTAGTTGGAAAAGATACTCGGAAATCTGGTTATATGATAGAAAATGCGTTGGTTTCAGGATTGACTGCTGTAGGGTTTGATGTGGTTCAGATTGGACCAATGCCAACACCTGCCATTGCATTTATTACTGAAAATATGCGTTGTGATGCAGGAATTATGATTACGGCATCACACAATCCTTATTATGATAATGGAATTAAATTTTTTGGTTCAGAGGGTAATAAATTGGCAAAGAGTGCTGAAACGGAGATTGAAGAGATTTATAGCAGTATGAGCCGTTTAGAGAATGCTTTTGTAACCAAAAAAGAGATAGGGCGTTCACATCGTATTGATGATGTTATTGGGCGTTATATTGTTCATATTAAAAACTCATTCCCTACCAAATATTCACTCTATGGAAAACGAATTGTTGTTGATTGTGCCAATGGTGCAGCGTATAAAGTTGCTCCAACAGTATTGGCAGAGTTGGGGGCAGAGGTAATTATTGTTGCAAATGAACCAAACGGATACAATATTAATACAAATTGTGGGGCGATGCACCCAGAGTTTTTGGCTCAAAAAGTTATTGAAACACGTGCCGATATAGGAATTGCTCTTGATGGTGATGCAGATAGAATTGTAATTGTTGATGAAAAAGGAGATGTGGTTGATGGTGATAAGCTTCTTGGTGCATTGGCAATTCATCTTAAAAATGAGAAAAAATTAGCCAACAATAAAGTGGTTGCTACGGTTATGAGCAATCAAGCACTTGAAGATTATTTGGCATCACATGGTGTAAAACTGGAGCGTAGTGATGTTGGAGACAAGCATGTTTTAGAGGTGATGAAGAAGATAGGTTCTAACTTTGGAGGTGAGCAGAGTGGTCATGTTATTTTCTCTGATTATGCTAAAACAGGTGATGGATTGGTTTCGGCACTACAGGCATTTGCTTATATGATAGAGACAAACAAGAGTGCTTCAGAAGCGTTTGATATTTTTAAACTCTATCCTCAGGAACAAGCCAACTTAAAAATTTCTCACAAGATACCTATTGATGAGATTAAAGGTGTAAAAGAGCTTTTTGCAGAGATAGAGAAATTGGGAATGCGTCACTTGGTTCGATACTCTGGTACAGAAAATTTAATGCGTATTCTGCTTGAGGGTAAAGATCAACATGCACTACATATTATGATGGATAAAACTGTTAAATTCTTTAAAAAGGCACTTGTATAATGATGCGTTCGTTGGTTGTTTTCTTTTTGGTTTTAATTGGAACATTTATTATTGATCAAAACTTAAAAGTGATGGCAATGGATGCTGTAAATGGTGTGGAGTATAGCACCATTTTAAAAGGCTCATGTATTGACTTGGAGTTGCACTATAATCGTGGTGTGGCTTTTTCTATGTTGGCTTTTTTAGGTGACAATTTAAAATGGGTACAGTTACTGTTAATTGTTGGAATTTTTATTTATGTCTTTTATGATGGTTATATTAAAGAGTTTGCTTTTCCCATAGGTCTTATTTTGGGTGGTGCTTTTGGAAATCTTTATGATAGATTTATTCATGAAGGTGTCATAGATTATATTGCATGGCATTGTGGATTTAACTTTGCTGTTTTTAACTATGCAGATGTGATGATTAATTTGGGGGTTGGTATTATTTTACTTTTGAGTTATTTGGCATATCGGAAAGAGAAGAGAGAGAAGAAAGTTTAAGTTATAGAGTAGGTCTAAACCTACTTTATAAGTAGTCTTAATGACGAAGTCAGACCAACTCCGAGAATAAAATCATTTAATTCACTTATTGTTTTACAACCATTTTTTATAGCTTCATCAATATGTTCTTTTGTAAAAGTTAATTTCATAATCTATCCTTTAATATTAAAGTTTTATATATTTGTAAGTATATCAGCTCTATTATTAAAGTTTATTAAAAAGAAATTTATTAAAAATCTAAAATATAATATTTATATATTTTTAAGATTAATAGACTATTTCAGCAGATCCATAGAGTGCTTCAACCTCACTTCTTAAATCTTCCATCACTTTTTTCTGTTTAAGCATCTGTTCAATATGTTTTTTTGCCTCTTTAAATTTTACAGTTCCTGCAGGTTTTTTATTTAAAAGATAGACAATATTGTATCCATGTTTGGTTTTTACAGGTGAATTTAAAAGTGTTTTCACTTTATATTTATAAGCTTTGTTAAAAAGATTCTCTGGAGCAGATCCTTTTCCAAACCATCCCATGTACCCATTTTGTTTATGTGCATTTGCTTCTGTAATAAAATCTTTATCTAGATTGGTAGATTTTTTCAGTTTTCTATGTACTTTATCTGCTTCACTCTTTGTCTGAACAATAATATTGGCAATCTCTATTGAGTCAGGATAGTTAAAACTTTGAGGGTTTTGATCATAGAAAGCCCGTATTTCATCTTCAGAGACGCTTACCTTTTTCATTTTATTTTGCTGATAGAGTGCAACAGCAATAGAACCTTTAATCGCTCGAAGTTGGTTTTTATCTAATGTTTTCCCTGTCTTCTCTTTGTACTGCTCTTGCATTAGTTTTTTCTGTTGGTTAAAGACTTTTCTAAATTTACTATCTTTAACAATAGGGCTGTTTAACAGTTTAGCATGAAGTAACTCTTCTCTGATAAGTTGTTCCATTAAGTTTGAACGTTGAGTGTCATCAAGCTTCTCATATCCTGGAGGAATTAGGGTATCAGAGATAGCATGACCATTAACCGTGACCAATGTTTTTCCTAAAAGAAGTGACGAGCTTAATGCTAAAGCTGTAATAATTGTAACGATTGTTTTGTGCATTTTCAATTCCTTATTCTATAAAATAAGTTACAATTTTAACATAATTATTGTGATAAAACTGTGTTACTCTATGGTTTCTGCTACAAAAGTCTTGGTTACTTGTCCTCCAAATTTATAAATATCTTCTTCTAAACTGATATAAAGTTCATCACCTGATTTTGGAAAAACTTGTATGTTTCCCTCTACCAATTTCTCTTTGTTTGTTCGTAAAAAACAGGCGACCATTCCTGTTCCACAAGCTAAAGTTTCATCTTCTACACCACGCTCATAGGTACGAACATAGAGTTTGTTCTCTTCTACTTTACAGATATTAATGTTGGCATTGTATTTATCTCGTAAACGTCTTGCTTGTTCTAGATCAAACTCATCAATATTATCTCGAATGGCAACAAGATGAGGAACACCCGTATCTACAAACCACCACTTCTCACTCTCTTCTTGAATATCTTCACTAAGAATAATTGGTTTTGTCATATCACTAACCACATAGCGACCATTTATAACAGCACGGATAACACCTGCACCTGTTAAAAATTCAGCTTTATTGTCATTGGATATTCCCTTCTCTATTGCAAAGTGTGCAACAGCACGAGAGGCATTTCCACACATGGTTGCACGGCTTCCATCTGCATTGTAAAAATCCCATTCAAAATCGTACTCAGGGTGTGGAACAACAACAACCAATCCATCTGCCCCCACTCCATTTTGTCGATGGCAGAGCCGTTTTGCCAATTTTGAACGATCTTTTTTCTTTTTTCTTATAATAATTACAAAATCATTTCCATTCGCAGAGTATTTGGTTACAGTCATTTTTAGTCCTAAATTTTTTAAGAAGTATAACTATAACTCTCTTAAATAGACATCGTTTAAAAGGGTTTAAATTAATTAAGAAGGGTTCTTTTTATGGGGACTAATTGCCCATAGGGGCATAATATAGAGTGGGCTTATTGATAAAGAAGTTATAAATTTAACCTTAATACGATAGACTAATTTAATTCTAATTTTATGAAAGAGTAGTATGACTATAGAGCATGTTAAATATAGAGATAATCGATGGCAGATAGAAGAGAATATTGTAGATAAAAATAGTGTAGATTTGCTTTTCACTTTTGGAGAGAGAGAGACCATTAAAGAGAAAGCCGTGTTTGATAAACTAAGGGCATTGTATCCCTCTGCACAAATTGTAGGATGCTCTTCTAGTGGAAATATTTTGGGTGATTCGATTAGTGAAGAGCCTATGATTGCAACAGCCATCTCTTTTGAAACGGGAAGTGTCTCTATCTCTGTGGAAGATTTTTCTGATGAGGATGACCAGTATTTGGTAAGTCAAAGATTGATTAAAAAACTCCCTACAGATAGGTTAAAACATATCTTTATTTTGTCTGATGGTCTAAAGATGAACGGCTCATCTTTGGCAAAAGGGGTAAATGATGCTCTTGATGGTATTGATGTTTCAATTACAGGTGGATTGGCAGGTGATGGAATAGAGTTTAAAGAGACATGGATTATTGCCAACGAAGAGGCAAAAGAGAACAGGATAGTTGCTGTTGGTTTTTATGGAGAGAGTATCTCTGTAGAGAGTGGTTGTTCAGCAGGTTGGAAAGAGTTTGGTATTTTACGAAAAATTACAAAATCTAAAGGAAATACACTTTATGAGATTGATGGAGAACCAGCATTGGCACTCTATAAAAAATATCTGGGAGAGTATGCTAATGATTTGCCCCGTTCTGCATTGAATTTTCCTATGAGTATTAAAGAAAATCGTGAAGATGAGGCAATTATTCGTTCTGTTTTAGCGATAGATGAAGAGAATCAAGCTTTAATCTTTGCAGGAGATGTTCCTGAAGGTTATTTAGCAAGGTTAATGAAAACCAATATTGATGGATTGATTGATGGTTCAGAGATAGCAGCAAAACAGATTACAAAGATAAATAATAAAGAGGCGTTGGGATTGGTTGTAAGCTGTGTTGGACGGCGTATTATGTTAAAACAGCTTACAGATGAAGAGTTAGAGTCTATCGCTTTAACATTGGGAGAGCGTGTTGAGTTGGTTGGGTTCTACTCTTATGGTGAGTTGGCTCCTTTTTCAAATGAGCTTCCCTCTTGTAGTTTACATAACCAAACAATGACACTAACTGTTGTCTATGAGGATTAAATATGAACCGTCTTTTAAAACGTCAAATTAAATATGCTTTTGGTAAAGATGTTGATATTACAACATTGGATAGTTCGATACAAAATTTTATAGCACGTGTGGATGAAGCCTATACCGATTTTAATAGAGAGAATAGATTTCTTGAACATACTATTAAGATTAATACAGAAGAGCTAACCCAAGCGTATGAGATGATTGAGAAGCATAATCTAACACTAAAAGATGAAATCGCCAATAAACGCTTAATCTTTGAACAATATTTAGATGCAATTGATGCCAGTTATCTTGTTTCTAAAACCGATAAGAACGGTATTATTACCTATGTAAATAATCAATTTATAGAGACATCAGGTTATAGTAAAGAGGAGCTTGTTGGATATTCTCATAATATCATTCGTCATCCTAGTGTAGAGAAAGCACTTTTTAAAGAGTTATGGCAAACAATTAAAGAGAAAAAGATTTGGCGAGGTCAGATTAAGAATAGAAGTAAATCTGGAGAGCCTTATTATGTCTATGCTACTATTTTTCCTTTGGTTGATAACCGAGGAAATATTTTAGAGTATATTGCCGTAAGAAACAATATAACCAAACGTGTTGAAGCAGAAAGAAAACTAAAAAAAGAGCGTAAATATAATCAGATGCTCTTTAACGATCAAGAGAATATTGTCTTTACTGCAAATAAAAAAGGGATTTTAGAGGCAAATCAGAAATTCTTTGAGACCCTTGGGTATTACTCTCTTCAAGACTTTAAAGATGAGCATGAGTGTATATGTGAACTCTTTATAGAGAAAGAGGGTTATGTCAAAGCAACAACAAAAGAGAAGCATTGGACAGATGATATTTTTACCTATCCTGAAAAACAGCATAAAGTTCTGCTAAAAGATAAATATGGGTTAGAGCGTATCTTTAGTATTCATCTAAAATCGGTCTCATTTGATGAGGGTAATTTTATTATTATAAGTTTTACCGATATTACAGAGCTGGAGTATGCACGTGAAATAGCAGAGGCTTCGGAAAAAGCAAAATCGGAGTTTATGGCAAATATGAGCCATGAGATTCGTACCCCAATGAATGGTATTGTTGGTTTTACAGATTTACTTTTCAAAAGTGATTTAACAAGAAAACAGAAACAGTTTACAGAGTATATTAAAAACTCTACCTCTATACTTTTAAAAATAGTTAACGATATTTTAGACTTTTCAAAGATAGAGAGTGGGCATCTTGAACTTGATTTGGTGGCGACCAATCCATTTACAGATATTAAAAATGCTATGAATATTTTTAAATCTCAAGCGACACAAAAAGATATATCGTTTATTGTAAATATTGATTCCTCTATACATGAGTGTTTGATGATGGATAGACTTAGGGTCACTCAAATATTGACCAATCTTATTAGCAATGCGATGAAGTTTACACCAGAACATGGAACAATAGAGATGTCTATAAAGTCGGTTTCTACTTCAAGAGATAGAGAAAAACTTCAATTTTGTGTTAGAGATACAGGGATTGGTATTGCAAAAGATAGACAAAAGAGTATTTTTCAATCATTTATTCAAGCTGATAACAGTACCACCCGAAATTTTGGAGGAACAGGTTTAGGGTTGAGTATTGGTGCTTCTCTTTGTGAACTTATGGAGAGTCAGCTACAGTTAGAGAGCCAAGAGGGGAGAGGAAGTCGTTTCTTTTTTGAAGTAGAGTTTGAGATATGTAGCTCTACTCCTACTTTGGCAAGTCAAGTAAAATATAATCCTATTTATGTTTTAAATCATGATGAGGATATTCATAAAGATGTTATTACCCAACTTGAACATTTTAAACTAGAGGTTATCTCTTGCTCTTTTGAAGAGTTACTCTGTTCTGATATTAATGAAAAAACAATTATTATCACCTTTAATCATCTTCAATATCGACCTCTATCAAGGGTCTCTTCTAATATTATCCTTATAGATAAATCTGCTTCGGCATTTGAGTTGGTAGAGAAAGAGAATATACTCTATCATATTGGATTTTATGATGAAGCACCATCTATACTTTATAATGCAATATTAGATTATAATCTTGTATTAGAGAAACAAGAACCAAGTGCTAAGAATGAAAATTTGAGCTTAAAAATTTTGGTAGCAGAAGATTATGAGATGAATCGTATTTTGATTGAAGAGATGCTTTTAAGTTATGATATAACACCAGATTTTGCTTTTAATGGTGAAGAGGCTGTTGAAAAAGCTCAAGAGAAGAGCTATGACTTGATTTTTATGGATATAAATATGCCTGTAATGAATGGTATTGATGCCACAGCCAAATTAAGAGAAGCAAATATAAAAATACCTATTGTTGCATTGACTGCCAATGCGTTAGAGGGTGACAAAGAGCATTATTTAAATCAGGGTATGGATGAGTATATCTCAAAACCTATTGATTCCATAGAGCTTGATGCGTTGTTAAAAAAATACCAACGCTTAAAGGGTTCAGCTGTTACTTTTGAAGATGAATTAACTGTTGAAGAGAATAAAGCCTCTTTTACAGTTCAAATGTTTGTAGATTCTTTGATTGAAGCAAAAGAGTCCATGCACTTTACTGTTCCTATTATTATTCGTCTTTTTAACTCATTTACTAAAAATGCTGTTGTTAATTTAAAAGAGTTACTTGATGCTAGAGATAGTGATGATAGAGAGGTTATTTATGAACGGGTTCATGCACTTCGTGGTATTGCACTCTCTTTAAAGTTTAAATCTATCTCTGAACCTTGTGATGAGGTTGAGTATGCGATTAAAGAGAATAGAGATGTGGATTATATCTCTTTAATTTCAAAAATTGAAGAGGGGGTAGAGTATGTTACCTCTAACAGTGAGGAGATTATTGCTAGATTGGAAGATTTTAAATAGTTTTGGATGAGAATCCAAACTATTTTGCCTTGATAGCAAGTATGGTTACATCATCGGTCTGCTCTTCTATAAATTCATGAAAAGCCTCTAGCATCACCTCTATTTGTGATTGTGCATCAAAGGGTTGAATAACATCATAGAGACCATTGAGACGATCACCATACATAACTCCATTGTTGTCTTCACATTCAATGATTCCATCGGTATAGAGAAAGAGTGTATCTCCATATTTAAAAGGGGCAGAGATAACTCCAAATGGAATATCTCCTTGAATTCCCAATGGAATACCTTTTGTCTCTGAGGTATGTTCCAGTTTTGGTTGACCCAGTGGGTCAAAGTGACCAGCATTAACCGATTCCATAACTTCTGTTTTATGATTATATCGCAGAAAAAGAGCTGTAATAAACATGCTTCCATCTTGATTATCATCAGAGAAGACTGTATTGATTCTCTCTATCTCTTTTCCAAAATCTTTACTCCCTTTCATCAACTCTATTCTGGCTAAGGATCTAAACTGCATCGAGATTAAGGCAGAGGCAAAACCATGTCCAGATACATCAGCCATAATAAACACGGTATAGAGATTACAATCTGTTCTAAATACATCCAAGTAGTCACCTCCTACATGAGAGGCAGAGATACATGATCCATAAATATCAAGTTGTCTACAGTTTGGATAGCTTTTAGGGATGAGTCTCTGTTGAATCTCTCGTGCTAGTTGAAGCTCTTGTTCTACTTGTGCAAACTCTTTAAGTTGTCTCTCTTTTTTAGTAATCTCCTCTTCTAGTCTCTGATTAAAATGTTGTTGTAGATCATTAAATTTTTTTAGTTTCAACAGGTTGTTAACTTTAAATCGTAACTCCACAACATCAATGGGTTTTGATAAAAAATCTTCTGCACCCTGTTCGAGTGCTTTGTATCGCTCTTCTGTTTTGGCTGTGACTATAATCACTGGAATATAACGTAATGCTTCTTCTTTTTTTAAAATACGAAGTACCTCTAGACCATCAAGTTGAGGCATTGATAAATCAAGAATTATAAGGTCAATAGCTCTGCTCTTAAGATACTCTAATGCTTTATACCCATCAAGTGCAGAGATGATTTCAACATCTTCTAATTCAGATAAAGAGAGTTCTAAAATCTCTAAATTAAGGGGTTCATCATCAACAATTAATATATGATTTATGGGAGTCATTGCTACTCTTTCAAGAAGTGGTTTTATGGGGATGATTTTAGCATAAAAAAGATAATAAAGTTTTCTAATGTTTAAATAAGTTTGAAATAAGAGCATTCTTTAAAATAAGTGATTTGTATAGATAAATAATACTCTTTAAAAGGATATTATTAATCTTTTATTATTAAAATACAATAGAATTAATTTAAAAAAGGAAATAATTTTGAAGATAGCTGTAAAGAACTCCGAAGGTAGAAAAAAGATCATTTTAATGGTTGAAAAGTTTGATGTTGCCAACATGCAAGAGATTAAAAAAAATATTGAACAGGAGATTAATGGAGATAAAGACGATGTTCTATTGGATTTATCACTTGTTAAATTTATAGACAGTTCGGGTTTAAGTGTTATTATTGCTCTCTTTAAGCAACAGAATAAATTAAAGAAAAAATTAGAAATTTGTGGACTCCAAAAACAGCCAATGGAGTTATTGAAAATTACACAATTACATAAAATTTTTATGATAATTGATAACTGTAATCAGAGATAAAAAGTTTAGATAATGAAGAGTAGATTGGTTATCAAGAGTGAGATTGTATCAATAGAGAGAGTTTATAATTGGATTGAGAGCTTTTTAAAAGGAGAGGTTAGTGCAAAAATATTACGTGATATTCTTTTGATTACTCAAGAGATGGTTACCAACGCTATTCTTCATGGAAATAGAGAGATAGTAGAGAAAGAGGTGATAATTGAAATTAACACTTTTGTCGATACAGTTGTTGTTACTGTTACCGATGAAGGAGAGGGAATAGAGCGTCTCCCCTTACAAGAAGAGGCAAAAGAGTTGGACTATTTGGCTGAAAATGGACGAGGTCTAAAATTGGCTGTTTTAATGACCCATAAGATTGAACTTAATGGGAACAGTATTAAGCTTATATTTAAAAGAAGATAGTATTAAGTTCTAGCTTTAGAGTATCTTCTACGGCTTTTTACAAATCCTACAAAAAGAAATAAACCTGTTGCAATTAAAAGAGCATTTCCCAAATAGTCATGTGCCAGTGAAAAGTAATTTTGCTCCTCCAACACAAGCTGTGTAACCATCCATATTCGTAATGTATTCATCGTGGTAATAAAAAGATAGCCAAAGATAGCCCATTTTATTTTATGTATTATGGTAGAGGGAAAAGCGACTATCGATGCCAAAAAGAAAAGGTAGGGGATAATTCCATTACACGCTTTTTCAATAACCAAAGAGTAGTTTTTATTGATTATAATATGATAACTCTTCATCATCTCAGAAGGAAGGGTTACTGATGTTAAATAGGTTGTTAAATCTGTTTGTAATTGATTTATTAGCGGACTAATGGGAGAGAATTCCCAATAAAATATGCCAAAAAATAGAGCAATACCTATCCAATAGGTTAAAAGAAATTTAATCATGTTTTGTTTCCTTATATGATATTCCTACCATGATACATTGAGAATATATTCATAGGTTTATTGTTATAAGAATATTTAAAGTGTATTAATTATTACTGACTATGGGAAGTATAGTATAAAGTTTCTTAAAATTAAATTAAACTTAAGAAAAATTATTAATGATTAAAATTATATTTCTATTAAACTAAAATCGTTTTGGAGCTTTAAATCCTTTCCCTGTTGTTCTATTTGTCTCATTTTGAACGATAGGTTTTTCAGGAATATTTTGGGTCATAAAAATTTGAGGTTCTTGTGCTTTTATTTTAATCATTGCCAAGATTTTTGTTTTCTTTTTACTTTTATATATTTTAAAGAGTTCTACTTTTGTTGTAATAACATCTATCTCAACCCTCTCTTCACTTTTTAGTGGTAGATGATACTCTCCTCCCTCTATACGAAGTAAGGTATTTTTCTCTTTATAAACCAACCAGACAACTTTTACTGCATTTAATCCGTGAAGAGAGTGTGTGGTGTGGTTAATGGTTAATCTGTGGAACTTATTATCGGTATTGATAGTAATGTTGTCATCAGAGTGCATTAAGTCCATATAGAGGGTTTTACTCCCTTTTAAGGTATAGGTAGATTTCTCTAGGTATTTAAAGAGATGTAAGTTTGAGTTTCTTAAAATATCGGCACTTCTATAGAGTGCCATAAGGACTAAGGATAGGAGAGTAATAGAGATAAGAACCTCTATTAGTGTAAAAGCGAACTTTCTTTTTTTCATAATTTTATCTTTACTGTTTAATCTTCCATAATACCAATACGCACCGCCTCCTCATAAGAGGTTTCTCCTTCAATAAGCATATCTTTAAGCTTATCTGCAATGGTTCGCATACCAAGCTTTTTCATCTCTAGACGTATCTGATGGTCATTAAGTCCATCTTTCATCATATCTTTAACTTTATCATTCATAATGAAAAGTTCTCCTACAGCTTGTCTTCCTTTATAGCCTGTAAAATCACATTCTGTACAGCCTGATGCTTTAAAATATATTCTATCTGGTAAAGAGAGCTCATTGAGGGTACTTGGTGCCAATGTAATAGGTTTTTTACAGTTAACACAAAGCTTTCGTGTTAAACGTTGAGCCAATACACCCAGTAGGGTAGAAGTTAGTAGGAAATCTTCAATTCCCATATCCATAAGTCTTGATATGGCAGAGGTTGCATCATTGGTATGGAGGGTCGAGAGCATCAAGTGACCTGTTAGTGCAGAACGCAATGATATATCAGCTGTTTCAGAATCTCGAATCTCTCCAACCATGATAATATCGGGGTCTTGTCTTAATATGGAACGTAATCCAGCTGCAAAAGTTAATCCTACTTTGGTATTTACTTGAATTTGATTAACATTTTCGGCATTGTATTCTACAGGGTCTTCTACTGTAATAATATTTTTATCGGGAGTTGCAATATGTTGTAGACAGGCATGTAGGGTGGTTGATTTACCCGAACCTGTAGGTCCTGTAACCAATATCATTCCATGAGGGTGGGTTAAGAGTCTATTTAAATCGGTAGTAATATCATCTGTAAAGCCCAATGTCTTTAGTGTTGGAATACTTTCACTGGTCATAAGAAGTCTCATAACAACACGCTCTCCATGATAGGTAGGAAGAACCGACACCCTAATATCTAAAGAGTTACCCGAGATACTTACTTGTGTACGACCATCTTGAGGAATTCTTTTTTCTGAAATATCAAGGTTAGAGATAACTTTAATCCGTGAAATAACCAGTGCAGTAATATTTTTATCAATATCCAAATGTTTCTTTAATGCACCATTTATTCGCAGACGTACCTCTCCTTTTTTCTCTAGGGTCTCAATGTGAATATCTGAAGCCCCTTTTTTAATCGCTTGGAAAAAGAGAGAGTTTACCAGTTTTACAACAGGGGCAGACTCTTCATTCGAAAGTAAATCTTGAGAGTTTCGAATAAAATCTAGTAAATCTGACTCAACTTCAATAATATCATCTGAAGAGGTATCAACATTTTCAAAGTCTGAGCCTGTTTGAATCTCTTGAAACTTCTGATAGAGCCTCTCAAAACTTCCATTATCTATCTCGATAATAGGATAATCAACATCAAGTTTAGAAAGATGATTCAGTGCCATAGCCAACTGTTCATTTTTTACAATACTTGAAGGGTATCCATCTATTTTAGTAAAGAGAAGATGGTGTTTCATTGCCAGTTTATTATCAATATTTTCACTCCAAAGAGGCTCTAAATCTACATCTTCTAAAAAAGGTAACTCTATCATCATCTTATTCTCCTCGAACATTAGAGAATGTTGTTCCTTCATTGTACTCAATACCTGTATTAAGTTCTGTTAAGTCAATAGAGTTTTGTTGTTTAAGTCTCTCCATTATTGAATCGCTTCTTACATACTCATCCTCTTGTGTATAGGTATCATCACTATAGGTATTGGTTGTGGGTTGCTCCACTCTGGATTCTTCTATTACAGGAGAGTATCGCTCTTCTCTTGATGCACGAGGTACAACGGTTGTACTTTTATGACTCTGGCTTCTTGTTGATATATCGGTTGGCATAGATTCAACATCTTCATCAAAGTCCATCTCTGCGTTTGATGAACCAGCAAAAGTAACATGTCCATTTTTAGAGGAATCTTGAATTCTCTCTTCTAGCTCTTCAAATACAATTTTATTGTACTGTTGCTGTATGGATTCGAGTTCATCTAGGTGACGACGAAGACTACTTAAATCAGAACTCTTTTTAATGATATATGGGGTAATGTAGATAACAACATTCACTTTAGATCCCGAATCTCCTCTTGATCTAAAGAGTCGACCAATAATAGGAATATCTCCTAATAGAGGAATTTTAGTAACCGATTTACCATCAGCACTCTTAATTAATCCCCCTAAAATAATGGTCTCTGCATGGTTAACAATGGCATTGGTCTTAACCGAACGTTTTGTTGTGGTTGGTCTATCTGCTGATGTTCCAGAACCTGGTAAAATATCTTCTATTGTGGTTTCAATCTCTAAAGAGACTTTATTATTGGAGGAGAGTCTTGGTTTAACTTTTAAGGTGATACCAATATCTTCTCTAGAGTAGTTATTTAGAACATTTGATGAACCTTGTGTACTCTGTTGAGACTGTGTCAAGATAGATTGGGTTCGTCCTACATAGATACTTGACTCTTTGTTGTTGGTTGATAAGACAGAGGGTTTAGATAAAATTTGTGCTGCACCATTCTGTTTAAGTAAATCCAATTGTGCGCCTAATGAGAAGACTTTTGAGATTCCACTATCAAACTCAAAAGCTCTGCTGTTTGAGGTATAAGCATTACCGTTATTATCAAATTGGGTGGTTGAGTTGTTCAAAAAACCCAATAGAGAAGAGGAGAGAGCCAATGGTGCTGCACCTGCATTTCCTGCCAATGAGAATAGACCATTTGATGTAATTGACCCACCATTAAATCCATATTTAAGACCAATATTCTCTGCTAAGTTGGTATTGACCTCAACAATTTTTGCTTGAATATAGACTTGTGATTTCTCCACATCAAGTTTTTGAACAGTATCAAAAATATTCTGATACTGTTCTGCTGAAGCTAAGACAATAAGAGCATTTCTCTCCACATCCGAAGCGATAACAGCTTTAGGTAGAGGTTTCCCTCCTTTTCCTACTGGTCCACCTGTACCTAAGTTTGATGCACCTGTCATCTGAGGAACAATTTTACTTAAAATCTTCTCCATATCTTCAACATTAGAGTTCTGTAAAGGGATAACGTGCATCTTTTGAATATTTCCCTCACCTTTTAAGTCTAACTGTTGAATATAAAGCTCTAGTTGTTGAATGTTAGATTTTTTCCCAACCAAAATAATGGCATTAGAGCTTACATCTTGCATAACTGTTGTCTTTTCAGAGATAATGTCTTGAGGAAAAAGAGCTTTTGCCATATTTTGTATATTGGCAAAAATATCTTTAACTCGTGCATTTTGTAGACGAATAATTTTACTCTGTTTCGATTTTTTGTTCTCAATTTTATCAATTAATGCTTTAATTGATTTGAGGGTATGAGGATAGGCAGTAATGGCTAAAAGGTTGTTTTTCTTAAAAGAGATAATTTTTGCACTTTTATGTAAAAGAGGCTTAATTTTGGTACGAATAACAGCAGCATTAACATTGGTTAATTCAAAAATAACTGTTTTCATTGTTCCACCACTGGTAATATTAGAGCTAACAGGTAGACCCTCTCCCGCAGCAGTATTACTTTTTATTACCTGATAGTAGCTACCTTTTTTAACCAGAGTCATCTTTTTTGTCTCTAAAATAGCATTGGCTAAAGGAATAAGCTCTGACTCTTCAATAGGTTTGTTTGAGACAAAATTGATTTTCCCTTTAATCTCTCCATCAACCAAAATATTTTTACCTGTAATCTTACCAACCATCTTAATAAAATCACTAATATTTAAGTTTTTAAAGTTTACATCGACCTTTTTAGCATGACCTTGCACACTTAATAGTAAGACCAATCCTAATGCCAGTTTATTGAATTTCATACTCTATATCCTCACTTTTACCATTTCTCTCAACGGTTAATGTTAAATTTTCTATATTATTTATATCTTTGTATAGGCTCATAACAGCCCCAATATTGTCAAGTTTTTCAGCATTGATTGCCATGAGTAAGTCTCCACGTTTAAGTCCCAACTTTTCAAAATCACTGCCTCTCTTAACATAGTTTATTTTAAATCCATTTAGGTGTCCGTTTCTATTGTTCTCGCTAATTCCTATATCTTTCCATATCTTTTCAGGATGGGAAGTATAAGAGGTCAATAACCCACGGTTAACCATTTTTATACCATCTTTTTCGATAATTTTCTCGTTTGATGATGCTTTTTCTCTTTGGCTATGTGCTTTTGGTGTAGATGTTCTTCTTATTTGATTTCCTATCGTCTTTTTGTTCTCTAGCGTAAGTTTGAAATTTTTTGAATTCTTTCTAAAGAGTGCATAGTCTGCTCCTGCAGAGACCAAGGTAAAGTCATCAATCTTATCTCCTTTGCCTAAAACAGAAGTTTTTCGATTTTTTTCTACTGTAACAACAACCACATCTGAAGCGTTATAGAGTGCTAAAAGTTTAATACCTCTCATAGAGCTTACAGGTGCTTTTCTAGGGGTTCTTACTCTAACAGGTGCTATTACAGCTTTATTATTGGTTAGTCTAACTCTAAAATAGAGTGCTTTTGATTTACTATTGCTAGAGAACTCCTCTCCACTGTTTGGTAAAAAAGTTAAAGAGATAGCAATCCAAACTATTTTAACTAAGACTACAATTGATAATAGAAATATAAGTGTAGAAAAAAGCTTAGAACTAATAATTTGTTTCATATTTCCATCCCTCTTCTTTATCTTTTTTTAGAAATTTTTTAAATGCTTTTATATCTTTCACCACAGGTAGTAAAATTTTAATTTTTTTATCAAGTGGCGTAACTGCTCCCTTGGCAATACCAAATGAACCATTTGCCAATAGGGTTACTTTTAAAGGGTCTAGAACAGAGTATTTAATCTCTGTATAATTAATATCTTTTGGAGCTACATTGTGTATCGCCTCATTTGTTGTTACTCCTTCTATCTTTAAGGTATTGTAGAGGAAAAAGATATTTAGTTCGAGCTTAGATACTTGAGCCATTTTTGCTCCCTTTACATAAATATCTGCATTCTCAATTACAAAACCAAACCATCTATCTTGAAATCTCTCATTTGAGATGATAACACCACTCTTCTTTAACTCTTTCTCTAAAAGATAAAAGAGTTCTTGTTTCGGAGAGAGTAGCCATAAGAGTAGAATAGATAGAAAAAAACCACCAATAATCCGTTTTACCATTTGCATGTGAACTCCATTGAAAATCTATTTTTACCACTCTCTCTTATTTGAAACTTGACTATCTGTATTGGCATATTGAGTAATTTATTGGTTATTTTATTTAAATCATTACTTGTCAAGTTAATATAAGAAGCTACCAATTTAGAAGATTTTTTAGAAAAACGTTTAACTTTTGCTGAGGGAACAATGGTTTTAAAAAGTTTAACTTTATTTGCCATCCCTTTGTTTGCCCACTGCTTTTTATAACTCTCTATGGTATTGATTTCTGAAATTTGTTTTTGGATAATGGCTCGATTTTTATTTACATAGTCACTGGCTGAAAATTTGTAATAAAATGCAGTGATGGCAAATATAAACGTGAGCATAAGAATAATCTCATTTTTATAGCGTTGAATTGTCATTAGATTCATAGATTTTTCTCTACTTTCACAGCAAGAGATGAACCTGATACTTTAAACTTTTTTGCACGAGCATGTTCTTTGACTTGTCTGTTTATTGTTCTGTTATCAGTGTTTATTTCTGCTCTAATTTTATTTTTATCAATGGTTAATCGTTTAAGTTGACTCCTATTTGAAAGAAATTTTGAAATATCTTTAATCGCTTCTCTCTTGGCACGTTCGATGCGATTAATAGGTTCATATTTCGCCAAAATACTTTCTCGTGACATAGAAGAGGTGTATCTTGGATTTTCATCAAGTAGTTCTGTTAATTTTGCATCATCTTTACTAATCGATGCTTTGATTCTGTTCCCCTCTACAATAGAAATCCCCCCCAGTATACAAAAGATAGAACCTAAAAGTATGGTCTCTTTTAGTGATACATAGGAGTTTAAAGAAGAACCCATGGTTACACCATTTTTAAGTTTAAATCTGTTGGTGTCTAAAGGATAATACTCTATATTTGGATTCATAAGTTGTCTGGGAACCAGTGTAACAACATCATCAATATTTTGTAAAACATACTTTTCATCTAACAATATAGGGAACTCAACTGTATCGAGTAGCTGTTGTGCAAAATATATTTTTGATACACGATGTTTCTCTATCCCTATACTCTCTAAAAAAGTATCTATTTCATTAATATTATAAGCGATAAAACACCAACGGTTATCACATTTGTAGACATGGTATTGATACTCATGGCTGTTATTCAAATAGTCATCAAAGAGTGACTCTGAAATCTGTTTTGCTTGATAGGCAAATTTTAAATCCAGCTCTTCACGAATAAATGTATAAAATTGTGGTGTCAATATAATATCAATAGAGTTTTCGAGCGACATAATAGGCTTCATATTCTTATGAATTAGTAGTTTATTATTACTCTTTGCCGTTAAATTCAAAATTCGTACCCCTTCCTTCAATATAGTCAAAGTTAAATCTGTACTGCCCATCTCGATAGGCATATCTCTGTTCACAATGCAGAGCATTGAGTGCTTTTTTAGCATAAATCTTATTATTTACAGGTGCAACAATTGCATTCTCTTCTAAAAAATGTACAAGTGTAGACTCTCCGACTATCCAACTGTCCAAAACAATCTCTATTGGAATATCAAAAGCGACAGAGATAAATTCTGGGGTTAAATAGACCCCATCTATATTTGTTTTGGAATTAATTGGAGAAAAAGAGAAATATTTTTCCCAAGGGACAATCATGGCTTTGGGATCATCATAAAGTAGACGATAGTTTGTAATTATTTTATAAAATTGTCTTTTTGAGACAATCCCTCTTTGCTGTTTTACCCGTAATTTATACTCTTGGTTTTGGTTAACTTTTCCTGTAATATTTTGCATTATGAGTTCTTCCAATTCGCTTGGTTCTTCTATCTCATACTGCTCCATAACAGCCGTTAACACATCTTTTACTAAGTTTGTTCTCTCTATGACTTTTCCTGTTAAACTTTCATCTAACCAGTTTATAGGAACACCTTTAAGTAGAGGTTCACAGGTAAGTGTCACTTCAAATCCACTTTTTGGCTCTGCTAAAACCAGTGGCATAGTGTATATTAGTTTTAATTTTTCAGAATTATCTTGTTTTGCAGGAAAAAAACGTTTTAATACGCTTAAAGTATTTTTATATAGCAAATCTCCTTGTATAATAGAAGATGTTGTTCCTGCATCTTTTTGTACTTTTTCTAGATAGCTAAATGATACAGCGATGATGGACATAATCGAAGCGATGACCATTAACGTTATAAAAAGTGCTATACCTCGTTTTCTTTTATCCATAATAAAGCTCAATTCAAGTAAAATCTGCATCATTATAACGAATTTTAACTAAGGATTTTAATTATGCCGAACCATATAAAGCCAAAAGAAGAAGAAATTAATAAATTAATAAATTATGAAATAAAAAATTCAACTAGCAAAATTAAGCATTCACAAGAAGAAACATCAAAAAAAGCTTTCTCACTATTAGAGTTACTTGTTGTTATTCTAATTCTAGGAATCTTGGCAGCAGCCGTTGTTCCAAAGGTTGTGGGTGCAGGAGATAAAGCCAAAGTTGACTTGGTTTGTGTCAATATGAAAGGTGCTGCAAATGCCCTTAAAATGTTTAAACTGGACAATGGGATGTATCCAGAAACCGAAGAGGGATTTGAAGCTTTACAAAAAAATCCTGATTCAGATAAATACTCTAATTATGCTTCATCTGCCTATTTAGAGAACTATCCAAAAGACTCATGGGGTGCAAAAATGGTTTACATTAAAACAGGAAATAAATTTGATATTATCTCTTATGGTGCAGACAAAAGAGAGGGTGGTTCTGATGAGTATGCCGATATAAAATATTCAGAATGTAACAAATAAATATGGTAACAACAAGACGTTCGGGATTCTCCCTTTTAGAGCTTATTGTTGTTGTTTTAATTGTCTCTCTTATTGGGTTTCTTGTTTTCTCTTCAGCCATTAAAGAGCAGAAGAGAAAAGAGGTATTAGATCCAACTACACTTCAAAAAACATTTCGTCAAACTTTTAAAGGTCAAGGAGATGTTGAACTTTTCTGTATCAATAAATGTAAAGAGTGCTTTGTTGCCAAAGGTAAAAAGATTCTTCCCTATGATGGAGGTATTGACTTGGGAAAAGATGTTGAAATTCATCTTTTGGACAGGGATAACCATTGGGTTCAAAGGGAAGAATTTGGACGTATAAAAGATAAAAAAATCTGTCTGCGTTATCATCTTTACCCCAATGGTAGTACAACACAGATGGTTATTACCAATGATAAAGGTATTTATTATCTTCCTAGCTATTTTGGAAAAGCAAAAAAAGTAGCAGATATGGAAGAGGCAAAAGAGTTATGGATTAAGAGTGATTATGATTTAAGAGACAGTGGTGCATACTATTAAGGAGCCGTTATGAAAAAAGAAGCATTTACCCTAATAGAGGTTATTATGTCTGTTATTATTGTCTCTATCGTTGTTATGGGTGCAATGCAGGTTCAAGAGCAAAACTCAGATATGGCAACCTATCTTCTAAAGCGTGGAAATTCAGAGTTGGACAATGCTGTTTTTCTTACTGAAAAAGTACAACGCTACTCCAAAGATAAAAAAAATGCCTATGATATGCTTATAGATGAGTTTTCCATAAAAGATTTTGATAGTCGAGACCTATTAAAAAAGATAGAAAAAAAGATTAACATCACCGAAGCCCAAGCCATTCCTATTGGTGGAAGTGAAGATGAAGCACCCCTTTTTGTATTTTACTCTAGTGAAATTTTACTTAATGGGAACTACCCTGCAAGGTATTATACTTTTAAGTAGAGAGAAGGCATCTCTTCTCTCTACGGGTTTATAATATATCCTCTTTTAAAGACAATATAAATTGGCTTCCTATACCCACTTTACTTTTTACTTCGATAGATATTTTTAACTCATCGCAAAGTTTTTTGACAATGTGAAGCCCCACACCAATTCCTCTATCTTGCTCTTTGTAAAAGCGTTCAAAGATTTTTTTTGTCTCTTTTATCCCTTTTCCTGTATCTTCAATGGTTAAACATCTATCTTTGTAACTTATTTTAACTGTTCCATCTGCTTTGTTATATTTGGAGGCGTTGCTTAAAAGGTTGTCTATAATTCGTCTAAAGGCTTTTTGGTTGCTTTTGATTTTAATACTATTTGATATATCTATAGAGTAAGAGATATAGGGGTAACTCTTCTCTATTGCGTTAATAGAGTCTTGAATAAACTCTTTTAATCCAAAAAAATCTTGTTGCATCTGATGGTCAAAAAGATAACATCTTAGATTCTCTTGTAACGAAAGTATACTTTCAATGCTACTCTCCATTCTTCTAATTTTTTTATTATCTCCTATCTCTCTTTTTAACATTGAACCATTGAGTCTAAGGGTTGAAAGAGGTGTATTGAAATCATGCAAAATATCTTTTATAAACTCTTCGGTTACTCTAAGTGAACGGCGTAAAGGGGAGAGTGTGTATAGAGAAAAGAGTACAGAAAAGAGTGTTATTATTATAATAATAGAGATAAATTCTCTTAAAACATTCCATCTTATTGACTCTATTTTTTTATTGTAATCTACTTTTGATAGAGAAATAATTAATAGATTTTTTTGAGATGAAGGAATAGGAAAATAGGCATGAATAGAGTCTTCTTTATAGAGTTTAAAGAGTGTGAAATTCTCATCTGTTGCAAAATCTATTGTAAACTCTTTACATTTTAAATCAAAATTACAGATACGCATCTGGTCAAGCAGTTTATCGTCTAAAGCTTCTATATCACTCTTATAGGTGTTATAGATAACCATAGATATGACCGTTCCCATAGAGAGGAAAAAGAGCATAAAACCTTTTAAAAAAGCTTCAATTTCAACACGTTTCAAGGGTATACCCCACTCCTCGAATATTTTTAATATTTAAACGGGTAATCTGCTTTAGTTTATTTACAGCAACCCTTAATGCACCAGAGCTGTTCTGTTTTAGACACTCTGTAAGCTCTGAGGTCTGAAGAACTCTATTTCTGTTATAGACAAATTTTTCAAATAGACAGATTATCATATCTCCCATTGGAATAATTTCATTATCTTTTCTGAGAATCTTTGTTTTTGGGTTATATTCTAATTTATCAATTTTAATTAACTCTAACTGCTGTTTAAATTTGGCATTTACTCTAATGAGTATCTCTTCGGGGAAGAATGGTTTTTTTATATAATCTTTTGCACCAACATTAAAAGCTGTCGCGATTGTCTCTATATCAACCAATGCACTAATAAAGATGGCTGGTGTATTATCATCTGCATTACGCAGAGCATCAAGAAGGGATAAACCATCAATCTCTGGTACATTTATATCAAAAATATAGAGGTCAAACTGCTCTTCATAGGTTAATTGACTTGCCTCTTCTCCATCATACGCCAATGCTACATCATAACCCTCTAGTAAGAGAAGCTCTTCGACTGTTTCTGCCAATAGAACATCATCCTCTAATAGTAAAATTCTTTTTTTCATTAGAAATAGTATCCTAAATTTATATAACTTTGATTACTTGCATTATCGGTTAATCCAAAGTTGTAACCAAAGTTGGTAAACCAATGGTTGTTGATAATATAGTAGTTATAAAAAGATAAGTTTTTTAATGCTTCTCCCTCTTTATAACTTTTGTCACTAAATGTATATATAAAACTACTATATAATTTTGGAATAAAATATGAACCAAATCCTAGATAATAGTTAGGTGCATTTTGATAGGTAATTTTATAGCTTGTATTATTAATATCATCATCACCCATAAATGTATATCCTATACCTCCAAAAAGAGAGAGACTTTTGATTTGATAGTTCATAAAGAGTGATGTTGTATAGTCTATTTTATTATTATTTAAAAACGAATCATAGGTAGGTAAAATAGCTGAAACTCCAAAACGAAAAGAGAGTTTAGATTCTGTTTTCAATGTATAATAGAGAGTTGTAGTTGTATCTCCTATACCCATTTTATCATAATGTGCCGTTCTCAGTTCTAGTGCAAAATCATTATAGTAGTAGTCTGTTTGAAGCGATTCATTTAAACTTTTACTCTCTTCTATATAGTTAACACCCATAATAATATCAAAGTGGTGTGGTTGATTCTCTTTGTTAATCAGTTTTTCAATGGTACACCCTGTTAAGTCAACAATATCTGTCATTTCACTATTGGGGCAGAGGTCATGCTCATCTGCTACACCATCAAAGTCACTATCATTATATGCGAGTAACATTACAGAGAAGAGAAGATAAATCATTATTTTTTTCATCTATGGTTCCCTTGTGAAGGAGTAGTGTTTGGCGTGGTTGGTGCTGGGTTATTTGGCTCAACAGGTTGGGTTGGATTTGGCGTGGTCGGTGCTGGATTATTTGGCTCAACAGGTTGAATTGGGTTTGGCGTGGTCGGTGCTGGGTTATTTGGCTCAATCGGTTGGGTTGGGTTTGGCGTGGTTGGTGCTGGGTTATTTGGCTCAACAGGTTGAATTGGGTTTGGCGTGGTCGGTGCTGGGTTATTTGGCTCAACAGGTTGAATTGGGTTTGGTGTTGTTGGTGCTGGGTTATTTGGCTCAACAGGTTGAATTGGGTTTGGTGTTGTTGGTGCAGGGTTATTTGGCTCAACAGGTTGGGTTGGGTTTGGCGTGGTCGGTGCTGGGTTATTTGGCTCAATTGGTTGGGTTGGGTTTGGCGTGGTCGGTGCTGGGTTATTTGGCTCAATTGGTTGAATTGGTTGAATTGGGTTTGGCGTGGTCGGTGCTGGGTTATTTGGCTCAACAGGTTGAATTGGGTTTGGCGTGGTCGGTGCTGGGTTATTTGGCTCAATTGGTTGAATTGGATTTGGTGTAGGATTATTTGTTATGCTATTTTGTATACTTATATCTCTTCCCAATATAATATTATGTTCAATATGACTATTTTGTATATTATTAATAAAATTTCTGGATTTTAGAGGTAGTTGCTCTTTAGAGGGGAATCTATTAACTTTATCAGATTTTAATTTATTAATAGCTACTCTTCGTTGTTCTTGGTTCATAAGAATAAGTTGACGTTTAAATTGATTCATTAACTCTACACGTTTTACTTCTGGTGCATTTTTTATCTCTGCAATTTGCTGGTCAATAGTCATTGCCGTAGCAGAAGTAAAATTTACTATAAAAATAATTGATATAACTATATATTTTTTCAAAATTGAATCCATTTTTATTTATATTGTAGCATCATAGTATTAGTAGAGTATTACTTATAAAATAAGGTTTACAGTAATCTTATTTTATAAAATTAATAACTTTATTATATAAATATATGATAAATCAGAACTGAAATAGAGAAAAAGAGAGAACAAACTATAGATTAAGTATCAAAAAAGTAACCTATAGTTTTTTATTATTGAAGGAGAAAATTTAAATTTGGTATAAATGGATTGAATGATGAATTAATGGCTAAATTCATCATTAAATTATCCTATCTTCCAAAATGACTATTACTTGATCCGTTTCCTCCTTCTGTTGAATTTGTTGATGATGAATCACTTGAGCTATCTTCTGTTGAATCTATCTCTGTTTGGTTGTCTGATGAGTCACTTGAGCTATCTTCTGTTGAGTCTGTCTCTGTTTGATTGTCCGATGAATCACTTGAGCTATCTTCTGTTGAGTCTGTCTCTGTTTGATTGTCTGATGAATCACTAGAGCTATCTTCTGTTGAGTCTGTCTCTGTTTGATTGTCCGATGATGAATCGCTTGAGCTATCTTCTGTTGAATCTGTCTCTGTTTGATTGTCCGATGATGAATCGCTTGACTTATCTCCATTTAAAGAACCCATACCCGTTTGGCTATTAGAAGATGAATCGCTTGAACCATTTTCATTAGAAGAACCCATACCAGTTTGACCATTAGAAGATGAATCACTTGAACCATCTCCATTAGAAGAACCCATACCAGTTTGACCATTAGAAGATGAATCGCTTGAACCATTTTCATTAGAAGAACCCATACCAGTTTGACCATTAGAAGATGAATCACTTGAATCATTTCCATTAGAAGAACCCATATCTGTTTGGCTATTAGAAGATGAATCATTTGAACCATTTCCATTAGAAGAACCCATACCCGTTTGTCCATTTGGTAAGTGATCTTTTATACTATCCTCTGTTGAATCCATACCTGTTTGACCATTTGAGGAAGAGCTATTTGAATCTGCTCCTGATGGGTGGTTGGTTGAGGTTGAACTATTTGAATCATTCTTTACACCTGTCTCAATTTGATTGGTTATATCTAAAGGATTGGTACTGTTTGTCTCTATAAAATTGGTTGTTCCTGTATTATTGTGTTCTGTAGGTATATTTCCACTTGGATTGGTTGTGCTTGTTGAACGGTTGTTCTCTCCCGTTAAATCACCTATTAATGTTTCAGGAGAATTTGAAGAAGCATTACTCTCTACATTACTGCTTCCATTAGATGTAGCATCTGTTGACATTACTCCATTCATACTAAGAATAACAGCTTTTGTCTCATCTAAGTGTGATATTGTTGCCTCTTTTGTAACCAGTTGACCATGGTAAGAAGGTACTTTTTCTTGTAATTCTGTAACAAGGTCAAGTAGGTCATTTTCAGATACTAAAAGTGTATCTCCCTTTGCTTTACTGTTAGATGCTACAATGGTTGTTACATTTTTATCAATGGTAATTCCATTTGCTGGATTATCATCATTATCCAATGTTTGTAAAAATCTTGCTACAGTAACATTGTCTTCAAATACAATTCCATTATCTACTAACCCTTTGGTATCTAATGTTCTAAGAGTTACACCACCAAGAGTAAATGTACAGGTATACTTATCTTTAAAACTAAAAGAACCATCACTCTCTGTTGTACCATTAATCTCTACAGAACCATCTGCATTGGTAGAGCTAACACAACTATAAGATACCCCTTCAACTGCAGAATCAAGATAATAACCTGTTTTACTTGGTTCATTGGTTGTTTCTTCACTTGAGCTAGAAGAGCTTCCCCCACAACCTGCTCCTAATAGTAAAATCGTTGCAACTACAGATGATAAAGTTAACGTTCTTTTCATTTCTTATTCCTTTATATTTTTTTGAATAATGAATTCTAATATAAAAGTGTTAGTAAAGTGTTAGTTTATTTTAGTTGCCATCTAGAGAGTTATTAAAGCCTAAATTTTTAATCTATTTATCGGTTTTATCTAAATGGTGTTTTCGTGGGAAAACACCCTACCTTTGCCTTTCGCCGAAACCTCTTTTTATTCCAATTTTCATATTGACAATTCGTATCTTTTAAGATACACTTATGCTATGTATATTATAAAAGAGAGTGAAATATTTTCAAAGTGGTTGCTAAAACTAAAAGATACTAGAGGTAAAGTTTCAATTTTGCGTAGAATCAAACGAGTAACACAAGGAAATTTTGGAGACCATAAATCGGTTGGGGATAGCGTGAGTGAACTTAGGATAACAACGGGTCCTGGTTATCGTGTTTATTATACTCAAAGAGGAGAAGAGATTATTATTTTACTTATAGGTGGCGATAAATCAAGCCAATCAAAAGATATAGAAAAAGCCAAAGAGTTAGCAAAGGAGTACCAAGATGAGCAGTGAATTAAACACATTTGATGTAGCAAAATATTTAGATAGTAATGAGGTTATTGCTGAATATCTTTCTCAAATATTAGAAGATGGAGACTTAGATGAGCTTCTATCAGCCATAGGAGACATTGCAAGAGCCAAAGGAATGACACAAATTGCAAAAGATACAGGACTTGGTAGAGAGAGCCTCTATAAATCTTTTACTGTAGGAGCAAAACCTAGATTTGATACAATTGTTAAGGTTTTAAACTCTTTTGGAGTTCGTTTACAAGCTGTATCTTAATAAGAGACTAAGCCAAGTTGGTGTATTCTAAACTTTAGATTTGCGAACTTTTTCGCAAAGTTCCATAAAATGGTACTGTTAAGTAGATTGAAAAATTTACCTATTGTGGTTGTGTCCCACAATATAGGCTATGACCCGACTCTGTTTATACGATAGGGGATTTGTAGGGTGTTTTCCCCTGAAAACACCGTGTTATGGATGCTTGAATTTTTAATCTATTTATCGGTTTTATCTCTACCCTTGCCTTTCGGCGAAACCTCTTTTTATTCCAATTTTTGTTAATGGTGCGATAGCAATCGCCCCCTACATATACCCTCTTATCCTATTTTAGATAAAATTAGAAAAAATCATAAGGAAGCTAATGGAAGAAACCAATATAGTCAAAAAGGTTTGTAAAGAGCTAGAAATAAATCAATCTGAACTATCAAAAAAGATTGGAGTAAGTCCATCAAAAATTTCTGAATGGAATAGTGGTAAACGAGAAATTCCTAAAATAGTTACTTTTGCATTAAATTTAATTTTAGAAAATAGAGAGTTAAAAAAAGACTCTGAATTATTAAATCTGTTATCAGAAAGGGTAACAAAAAGACAACAATAATTCCCAATAGGAATTTTTATATTGATTTTATTCCCATTTTATGTTATAATTCATTATCTTCACAGATAATAACTATAAAATAAAAACTGCTATCTATCCATATTGATATACTTTAAAGCTTTTCTTAAATCGTATAAGGTTTGTGCAGTCTTTTTTTTGTGATAAAAAAGGAAAAAAAATGAATAAACTACTATTAAATGAATCCCCTCTAATTATACTTCCATCACTTGCTTTAGAGATTGGCTTAAATGAGGCTATTTTTTTGCAACAGTTGCACTATTGGGTGCTGAAATCTTCTATAAATTTTGATAACAGAAATTGGGTCTATCGCACCACAAAAGAGTGGGAAAAAGAGTTTCCTTTTTGGTCTATTTCTACAATAAAACGGGTTATAAATTCGCTTAAAAAGAGTGGAATTTTAAAGGTTAAAAGGGTTTATCCTTATGTCTATTATGCAATAAATGAAGAGAATATTGGCAAATCAA
>Ga0256826_1000230_pt1 | contig 32068 bp, 33 predicted proteins | sample CV79metaG_FD_185975 | JGI IMG/M metagenome (GOLD analysis project Ga0256826, IMG submission 185975) | Hydrothermal vent microbial communities from East Pacific Rise, Pacific Ocean - CV79 | ecosystem: Environmental > Aquatic > Marine > Hydrothermal vents | place: Pacific Ocean: East Pacific Rise...
CTTGAAATTATGGGTATAAAGATTGCCTTACATCCTAAAAAAATAATATTACTGCTCTTACTTATAAGTATGTTTTTCATCTCTTTTCTACCACAGATTAGAGTAGACACATCAACCGAAGGTTTTTTACATCACGAAGACCCAGCATTAGTACGGTACGAAGAGTTTAAAGAGCAGTTTGGTCAAGACGAGATGATTATGTTAGTTGTTCGTTCAAAAGATATTTTTGATCCTAAGTTCTTAGAGAAGTTAAAAGCCTTACATAGTGAACTCGAAAATACCCTTCCTCATCTTAATGACATCACTTCAATTTTAAATGCAAGAAATACAAGAGGTGAGGGTGACCAACTTATTGTAGAAGACCTGTTTGAAAACTGGCCAGAAAATGAAGCAGAGCTAGAAGCGATTAAAAAGATTGCCTTTAGTAGTGAAATGTACAAAGATCTTTTACTAAATTCTAAAGGTACTATAACTACGATTATAGTGGAACCAAGTGCTTATGAAGCTTCTGAAAATGAAGATGCCTTAGATGGTTTTTCTGATGAAGAAGGGAGCAATGAAGACTTAGAATTTTTAAGTGATGCTTCTAAGGGTGAAATGGTAAAGATGGCAGATGAAATTGCTCATAAGTACAACAGTAAAGACTTTGATGTTTTTTTAGCTGGTTCTTTAGCGGTAAATGATTACAATAAGCGTGCCGTTCAAAAAGATATACAGAAGTTTGTTAAGTTAGTCGTACTTATTATGGCTATTTTTCTTTTTGTAGTGTTTCGCCGTGTTTCTGCAGTTATCTTACCTATCTTTATCGTTGTGCTTTCGCTCTTAGTTACGGTAGGTTTAATGGCAATGTTAGACAGACCTATTGGGCTTCCTACGCAGATTTTGCCTTCTTTTCTTTTAGCGGTGGGTATTGGGGCAACGGTTCACTTACTTGCGATGTTTTTTAGAGATTTAAATAAGAATGGCTCTAAGGAAAAAGCCATTGCTTTTGCCTTAGGACATTCCGGGCTTCCTATTATTATGACCTCTTTAACGACAGCAGCAGGGATGCTTTCGTTTAGTACAGCAGAGATTGCTCCTATTGCAGACTTAGGACGCTTTGCTGCCATTGGTGTGATGATTGCTCTTGTAAATACCTTGGTACTTTTTCCAGCTATGCTTGTAGCCCTTCCTATAAAAAAGGGAAAAGAAAAGCACACGGTAAAAGCATTAAAGATGGACAAGTTTCTTATTGGTATTGCGGACTTTAGTTTTGATAATGCTAAAAAGATTGTTTTTGTAGGTTTTGTTATTCTAGTAGTATTTACTTATTTTGCTTCTCAGTTACAACTTAAGCATGACCCTCTTTCTTGGCAACCCGATGACTCTCCTATAAAATTAGCGACAGAAATTGTAGATAAAGAACTTAATGGTTCCGTAACGATGGAAGTGATTATAGACACTAAAAAAGAGAATGGTTTGTATAACTCTGACTTACTTAAAAAGATAGATAATGTACGAAAAAAAGCAGAAGCTTTTGAACATGAGAAATATTTTGTAGGAAAAGGGTGGAGTGTTGTTGAAGTTCTAAAAGAGATTCACCGTGGGCTTCATGAAAATAAGCAAGAGTATTATGCAATTACGGACAATGATGCTTTAATCCCTCAAGAATTTTTGCTTTTTGAAAACAGTGGAAGTGATGATTTAGAAGACTTAGTTGATTCTAGTTTTTCAAAGGCACGTTTAACCCTTAAACTTCCGTGGATGGAAGCGAGTGAGTACGAAGAACTGAGTAAAGAACTTACTAGACTTATGAAAGAAGAACTCGGTGATGAGGTTGAATTAACGATTACAGGAATGGTTCCGCTATTTCAACGTACACTTAATGCTTCAATGCACTCTATGGGTGTGAGTTATCTGACAGCTTTTATTTTAATTAGTATTATGATGATCGTTCTTCTTGGAAGTGTTAAAGTAGGAATGGTAAGTATGATTCCTAATGTGCTTCCTGTGATTATGTCTTTAGGTTTTATGCAAATGGTTGGTATGCCACTTGACCTGTTTACGATGTTAATTGGGGCTATTATTATTGGGCTTTCGGTGGATGACACGGTGCACTTCTTTCATAACTATGCCCGTCATAGAAACAAGGGTGAAAGTGCAAGAGTTGCGGTTGAACAAACTATGTTAGGAACAGGGCGCGCTATGGTAGCAACAACTATTGTCCTGTCTCTTGGTTTTTATGTCTATACTTTTGCCACCTTAAGTAATCTTATTAATTTTGGAATCTTAACGGGTGGGGCTATCACGATTGCTCTACTAGCAGATATTATACTAGCACCTGCATTACTAAAATTACTTAGCAAGGATGAAAAATGATTTTAAAATTACTACTAACGGCGAGTTTAGCCCTGAGTCCACTTTTAGCTATTTCTGCCTTAGAAATTGCCCAACAAACTCATGATAGAGATGATGGTGATAACATTGTCACCAACATGAAAATGACCTTGATTGACAAGGGTGGTAAAAAGAGAGTTCGTACTTTAAAAACCTACACAAAAGACAAGGGCATAGATACTTTAAAACTGATGTTCTTCCTGAGCCCAGCAGATGTTAAAGACACGGCATTTTTAACCTATGATTATGATGATAGTGATAAAGATGATGACCAATGGCTTTACCTTCCTGAACTTCAAAAGGTAAAACGTATTGCTTCATCAGACAAGAGTTCTTCATTTATGGGCTCTGACTTTACGTACTCAGATATGACCTCGAGAAATGTTGAAGACTATACCTACAAGATTATGAAAGAGCCTAAGGTAAATGGTTTTAAAACTTGGCAACTTCTTGTAGTGCCTAAAACAGATAAAACGGTAGAAGAAACAGGGTACACGAAATCTATTATGTTTATTAGACAAGACAACTTTGTAATTGTGCAAGCTCTACACTACATAAAACTTGGTAAGAAACTAAAATACATGAAAATTACAGGTTTAGAAAAAATTGATGGTATTTGGACAACAACGAAGATGCAGATGGTGACAAAAAAAGGGAAAAAGACCCTTCATAAAACAGTATTTGAATTTTCAGATATTAAGTACAACCAAAACTTAGAAGAGTCATTTTTTACTACACGTACCATTCAAAAAGGGCTGTAATCAATGTTAATTAAACCACTTTTATCGCTTTTATTAGTAAGTACACTTATGTGTGCAGATGACATAGAAGAAGATTTAGGTGGCTTTACTGAAGAAACTTCTGATGCTCAGACCGCCACGGCTAGTTTTAGTGATGAAAGTCCACAACAGATTAATGAACTTGATGGCTTTTTAGATGAAGACGAGGTCTTAGATGGGTTTACAGATGAAGAAATTATTTTAGAAGAAGAGAAAGAAACAAAAACTCAGAACTTTACCTTAAGTGGAAGTCTAGCCTTTAAAACCTCAGTAGGTTACAAAAAACATGAGGTGGATGGCTCTGAATACTCAGGTATTAACCAAGCACAAAGTTCTGTTTATCTTCAAGTCGATGGAAAACTCTCAGATAATTGGAAGATTAGAATTAGTGGAGATACTTTTTATGACGCTATTTATGACCTTCGCTCAAATGAAAACTATTCTCAAGAGGTTAAAGATGACTACCGAACGCAATTACGTCTGGATGATACTTACATTCAAGGCTCAATTACTTCAGATTTAGACTTAAAAGCAGGGCGACAGATTGTAGTTTGGGGTAAGTCCGATACCATTCGAATAACAGACATCATTAACCCTTTAGATAACCGTCTTCCGGGAATGACTGATATTGAAGACCTTCGTTTGAGTGTGGGTATGGCGAAGTTTGACTACTATGTAGGGCAGTGGAATGTCTCAGCCATGGTGATTCCTGAAAATAGAATCTTTTATGAAGCAACCCCAAGAGGGGAATACTTTCCTGTAGATGCTGTTTTCTTTAATGCGCCTAATCCTTTTCCTGATTTAAATACGCCTTCGACGTCTTGGGATAACATGCAGTACGCCCTTGCAGTTAATGGTGTCTTTTCAGGTTGGGATTTATCTTTTTATGCAGCCGATGTTTTAGATCAAAAATGGTACCTAGACAGACCTGTAGGTACTCCTATTACAAGTACAACGCAACGTAGGGTTTCTAAGATTAAGATGCTTGGGTCTGCAGGTAATATTGTTTTTGGCTCGTGGTTACTTAAGGCAGAAGTTGCCTTTCTTGAAGGGGTGAAGTACAATAATACTAATAATGACAAAAATCGTCTTGATACCTTAGTTGGTTTAGAATACATGGGGGTTAAAGACACCACCTTCTCTTTGGAACTTGCCAACAGACATATTTTTGATTATGAAAAACAGATGGTAACTCAAGCTGACTTTGTAGATATGAATGAGATGCAAACAGCACTACGTGTTACGCGCTCTTTTGCTAATGACAGTTTTAATGCAACCGCCCTTTTAAGTATGTTTGGTTCATCTTGGGAAAATGGTGGTTTTGTGAGAATATGGGGTGCGTACGAGTTAATGGAAGCGGTTAACCTTAATGTAGGAATTGTAGATTACATCGGTGGAAACAAGCCTTTAATGGAAGCGATTAAGGATAATGATAGAGTTTTCGCAGATATTACGTATAGTTTCTAAAACCTAAGTTTTTTTAAGTCTAGAAGAATATAATCATTAGATGAACATAGTTGACCGTTATAAAAATCAGCACAAGATTATTCTCTCTTTATGCTCTACCTTAGATGAAGCAGCAGAACTAGGTGTTAATGAAAAAGATATGGCTTCTTATATGAGTGTTTTAAAAACACTTGATGACATTCTCTCAACGCACTTAGAGTCAGAAGACTCTTACCTTTACCCTAATTTAGCAGACAATGAAGATACTCATATTCAAGAGACTGCCCAAAGACTTCAAACACAGATGCTTCCTATTACAGATGTGTACAAAGCGTACAAGGATAAATATATCCTAGTTTCTAATATTTTAAAAGATGAAGGGCTTTTTTTAAAAGAGACGAAATTTCTTACAGAAGCCCTTTATAGTCGTATAGAAAAAGAAGAAAAAGAGCTCTATTCTCTCTTGTAAATAAAGAATTGGTACAATTCTTGCGTATCTAATCCTCCTTTTAGTTTCATTCCCCTAAAATAGTAAAAACTTTTATAAGATTAAAAAATATGAGAATAGATAAATTTTTAAATTCAGTAAACATAACAAAACGTAGAACCGTTGCTCAGGATATGATTTCTAATGGTGTTGTTTCTATTAACGGCAAGGTTGTTAAAGCCAGTAAGAATGTAGAACTTGGAAATGTCATTGAATTGGCTTACCTTAAGGGTGTTAAGAAGTATGAAGTACTTCTGATTCCTACGATGAAGTCTACGCCTAAGTCAGACCAAGATAAATATATTCGGGAGGTTTCATGAATTATAAAGAGGCTGAAACTGCTTTTACAGAACTTTTTGAACATAAACTAAATGATGAACAGATGAGAGATTTTCTAATTTCAATGAAACTTGATGAATCTACCTCGGTTGAATCTCTTGCGGCAGCAGCAAGTGTTATGCGTTCTCATGCGATTAGACTCCCTTTAGAAGAAGAACTCCGTCCAAGATTGCTTGATGTAGTTGGTACAGGTGGTGATAAGATAGGCTCATTTAATATCTCTTCAACAGTTTCACTTTTATGTGCAAGTGCGGGTGCTTATGTGGCTAAACATGGAAGTCGCTCGGTAACTTCAAAATCAGGTTCAGCCGACATGTTTGAGTCCTTAGGTGTACGTTTGGACTTAAGTCTTGATGCTAGCGCTATACTTTTACAAGAGACAGGTTTCACCTTTATGTTTGCGCAAAACCACCATCCTGCGATGAAGTTTATTATGCCGGTTCGTAAGAGCATTAGTGAAAAAACTATTTTTAATGTACTTGGTCCCTTAACGAATCCTGCCGGTGTTAAAAAAACAATGCTTGGTGTTTTTGATAAGGCTTTTGTTCCTAAGATTGCTAAGGCTTTAGAGCTTAATGGTTCGACTTCTGCTTTAGTGGTGAGCTCAAAAGAAGGCATGGATGAGATTAGTATTTCTGACATCACCTATGCGGCGCGTCTTGACGCTACGGGTATTAAAGAGTTTGAAATTGATCCGCAATCTTTTGGAATTAATCGTGTTCCTTTAGAAGCCATTGTTGGGGGAGACGCGGTGTTTAATGCGCAAATCTTGCATAATATTTTTAAGGGTACTTCAACAGATGCACAAAGAGATATTGTCTTAATCAATGCCGCGTCTTCACTAATGGTTGATGGTATGGCAAGAGATATTCAAGATGGTCTTGAGATTGCACGTGAGATGATAAAAAGTAAAAAAGCCTTAGAGAAATTAAAAGAGATTGTAGAGGTTTCATCAAAACTATGAAAGTCTTTACTTTAGCCCTTAATGAACTCTCTATTCTTGCGCAAGAGATTGCGTACCAACTTCCTGAGGGTGGTGTGGTGATTTTAAAAGGTGACTTGGCTGCAGGCAAGACGAGTTTAACCCAAGCCTTTGCCTCGTACTTAGGTGAAGACGATGTGGTGACCTCACCAACCTTTTCACTTCAACAGTGTTACGGGGAGAGGTTGTTTCATTATGACCTTTACAATAAAGGTTTAGAAAACTTCTTAGCATTAGGGCTTTTAGAAGAGTTAGATAAAGAGGGTTACCATCTGATTGAGTGGGGAGATGAGAGGTTAAAAGACCTTTTAGACTCTGCCGGAATTGAAACGATGATGATAGAAATAGACAAAGAAAATGATAAAAGAGTATACAGATGCACACTTTAAAAGCTATAGGTTTAGTTAAAACCATTAAAAAAACACCCATTGTTCGTGGAATGAGTTTAGAAGTTCACAGTGGTGAAGTTGTTGGACTTCTTGGACCCAATGGAGCAGGAAAAACAACTACATTTTATATGATTTGTGGGCTAGTTGAAGCAACCGAGGGAGAAGTGTTTTTTGATGAAGACAATATCTCTACATTACCTCTACATAAACGCGCAATTCGTGGGATTGGTTACCTTCCTCAAGAGTCTTCAATTTTTAAAGATTTAACGGTTGAAGACAACCTCTTAGTTGCGGCAGAAGTTAACATTAAAGAAAAAGAGGAGCGTTTTAAACGTATTGATGAGCTTCTTGACTTGTTTAATATCGAACCGATTCGTCACAGAAAAGGGGTGAGTCTTTCGGGGGGTGAACGTCGTCGTGTCGAGATTGCAAGAGCTTTAGTTAATCAGCCAAAATTTCTACTTTTGGATGAACCTTTTGCAGGGGTTGACCCTATTGCGGTTATGGACATTCAAAGTATTATTAAGCAATTAACTGACATTGGTATTGGTGTTTTAATTACAGACCATAATGTTCGTGAAACCCTTGCTGTGTGTGACCGAGCGTATGTTATTAAAGCGGGTGAACTTCTGGCTTCGGGAACAGCAGATGAAATCTCTAATAATGATGATGTTCGACAACATTATCTTGGTGAAAGCTTTAAATTTTAATGCTTAAAATTTATGGAAATGGTGAATAGTTAATGGTAAATGGAGGTAGAGTGTATGAACTTAGTTAAACAACATAAATATTCTAACTACTTTATGTGCTTTTTCTCTGCTCTTGGCTCTTTCCATTCACCATTCACTAGGCACCATTCACTAATTTTCCTTAAGGAAAATCAATGGCATTAAGAACTTCCCAAAGTGTTGAAGGTAAGACTAAACTCTCCTCGACGTTGAGAAATTGGCTTCCTATCTTACATTCAGGTTTGGGTGACTTAGAAGAAGCGATGGCACCTTTTGTGGAGTCTAATCCTTTGATAGAGATAAAATCAGGTTATGAAGAAAACTTTGAGAAGAAACTGCCTAAGAAAATCTTACATGGACAGGGGGCTAAGAACTCTCAAAGTGAGAAGATTGAAGCGCTTACTATTCAGAAACGTTCACTGTATGAGATTTTAGATGAACAGATTGATGGAAGACTTTTTCCTACGCCTATTTCCATGCAAATTGCTAACTCTGTAGTGGAGAACCTTGATGAAGATGGCTTTTTTGAAGGTGACATGGATGAGTTATGTGAAAAGCTAGGGGTAAGTGAAGAAGAATATGAAAAGGTAAGAAAACGTTTTGCATATTTAGAGCCGATAGGGATCGCTTCTAAAGATGTAAAAGAGTGTTTTCAGTTCCAACTTGATGATGCAAGTATCTCTGATGATGCGTATAGCTTAGCGACTAAAATCATTCACTCTCTTGAAGAGATTCACTCCTTTGCAAAAGAAGAACATTTTGAAGAAGCGCTCAAGGTTATTCAAGGTTTTAGAAACCCTCCTGGGATTGAGTACTTTGAAGATTCAACACAAATTATATGTGACTTGATGATTTATTTTAATGATGATGCGGGTATTGAGGTTAAGATTAATGATGCTTTTTACCCAACAATTAATATTGACAAAAATTATGGTGTAGAACACGAGTATGTTACGGCAAAGATTAAAGAAGCAAAGTCTTTAGTTGATGCTTTAGATATGCGTCGTGCGACCTTGTACAAGGTTGGTCTGATGATTGTTGAGTATCAGTATGAGTTTTTTACGGGTGGCGCAATTAAACCCCTTACGCTTAAGACCTTAGCTGATGAGTTTGGGCACAATCCTTCTACGATTTCTAGAGCCATTGCTAACAAATACATTGCCTGTGAACGTGGGATATTTGCAATGAAAGAGTTTTTTACTACCGCAATTGACGAAGATGTTTCAAATGCTGCCATTAAAGAATTCTTAACTTCTTTAGTTAAGGTAGAATCACAAACGAAACCGCTTTCAGATATGAAACTACTTGATATGATTCAAGATAAATTTAAAGTGAAAATGGTGAGACGTACGATTGCTAAATACAGAAAACAGCTTAACATTGCGGGTTCATCTGAACGTAAAAAACTTTACCTTCTAGGTGTCGGTTGAAGTCGGTAAAAAAACAGCTTGACGCCGAGGTTAAAAAAAGAAACACCTTAGATGAAGTAAGTGCTGACACCCCTGACCCTATCTTAATAGCAAAGCAGTACAAAGATGAATACATTTCTTTGGTTTGTGCACTTTTTGCTTACGGTAAGGTTCAAAATATTATTAATCTTTTAAGTAGCTTTGATATGTCTGTGTTAAATGAAGATGAACAGAGTATTCGTAAAAGCTTAGAAGTTAGCTATTACCGCTTTCAATCCAATGAAGACATTATTCAATTTTTCATTACTCTTTCACGCTTGAAAAAGAAGTTTAGTTTAGAAGAACTTTTTTATGAAGGTTACAAAATAAATGAAGATGTAGTAGAAGGAATTAATGCTCTCATTACAAAATTTTATGAACTTAACCCTTATCAAAGTAGGGGGTACCAGTTCTTAATAGGTAAGGTGACAATAAAACGTAAGGGTGCCGGTGCCTTAAAGCGATGGAATATGTACCTACGTTGGATGGTAAGAAAAGATAATATTGACATGGGTTTATGGACGAAGATAGATAAAAAAGATCTTATTCTTCCTTTAGATACACATACATTTAATGTAGGCCATAGACTGGGTTTACTTAAACGTAAGACCTATGACTTAGAAGCTGCATATGAGATTACACAAACCTTAGCTGGTTTTGATAGTACTGACCCCATTAAATATGACTTTGCCTTGTACCGTCTTGGACAGGAAAAAATGGCGTAAATCTTTTACCTGTTTTCTAAGATAGCAAGGTGTGAACTTGAGGTAGCAATTAGTTTATCTTGACAATAAAGTTCTACGCTAACAAAAGCAGTTCTTTTAGTTCTACTAATTAGTTTACCAATGGCAATAAGTTTTTCACCCTTACCCGGACGAAGGTAATTAATAGTTAACTCTTGTGTCATTGCGGTTTCACTTTTTTTAAGAAAAGGTTCTAAAACAAACCAGCCTGTATTGTCTGCAAGGGTAGAAATAACACCTCCGTGTATGTAACCCATATGCTGACAATGATGCTTTTTAATAGCTATGCTTAAAACAGCCTGCTTTTGTGTAGACTCTTCAACAACAGTACCAATATAGTCTAAAAAATTAAAACTGGACATGTCTTAATTATAACTCAAGTATATATTGTGAAAATAAAAAAAGAAATTTAACTATTTTCTCTCACTTTTAGCACTCTTTAATGAAAATTCTTCTATAATCGCGTCATTATTTTAAAAAGGTGTGCTCAAACACACCTGAAACAAGGGACACACATGGAAGGTCGATTATTTACCTTTTTTGGTATGATTTCTCACGATCATACTTTTATTTTTCTAACACACATGCTGTTAAGTGCAGTTATTGTACTTATTATCGCTAAAATTGCTGTATCTAGTATTCGTCTTGTTCCAACGGGAACTCAGAATGTAATGGAAGCTTATCTTGCTGGTGTTGTTTCTATGGGCGCAGACGTTATGGGTAAAGAGGAAGCACGTAAATATCTTCCTCTTGTAGCAACTATTGGACTTTTTGTTGTTGTAGCTAACCTTATTGGTGTTGTTCCAGGTTTTGAAGCTCCAACTTCAAGCTTAAACATGACGCTTGCTCTTGCTCTTGTTGTTTTCTTTTACTACAACTTTGAAGGTATCCGTCGTCAAGGTGTTGTTAAGTACTTCAAGCACTTCTTAGGTCCTGTTTGGTGGTTATACTGGTTAATGTTCCCAATCGAGATTGTTTCTCACATCTCTCGTATTGTTTCTCTTTCTTTCCGTCTTTTCGGAAATGTTAAGGGTGATGATATGTTCTTGATGGTAATTTTAATGCTTGCTCCTTGGATCTTTCCAATGGTTCCTTTTGCATTACTAACATTTATGGCACTTCTTCAAGGTTTTATCTTCATGATTCTAACATACGTGTACCTTGGTGGTGCAGTGGTTGTTGCTGAAGATCACTAGGTTCTATCCTAATGAAAAAAAGCCTTTTTGAAACACTTCTTAGTTTTCTTCTTGGCATCTCTTGGGCTGTCCTCGTTTTAGGCAGTCTTCTTACTTTTAAAACCTTTCTTGACTTTGGCGTTTTTACTGCCATTTTGGCAACAATCATTTTTATCTTTACCACACTCTTCTTTATTTTGGTTCTTGAAACAATGAATGTTTTTAGAGATGGGCATGAAGAGAAGAAAAGACAGACAAGACTTCTGTATGATATTAGAGAACTTCTTAAGAAAGATGTTTAAAAAGTATTTTATTACAGACCCTTCTCTTATTGGTTCGACCCCTCAAGACTTAATTTCTACACTTCCTCAAATCATAACAATGTACTCTCCTGACTACATCTGTTTAAGAGACAAAAATAATAATTCTTATTCTGCCTTGGCAGAAGCTTTTATTAGCTTAGATGGAACCCACAAAGCACTCTTGCATGGGGATGTGGACTTGGCTATTTCTTTGGGCGCTTATGGAGTTCATTTGTCTTCACTTCAATTTCATGAAATTGAGGTAGCCAAAGAGGCAGGATTATTTGTTGTGGCATCAACTCACTCTTTGGAAGAAGCACTTTTAGCTTCACAAGCTGACGCCATTACCTACAGTCCAATTTTTCACTCTCCTAACAAGGGAAAGCCTAAGGGTTTAGGGGATTTAAAAGAAATATCGGGTAAAATAAAAACTAATATATTTGCCCTCGGTGGAATCACCTCAAAAGAGCAGATAAAGCAGGTCCAAGACTGTAATGTTTACGGCTTTGCGTCCATAAGATATTTTACAATCAACTAAGGAATATATATAATGTTTGAAACAGTAATTGGACTTGAAGTTCATACTCAATTAAATACAAAATCTAAACTTTTTTGTTCATGTGCAACAAGCTTTAATGCACCACAGAACACAAACACTTGTCCTACGTGTTTAGCACTTCCTGGAGCACTTCCTGTTTTAAATAAAGAGGTGCTTCATAAGTCTATTATGTTAGGTACTGCCATTGATGCAACTGTTAATCAGACCTCTTACTTTGATCGAAAATCTTATTTTTATCCAGACAGTCCTACGGCATATCAAATCACTCAACTGTATACCCCTGTTGTTGAACACGGTACCTTAGAAATTGATTTTGAAGACGGAAGTAAAAAATCTATTCGTATTAACCGTGCGCATATTGAAGCAGATGCTGGTAAAAATATTCATGATGGTTCTATTTCAAAGGTTGATTTAAACAGAGCAGGGACACCCCTTCTTGAAATCGTGTCTGAACCCGATATGCGAAACTCTGAAGAAGTAATTTTATATCTTAAGAAACTTCACTCTATTGTACGTTATTTAGATATTTCTGATGCCAATATGCAAGAAGGGTCTTTTCGTTGTGATGTGAATGTGTCTATTCGCCCTAAGGGTGATGAGAAACTTTACACCAGAGTAGAGATTAAAAACCTTAACAGCTTTAAGTTTATTGAAAAAGCTATTGCAGTTGAAGTAGAGCGTCAGACTATTGCATGGGAAGATGGTGTGTATGATGAAGAGATTGTTCAAGAAACACGTCTGTATGACCAAGACAAACAAGAGACACGTTCTATGCGTGGTAAAGAAGGCGCAGCAGACTATCGTTACTTTCCTGAACCAGATCTTCTTCCTGCTCGTATTGATGATGCTATGCTTGAAAAATATTCTCAGATTCCAGAACTCCCTAATGAAAAACGCGACCGTTTCGTAGAAGAGTACAAACTGAGTGAATATAATGCAAATGTTATTACGGCTTCTTTAGAGATGGCACATTTCTTTGAAGCTATGTTAAAAGAGGGTGGTACACCAAAAACAGCGGCTACTTGGCTTACTGTAGAGTTGTTAGCACGTTTAAAAGGTGGACTTGTCCTTGCAACTTCTCCTGCAAATGCTAAGACTATGGGTCAACTGGTTAATAGAATTGATGATCAAACTATTTCTGGAAAAGCTGCTAAAGAGGTACTTGATTACTTAATGGAAAATGACATTGATGTTGATGCAACGATTGAAAAACTTGGACTTAAACAAGTAACGGACACCGGTGCAATTGAAGCTATGTGTGATGAAATTATTGCAGGAAATGAAGAAAAGGCTGAACAGTATAGAGGTGGAAAAGATAAACTCTTTGGTTTCTTTGTTGGTCAGGTGATGAAAGCGTCAAAAGGTTCGGCTAACCCACAAGTGGTTAACGAGATTTTAAAAGCCAAACTAGGATAGAGGCCGATTTTGTCCTTTATTTCAAAACGTTTTGTTGATCTTTCTTATTTTCTTCAAGCGTCTAAGCGCTATCAAGGAACTAAACGTTTCTTTTACTGTGTCTTAGAAGACCAGTCTTACCCTTATAAAAAATACTTCGACTACTTTATGATGCTCTTAATTCTTTCAAGTGTTATGTTACTTATTCGTGGGGTAAAGTACCCTCTGCATGACTACGCAGTTCTTTATAATGATTACATCATCTCCATTATTTTTATGATGGAGTACAGTCTTCGTTTTTGGGTACACAGTTCCATTACTAAAGCAGCGATTACTCAGTATGAAAAAGATGAGTTTTTAAATAAAGACTTTCGTATTTTTAAAGTTATTAAACATGCCTTTAAAGAGAAGTGGAAATATATGAGTTCAGCCTATGCTATTATTGACCTTTTAGCCATTATGCCTTTTTTCCATGAGTTAAGAATCTTACGTCTATTTATTCTTTTTCGTGCCTTTAAAATCTTTAGATATACCAAAAGTTTACAGCAGTTTGCACAGGTTCTAGCTTCTAAAAAATTTGAATTTTTCACTTTAATGGTTTTTGCTTCGGTAATGATTTCTGTTTCATCGGTACTTATCTATGTGGCTGAAGCCAATAACGAGAACTCCGCTATTGATACCATCTTTGAAGCCTTTTACTGGTCATTTGTAACTCTCTCTACGGTAGGTTATGGTGACTTTGTTCCTGTTACTGACTTAGGTCGTGTTGTTGCCATGGTAATCATTGTTTCAGGAGTTGCAGTACTTGCCTTTACTACGTCTATCGTTGTGTCTGCATTCACGGAACAACTTGACAGCATTAAAGAACAAAAGATGGTTTCGGATGTTTCTAAGATGAAGCATTTTTACTTGATTTGTGGTTACTCACCTATTGCGGCTATTGTGACAAAACATCTTGTACATGATGGACTTCCTTTTGTAATCTTAGAAAATAACCCTGAAAAAATGTTAAAAGCTTCGAAGGCAAAGTACCCTGTGATTTTGGCAGACCCTTCTAATAAAGAGAGTTATGAAACGTATGGCATCAACTTGGAAAAACAGGTAATTTCGGTACTGTGTTTACAAGACAGTGATATTCAAACGATTTACACCGCCTTAACGATTCGTTCTATTCACCCTAATATGTCAATCTCTGCCTACCTTCATGAAGGAAAAAACCGTAAGAAGCTTAGTCTTGCTGGGATTGATAAAATCATTTACCCGCAAGAGCTTATAGGCGTTCTTTCTAAGGAGTTTACTGGTAAGCCTGTTGCCTTTGATGCCATTCAAGTTTTACGGTCTCAAAGTAGTAATGTTTTAATGGATGAAATCTTAATTGATGAACGTATTTTAGTGACTAAACAGACCGTGGGTGACTTAAAAATAGATAGCACAAAATTAAGCTTATTAGGTCTGTATAAGCAAGGGGAATTCTATTTTAATCCCAGTGCAAAAGATGAGTTAAATCTTGGTGACAGGCTTGTTGTTATTGGTCTGAACATTGTAATTGAAGAGTACTCATTGAACTTACATAAGGCAGGACTATGAAAAAAGAGGTCTTAGTCTTTGGGTATAACGAATATGCAAAAGAGATTATAAATAACTTTATAAAAGATGAATTTTCAGTGAAGGTGTATGTGATTGATGAACAGAGTTTTGCCAATGCTAAAAATGATGAAATCAATGTTGAACTCGTAGAGTTAGATGATGACTGGTTAGACATTGGACGTAACTTTGATGTTAATGAGCTTATCTGCTTCTGCTCCTTAGATGATGATGCTCAAAATGTTTTTTTAACCATCTCCTTACGCGCAGAGTATGAAGACGTGAATATTATCGCATTGGCAACGTCTAAAGAGAGTGCTGACAAGCTTAAACTTGCGGGTGCAAACAGAGCTATTGCTAAACTTGAGACTACGGCTACGGTTATTGTAGAGTCGCTAGAAAAACCAGGTATTGTTCGTTTTATGAATGATGTTTTATATTCACATAAAGATCTTAAACTTGCGGAGTATGTCATAAGTAAAGATTCTCTTTTAGAAGGAAGTTATCTGCATGAGATGCAGATTCATAAGCGTTTTAATATTCTTATTTTAGCTATTGCAGACAAAGAACTTGAAGCTGAGTTTACTTTTGTCTCGCAGGGGCATAACCATCGTATTGACACGGGTGATATTTTAGTAGTTATGGGCAGAGAAAATGATTTATTAGAGTTTGAGGAGATGATAAAATGAGACAAAAAGTTGGTGTGATTGGTGCAGGGAAATGGGGTTCGGCATTAGCATTTGCTCTGAGTGAAAAAAATGATGTATATATTACTTCTCGTACTAAGCGCGATATTAAAAACTTTGTTAGTCTTGAAGAAGTTCTAGCCTTAGAATATATCATTATTGCCATTCCTGCTCAGCAGATCAGTCAGTGGTTAAAAGAGAACTTTGTCTATAAGAATCAAAAAATTCTTGTTGCAGCAAAAGGTATTGAAGCGACTACGGGGCGTTTTTTGAATGAAATTTATGCACCTTACATCCCTACTGAAAACATCTGTTTTCTTTCGGGTCCTTCTTTTGCAGCAGAGGTAATTAAAAGTCTTCCTACAGCATTGGTGATTAACTCATTAAACCTAGAAACAGCAAAAGAATTTTCAGGGCTTTTTCCTTCGTTTATTAAGACCTATGAATGTAACGATGTCGCAGGGGCAGAAGTAGCAGGTGCCTATAAAAATGTTATTGCTATTGCCGCTGGTATTTGTGAAGGTTTGGGCTTAGGTAAAAATGCAGCCGCAAGTCTTATTGCTAGAGGGCTTGTTGAGATGCAACGCTTTGGTCTAAATCATGGAGCTACCATTGAAAGCTTTACGGGTTTATCGGGAGCAGGGGACTTATTTCTTACAGCTTCATCAAACATGTCACGAAACTATAGAGTAGGGCTTGGTTTGGCTAAGAAACAGTCACAAGACGAGATTTTAAACGAGTTGGGTGAGGTTGCCGAAGGAATTGGAACAACCTACGCTTTACACAAGATTATGGCAGATGAAGATTTATATCTACCTATTGCTACTGAGGTCTACAATATTTTAGAAGGTAAAGACCCTCTTCATAGTCTACGTGACCTTTTAGGACAGTAGTTAGTTATTACTTTCTTTAACGGCAGTAAGTAGCTCTTCAAATCCTACATCACTAGAATTTTCAACATCTTTAAGTCGAGCTAGGGCTTGATCATTCTTACCCTCTTTAAATAAATGTATAGTTTCACTAAGACCTACGTGTACATTACTATGATGTTTTGTGACACTATTAATAGCACTTGTTTTTCCTTTTAAGAAACTTCCTATTGCTACTGTAAACCATTTGCTAAACTCACATGAATGTTCATCTGTAAGAGTGGCTTCTTTCCCATTAAGTATTAGCTGATAAGCCTCAAGCTTTAAAATAATATGGTTGAGTTTTCCATTACTTACATTGATTTCATTAGTAACATTTTCTGTTTTTGCACGGATACTTGCAGAGTTATTTACTACATTGTCAACATTATCGTTAAAGACATCTAAAATGTCCATAACCTTCGTTGTTTCTCCTACAAAGGTAGTACTGATTTCAAGCATAGAATTTGAGTTCTGTTTTAAGCCATTAATATTTATTTCAATCTCTTGCGTTGCTTTTTGTGTACGTTCCGCGAGTTTTCTTACCTCGTCAGCAACAACCGCAAAACCACGACCATGCTCACCAGCACGGGCGGCTTCAATGGCTGCATTAAGCGCAAGTAGGTTGGTTTGGTCTGAGATGTCTTTAATGAGGTTAATAATCTCTGCAATAGAAAGAACACTGTCATTAAGTGAGTTAGAGTCATCTCCCAGTTGGTTAGAGAACTGTTGCAGTGTTTCGATAGTACTTGCAATGGTACGTGTTTCTGAACCTACATCTGCCATTTTATCGCCATTTTTTGCATTGAGTTCATTAATCTCATCAAGCATTGACAGGTTTCCCATAATATTTTTAAGGACAAAGTCTGTACCACTACCATAACTCTTAAGTAAAACAGCTAAGACCTCGTTTTGTATTTTATCTGTCTTAGTGTCTGTTACTTGGGAAAGGTTTGTTTCAAGGCTATTTATAGTGGCTTGTAAAGCGTTGTTTTCTGACTTAAGGGCTTGTACCTCTTCTTGGTGTCTTATTTTAAGGGCTTCAATTTTTGCAGATGATCCAAACATAGCTACTCCGTTAAAGTGGATTTACTATATTGTAGTCAAAGTATTCTTAGTTTTTTATTGTTATTTTATATAGTTTTGGTGTGCTGTATTGATTTAAGAAGTGAGGGGGGCTTAGTAGAAAGAGTTTTCTACTAAGAAGGCTTTAGCCTTCTATTTTTTTAGCCATCTCATGGGCGGTGGTTACGGTTTCAATTGAAGTAATAATATTATTGTCAAGATTAACAATAACGATTTTTTCACTGTCAATGCCAGCCTTATAGTTAGCAGCAATAGTTTCATCATCAATAACTAAAACAGTGTGTTTAAAGTCTTTTAGCCCTGGTAAGATGAACATACTTCTAATTACAGAAGGGGCACTACTTACATCAGCGATAAACAGGGCATTGTTTTTGTCTAAGTAGCTGGCATCTTTTGTCTCAAAAAAGTCATTACAAGCATGTCCCATATCTTTTGAAAAAGCAAAAATAAGAATTTTTGTATCTGCAGTTACTGAATGAGATTTTTTATTTTGGTCATTTAAACTAAGGTTAGCAAGACTGTTGTTTACAACAAGCTTTGGTTCAACATTTTGTGTATTGTTCTCACTTGAACTACATCCTAAAAAAAGTAGACTGATAAAAAGTCCAACAACTAAGGTCTTAAAAGTATTCATAACGGCTCCATAGGGATCATCCCAATTTTTTTAGAATAATACACAAGAGAAGTTGTGATTACAAGGGTGAATGTTTTTAGTTAAAAGGATTAATATTTTTTGAAGTAATTGGAAGTTTTTGTCTTGCCTAACAGTAGGGTGTTAAGGCAAGAAATTCTATATTAGATAATTAGCATAATCTAGATAAGAAGAAATGAATGACTTTTCATATCATAAAATTTATAAAATAAATGTTCTAAATATAAGGAGGTTTCTAGAAACATCTTTATGAAAAGGATACGGAATTATAATAGATTGTACTAAAACCAAGGAAGTTGTAAAAAACAAGTTTCTAAAATTAAGTTATAGTTAATAAAGAATATCAAAACCACTTAAAAGGTAGGGGTATAAATGGTTTTTAAAAAGTATGAAAAGAAATGAAATTAAACTTCTTTGTCATTAAGACGACGGAAGTATAGTTAAAGAGGATAAAATTAATCTTGATTAATGTCAATAAATAGGATAAATTTTATCCTATTTAATAGTAATCCTTAAAATAGGGGTTTGTTAGCTTTTTTGACTGAGGTAGTCTGCCAGTATGATATCCATACTTCTTATATGTTGGTTAAGCCAAGTAGGAATTTCTTCTTCAAAGTATTCCCGTAAAAGTTCATAATCTTTTCGGTTTCTAAAGAGCATAATTTGCATCTGCATCTCGTTAATGATTTTTCCATGTTCGGCTTTATGCATACTTAATGTTGGGTAGAATGAATCTTTCATTAATCTTTCTTCATTCGCGAAATGTTCTCTAACATGTAAAAGAAGTTCATTTAGAGTAAGTAAAATCTTTTTTTCTTCTTTGTCATCTGCCTGTAAAAGAGAATAGAGTTTATTTAAAAGTTTGACTTCTTCAATATGCACCGTGTTTATTTCATCAAAACTTACAAGGGTAATGTTATTAATATCAATCATTTGTTCTCCATTTAGGTAAAGTATAGGAAAATTAGAAGGCTTCTACTTTGATGCAGGTCAATTTTTATAAAAAATGAAGGAGAATTTTAAGAATGAGGCAAATGCCTCATATTGAAATTGTTCTATTGGATATTAGTATACACTGCTTGAACGTCTTCATCTTCATCAAGTTTATCTAAGATAATACGAATGTCTTCCATCTGCTCATCTGTAACTGAAATAGGTGTATTTGGCATATACTCAAGTGTTGCCTTCGTCATCTCAACTTCGAGCTCTTCTAGCTTAGCATTCATATTTCCAAAGTCAGCGTAGTCTGTATGAACGATACACTCACCATTTTCTTCTTCTAACTCGTCAAGACCAGCGTCAATGAGTTCCATCTCTAACTCTTCTGCATCACCACCCTCAGGCAGTTTAAACTCAAAGATTGCTTTTCGTGTAAACATAAAGTCAAGTGAACCTTTGTTTAACATCTCTCCAGAATTTTTATTAACTGGATTTTTGACATTGGCTACGGTACGTGTGTTGTTGTCGGTAAGACATTCGATGATGAACATAGAACCATGTGGACCCTTACCTTCAAAGATAACATCTGCCATATCTTTGGCATCTTTACCTGATGCACGTTTAATTGCCGCAGTGATGTTGTCTTTTGGCATGTTCTCCGCTTTGGCATTTAAAATTGCCGTACGAAGTTTTGGATTCATCTCAGGTTCGCTACCGCCTTCTTTTGCCGCTTTTTCAATTGCTTTGGCTAACTTTGGAAATACTCTCGACATATTTCCCCAGCGTTTCTCTTTGGCTGCTTTACGATATTCAAAGGCTCTACCCATAAAATGTATCCTCAATTTAGTTTATTTGTACCCATTATACTAATTAGATTAATAAATTTAACTAAGACGGAGCAAGTTTTTGATAAAATTGCTAAATATTATAGATACAGGTAGAAAATGAGCACACTTTCTTTTGATGATACACTTTATGTTTTAGCCCCTCTTGCAGGATATACAGACCTTCCTTTCCGTTCAGTAGTAAAAAAGTTTGGAGCTGACTTAACGGTTTCAGAGATGATAAGTTCGAATGCCTTAGTGCATAAGTCAGAAAAAACCTTTAAAATGCTAGAAAAAAATCCTATTGAAGACCCTTATTCGGTGCAAATTGCAGGTTCTGATGTAGACATTATTAGAGATGCTGTTGAGTTTTTAAATACCCAAAAAGGTATTGATGTTATTGACTTAAACTGTGGTTGTCCTGTTCCTAAGGTGACGGGTGGTGGTTCTGGTTCATCTTTACTTAAAGATTTAGACTTAATGGGACGTCTGATTGAAACCATTAAAAAAACTTCAAATAAAGAGTACACCTCAGTAAAGATTCGTTTAGGTTTCTCTGAAAATAACCATGTAGAAATTGCTAAAGTAGTTCAAGATGCTGGGGCTGATTTTATTGCAGTTCATGGACGTACACGAGCAGGACGTTTTAAGTCTGAAGTAGATTATGATGCCATTGCCGAAGTCAAACAAGCTTTAACAATTCCAGTAATTGCTAATGGAGATATCACCTCGTATGAAAAAGCTCAATGGGTAAAAGAACATACGAAGGCAGATGGAATTATGATTGGTCGTGGTGCCATTGGTCAACCTTGGATTTTTCACCAACTGAAAACGGGCGAACAACATGTGGCACTTGAACTTAAAAAAGAGATTGTTTTAGAGCATTTTGACTCTATGGTCTCTTTTTATGGTCCTCATGGTGTACCGATGTTTAGAAAACATATTCATACCTATTGTAAAGGTCTAAAAGGCGCTTCAGCCCTTCGTAATGGAATTAATTCTATTAGTGATATAGACGAGGTTAGAAAGGTTTTAGAAGACTTTTATAACACTACAAGTGAGGCTTAAAAACTAGGCTTCATCCTCATTAAGTAGTTTCTTTAACATGCTTAGTGCATCTTTAGATTTTTTCTCATACCACTCTTTAGCAGAGATTCCTCCTGCGGCTTGAAAGTGGTACATTGAATGGTCTCGTTGACCTTCTAAAATGGTTTGTGTAATGGCAGTTAAGTGCTCTTTACCTTCTACTTTTCCCATATGTGTATTAAAAATACGACGCTGTTCACTTTCTGTAAACTTTTCTAGCTGTGAAAAGTAGTCAATAACACCGGCTAAAAACATATAATACATCTGCATTTTTTTCTTGTTTTCTTTAAAAAGTGCTATGTCAATATGTTTTAATACTGCTGTATGATAATCGGAAATATGTGCGTAGGTGATGTCATACATCTGAGATTTGTACTTAATACCTTCTTGTGGAGCCTTCTGCTTTTCAGACTTTTCTGTTGAAGCACCTTTTTTCATAAAGAGTACTCCCAAAGCAATAACAAGGGCAATAAAGGCAAGAATAATATACATTAAAGAGGAGTCTTCTTCTTCAATTTTAATTTTTTGTTGCGGTTTTTGTTGCGGTTTTTGTGGTGTCAGTACAACCGGTTCAGGAATTTTAACTTGTTCTACTTCAACAGATTCTACAACTACAGGGACAGGTTTACTTACTTTTTTAGGTTTTGCTTTTTTGGCAGGTTTAGTGTCATAACGATCGTTCATCTGTTTAAAGTATAAGATAGCTTCGTTGTTTCCGTGTTTTGAAGCACGACGAAGCCATTTGTAGGCATTCATCTTTTTACGCTCAACACCTACGCCTTTCATATACATCATTCCGATATTATATTCTGCGCGGTCATCACCCTTATTGGCGATTTTTTGGTAAATACGAAAAGACTCATCATAATGTTTTTTAACAGCAGCCTCATAGGCTAAAGAGTGATACTCAAAGTTCATAAATGAGGTGGTCTCATCTGCCTTGAGTAAAAATGAAGTAGCACTAGCTGCACTAAGAGGTAAGGTCATTAGTAAAAGAATAAAAAGAGGTAAAATAATTTTTTTCATAAAGCTTCTTTAGTTATATTGTTATTTATTATACATTTTTTTGTACATAATTACAATTTTTGCAAATTAGGTGGAATTGCATGGTCGTTTTCGTACTCATCAAACTTATTTTGTTTGTGCATTTTTAGTGCAAAGTTTCGTACCTGAGGACGTTCTTCCTTGTATTCCATGATGGGTATTCCCATTCCGCAAGAGGTTTCAACGGCGTAAATATTAAACTTTAAAATTTGGCGTATACCATTCATGTCTGCACTAAAGTGTTGGCTTGCTTCTTCAAAATTTTTACTTGTTTTAGCAAAAACTTCTCCCTTGCAAAAGCAGCGTAAAATTTTAGGGGCATTGTCAAAGGCATTAAAGACTAAGGTGACGTCTCCTCCTTCACCAATGTCTCTTGCGGTACGGTTTCCACTGCCTAAGTAGTCAATCATAAACAGTGTGCTTTCATCTTGGATATAGATAGATTCGTAGCCTCGTGGTGAAAGGTTAACCTCATGGTTTGAACATGAGGCAAGGTAGAAGAGTTTTTGTTCTTTTATGAACGCTATGTCAGTTTTATTAAGACTTTTATATTGTTTCCCCAATTTCAATCCCCTGTCTGATATAATGTTTATAGATTATACACTAGGAATGTAAATGATTCATAAAGTTAAAAAATATGCAACAACAAACACTCTTGTAATACTCGGTATTGTACTGGGTGTTCTTTTTGGTTCTTTTCTTCCTGAACTTGCGCTCAAGCAACAAGTTATTGGCCAGATGTTTATTAGTTTTTTAAAGATGTTAGTGGTGCCCCTGGTTTTTTCTAGTATTTACGTGGCTATTCTTGGTTTGGGAAATTTAGACGATTTAAAAAGTATTGGTCTTAAAACGATTGGCCTTTATATGACAACTACGGCACTTGCTGTGCTTTTAGCTATTGTAGTAATGAATATTTTTCCTATTGGAGAAGTCGTTTCTGTTGAAGGCTTAGAGTATGAGAAGGCTAAAAATATAGCAGAATTTTCTGTCCAAGCGATGATATTAAGTTTTATACCAACAAATATTTTTTCTTCTTTAACCGAGGGTTCGATGATGCAAGTAATTGTTTTTTCAATTATGTTTGCTATCGCTTCTTTACATCTGAAAGCGCACCGTCAAGAGTTAATGTTAGACTTTTTTACAGGTATTACAAATGCGATGCTAAAAATGGCAGAGTGGATTATTTTACTGACACCTATTGGTGTGTTTAGCCTTATCTCTTATGTAATTGCTGACCAAGGTATTGATGTTATTTTAGGTCTTTGGAAATACATGTTAATGGTAATAGCCGTAATTGTTATTCATGGTGTGGTGACCTTACCAATACTTTTAGCTATTCTAGGACGTACCAATCCATATACCTACTTAATGGCTATTCGTGAAGCACCGATTATGGCATTTTCAACGGCGTCTTCAGCGGCAACACTTCCTGTGTCTATGCGTATTGCAGAAGAAGAGGGTGGGATTGATGAAAAAAATGCAGCCTTTGTACTTCCTTTGGGGGCAACGGTTTCTATGGATGGAACGGCAGCGTACTTAAGTATTGCAGTTTTATATATTGCTCACTTAGCTGGTGTTCAAATGGGCTTTGGCGAACAACTTCTTTTAGGGGTTACTATTGTAGCCTTGAGTGTAGGTGTTGCGGCACTACCTTCGGCTTCTTTAGTGATGATGGTTGTAATTTTACATCAAGTAGGGCTACCTGTTGAGTACATCGCCTTAGTCGTTGCGGTAGATAGAATCTTAGATATGTGTCGAACCTCTTTAAATGTAACCTCTGATCTTTTTGTTCTAAAAATTGTAGACCAGATGGTTAAACGTAAGACTGCTACTAATCCTATGTCTGACGATGTCAAACTCTCTTAAGGGAACCTCTATAAAACCTCTGAGTGAATATAGGGTTAGAGGTTCCCTTAAAGACCTTTATAGTCCTTCTTACATCTCTCTTCTCGCCTCTTGTTTACAAGAGGTTCAGAAAAACTTTCCTACACAAGAATTTACTGAAGCTATTTTTAATAAAGAGTGGAAAAGAAAAGAACTTAAACAGAGAATGCGTCATATAAGTTGTACCTTAGGTCTTTTTCTCAATGGAACTTATCCTCAAAATATTTCGGTTTTAGAAGAAGTTTTTTTTAAAATGAACTCTGCTTATGCTCTTGAAAATATGATTTTTCAAGACTATGTGGAAGTTTATGGGTTAGATGACTTTACTACTTCGATGAAAGCTCTAGCTAGTTTTACTCAAGGTTCAAGCTCTGAGTTTGCTATTCGTCAATTTATTCTTAGGTATGAGAAAAAGACGATGGAACAGATGCGAATGTGGGCATTAAGCAGTAATGAACACATTCGAAGACTTGCATCAGAAGGGTGTCGCCCAAGACTACCTTGGGCAATTGCTTTACAAGGGTATAAAGCAGACCCTAGTGAAGTACTGAGTGTCTTAGAGCTTCTTAAAGATGATGAAGCCCTTTATGTAAGAAAATCTGTAGCTAATGCCTTAAATGACATTTCAAAAGATCATCCTGAATTGGTTCGAACTTTAGCTAAGAAGTGGTTGCGTGCAAATAAAAATAGACACTGGCTTGTTAAACATGGCTGTCGAACACTTTTAAAACAAGGAGATAAAGAAGTTCTTTCGCTTTTTGGTTTTAAACCTGTAAATAAACTAGAATTGAATGCTTTTAATTGTAGTAAACAGGTAAACAAAGGAGAAACTTTCTTTTTTGAATTTACCTTGAATAGTTTAGAAGGGCACTTGGGTAAGTTACGTATTGAGTATGCTTTAGAGTTTGTTCGTTTACGAGGAAAGTCATCTAAAAAAGTATTTAAGATTTCGGAGGGTGACTTTTTAGAAAAAAAGAAAGTACTGAAAAAGTCTTACTCGTTTAAAGCTATCTCAACACGTAAGTATTATCTAGGTGAACATAAACTTTTTATTATCGTAAATGGAGAGGTCTTACATGAAGTAGGGTTTGAGTTAATCTAATTTAGATTAACTCGTGTAAGTCACCTGAAGCTTTTTGTTTGTAAGACTGTAAGGGTTCAACATCAGCAGGGTCAAGTTGAAGGTATGAATCAAGTTCTGTTCTGTTGTCATCTAGAATCTTGTCAAACTCACTTTGAGAAGAGACACGCTCACCATCAATAAACTTGTCTAAAAGAACATTAGAATTTCCTAGAAGCACTAGGTAGCTCTGCCCTTCAAAGTCAAGCATTGCTACACGGTTCTTAGGGTCAAGTGGTTTTTGAAAACGTACTGAGATGCCTTCTTTTTTAGTGCCACCTTTAAAAAGCCATTTACTTTTATTTGCAGCAGGCGCAGAGCCATTCATCTTTTTCTTTAACCATAACATTAAAATAATTCCAAAGATTAAAATAGCAATGACAATGTAGTAGGCATTATTAAACTTGTTTTCACCTCGTGTTGGAAGAGCAGCAGCAGGGTTTGAATTTGTTTGTTTACTTGTATTTTCTTGAACAGCAGCTACCTTGGCAAAACGTAAACGAAGACCATAGGCATCTGATGTTTTAGATGCACTCATTTTAACATCAGGTGCAGTTTGCAAGATGATTTCGGTATGTGAACCAATAGGTGTAATGGTCATCTTACGGAGGTAAGAAGTACGAAGTGTCTTAATCTTTGGGCTCTCAATAGAAGCACCTTGGAGTTTTAAGATAACCTTTCCATTTTTCTTTACCTGTGAAAGTTTACCCTCATAAGGGGTGTCAAAGGTGAGCATAATGTCAACATGGTGTGAACGTTCATACACATTATACGAAAGTATTTTTGAGCCAAAAAGTAAAACAGGTAACAGTAGTAAAAACAGGTATTTCATATATTCTCTTTTGAAAGGTAGTAAATAACAGCGGTAGAGTCAAGGACTTCATTAATACGGATAGCAAGATTTTTTTCATAAACCATTACCTCACCCTTACCAATGATGCGATTGTTAACATAGGCTTCAACACTCTCTCCTGCAGGTTTAGCAAGGTCAATTACCGAACCTTTTTGAAGGGCTAAAAGTTCTTTGATTGTTAATGCTGTCTGTCCAAGGTCTGCAATGAAGTCAACTTCCATATCTAAAAGCCCTTCATAATTCATCCATGAAAGTTCTTCTAATTTATCATCATTTAAGTCAAGACTGTCGATGCGGTTTTCATTCATCTGTTCTTGAAGTGATTGCTCTTCTATAACGTGCCCCTTACCCTCTAATTGCGATAACGAGACCCTCTTTTGCAGTTTGTAAGATTGAATATTCACTGCATTCACAACAGTTGAAATCTTCAATTTTTTCAAATTTAGGTGTTGTTATCATAAAATGTTCTTTTTCAGCTTCTTCGGCTAAAACTTTTGCACTACCTACAATCATGTTTGTAGATTCTAGTGCCATATCAATCATTGTCTGCTCATCGGCGTCATCTTCCATAAGATAAACAGAAACAATCTCTTTTATAAGTTCTTCATTATACCCAAGAAAGACAGATTTAATCTCGCCATCGTCCATCTTTACCTCGATAGAAGCAACAACTGTTCTCATTTGAGACAGGGTATCTGTTTTTTTAGTAGTAAGTTCAATTTGATTATGTAAAAAATTTTCGGCAGCTTCAATGATGATAGCAATCATAAATGTCCCTAAGTTCTTAATTTAAATAATATAATAATCTAAAATGTGTATCTGTTTATTATAGGTAAATCTAATTAAGTGAAGTTTAATCATCGGTACTTACTTAATAAATTATGTTTGATAATAGACTTCTTGCATAACCTCTTGTAGCCTCAGAGCCAAAAAGAGGGGTGAGATTGTAAAAAACCTTTTTTGAGTCATAGCTGTAGCTCTGATGATGAAAAGTTTTTTATAAGATTACTCCTCATTTTGACTCCCGCAGGGCAATTCATACAAGAGCATGAGCCTTCGTTAGAACCCTTACAGCATAGAATGACTATGTTTTCAGGAACCTGCCTTGGTCATACTCTTGTATGAAATGCTGAGACTGCAAGGGGTTATGCAAGAAGTCTAATGTCTTTTACAGATTAGTTTACACGATTAATGCCTTTGTTATGGCAAGTGGTGTATGATTTCAAATTAATTTTTTACTAGGATTTTGTATAGAAACTTTACTTATTGTACAACTGCTTATTGTTGGTGTTGGTGTCGGAATACTCTCGGGGTTTCTTGGTATTGGGGGAGGAACAATTTTAGTTCCTATCTTACTTTTTATGGGTTATGACATTAAAGTAGCTATTGGGATTTCAGTAGTGCAGATGGTTTTTAGTTCTATCTTTGGCTCATACTTAAACTTTAAAAAAGGTACCTTGCAGTTCGATACTGTCCTTGCTATAGGACTTGGTGGTTTTGTGGGTGCACTTTTAAGTGGAACGGTCATCTCCTTTTTATCTTCATCAACCTTAGAATATATCTTTTTAGGTTTTGTTACCGTTGCCTTAGTGCGAATGGCATACAAACCTGCAAGTCATAAAAAAGCACGTACAGTTTCTCCTCTTATTTTGTTTCTAATTGGAACGATGATAGGTGTTTTTTCTATCTCAATTGGGGTAGGTGGTTCTATTCTTTTAGTACCCATTCTCGTTGGTTTCTTACACGTTGAACTTAAAAAAGCAATTTCAGCAGGGCTATTCTTTGTTATTTTCTCTTCAGTTTCAGGACTCATTAGTCTTTCTGTTGCAGGGCATATTGAGTATTTAGATGGAATTGTCATTGGTTTTGCTTCATTAATCGGTGTTTACATTGGGATTATGATCAACCATAAAACGTCAAATATTATTCAAAAACGTCTATTGCTTAGTTTCTATATGCTCGTTCTTTCTTACCTCCTTATAAGGGTCTTCTCATGAATACAATAAAAATCACCGGTGCACGCGAAAATAATCTTAAAAATATTTCTTTAGAAATTCCAAAAAACAAGCTTATTGTTTGTACGGGTTTAAGTGGTAGTGGAAAATCAACCCTTGCCTTTGATACCCTTTATGCCGAGGGTCAAAGACGTTATATCGAGAGTTTGTCTTCGTATGCACGTCAGTTTTTAGACAAGATTGGAAAGCCTGAAGTGGACAAGATTGAAGGCTTAACACCAGCTATTGCCATTGATCAAAAAACAACTTCAAAAAACCCACGTTCAACTGTAGGAACCATTACTGAAATTTATGACTACTTACGTCTTCTTTTTGCTCGTGTTGGAGAACAGCATTGTCACATCTGTACGAAACCTATTTCACAGATGAACGCAAGTGATATTATTTCTCAAGTGTCTAAACTTCCTTTAGGTTCAAAAGTGATTATTTTAGCACCTCTTATTCGTGAGAAAAAAGGAACCTTTGCAGAACTTTTAAACTCACTTACGGCAAAAGGTTATGTTCGTGCAATAATTGATGGCGTTATGGTTAGACTTGATGAAGAGATAGAGCTTTCAAAGACTAAAAAACACACCATTAAAGTAGTTATTGACCGTATTGTAATGAAAGAAGACAACACAGAACGTATTGCTCAAGATGTTGAAAAAGCCTTGAAACAGTCTTATGGTGAGGTTGAAATTGAAGTTCTTAATTATGAGGAGATGGGGCTTCCTGAAAAGATGATTCATTATTCTGAACATTTAGCCTGTCATGATTGTAAGGTGAGTTTTGAGCCATTAGAACCGCTTTCATTTTCATTTAACTCACCTAAGGGTGCGTGTACAGAATGTGATGGTTTAGGAATTCGTTATGCCCTTGATCATGAGAAAATCATTGATGCAGACTTGAGTGTTGAAAAGGGTGCGGTTAAGATAGTTTATGGTTTTAACAAAGGTTACTACTTTACTTTCTTAAAAGGCTTTTGTGCGCATGAAAAGATTTCTGTTAACAAACCCTTTTCAGAACTTGAAGAATACCAAAAGAAAGCAATCTTGCACGGAAGTATTGATGAAGTGCCTTTTGAATGGAAGGGTCATCCCATTAAACGTGTTTGGCCAGGAATCACTAAAATTGCGTATGACATGTTCAAAGACGAAAAAGAGCTTCAAGACTACATGAGTGAAAAAACTTGTTCAAAATGTAATGGAAACCGTCTAAGACAAGAATCTTTAGCCGTTGATATTGCAGGGAAAAAGATTTTTGATTTGATTTTAATGCCAATAGAAGATTCGTATGCTTTTTTCAAAGAGCGTAAAAACTTTTCTGAGTTTTCTACACAGCAGGGTATGATTTCAGAACCTATTTTAAATGAGATTCAAGAGCGTCTTTTCTTTCTTTATGATGTGGGTCTTGGTTACCTTTCACTCTCTCGTGATGCACGTTCTATCTCGGGTGGTGAAGCACAACGGATTCGTATTGCTTCTCAAATTGGTTCGGGTCTGACAGGTGTTATGTATGTTCTTGATGAACCAAGTATTGGGCTTCATGAAAGAGATACGCTTAAGCTTATTCGTACCCTTCGTTCTTTACAAGAAAAAGGGAATACGGTTATTGTTGTAGAACACGACAAAGAGACCATTGAAAATGCTGATTACATTGTAGACATTGGGCCAGGTGCAGGTAAATATGGTGGAGAAGTTGTTTTTGCAGGGACTTTAAAGCAGATGTCTAAGGCAAAAACACTTACGGCTGACTATCTTTATGGAAGAAAGATGATTGAATATTTTTTCCGTCGTCCACAAGAAGATTGGATAGAGATTAAGAACGTTACACTGAACAACATTGTAGATGTTTCTGTGAAAATTCCTCTGCATAATCTTGTATGTGTTTCAGGGGTAAGTGGTTCAGGTAAGTCTTCGTTAATTTTACAGACCCTTTTACCTGTAGCAAGAGAATTGCTTAACCATGCACGAAAAGTAAAAAAGGTTAAGGGTGTTGAAATTGAAGGCTTAGAGCAACTTGATAAGGTCATCTTCTTAGACCAAAGCCCTATTGGACGTACTCCTCGCTCAAACCCTGCTACGTACACAGGAATGATGGACGAGCTTAGAATTCTTTTTTCTAAGACAAAAGAAGCTCAAATCCGTGGTTATACGGCTTCTCGTTTCTCTTTTAATGTCAAAGGTGGACGTTGTGAGAAGTGTCAAGGTGAGGGTGAAATTAAGATTGAAATGCACTTTTTGCCAGATATCATGGTGAAGTGTGATTCTTGTCTTGGGAAACGTTACAACCCGCAATCTTTAGAAATTGAGTACAAGGGTAAAAGTATTTCAGATGTGCTCAATATGAGTGTTTCAGAAGCATTAGAGTTTTTTACGGCTATTCCAAAAATTAAGGCGAAGTTACAGACCTTAAATGATGTGGGTTTAGGCTACATTAGTTTAGGTCAAAATGCAGTAACCCTATCAGGTGGGGAAGCACAACGTATTAAACTCTCTAAAGAGTTAAGCCGTAAAGATACGGGTAAAACACTTTATATTTTAGATGAACCGACTACGGGACTTCATTTTGAAGATGTAAATCGTCTGACTAAAGTACTTCATCATTTTGTAGACTTAGGTAACTCAGTTTTAGTGATTGAACATAATTTAGATATGGTAAAAAATGCAGATTATGTCATTGATATGGGACCTGAAGGCGGGGCTAAAGGTGGTCGTATTGTAGGTGTAGGAACTCCTGAAGAAATTGCAGATAATCATGAACAAATGGGTTCATATACAGGGAAATTTTTGAAAAAAGAGTTGGCTTTACATAAAAAGTAACGAAGTAGTGGTACAATAAGTGCAATAAATAAATAATTATCAAGGTAATTTATGAAGTCATCTCTTGTCGATAGTATTAAATCTCTTCCTGCTCTGCCTAAGACCATTGTTGAAATGCAACAAGTATGTGCTAATCCAGAAGCTGCCATTAATGACTTAGTAAAGGTTGTTGACAAAGACCCTATGATTGTTGCAAACTTACTTAAAGCGGCAAACTCTCCTCTGTACTGTTTTGGTAAAGAAATTAAAAATGTTTCTCAGGCAGTATCTCTTTTTGGTATGAGCATGACCCGTTCGATTGCCATTGGCAACTCGGTAAGAAAACTTCTTAATGTAGACATGGAACCGTATGGGGTAAGTTCTGAGAAGTTTGCAGACATCTGTAACCAACAAGCTATTTTAATGCACAATTGGTATTCTAAAATTGATAAGAAAAAGATGGAAGACCTTTTCCTCGCTTGTTTTTTACAAGAGACAGGAAAGATTATTATTGCTTCTGACATCATTAAAGAAGACCTTCTTTATAACTTCAAATCAGAGGTTGAAACGACAAACAATATTCCTCAAGTAGAGTTTTCTTACGTAGAAGAGACCACGGCTACGGTAACAGCAGCTATCTTTGAACATTGGAAGTTTGACCCTGATTTTGTTGAGATGATTCGTTTTTCAGACACTTACCAAAAAGCACCGGATGAAATGAAAGAATACGCTACGGCATTAAATATTGTAAAAACTATTGTTCCTATCAATGCACCATTCTCTGACCAGTCGATAACTTTTGGTCTAAGAAAAGCAAGTGATGCCGGTTATGACCATGAAATGTTAGAAGACGTGGTTGATGCCGTAATGGATCAACTGGGCATTGTAGCCGAGTACTAAGCCTTATGTTAAAAAGAATTTCTCTACTAAGCCTTTTGGTATTTACCTTGAATGTTTCTGCTTACGATGAAGCCTTAGCTGCAAAGATGGACAAGACCTTCTCTAATGTGACCCAAGCAAAGATTATTAAGTCTAAGGGCAAAGGTGTTATTGAAAACAAAGAGCTCTTTAAAATGTTACGTGAAAAAAAGAAATTTACTTTTTTAGATGTACGAACCGAAGGTGAAATGGCAGTCTTAGGGCTTAAAACTAAGAACACCTTAGAAATTCCACTTGAACACCTTTTTGAAAAGAAAAACTTAGATAGACTTCCTAAAGATGAGTTGATTGTACTTGTGTGCCACTCTGGTTCACGTGAGAAAAAAGCTATTATGAGTCTTAAAATGCTGGGCTTTAAAAATGTTCGTTTAATGAAGGGTGGCTTAGTCGGTCTAGCCCAAGGTAACACCGCTAAAAATGCTCCGTTAAAGTAAAAAACTTAGGAATAAATGTAGTCTATTCCTACTTTTTTACAATACGAAGAGACCATGTCTCTTTCCATATCTGGGTTAGTACTGTA
>Ga0256826_1000231_pt1 | contig 32063 bp, 29 predicted proteins | sample CV79metaG_FD_185975 | JGI IMG/M metagenome (GOLD analysis project Ga0256826, IMG submission 185975) | Hydrothermal vent microbial communities from East Pacific Rise, Pacific Ocean - CV79 | ecosystem: Environmental > Aquatic > Marine > Hydrothermal vents | place: Pacific Ocean: East Pacific Rise...
TAGTTCCTATAAAGTTTAAAAAGAATCAAGAACGTAAGTATAAAAAAGAGTTGGAGCGATTAACTAAAGAGCTAAAAAATAGTAGTAGCGATAGTTTAAATCAACGTGTTATTAAAAATATTTTGGCGAAACAGCAATCTTTAAAAATAGAAGAGAAACTAAAAAATCAAGAGAATCAAACAAAGCAACGCTTGGCAGAGTTTGGATTTAAGCAGTTAAAAAAAATAGAGACTAAAAAGAATAATCTTTTAGATAAGAGAGGAGATAGACTCTTGTCTAAACAAGAACCTGTTGATAATACTAGACTTAGAGTAAAGAAAAATCAACTGACTCATTATAAAGATTTTTTACTTAGTCGGCAATATTTAAAAGTAAATAATTTTGATAATAGCTCTTTTGATGAAAATGTTTCTTTGGAATTTCCTTTGTATGGTTTTGAAAGTACTCAAAGTAACTCTACGATTTTTGTTGACTTTATGAAGAGAGCAAAAAAGCTTGATAGTCGTATTGAGAGTCTTGAAAATTCAATTTTTCAATCACAAGGAGGGATTAGAGAACAGCAATCGGCTTTGTCAAATGGTTTAACGATGAATCTCTCTCAACCTCAAAGTCAAAAGAGAGAAGAAGAGGTTAAATATGCACGAACAGACAGGCATGAAACAACGGAAACAACTACCCCAAATAATAGTGTCATTAATCAAGCAGAGAGTGCGTCAACAGTCAGTCCGACAGATGATTTAGAGGAGTTAAGCATGAAAATGTTTCAACGTCTAAAGAGTGATATAGCACTAGAATACACAAGAGCTGGACGATAAGAAAGGAAATGAAATGGCATTATCAAAAATAACAATAAAAAATATAGATGAAGGAAATACGATAGAGGCTCTTTTTAATCCTAAGGAGTATACGATTTCTAAAACAACCAGTTGGGTTGAACATAAAACAAAAGGTAAAGACTCTCCTTTTGTTCATTTTTCAGGAGGGAAAAGACGAACATTGACAATGGATTTGTTTTTTGATACTTCGATTATGAAAGAAAATGTATCCGATTATGTAAAAGAGTTGGAATCTTTGATGTTAATGATGGATAATGAAAGTAAAAAGAGACCTCCTCTTTTATTTGTCTCTTGGGGAGAAAAATCTTTACATTTCAAGTGTGTTTTAGAAGATATGAAACAAAAATATACAATGTTCACAGAGAAGGGAACACCTGTACGGGCTATGGTCTCGGTAACCTTTAAAGAGATAAATGAAAAACAGACACGTAGATTTGGAGGAACTCCAAGAAGACGAACTCGAACAGTAAGAGACAGAGAGACTATCTTCTGTGTTTGTGAATCTACGCCTGAGGCACATCGTAATTGGAGAGAAAATGCTAGTTATAATGATGTGGAAGACCCTGCTCATATTCCTGCTGGGACTCAAATGAGTATGCCACCCCAAAACTAAAAGGAAATAATATGTTTATAGATGATTTGGATTATGAAAACAGAAGTTCAAAAGTATACGGTGTGGTTACGGCTATTGTCACGAATAATAAAGATGATGAAAATATGGGGCGTGTGAAAGTAAGCTATCCTTGGTTGGCAGAAAATGATGAGAGTCATTGGGCTAGGATTGCAACCATGATGGCAGGAAATGGTAGGGGGACGTATTTTATTCCTGAGATTGATGATGAAGTGTTGGTTGCTTTTGAACATGGTGATATTCATTATCCTTATATTATAGGTTCTTTATGGAATGGTAAAGATAAAGTACACGAAAATAATGATGATGGTGAGAATAACCTTCGTGTTATTAAAAGTCGTTCTGGGCATAAAATAATTTTTGATGATACGGATGGAAATGAGATAATTACAATTATTGATTATACTGAAGCTCGAAAAATAGTAATAGACTCTAAAGAGAAAACCATTGATATTTTAAATGAAGATGGAAATATTAATATTGTTGCAGGAGAAGATATAAATATTGAAGCAGGTAATAATTTGAACATTACTGTTGGATCCAATACGGTACTGGATACAGGATCAAGCACGGAGTTAAAGTCAGGTACATCTACAAAAATTACAGCAGGGTCATCTTGTGATGTTGAGGCAGGGAGTTCAATGACTCTTAAAGGTGCAACCTTCAAAGCAGAAGCGAGTGGTACGACAGATGTTAAAGGTGCAGTTGTGACGGTTAAAGCCAGTGGTATTACCTCTATCAAAGGTAGTCTCGTTAACTTAAATTAATAGGAGAAAAAATGGATAATCAGATAAGTACGAATATGCAAAATTTTGCTTCTAAAATGGAGAGAAAATTTAAGCTAAAAAATCAGAGGATTTCATCGTTAGAGAATACTGAAAAGAGCCATATGCCTCAAAAAAAACGTAAAGAGACAAGCAATATTAATGTAGATCTTGAACATAAAGCAAAGGTATTTTTTAATAAATTAAATTTGAAGTTTGATAAGCTACCAACATTAAGTCATGATGAGGGGTTGGATGAAAATGTAGAGGGAACGTATGCACAAGAGAAGTTATCGGTACGAAAAAACCCAAGAGTATCGGATAAAAAAGCAGAAGCTGTTGTGATGCATGAAATTTATCATCATATTCAAAAAGATAAAGGACTCTCTTTGGAAGAAGAGGAAGCAGGTGCAAAAAAGATTGAAGAAGCATACTTAAATGAGAATCCAAAGCCGAATAATACTCCTGATTTTGATTTAATTTATGCTCATACTATACAGAAATTTTATGAGATGAATGAACTGGAACGATTGGTCAATATATTTGGTGGAGATGGACAGAGTGCCAGAATTCTCTACTCAAATGCGATGCAGATTATTAGTGAAAATAGCTAAGAGGAGTGTGAAATGATAGGAGATGTCTTACAAATAGTAGCCAGAGAGGTTTCAACCTATATTGATAAACAGGGTAATTTACCTTCGGGTAAAAAGAGCGTTATTTTACATAAACCCAATAAGCTCAATGAAAAATTTAGCATTCCTGATAATACTATTGCTCTAAGTCTTCTTAATATAGAAGAGGAAAAAGTAGCTAAAAAAGTAACGGTTGCCAGACGAACGGTTATTGATGGGAAAGTCTATAAAGAGAACCCTGCAATTAATATTAATTTACAGGTTATTTTTATTGCCAGTTTTGAGAATGATTACATTAGTGAGCTAAATTACATTAGTAAAATCCTTGCTTTTTTTCAAGAGAATATTTCTTTTACGGATGATAAAGTAAAAGGATTAAAAGAGTTAGGAATTAATAAGTTAAGTTTCAAATTAACAACGCTCTCGCTAGAGAAACAAAATACAGTTTGGGGTTTATTGGGCAGTAAATACATGCCCTCGTTAATGTATAAAATTAGTATGCTTGTCTTTCAAAATGAAGCCCAACTTCTTGATACTAAGTTGGTTAAAACGGTTGATGTTCAAGTGGATTATAAAGATAAGTCATGAAAAATTTTCAAGTTTTAGAGAAAGAGTTAGCATGGGTTGATAGATTGATTCAAGATAGAATTTCAAGCTATTTTCATAAAGAAGAGTTAGCCGATGATGCTAGAGAATTCATACTAGAAGATTCTTGTTACTCTCAATTTATAGAAGAACATGAACTCTCTTTTAATGAGCAGAAAATTTTGGCTTTGGCTCTTACGACACATCTCTCTCCTGATATTTTAGATATTTTTTTAACTAAAAATAAACTTTATGACTCTGCTTTTACAGAGTTTGGAGGGCTTACGAATGAAAATTATAATGCTTTTGTTCCCACCATTCAGACAGCTCTTTTTTTATTGGCAGGCGAGAATAAAGAGATGTATTTAAAGGCACTTGAACTCTTTAGCTCTTCTAGTAAACTTTATCGAACAGGAATTTTGACGTTTGATGAAAAGGAGAACAGCACGAATCTTATTCATAATAAGCTTATGGTAAGTCCAAGCAGTTTAAGTCTATTGCTTTATGGCAAAGAGTTAAGCCATGAGTATTCTCAAAATTTTCCTGCTTCTGAGCTAAGTACAGGCTATGAGTGGGAAGATTTGGTCTTGACAGACTACACCCAAGAGCATCTAAATGAGTTAGATATTTGGTTGGTTCACTCCAATACGCTGTTAGAAGAGTGGGGAATGGAAAAATCGGTAGGTCGTGGGTATAAAGCACTCTTTTATGGTGCTTCAGGAACAGGAAAAACCCTTACAGCTACGCTTCTTGGCAAAAAGTTTAATAAAAAAGTCTACCGAATTGACCTCTCTCAACTGGTTTCTAAATATATAGGAGAGACAGAGAAAAATTTAGAAAAAGTTTTTAAAAGTGCCGAAGAGAAAGATTGGATTCTCTTTTTTGATGAAGCCGATTCTCTTTTCTCAAAACGAACGGAGATTTCAAGCTCGAACGATAAACACGCCAATCAAGAGACAGCTTATCTGCTTCAACGTATTGAGAGTTGTGAAAATCTTATTATTTTGGCAAGTAATCTAAAGGATAATTTTGATGATGCTTTTCTGAGGCGTTTTCAATCCATTATCTATTTCCCTCTGCCCGATGAGGTTGAACGATTACTATTGTGGAAAAAAGGTTTTAGCCCTAAAGCTAATTTAGAAAATCTTGATTTAGAGATGATTTCATATAAATATGAGTTGTCTGGTGCGAATATTATGAACGTAATTCGTCTTGTCTCTTTAATGACGATAAATAGAGACTCTAACGTAATTGAGATGGAAGACATTGTTCTTGCCATTCGGCGTGAGAAGTATAAGGAAGGGAAAATAGTGTGAGAAGGATAAAAAATGTTAGAACCTAAAATTAAAGTAGCTCAAAAAAAGAATACAAAACAAAATTTAGGAAATCCTTCAAGAGGAACTAAATCAGATGATTTAGCTAAGACTCCTCGGCAAATTATTAAAGAAGAGAAGACATTCTTTTCTAATAAAAAAACCAAAGTCTCTAGAATAGATGGAAACTTAACAAAACAGATTAATATGGAAACAACTGATGTTGATACATCTAGAATAAATTTAAAAACTTCTAACGAAAAAAAAGTAATTGGTAAGAATGGTACAGTAGATACGACTACAACAACTAAGGGAAGAAGTTATAGTGGAACGGGAGGTTTTACTTCCTCTTCCGAAAGAAGTGTTATAGTAGAAAATAAAAGGAACGGTAGTTCTGATACACTAACCTATGGAACGGAAAAGAATTTTAATCTTAAACATGATAATGTGAGTTTCGGGCTTAAAGATAATTTAGGCTCTAAAACAGTTGATAAATATGGAGAAATGAGTAGTAGCTCAAGGGAGAGAACATTTACTGCTTCTGCAAGTAATAGTGGTGTAGCTACAAATTTATCTATTAAAGACTCCAAAGGTGGAAATCATCATACTTGGAGTGGAACAAAAAGTGCTACAGGTGCATTTTCTATCATACTTACTAAAATAAATGAAAATAAATATCAAGTTACTACAACTATTCATTTAGGCCTATCTGTAGGTGGAGAATTTGGGGGACATTCAAAAGATCAAGAAAAAGCAAAAAGTTCCATTGGAGTATCTGCAGGGGTTTCAGGGGATGTTGTCTATATTCGGATATTAAGTCCTGAAGAGACAAAGAAGTATCTTGAAGAGTTAAAAAAAATAGAAAAAAGAAATAAAATTGTAAATTCAACCGCAAAACCAGAATATAGTCTGCTAAGTCGTTTAGCTACCTTACGTTTAAAAAATTTAACAAGTATGGCATCATTTTTTGATTCTAAATCAGCAAGTTTAATGTCAAAAGGAGAGGGTATCTCTTTTTCAGGTAATGCAGAAGTAGAAGGTTCAGCAGGAATAAATATAAAAGGAGTTGGCGTCTCAGGGAAAAAAGGGACTTCTCGTCAGTATGGAATTAAAATAGTTCGAACTGCTAAAGGTATTGAGATGACAGTTACACTCGGTTCAAAAGATACAAGCTCTGTAACTGTAGAAGGAGGGTATGAGACTGCTAGTATAGGAGCAGGAAGTTCTAATGAGTCTGGTCAATTATTTAGTATGACATTTGTATTAAACCCTGAAGATCAAGCATTTGATAATTTATATGGAGAGATTAAAAGTACATTAACTAAAGAAGGACTTGAAAAACTTGCTCGAAAACATAAGAATTTATTAAAATCAAAAACAGATACTACTAGTACCAAAGATAGAAAAAATATTAATGAAAGTGCTGGAGGAGTTAAGTTTTCTATTGCTACAGAAAACTTATTGAATGAATCTATAACTGAAAATACTAAAAACTTAAATTCTAAACATACTGGAAGTGAAAGCTTAGAGGGTGCTTTCGATATATTTGGTTTTAATGCTTCTAAATATACTCATACACAAGGGTTAACGTCAAATGTTTCTGCAAATAAGAATAATGAAGCAGAGCTTAGTATGGTCTTGACCGATAATGAAAAACATACAAATTATTTAAGAGAACTCTGGGGAACTCAAGTTGAACGATTGATTGAATACGATGTAGATACTAATGATATGAAAGAATTTATTAATCGTGCAAGAAATAAGGCTATTTGGAAACGTGCAAATTTTTCTTGGAAAACCTCTTCTGCTTGGAATCGTCTTCGTATTGAACTTCTTAATCCTCATCCCAAAAAGGAATGGATTAACGCCGATAAAAGTAAAGGTAAGAGTTTTGCTAAAAAAATAGCACAAGCTCATGCCCTTGCTGAGTTTATGAGTAAAAATGCTCAGAGTAATCATGGATATGAATCTTATAAATATGTTCTTAGAGAATGGGGAGGTGGAACAGGCTTTAATATGAAAAAATCCAGAGCAAAAGATTTAGGTGTTTTATGGGAATGGCCAAACTCATTGAAAAGAACAAGATCTAAATTTTATAGCTTAAAAAAACAAATTTTTAGACTAAAAGATAGATATTTAACTCTTCAAAATATTGAAAAAGATAGAGATTTAAGTAAAAAAATATTAAAAGGATTAGTAGAAGTTAAAGTTAAAATTCAATATTGTCATGATTTTTCAGAACTAAGAGCACAGTTAGAAATGCTATTAGCTATAGATAGACTAATAGAAAAAGTCTCTTTAAAGCTTGAAAATTTTGATACACAGGTAGAAACAGTTAAAAATCAAATAAGTTTACCAATAGATATGAGTAGTGAATTAACTTCAAAAGAATTATTGTCAGAATATAATCAACAAAATGAGAATAATTTAATGAGTCTTCCTTTAGGAGAACTTAATGTAAATCCTATAACTTTACAAAGAATAGACTCTATAGAATCTGCACTTGAAATGGAACAAGGAATATACGAAACTCTTTTGAATAATGCTCACAATTCAACACCTTCTGAATATGGAGGTGGCTATACAGGTACATGGTGGTTTTGGAAGACATCAGTAGAGGCTAAGAAAAATATAGAAAAAGCGGGGAAAATGCACGAAGAGTGGATTACTCGAATTCGAGAACTACGTTCTTTATATGCAGCCGCAGGAATACCTAAAGAAAAATGGAATGTAAAACCAGATAGAAAATCAGCACCAAGAAGCCTTGATCCAGATATTAAAAAATTAATTGAATATCATAAACATATTTTTAAATTCAGTCCCCAATATGGATTAGTTAATCGTGTAAATTTACAGATTTACAGAGATGATATATCTTATTAAGATATATAAATGAAAGGATAAAAAATGGAAAAAGTACAAAAAAAAGATAACAATGGTAGCGTTAATAATAAAATAAAAAGTACTCCTAATAGTATAGTATCGCAATTGGTTTCTAGTACTCCATTAATGTTAAAAAAATCTAATGAGAATCAAATAGCATTTGCTGGAGCAGATGTAGTACAAAAAAAAGAGAACTCTACAGGATTACCTAATAAATTAAAGAGTGGAATAGAGTCTCTATCTGGTTATTCCATGGACGATGTAAATGTTCATTATAACTCTTCTCAGCCTACACAATTTAATGCACATGCTTTTGCACAAGGTACAGATATTCATTTAGGTTCAGGTCAAGAGAAACATCTCCCTCATGAGGCTTGGCATGTAGTTCAGCAAAAGCAAGGAAGGGTTCAAGCTACTCAACAAATGAAAGGAAAAATAAATATTAATGATGATGAGAATTTGGAGAGAGAAGCTGATATTATGGGAGAAAAGGCGTTACAAATAAAACAAAATTTAAATCAAAAACATAAAGAAGCTAAAATTTCTAATATATCACAATTTAGACGGCATAGAATTCCAAACTCGACAACACTTAATGAACTTAGTGATGCTGGAGCAGCAAATACATTAGATCAGAGTCAATCTCAACCATTAGCAATTAGTAGAGTAACTAATGTTGTTGATATTCATAATGCAGGTTCTTGGGCAACTAGAATTGAGGGATACCGTGAATACCTTCAAAAAGGACGTGAAACACGAACTGTTTCTGATTCTTCAATTGCATCCAATGAACGTTTAATCGGATTTCTTCGTGATTATCAAATAGTTGCTTCTGAACAAACAAGAACTCTTTCATCTTTTCAGCAACAGTCTGAACAAGTTAGAGTAGATTATAGTCGTATTCAAGCACAATTTACACATTTACAACTAAGTGATTTTATTAATGCAGATGATAGTATTAGAGTGCAGTCAGAACAATTGGTGGCAGGGCATGGTTTCTCAAGTGGAGAAGCAGCTGCTTCTAGAGCTCATGGAGGATCAGTTAATACTATCCGTGGCGATGTAGAAGAGGCACATTCTGATGCAATGAATCTAGGTTCAGCGATAGGTAGAGAGCAAGAAAGAGTATCTGCATCAGTGTATGCATTTCAATCGGCTTTGAATAATCTTAGTGCAGGTATTATTCCACGAGAAGAAGATCCTGCATTGATTAAAGAACAACGTGCAGTTCAAGGTCAAATTAATGCTTTAAAAGGGCATTTATCTAAAGGTTTAACTGTAATTAGTGCAGTAGCTAGTGGAGGAACAAGTGCTCTAGCTACATCTATTCGTTCAACAGCTGGAGCAGAAGGAACACTTATGAGAAAAGCTGTTGATTATGGAATAAAAAGTGGAGGAGATATGTTAAGTCCTGACAATATTGCAAATTCAATTGCCACAGCAGTATATGATAGAGAGCTTAATTCTGTTCGTGGTAAGCTTGCTCGTTCCAATGCTTTTAAAAATCAGGCAGCACTCTTACAATTAGTAAATGAAGCTAGAGAAAAACAAAGACTTATGACAAGTAATATTAATACCTTTCAAGAAAAATTATCACAATTTGAATCTGCTAAAGATAGACTTCGACGAGTAATCAATCGTTTAGGAGAAGAGGCTGATCATCATTCTGGAGGAGGACGACGTGGTTATAGAAGTTATGCTTCTCTTTTAGGAGATACTGATGCTCTGTTAATTCAAGTGGATATGACAAAACGATTAGGTAATGCTGAGGTTAGTGCTGGTCGTCAAGCATCTTCCTCACGAGAGCAAATTGAGGGTTCACGCACAAATACTGAAGGAATGGAATACTTTATCCCTACACAACATTTTCAATTGGGGAATTGGACTCCTTGGGGTGGTCGACGATATGGAGGATTAGTTTGGAAAGTAAAATCGAGTAAAGTGAAGTTTAATAAAAGGAGAGGAAGAGGGAGTGCCTATAGTGGTAAAAAAGCAGTTAATCTTGTAACGGATGAAACATTAGTTGAATTAGATAGAGTACGGAATGAGGCAAATTCTATTCGTGAAGTATTATCTACTGCACTTGGTGTAGCACTTGGAGGAGGAGGTGGTGGTTCTAATACTAGGTCTTCTATTGGTATAAATAGTAATACAAGAACTCATCAATGATTTTTCATTTAATTGTATATTAATTTGACAAGAAAGGAAAATAGTGCATTATATATATCAAGAAGAGTATGAAAATACAATACAGCAATCAAAACTAAATGTAAAAAAAGCAGAAGAACAATCTTTAGCTCAAGACGTTCCCTTGCTTGATGAATTACATCATCTTTGGGTTATGGGAGAGATGGATGATTTTTTTAAGAGGCTTAGTCTAGCTGTATCTGAGGGTAAAATTGATGATAAGATTTTAGAGTATATTAAAAATAGATTAAAAGATAAAATGTTAAAAAAAGCTTTAGTTTTAATCGGAAATGCAAAAAGTAAAGTGAAACTCTCTAATTCTGTTGGAAGAGGTGGAACAAATCTTAAAACAGATGTAAAACTGGTTCAGACCCTTCTTAACAATGCTAAGATTAATGAAAAAAAATTAAAAGTAGATGGTAGTGTTGGAGCAAAAACGATTGCTACTATTTTAAAATATCAACGAAAAGTTGTTGGGTTGGCTAAACCTGATGGAAAGATTGATGTGGATGGTAAAACATTTAGGATGTTATTAAGTAAGAGTTCTCCTCTAAAAAGTAGTGTTAGTAATGTAGTAGAGAAGATAGAAGATAGCGATACTTCCCATATAAAATTTGGTAATTCTGCTAAAAGAATAGTCTCTAAAAAAAGTTTAAATGTGATTAACAAAGCAGTAGAAGAGGCAGGAATGGATGGTGCAATGATTACGAGTACCATACGAAGTCCAGAGAGACAGGCAAAAATAATGTATAGATATGCTTCTATTGATTTAGAGAGTCAAAAGAGACTTTATGGTGCTACAGGAGATAAAGTTTTAACTGTTTTTGAAGCCAATTTGAAAAAGAAAAGTAAAGATGAGGTTATCAAAATGATGGTTAAACGAATTGAAGAATTAAGTATTGGAAGTAAAAGAGTTTCACGACATTGTGTGAGTCCTGCCCAATACAGTAGAAATAATGTTATTGACATCGGTGTGCATTCCACCAAAGCCGTAGCAGGAGCTACGTTTGACCAAAAAGGCTTTACCTCTGCTTTAAGGCGTTTAGAAAATGAGGGATTCATTGAAAAGTTTATTGATGAGACTAAAAAAGCCAATACGACTTGGCATGTGGAGATTAAACAATGATAAAAACAGATAAAAGAGAAAAGTTTATTAAAGGATTAAATATCTCTAAAATAAAAACGTTTAAGCAGTTGGATTTAACTCGAAACAGTGTTCAAATAGATAAAGGTTTAGAAATAGATAAGTTATTTGATGAATTAAATAAGAAGTACACTTTAGGTTCTAGAAAGCATATTGAATATGTGAAAATGGAATTTAAAAAATTTTATGAGTAAATAACAAGGCAATAATATGCAAGAAAAATTAGTCCCAGAGATAAAAATATCGGTAAATGGAAGTAAGCTTGAACAGAAAATGATAGATAAACTTCTTAGTTCTAAAGTGAGTTATAGTTTGGAAAAGTCTGATATGTTTGTTCTCTCTTTTAATGATGCAGACCTAAAGATTCAAAATAAGAAAGTTTTTGACTTAGGGCAAACTGTTTTAATAGAATTGGGATACAACAACAAATTTTTTAAAATGTTAGAGGGCGAAATTGTTCAGATGAAGTATACCTATGCCTCTGGTACACCGATTACATTAACCTTAGTTGGATTTGATAAGATGTTTCGATTGAGCCGTACCAAACATTCACGAAGCTTTAAAGAGATAAAAGACAGTGAAATAGCAAGAGAAATAGCACAAGAGTTGGGTTTAGACTCGGATATTGACTCTACTTCACAGCAGTTTCCTTATGTATTTCAAAACAATCAGTCCAATTTGGATTTTTTAAAAGAGCGAGCAAGGCGTATAGATTATGAGGTTGAAGTAGAAGAGAATAGACTGATTTTTAAAAAAGCACGTCATGAGAAGAGAAAACAGAGTGTAGATTTGATATGGGAAAAAAATCTTATGGAGTTTCATCCTACCATTGATGCTACGAAAATAGTCTCTGAAGTAGAAGTTACAGGATGGAATCCTGCTGAAAAGAGGCTTATAAAAGGAACTGCAAAAGCAGGGGATGAGACAAAATCAATAACAGGAGAGAGTGGTTCAAGTAGTTTAAAAGGAAAATTTAAAAATATGGACTCTAAAATTTTTAAAGTAGATATTCCTATACGAACACAAAGTGAAGCTGATAATTTGGCTCATGCTCGACTAAATCAATTGAATATGGAATACATAACGGGTTATGGGCTAGCCGTGGGAGAGCCTAAAATTACAGCAGGGAAAATGATAAATATTAAAGAGATAGGCGATTTGATTAATGGCGAATATTATGTGGTCTCTAGCGAGCATATTTTTAGTAGTCAAGGGTATAAAACGTACTTTGATGTAAAACGAAGTGTCTTTAAATAGATACGATAAAGAATAAAGGATAGATAATGGGTATAGGTGTATGTAATGGTGCAATGTTAACATGCAGTTTTGGAATGGCTCCAAGTAGCATGATAGTATTACCAAAAAACAGAGTAATGATGGAAAATATGCCAGGGGCAAATATAATGGACAATATTCCACTGGTCAACATTCTTCCTTTTGGAATGTGTCAATCTCCTTCAAATCCTGCTGTTATCGCAGCAACCTCTGCTGCGATGGGTGTGTTCACTCCTGTTCCTTGTATGCCAAATACAGTTACCCCTTGGACTCCTGCAAAGCCTACGGTTTTACTTGGCAACATGCCTGTTATCAATAACAGTTCAATGTTGAATTGTATGTGGTTAGGGATGATTACGGTAAGTAACCCAGGGGAAACGTCAAATATCGTTTAAAGTTTATATTCAAATATAAAAAAATGAATTTTAATTTGCAATGTGATATAATAATTTAAAATAATAAAGGTTTATAAATGTTTAAAATAATAACTCTTACAATACTGTTTGTATTACCTGTTTTTTCTGAAAGTGCTTTTGCAAATTTCAAAGAAAAAGTTCCTTTTGTTGTTGATGTTGAACTGTCTCACTCCTCTATGCAACGAAGTATTGCAGGAAATGTGGATAAGGTAGAATCAGAGGTAAAAGATGTTACATATGCTACTGTTTTTGCTACATTATTTCCCGATACGTATGATGTAGAACTCAGTTATTCACAGAGTATTCGGCAGAATTTGGATAAAAATCTTTATAACCCATTGAACAATAGTAACAATGCTAAACATTTTTCTATCTCTATGGTTCCTTATTATAATGAAGTCTATGGTGGTTTAGGAATTTTCTATACAGAGTCTGAACAGAATGGTCAATATAAAAATAAAACAGATAAAACGATGCGTTTATCAGAATATTTTATTACTGATAGAATTCGTTTTAGACAAATTGCAGGTACAGAGACACTAAAACCAAACCAAAGTTTTCAATCAAAAGAAAAATTTAGTTATTTAGGTATAAAATATTTGCTTCCTAGCTATGAATACTTGCCTAAAGGAGCAAATATTTTTTATTCTAAAATGGATAGGGATTCTGTCTATTTTGGTACAGTAGGAACAGGTAATCATTTAATTCGTGTCTCTAATGATGGCGAGATGTATGGTATTGGTTTACAACGTTCTATGGATGAATTGCCTGTAGGTAAAATTTCTTTACATTTACTACAATTATCAAAAGGTAAATTTGATGGGTTTCCTTCAATTAAGCTTTCAGAATACACAGCAGGAGTCACTTATAAAGCTAAAGATTGGTATTTAAAAGTGGATGGGTTAATTTATGTTGCAGAAGAATTTTCACATAAATTTACAAAAGTAAGTTTAGATGTACCAAAACATACCGATGTTATGGCAACGGTTCATCTTGGAACGAGTTTTTAAGATGTTTAATAAAAAAATAATAGCTATGATACTATTAGGGCTAAGTACAAATAGTTTTGCTGAGGAGATACCTTTTTATTTTTATCCTGAAGCTCAGGAGAAAGAGGTTAGCTTTGAAAATAAAGGAGAGTTAAAAGTCTTTTTTAAAGACAGAGAGGGGCTAAGCTCTGAAACGTTAAAAGGAAAATATTGGAATAATCAGTATGGATTAGAGTCTACCTCTCGACAAGAATTTTTAAAAGAAGTAAAAACTCTTATTAAAAGTAAAAATGGTACATTTCTATTTCATGGAGATGATTATCTTTTCTTTAAACTTTATGATAAAAAGAGTCTCTATTGGGGAAAAATTGTCTATTTTAAAAATAGATACGAGATAGAACTCTTAGAAGAAAAATCATTAGTGATGAACAGCTCATTAAAAAACATTATTTTAAAAAATCTTAAATTTGATTCCAATAAAGCCACCTTGCAAAAAGGTGCTGAAGGGGAGATTGAGAGGATTTTCCAGTTTTTACTTGAAAACAGTAGCTATGTTGTTGAGATACAAGGTCATACAGACAGTTCGGGTAATAATAAAGCCAACTTAGTGCTTTCACAAAAGAGAGCAAATCGAGTTAGGGATGCATTAATTGAAAAAGGAATTGATAAAGATAGAATAAAAGCTAAAGGGTACGGGGAAACACTCTCTATCGCTGATAATAATACGAAAGAAGGACGACGAAAAAATCGTAGAGTAGAGTTAAAAGTTCTTTCTAAATAAGTACTCTATAGAGTACTTATCATGGTATCAATAGAGGCAATATTTTTATTAATCTCTTGTGTATAATTTTTAGAATTTTTCTCTAAAAGAGCAACACTTTTTAGAATTTCTTTTTTGTCTTCTTTGGTATATTCATATTCATTTACTTTGGTTTTTGAAAAAGCAATTTTTTTGGATACTTGACTGTTTTTACTAAGAAGCTGTTGTAACCTTTTTTTCTTATCTTGCAGTTTTGTTTTGATAGCTGTCTGTTTTAGGGTTTTTTGACTCTCTTTTAGCTCTTTATCTACTTTTAACTTTTCAATTTTTGTTTGCATAGAAGTTAATTCTGCTAAAAGTTGACTGTTTTTCTCTTTTAATTCACTGGACTCTTCATCAATTTTAAGTATATTCACGATTAACTCTTCTTCTTTGGCTTTATAGCGTTTTTGCATATCAGAGAGTTTTTTGCCTACAAAATAACCACTGGCATTTCCCCCAAACTTACTTGCTCTTAGAGCTTTCCCTATATTTCCTTTTGTTCCTAGTAGAGTGAGTGTCCCAACCAGTACTTTTCCTACAAAAGAACTTTCACTTATTGTCTCATTTTGTTTTTTTGGAGTCTCTTTTTTTATAGACTTATTGGAGCAACCAATAAAGAGAGAGAGAGAGAGAAGGAGTGGAATTGACAATATTTTTTTATACATTATAATACCCTTTTTCATATTTATTAGTTATAATATATTATAATATATTGTCACTTTGAAAAGGATTTTTTATGAAACTTAAGTACATACTACTCTCTTTAATAGTCTCTACATCTCTTTATTCAGGAGATGTTTTTAGCATAGATGTAAAAAATGAAACAACACCAGATAGTTTTAGTCACACTACCAGTGATTTGAGTAACTTAATAGATACTTTAGATGAAGATAAACTTTTAGCCAGTTTTACCTATACAAATACTGATCAGATTACAGCAAGTTTAGATTTTAGGGGACTTCCTATGAAATTGAAATTTGCTGAGAACTCCAATGTTTTAGAACTTGCGATACCCTCTCTTAGTATTAATGAATCCTTTAATGGTAAAAATCGTGAAGCGAGCATGAGGCTTCTTGAAGATTGGTTTAAAAATGATAAAAAGAATGTTGAAAGAATTATGCAGGAATTGGCTAGAGTCTCTCCTGTAGATCCTATTGCAGGAAATCCAAACTCATTGATGGGTGCAACCGTATCAGATGACTTTATGAATGGTTTTCAAAAGGTTGCTACACAACAAAAGGGTATGAAAAGTAAAAATTTTATTTTAATTGCTCCCTCTTTTAAGTCTTTAGATATTGATGGGAAAAAGAGTGATAGTTTTACCCTTCCTATTGGCTATAGTTTTGATATTGGAGATAATCCTAAAGAGAAATTGAGCTTGTCTATGCCTCTTTCGTATGTTCGTGTTGAAGATGCTAAAAGTTATAATGTTGGTTTAGGCGTTGCTTACTCCTTACCTATTACGAACTCTTGGATTCTGACTCCTGCTGTTAAATACAGTTTGGTTGGTTCCAAAAATTTAGGAACGTTAGCTCAAATGGCTTCAGGTTCTCTTACTAGCAGTTATACCTTTGATTTAGGAGAACGACATTTTTTTAGTTTAGGAAATATGGTCGGACACTACAGTACTGTAAAATATTTTGATGCAGAGTATGCATTTAATCCACATATTGCCAATACCGTATTTAGAAATGCTGTTATGTACTCCATTCCTAGTGATAAAATTTATAAAGATACCTCTATAGACTTTTTCCTAATTGATACAAAATATACAGGTACAGAACTTTTTTTAGAGAGTTATGATGAGATTGGTCTCTCTTTTGGATTCAATAAAGATGTAATGAATTTGACTTCAAAAGAGGATAATTACGAATATGAAGAGGAGTTAAAATTAGGGATAAGTTATCTAACTTCATCTAAAGCAGATGGATTTGAGATAAATTTTGGATACTCCTTTTAGAGATAGCACGGTTTCCTTTAATAAAAAATGCTAAAATACTCAAAAATGATTTAAGGTTGACGATTGAGCAGAGCATTACTATTATTGAACATGGGTGGACCAAACAGTGTAGACGAAGTTGAGATGTTTTTACGGAATATGTTTTCAGATAAAAATATTTTGACAATGGACAGATACACACGAGCATTGGTTAGAGAGATTATTATTTTTAACCGTATTGATGAGGTTAAAGAGAATTTTATTGAAAATTTAGGGGGAAAGTCTCCTCTTCCTGCGTTAACCAATAAGCTTATAGAAAAACTCAAAACAAAGCTTGATATGCCCATTGTTCCTGCCATGCGTTATGTGCCTCCTTTTGCGACAGATTCACTTAAAAAGTTTAAAGAAGAGGGTATTGAAGAGCTTATTTTATTTCCGATGTACCCACAATACTCTACCACCACAACACTCTCATCGGTAGAAGATATAGAAGCCCGTTGTGAAGCCTTGGAATACAGCCCTAAAATAACCGTTATAGACCCCTATTATGATAATTATGACTACATCTCAATGTCTGTAAAAAAAATCATAGAAGCTTTGGGCGATAAGAATTCTAAAGATTATGATTTACTCCTTTCGGCTCATGGTTTACCAATGAGTATTATAAAAGCAGGAGATCCCTATCAAAATCAAGTAGAAGCAAACGCTTCAGCTATCAAAATTTACTTGCATGAACGTGGAATAGAGTTTAAGAACATCAAATTGGTCTATCAATCAAAAGTAGGAAGCTCTGCATGGCTAGAGCCAAACTTAGTAGATGTACTGCGTAATCCCTACCACCGAAAAGTATTAATTTATCCATTAGCATTTACGATTGATAATTCAGAAACGGTTTATGAATTAGATATTGAACATCGAGAAATAGCCGAAAAGATAAAGTATGATGATTATAGAGTGGCGAAGTGTTTTAATGATGATGATGACTTTGTTGATTTGATTGTTGAATTGGTTAATAAAAAGCTATGAAGAGTGTAATAAAATCATCAACCATTACTTATGAAATTAAAAAATCAAAATTTATTGCCCATTTAATTCCTATTTCGGAATTTAAAGGGTTTCAAGATAAATTACGCCAAGAGCATCCTAAATCACGGCATGTGGTTTATGCTTTGCGTTACTTGAATGAATTTGACCAAATAGTTGAGAACTCATCGGATGATGGAGAGCCAAAGGGGTCATCTGCTCCACCTGCGTTGAATGTATTGCGTGGGGAAGAGATGATTAATGTGGCTGTGCTTATTGTTCGTTATTTTGGGGGTATCAAGCTTGGAATTGGTGGATTGGTTCGAGCTTATGGAAATGCTGTTAAAGAGGTTATCTCTGAATCAAATAATATTGTTTTATATGAAAAAATGTTAAAATATTTCTTTGTGACAAGCTATAGTCAAGTTCAACGGACAGAATATTTGTTAAAAAAGTTTGAAATTATAACGGTCGAGCGTGAATTTTTAGGCGATGGTGTTGAGTGGAACATAGAAGCAACAGAAGAAAAATTAGAGAAACTTAAAGGGGAAATGTAGTGCATGATATAGCAATTAATATAGCAGAATTAGTAAAAAGTTGGGGATATATAGGAATATTTATAATGATGTTTCTTGAGAGTACTTTTTTCCCTTTTCCTAGTGAAATAGCCATGGTACCTGCTGGATATTTGGCATCAAAAGGCGACATGAGTTTAACACTGGCGATTGTGGTGGGTACTTCAGGTTCTTTACTTGGTGCGTTGTTTAATTACTATTTAGCTAAACGATATGGTAGAGCAGGGGTTTTGAAATTTGGAAAATATTTTTTCTTTACAGAAGAAAAACTAGTAAAAATGGAAACTTTTTTTGTAAAGCATGGCTCTTTTTCTACCTTTATTAGTCGTTTGATTCCTGGTGTTCGACAGTTGGTCTCATTGCCAGCAGGGCTTTCAAAAATGCCTTTGGGTAAGTTTGCACTCTCTACCACCTTGGGTGCAGGACTTTGGGTTATAGTATTGGTTCTTGTAGGCTACTTTATTGGTTCAAATGAAGCATTAATTAAAGAGTACTTGCATCAAATCGTAATGATAACTTTAGGCTTAATTGTTATTGCTTCTGTAATTTATTTTTTTATGAATAAGAAAAGTTAATAAGATATACTTCTATCATAAGAAGAAAAAGGAAAAAAATATGAAAGAATTTTTAGCAAAAGCAAAGTCATGTACGCAACAATTAGCTACATTAGACGGAAAAACAAAAAATAGAATATTAAATAAAATGGCAGATGCCCTAGAAGATAATTCACGAACAATCGTCTCTGAAAATGCCAAAGATATGGAAGCAGGAAAAGAGAACCATTTAGATACAGCTTTATTGGACAGATTGCTTTTGGATAATACTAGAGTTTCTGCTATTGCACAATCATTAAGAGAAATCGCTGGTTTAAAAGAGCCTGTAGGGCGAGTATTGGAAGGTTGGGTTACTGAAGATAATCTACGTATTGAAAAAGTTTCCGTGCCAATCGGTGTAGTGGGGGTGATTTATGAATCACGTCCAAACGTAACTTCAGATGTGGCTGGACTCTGTTTCAAAAGTGGAAATGTGGCTATTTTAAAGGGTGGAAAAGAGGCAGAACACTCTAACGTTATTATTGCTAAAATATTACAGAAGGTATTGGAAATCAATAACCTACCAAAAGAGATGATTTCACTGTTGCCTGATAGTTCCAGAGAGGGGGTAGCACAGTTGATTAAAGAGGATGCGTATGTAGATTTGATTGTTCCTCGTGGTGGAGAGGGATTAATCCGATATATTTCTCAGAACTCGTCAGTACCTGTAGTAAAACATGATAAAGGTTTGTGTCATACTTACATTCATCGTGATGCAAGTCATGAAAAGGCTATAAAAATTGCGATTAATGCAAAGTGTCAACGCCCTGGAGTTTGTAACTCTATGGAGACACTTTTGATAGATAAAGCAATAGCAAAGGATGTTTTGCCTAAATTATATAAATATTTTGTGGATGCAGGAACCAAATTAAAAGGTTGTGTAAAGACAAAGCAATTTATTTTTATAGATAATGCGACGGATGAAGATTACAATACTGAGTATTTGGCAAATGAACTGAATATCAAAGTAGTTGAGAATATTAGTGAAGCATTAGCTCATATCTCAAGATTTGGTTCAGGACATTCAGAGGCAATTATTACTGAAAATTATTCAGCATCAGAGAAATTTTTAGATGCTGTTGATGCAGCCTGTGTGTATGTAAATGCAAGCACTCGTTTTACCGATGGTGGAGCATTTGGTTTTGGAGCAGAGGTAGGAATCAGTACCAATAAACTGCATGCTAGAGGACCAATGGGCATAAATGAATTGACAACTTATAAATTTAAAATTTATGGTAATGGACAGGTACGTTAAGTACCTCTTTCTAATTTTAGGCTAACGATGAAGAAAATTTTACTTTTTTCTCTCTTTTTTCTTTTCTCTATGGCTCTGAAAGCCAAAAGTATAGATAGTTTAAATATCCCTATAAGCTTTCAGGGAAACCAACATGTTTCTAGCTCAGAGTTAGAGCATTTAGTAGGGGCAAAACGCCCCTCTTCTTTAGCAATATGGAAAGAGGATAAAGCTGTTATTAATAGCATTCTTATCTCTAAATTGGATGAAACATTTAAACTTTTTTATAAAAATGAAGGTTTCTATGAAGCAGAAGTTTCCCATACTTTTGATAAAGATGGAGTGCATTTCTTTATAAAAGAGAATATGCCTATTCGTATTCAACGAGTTTTAGTTTCTAGTGATTTTGATATAGAAGAGAAGATTACTTTGGAAAAAGGTGGTCGTTTTCGAGCAAAAGATTTTACACGTATGAAAAAAAATATTAAAAAATCTTTACTTTTAGAAGGTTACTGTAGTCCAGAGTTGGATACGAAAGCCTATTTGGATTTAGAAAAATACTCTGCAACAATTAATATTGTTTTAAAAAAAAGTAAGCTTTGTCATTTTGGAGAGATTACGATAGAGACACCCTCATCTACGATGAATAACGATATTATTTTATCCCGATTACTTTTTAAAAAAGGTGATGTCTTTAATGTTGATAAAATTAAAGAGAGTTATGAATCTCTTTATGCTTTGGAAGCTTTTGACCAACTTCATATGGATTACCGTTTGAATTTTTTTAACGATAAACCTGTGAAAATTTCGTTTAAAGAGGTTGAAAAACACAGGCACTCTCGTATTGGTATTGGGTACGCTACGGATTTAAAATTTCAGTTGAGGTATTATTGGGAGTATAAAAACTTTTTAGGCAATGGTCGAAAATTGGTTTTAGACGCATTGCTTTCTAAAAAACAGAAAAAAGTTGAAAACAGTTTCTTTTATCCTTATTTCCTCTCTTTTTTAGACTATCATTTAGACCTAGAAAATGTTCTTGGTTATTCAGAAGAGAAAGATTTGCATGATTTTGATGAAAAAGTACTTTATAATCGGCTCTATCTTTCACATAAAAATAGTCGATGGTACAACAGTATCGGCTTAGGAATCGAGAGTAGAGACATCTCCAATGACCAAACGTTTTTCTTGGTTTATCCTTTTATGAAAGTGGTTTATGACCGACGAAACTCTAAGTTAAATCCTACAGAGGGTATCTACTTTTCTCATGAGATGGAGTATGGACTGCCTTATTCAGAAGACAGTACGTCGTACATGAAATATTTAGAAGAGCTTCGGGTAATCTACACGTTATATGATACAACACTTTCAGCTGTAGGTCGCATGGGTTCAATTCAAGTTTTTAATAACTCCATGCCTGAATCAAAAAAGTTTTTTGCAGGGGGTGCTTTTTCAAATAGAGCTTACGGCTATGATAGGATAGGGATTACAACTTCTGCAACCGAAGATTTAGACTCAGCAGGGTTTACTTTAGCGAATCTCTCTTTGGAAGCAAATTTTCCTATTTATAAAGACTTTAGAGCTGGAATTTTTTCAGACAACACAATGATTTCCGAAAATCAAGGTATTTGGGAGTTTTCTAACAGAGTAATCAGTTCTCTTGGAATGGGTTTTAGATACATGACTCCCATAGGACCTTTTAAAATAGATATGGGTGTGAATATTAAAGACAGAAGTCAAAGTGCTGTGCATTTTCAAGTGGGGCAATCCTTTTGATACGTCTTATCTATGGGCTAATGCTTTTAGTTGAGCTTTTTTTGCTTTTATTAGTTCTCTTTTTGTTTGTGATAACGGATGCTCGAACGATTAAATTGTTGGCAAAAGAGTCCTTGGCATCTTCTCATTTTACTTATGAGAAGATAGAGGGAAATTTTTTTACGGGTTTAACCTTAACGGGTCTCTCTTATAAGCATAAGTCCTTGTTTGAGTCGGCAGCCGTACATTGGAATCCTTTAACCCTTGTCGATAAAAAAATTACCTTACAAGAAGTAAATGCCCAAGGTATTGAGCTTGAAAATATTATGGAGATGCTTCAAGATTTCGACACCACAGAGGAGAGTAAACCTTTTCGTCTTGATTTTTCAATTCTATTGAGTAATATTCATTTGGATATTAATCCTTATATCTTTGAAGGGGTAAAGTTTTCTGACTTCTTATTTGAAACGGATAAAATAGGATTGTCCAAAGATTTTAAAATTGATACCTCTGATTTCTATTTACATTTTGATTCTGATTTGGTTCGTGTAAAATTAAAGGGAGCAATCAAAGAGAGTCAGCTTTTAGTTGAAAAACTCTCATTGAAAGAGATAGACTCCAAAGCCATTACACGTTTGGTAAAGCGACTTAAACGGAAAAAAGCCAAGAGGAAAGTGTTAAAAAGAGAGAAAAAAAAGCTTGTACCTTTTATAACAAAAATAAAGGTCAAAGAGATACTTGCAACAATGAAAGATGTTACATACAGCCCTTTAAGTATATTTAAGACAAAGGTTTTTATATCCGATGGAGAGATAGACCCCTATCATAACTACAACTATCGTGTCAAAAAAATTCGACTTGAAGGAAAGACAAATTTTGGAAGCATTCATTATCGTGGTTATGTGAAAGATTCCATGATTTATGCAAAGGGATATTTGCGTCTCTCTAAAGAGCTTTTTAATAAATATAATTTACCTTTAAATTATTCGACATTAAATACATTAAACGGAACACTAAGGTTAAACCATTATGGGGTATGGATAGAGGCAAAGCACTCGTCAAAAGAACTTCTTAATATAGAGAATAATTTTAACTTGGATGTTTTAAGTGCAAAACATAAACTGCATTATGATTACAGTGATAATAATTTGAGTATTGTCAGTGACTTAAAGGGAAAGATGCCCTATGCTGATGTTTTTTATATCAAAAATCAGGTTCTTATTGATCGAAAAAAGGGATTTAGATATAGTGGAACGGTAAAGATACCAAAGGTAAAAGGTCTCCCAAAAGAGCTTTCTGGTTACTTACTAGAGGGCTTAAATGGAGAGTTTATAGGGACTAAAAATAAATTTACTACTCTATTGGATTCAAAGGTACTGGAGGGTACGTTCACGATAGAAGAGTATAAAAGTGCTATTTTAGAACTAAAGAGTAAAGGAAAGGGGGTTGAACTGGACAGACTTACTACGGCTCTACCCTCTACATTGAAAGATGAAAAAGCCTCTTTAATCAGTAAAACCTTTTTTGATTTTAAAGAGTTAAAAAAATCACATACAGAGTTAGAAGCTCTCTCTAGGATTTTAAATATAAACTTTAAAATGAATTTTCTTAAACCTTTTAATATTCATTTTAAATCGACGATTCCCTACAATAGTATTCTTCCTCGTATGCATAGGGATATTAAATTTGCCTCTTTATCGGAACTCGAAGGAAGTTTGTCTTTTTTTCCTAAGAAATATCTTGTTGATGTAAAGGGAAGAGATTTAAATCTCTCTGTAGTCTACAACCCTGTATTCAAAAATATTCAAGAAGCCAGCTTATCTTTGAAGAGTAATAAATTTTTTCTCTCCTCTTTAGGTTACAACAATATGGAGATAAAATCTCATATATCCGATACAAAACAGTTAATGGAGAGCATTAAAAAATACTATAAAATCAAGCTTCCTGTTCTTCATGGTCAAATAGATTTGGATGTTCAAAAAAACTCCAAGGGTTCTTTTCTTATTAACGTAAAAAGTCAAAATATTAAATATGAATTGAAAAAAGGAGATACGCTATCTTTAACCAATATTTATGATATAGATGCTCTCTTTAGGGTGGATAAAGAATCAAATATTGAGGTAAAGCGTTATAAATTTAGAGTGGATGAGAATGGCTATATGAGTCGTTTTTTTAGTACTAAACAATCCTATCTTCGCATTAGAGATAAGGAATTATTGATAAAAGAGTTTTGGATTAATAATAAACTGTTGTTTTCAGGAGCTTATAACTTTTTGGATTCCACAGCAAATTTTTCTTTAAAAGCAACACAATACAGTTATAAAAATCAAGATTTTGATTTTTTAGTAGATTTAGACTTAAAGGCAAGTCTTGAAAATGAGGGAGTCAAAGTATCAGGTAATGTTGATGTTTTTGGCAATATGATTACGTATGAAGTTATTGGTTCAGATATTGTAGAAGACTCAGATATTGTAATTTTACAAGAGGTATCGAAAGAAGAAGCGTTGGCTTTGGATAATTTAAAACTTGATTTAAAAATTAATAGTAAAAAGCCTTTAAAATACCTTTCTAAAGATACAAATATAGAGTTTTTTAACGATTTACGTCTTCTTAAAGATTACAAGTCAGATATGATAGTAATGGGGATGACAACCATTACTAAGGGATATTATCAGATGGAAGATAAATATTTTACTTTGGATGAGAGTCATATTTATTTTTCAGGAGACCCTAAAAAACCACTCTTAGATATAAAAGCCAATTATCAAAAAGATGAATATACAATACATATTTTTATCTCAGGAAGCACCGAAGAACCTATTGTTAATTTTACAGCAGAACCCTATTTGACACAACAAGAGATTTTATCCCTTATTATTTTTGATGGAACGGGATCGAGTGATGGAGGGGGAGCAGAAGCCTATACTCTGTTGGGTGGAACATTTGCAAAAGGGCTTATTAAAAGCTTGGGTATCGACGTAGATCATCTACTTTTGGGTACAGATGAGAACGACGATTTATCTTTTGAAATAGGACGAAAAATTTCCAAAGATATAACTATTATCTATCAACATCAGAATGGAAGAGATGGTGTAAAAGCACGAATAGAACATACTAAAAATTTTGAAACTGATATTATTATTCAACCACCAAACAGCTCTAGTGTGGAATTTTTGTACAAAGACAGTAGATAGAAGAAGGTCTCTATTTTACTGACTTTTTGTTTAAATAGGTAAAAATAGCTAAAATCTCTTGTTCTGTCATGTAGTACATGGGCATAATTTTATGCCGTTGTCTTCGACCATTTTTCCGATATTGATTTTTTAGACTGGCTGTTAAATCTTTTAAAGAATAATTGGTAATGTTTGTACTTTTTAAAAGTTTTATATTTTTATGCTTGTCGTAGTACTTGGCAATTTTTTTACCACCTTTTCCTGTGAGTCCATGGCATTTTGTGCAAGAAATTCCCCTAGGGTTTTTATACAACATCTCTCCATATTCAAGAAGAGATAAAAAGCTTTCATCTTTTGTTGCGTTGTTCTCTTTGGAGAGGTTCACGTCGTTGTTTGCAAGTAAAAAGATAGAAGATAGAAGAGTTAAAGATACAGAGTATAAAAGTCTCAACATAATGGATGCCTCTCTAATAAAGATTTTTTGATATAATAGCAAAAAATTATCTAAAAGTGAAAAAATGCAACTTATCGATGGAAAATTATTATCAAAAAAAGTTCAGAACCATGTTCAGCTTGAAGTTGAAACGTTAAAAAAAGAGAAGGGAATAGTTCCTGGTTTGGCAGTGGTTATTGTGGGTGATGACCCTGCAAGTCATGCCTATGTAGGGATGAAAGAGAAAGCTTGTAAAAATGTTGGGTTTTACTCTATTGCACATAAAATGCCCAATACCATTACACAAGAAGAGATTATTCAGATTATTCAAATGATGAATAATAATCCACATATTCATGGTATTTTAGTACAACTTCCATTACCTCAGCATATTGATACGGATAAGATTCTAGAAGTAATTGATCCCAAAAAAGATGTAGATGGCTTTCATGCTTATAATGTTGGACGTATGGTCACCAACTTAGAAAGTTTTGTTGCCTGTACTCCATTGGGTGTCATGAGAATGTTTGAAGAGTACAATATTGATTTAGAAGGTAAAGATGTTGTTGTCGTTGGTGCAAGTAATATTGTAGGTAAACCGATGGCTTCGTTACTCTTAAATGCAAATGCAACGGTAACCGTAACGCATATTTATACGAAAGATTTAGCATCCCATACATCAAAAGCTGATATTGTTATTGTTGGTGTTGGTGTTCCTTTTTTAATCAAAGAAGATATGATTAAAGAGGGAGCGATTGTTATTGATATTGGTATCAATCGTTTGGATAGTGGTAAATTGGTTGGCGACGTAGACTTTGAGGCTGTTGCACCAAAATGTTCGTACATTACACCTGTACCAGGTGGAGTAGGACCAATGACCATTGCTATGCTTCTTGAAAACACATTAAAATCAGCACAATTATTACAAAGGTAGTGAATGAAATTTTTATCAAAACTCTATAGATTTTCCAGCTCTTGGACAGGTACAATTATTATTGTTCTTTTTCTTATATTTTTTGTGGTTCAATCCTTTGTAATCCCATCGGGTTCAATGAAAAGAACCATGCAAATAGGGGATTTTCTTTTTGCCAAGAAGTTCTCTTATGGTATACCTTTGCCAATGCTTCCTTGGGTTCAAACAACACTGATTCCTGATTTCAATGGGAATGGTCACTTAATTGAAGGGGATAAACCCAAGCGTGAAGATATTGTAATCTTTTTATTTCCTAAAGATGAAAAGACCCATTTTGTAAAACGTTGTGTCGCAACAGGTGGTGATGAGATAATTTATATTGATAAACATCTTTATATTCACTTTTCTGAAGGGGATGAGTACATTAAAAAGAATTATCCAGCGAATAAAATTAGAGCGATACGTGGAAAATTATGGGTTGACAATCCATACATGGATAAATATCCTGGAATTCAGTACGTACCTGAGAATGGAATGTCTTTCTTACATTTAGCAGAGCGTGTTCGATACGGTATTAAGATTGACATGCATCCTACCTATGTTGAGGAGTTTGGAAAGGGACTTTTTCAAACTCGAACAGGTAAGGTGGTAAATGCTTTCTATAAGAAAGTTGAAAAAGATCATTATTATATGATGGGAGATAACCGTGATAACTCAAATGATAGCCGTTTTTGGGGTTCTGTTCCATACCGATTGGTGGTTGGAAAACCTTGGTTTATCTATTTCTCATGGGATAATGATACAAACACAGTTCGTTGGGATAGACTGGGAACATTTGTTGACGATCTTCAGTTAGAAGAACCAAGATATTAGGAGATAGAGGATGAAATTTTATATAGCAACAGATCATGCAGGGTATGCTCTAAAAGAGTTTACAAAAGAGTATGTGAAAGAGAAAGGTCATGAGATTATTGACCTTGGTCCAGACTCAGCTGATAGAGTAGATTACCCAGACTTCGCCAAAAAATGTGCCGATGCTGTGATTGCAGACAAAGGTAGCTTTGGAATTCTTATCTGTGGTACAGGAATTGGTATCTCTATCGCTGCGAATAAAGTAGCAGGAATAAGAGCAGGGCTATGCCATGATGCTTTTACTGCATCTGCAACCAGAGCTCACAACGATGCAAATATTTTATGTTTCGGTGAACGTGTCGTCGGAAAAGGTGTAGTAGAAAGCATGCTTGATGCTTTTATAGAAACTGAGTTCGAAGGTGGACGACATGCAGGACGCATTGATAAAATCGAAGGGTGTTCTTTGGGAGCTGATTTAGGTTAGCTTTTAGACACTTTTTCTAATTTCAAACATTTATAAATAGTAGAACAGATAATAACTTTTTTTCTACTATTTTTTCTTTAGCTACTTTTTGAAGCAGAATCCCATAAAATAGATACTTATATTAAAAAACTTAATATAAAAATATAAAAAATAGACTAAGAGTAGATAAACTCACAGGATGATAAAATTAATACTATTAGTAGTAGCTCCAAAGCTATTTATGAAGACGAAATATTTCGATACTGCTTGGAAAAAAACAAGAAAAAGAATAATAGAACGAGACAGAGCTTGTCTTGTTTGTAAATCTAAAAAAACCTTACATGTGCATCATGTTTATGATAAAAGTACCTATCCTAGGCACTGTTTAACCACAAGATACCTTGTCACTCTATGTAATGAGTGTCATAGAAATTTTCATAGTTGGAATGGTGGTTATCGGGTCTCTTGCACCCCTCATGATTGGAATCAATGGGTAGATTCTATGATTACAAGGGGATAAATATTATTTATTACATACTTTTCTCGGCTTTCTTCTGAACATAAAACTTTGGCTTTTAATTAGCCGTTTGGGTTTAAGTTATTCATATTATAATTAGACAACTTTATAATTAGGAGATTATGTTATGTTCAATCAAAAAAAAATCAAAATCATTATATTTACGTTTTTTGCCTTTATTTTAACGGCTTGTAGTCCAAAGGAGTATTCTTTTCAAATTGATGCTCCTCCCAAATACTCTAGCAAACATGTTTTTAAAAGCATGAGTGTTAAAAATTTTAATACCAATCAGTCTCAATATGAACAGAATATTATTACAATGTTAAAAGGTGGTATCGCCAATGAAGGATATATTTCTATTGTTCAAAATGGAGGAGATTCTACATTAAGTGGTATTTTACATATTGGAACGGTTACTAAAAATATGGATAAAAAGAGCTATGAGTGTAAGAAAAAAGTTGATGGTAAAAAAGTTAAATCTACCTGTTATAGCTATACCTATTCTAAAAAGCATCTTTTAAAAGTAGACTACTCTTTACGTAGTAACAGAGATAACTCTACTGTTTTTGGAGATAGCATTACAGAAGAGTTTAGCGACAGTTGGTATTCAAGTTCAAGTGCATCAGGTGCAAGGGCTTTAGCGACAAGTGATGATAAAATAATTAATGATTCTCTTAAAAAAATTGCAGATAAAATTGTTAAAGCAGTTACGCCACATAAAGAGACTGTAACCAGAGAGTTAGAAGAGGGTAAAAGTGACAGTGTAAAGTTAGGCGTTACCTATATTGAAAATGGAAGAGTTGAACAGGCATTGGCTATTTGGGATCAGTGTATTTCTAATGCAGAATCAAAAGAAGATGTTGCGTCATCGTATTATAATATTGGTGTGATTAAAGAGAGTGAGGGCAAGTATAGAGATGCTTTTGCTATTTATAGTAAAGCCAATACATTATTACCTACAAAAGAGTTATATATTAAAGCGATGACACGAGTTGAAAAACTCAATAAACGGGTTAGAAAAGTTAGAAGCTGGAAAAGTAACTAGATGCAGAGTATAAAATTTTTATCTTTTATTCTCTTAATACCTCTTTTATTTGTAGCATGTAATCAAGGTAGTAAACTGGCTGTCGTTGTTCCAATGGCATCTTCTGGAGAGCTAAATGTACGGGGAAGTCATTATGCACGAGCCATATCTAAACACTCCCTTGAAAACTATAAGGAAAATGCTTATTCTCCATCTACTGCTGTGGCTACAGCACCTGTCAAACAGTTCTATATGCCAATAGATAAAAAAAATCTTCCCTCTATTGCTAATCAAAAACGAATTGCTTTAGTAATTGGAAATGCAGATTACATAAATGCAGGAAGACTTGCAAACCCTGTTAACGATGCACGAGGAATGGCAGAGGCTTTAACTTCTTTAGGCTTTAAAGTGTTGAAATATGAAGATTTAGGTCAGAGTGAGATGAAACGTGTCATTGATGATTTTGGTAGTATGTTGGGTCAATACGATGTAAGTCTTGTCTTTTATGCTGGACACGGTATTCAAGTCAATGGAAATAACTATCTTATTCCTGTCGATGCAAAAATATCTTCTAAAAAAGATGTAGAATACAATGCTATTGATGCAGGAAGAATACTCTCTAAAATGGAAGATGCTCAATCTAAAACCAATATTATTATTTTAGATGCGTGTCGAAACAATCCATTTGAGCGAAGTTGGAATCGTGCTGTAAAAATTAATGGAGGAGGTGGTGGTTTAGCCTTTATGAATGCCCCAACAGGTTCACTTATTGCCTACTCTACAGCCCCAGGAAGTACTGCCTCTGATGGAGAATCAGGAACAAATGGTGTTTATACCTCAGCCCTTTTAGAACACATGAAAACACCAAATATTACCATTGAGGAGATGTTTAAACGAGTACGAGTAACGGTTGAAGCCAAAACGAACAAAAGACAAGTCTCGTGGGAATCAACCTCTTTAAAAGGAAATTTCTTTTTTAAAATTGATAAGTAAGTTAAAGATTTATAAATTCTCTTTTGCTTTAAGCTCTCGAAGCTTATCTTTTTTACTTTTTTTCTTCCCTTTCACAGGTGCATTTCCTTTTACTTTTTTAGGTGCTTCGCCTGTGAGTTCATAGCCTTTTATCTGCTCGCGTTCCAGTTTGATTTGGCTACGCTTTTCGATGAGTTTAAAATGGGCTTGTTCATCATGCCCTATAAAACTGATGGCAACGCCTGATTCTCCTGCTCGTCCTGTTCGTCCGATTCTGTGAATGTAGTCAGCAGGAGAGCGAGGTAAATCGAAGTTGATGATGCAGTCTATGCCCTCGATGTGCAGACCCCTAGAGATAATATCTGTAGTAAATAAAATTTGAATTTTTCTGTTTTTGAACTGATTAATCGTATAGTTACGGTCTTCTTGGGTTAGGTCTCCGTGAAAGGATTCGGCTAGATAGCCACGTTTTCTAAACTTATCGGCGATGTTGTCAGTGGCTCTTTTATTTGCCATAAAGACCAAGACTTTTTTATATTTCTCTTTTTTTAAGAGGTAACGAATGAGAGAACTTCTGTTTTCAGGATTGACTTCTATAACTCTCTGTTCTATCTTTTCAACGGTTGCTGTTTCGTTTTCGATGGTTACTTTTACTGCTTTTTTAGTCACTCTTAGAGCAATTTGTAACATTTTTTCAGGATAGGTTGCCGAAAAGAGTAAGTTTTGCCGTTTACTTGGGATGGCTTCTAAAATACTGTCCAACTCTTCTGAAAAGCCAAGATTTAGCATTTTGTCGGCTTCATCCAGTACCAAGAACTCTAGGTGTTTTAGACTCATTTGATTTTTACTTAAAACATCCAAAAAACGCCCTGAAGTTGCGACAATAATGTCACAACCCTTTTGAATGGCATAAATTTGCTCTCCAATTCCTTCGCCACCAATAACCGAAACAACTTTTGGTTTTTGGGCTATGGCTTTTCCAAAGAGCATAAACGTTTCGGCTATTTGTTGGGTAAGTTCACGAGTAGGAGTTAAAACGAGTATTTTTATTTTTCGTTTTCCCTCGGTAGGATTTTGTGCTAATAGCTCTAAAATAGGCAATACAAACGAGGCACTTTTCCCCGAACCCGTTTGAGCCTGTGCCATAATATCTTGTTTTTCTAAGACAAGAGGAATGACTTTTTCTTGAATCGGGGTGGGTTTTTTATAGCTGTTTTTTTGAAGCTCTTTTTGAAGAGCTTCTGAAAGATTTAATGTTGAAAAGGGCATATAATTGCAGACCTTGATATAATTTTTTGAAATTATAGCCAAAGTTAGCCCTTAATCAATCCTGCTTCAATTAAAAAAGGAGAGGGTCTAAAATCTAATTTTTTAACCTTGTCGTATTTGGCAAAAGAGAGATAGAGCCGTTCTTTGGCTCGGGTAACGGCTACATAAAAGAGCCGTCTCTCTTCGTCCATACTTCCCCCTTTTCCCATGAGTTTGGTATTTGGGAATCGTCCATCCATAAGGTCAACAACGTAAACTTCGGTAAATTCTAATCCTTTTGAGGCATGAATACTCAAAAGATTGACTCCATCGCCTTCGCTTAGTTCATTTCCACCCAAAACCATCGCATTTACAAAACGTCGGGTCTCTTTGTAATGCGATGCCAAATCACTTAGAAGACGAGCTTTTCGAGCAATTCGCTCTTTGGCTAATGCTTTTTTCTCTTCGTCTATCTCTCCTGATTTGAGTTTTCCTCGTTGAGTGGCTAAGACATTGACAACATACTGATACAGAGGCGATGCAATAAGCTTGATAAGTAGGGTTTTGGGTTGTTTTACATTATTAATAGACTGTATAAACTCATGAAATTTTACAAAAAACTCCAAACCCTCGCCTGTAAGTTTTGGATGTTTCAAAATAGGATGAGAACGAATTCTTTCATTGATATTGATATGAGAAAAACGGGTAACAGAACCTATTTCAGCATCATCATCAAAGAGTCCTAGTTGCAAGTTTTTATTTGGGTTTAGCTTTGGCAAGTTAAAAACCCTTGGGTACATTAATCCTATAAACAGATTGCTCTCTCCAAAATGGACAAAACATTCAAACATCTCTTTGGCAAGAGTCGAACCGATTCCTTTTCCATATTCAAAGA
>Ga0256826_1000232_pt1 | contig 31978 bp, 31 predicted proteins | sample CV79metaG_FD_185975 | JGI IMG/M metagenome (GOLD analysis project Ga0256826, IMG submission 185975) | Hydrothermal vent microbial communities from East Pacific Rise, Pacific Ocean - CV79 | ecosystem: Environmental > Aquatic > Marine > Hydrothermal vents | place: Pacific Ocean: East Pacific Rise...
GTATTTATGATGTTGTTGGCAATGTTTGGCAATGGTCTAGGACTGCTATATTTGGCTTTGATGGTTTTAAAATTCATGAGGCTTATGATGATTTTTCAACTCCAACTTTTGATGATAAACATTCACTAATACTTGGCTCATCTTGGGCTAGTACTGGTAACTTAATTATGAAGCACTCACGTTATGCTTTTCGTAAACATTTCCCACAGTTTGCTGGGTTTAGGTACGTTGTGTCACAAACTCAAGAGAGTAAAGAGATGGATATTTATGAGAGTGATGAGTTAGTTTCTCAGTATTGTGAATTTCAGTATGGAGATACACATTTTGGAGTTGAAAATTTTGCAATATCTTGTGCTAAATTGGCTTCTAAATTTACGATAAATACTAAAAAAGCACTAGACTTAGGTTGTGCTACGGGTAGGGCAACTTATGAGTTGGCAAAAACTTTTGATGAGGTTGAGGGGATTGATTTTTCTGTTCGTTTTGTTGGTGTTGGAGCAAAGTTAAAAGAGGATGGATATGTAGCTTTTCATACTTATGAAGAGGGTGAACTATATACAAACAAAAAAGTAACTATACAAGATTTAGGCTATGAAAATCTAAAAGAAAAAGTATCTTTTTGGCAGGGTGATGCTTGTAACCTGAAGCAAAATTTTAACTCATATGATTTAGTTATTGCGACAAATTTAATAGATAGACTTTATAATCCATTCCTATTTTTAGAAACTATTCATGATAGACTAAACAAAGATGGAATTTTGATACTTACTTCACCATATACTTGGCAAGAAAGTTCAACAAAAAAAGAGTTATGGCTTGGTGGATATAAAGATGATAATGGTGTTGAGGTTAAGACAATAGACAGTTTGAGAAAGGTTTTAGATAAACACTTTGAAGCTCTACATGTAGAGGATATAGAGTTTGTCATAAAAGAAACAGCTAGAAAATATCAACATACTATATCTCAAGCTAGTGTTTGGAGAAAAAGATGAGTTATGACTTTTCTATCTCTACATGTAGAGAAAATACTAATGCAGAAAAATATACAAAAAGAAAAGAACTTTTTGGTACTGATGATGTGATGCCGGTATGGGTTGCAGATATGGATATTGATACTCCTGATTTTGTTATTGAGGCTGTAAAAGAAAGGTTAAATCATCCAATTGTTGGTTATGAAGAGATTCCAAAAAGTGCATTTGAAGCACAAATTGAGTGGATGATAAAAGAGCATAATATAGAGTTTGAAGTACAAGATATGCTTTATTCACATTCAGTTGTAGCCTCTATGAGTGTGGCTATTGATGCTTTTAGTGAAGTTGGAGATAAGGTGATAGTTCAAACACCTGTTTACTCTCCTTTTTTTCATTCAGTTATGAATCATGATAGAAAACTTTTAAAAAATCCATTAAAACTTTTAGATGATGGAACTTATACTTTTGATATAGAGAATTTAAAAGCTCAGATTGATGATAGTACAAAGCTTTTACTACTTTGCTCACCTCATAATCCTGTAGGAAGAGTTTGGAGGCGAGAAGAGTTAGAGCAAATTCTTGAAGTATGTTTGGAGCATAATATAGTCGTATTTTCAGATGAAATTCATTCTGATTTAGTTTATGCACCAAATAAACATATACCATTCGCATCATTAAGTAAAGAAGCAAGAGATATCACAGTAACGGCAATAGGTGTAGGTAAAACATTTAATATGGCTGGTTTTTCTATGAGTTCTATAGCAATTTCAAATAAAAATTTGAGAGATAAATTTAGCAAAGTTTATAAGCGTATTCATTTCGCAGATGGGAATGCACTTTCTCATGTAGCTTTTGAATCAGCATATAGGAATGGTAAAACTTGGTTAGAAGAGTTAAAAGTACATCTATATAAAAATTATACTCTATTAAGAGAGGTTTGTGAAAAATATCCAAATATTATAAAAATTATGCCAATTCAAGCTACATATTTGGCTTGGTTAGATTGTAGAGGGATGAATCTTTCAAATAATAAATTAAGAAAGTTTTTTGTCAATGAGGCTAAATTGGGATTAAATGTAGGTCTTGGTTTTGGTCGTGAAGGTTCAGGCTTTATGCGCTTGAATTTTGCGATAAGCTCTGCTAAAATGTTAGAAGTAATACAAAGATTAGATAAAGCACTAAAAAATAAAACTGAGGAATTGTAGATTGTATAGTATTGATTGGGATGAATTTAAAATATTTAAAAAACATACGAGTAAAGAGGGTGATAACTTCGAGTTATTATTAGAATTTTTAAAATCTTATTATAATATGACTAGTCCTCAAGAGATGTATGATACGATGAAAAGAGATGATATCGCTCCTATGATGCTTGAAAAAAGAGATATTAAAAGTTCATCAGATTTGGAAAATATTTTATTTAAAAATTTTATATGAATAATGATTTAGAAAAGATAGATACCTTTTTACAAGAGCACCATGTGATGAGTCTCTCTACATGTAGAGAGAATGAGATTAGTTCTTGTAATCTGTTTTATGTTTTTGATAAATTAACAAACTCTTTTGTAGTGGCTAGTAGCGATGATACTCTACATGTAGAGAACATAAAAATAAATAAAAATATTGCTGGAACAGTAGTACTTGAAACTAAAACTATTGGAAAAATTCAAGGAGTTCAGTTTCGCGGAGAGTTTGTATCTCTTGAAGATAAAACACTTAAAAAACTTTATTTAAAACATTTTCCATATGCTATAGCGATGAATCCTACCCTCTGGCAAATAAAAATCAACTACTTTAAAATGACTGATAACAAACTTGGATTTGGAAAAAAGATTATTTGGTCGGAGTCTTTTGCCTAAAAAGATTACATTCACTTCCAGAACTTTGAAAAACTACCATTGATGGGATTTGTGCTGATTTAAAACCATAAGCCTTACAACCATGTGGTTGTTTTGGTTTCCATGTAACAAAATAATGTTCACATCTTCTACAATTAATTCTTTTCATTCGCGTATTTTATCATACTTTGGTACAATACATAAATATAATTTTACAATAAAGAGAAACATAAACTATGGATAAAATACTTTTAATGATGCAACTCCAAGAGTCTTTAAATAATGCAACAAATGGTGAGAAATGGCCTGAGGGTGTAACAAAAACAGGAAATATTATTAACTGGAAACGATGTATATATATGGAATGTGCAGAGATGATTGATAGTTTTACTTGGAAACATTGGAAAGATTTATCTGCTAATGCTGATTGGGATAATCTTCAAATTGAAGTTATTGATGTTTGGCATTTTATTATATCTTTAGCTATTGAAGATTATTCTAAAAATCTTAAAGGTCAAGTTGAAGATTTAGCTATAGATGTAGCACAACTTGAAAGTTTTTCTAAGATAGATATTAATTCTGCAAACTTTGCTTCTCAAGATGAAGTTATTGCAAAAGTTGAAGATATAATGCTTCTTGTTTTAAGTAAAGATAAATTAGAACTTGAACAACTTATCTCTGATTTTTTTGATTTGGTTATTATGAGTGGATTAGATTTAAATTCACTTTATAAACTATATGTTGGTAAAAATATTTTAAATCAATTTCGTCAAGATAATGGTTATAAAGATGGTTCATATATTAAAGTTTGGGCTGGTGAAGAAGATAATGTAGTTATGAAAAGAGTTTGGGAAGAAAATGCAAATTTAAAACCAGATGCACTTTATAAAGAACTTACAAAAATATATTTAGCTATAAATAAGAGTTAATTTTTGTCCAATATATTAGAAGTAAAGAATCTTTCTTTTGGTTATACAAAGGAAAATTTACTTTTTGATGATTTCTCAGTTACATTAAAAAAGGGTGAAATAAAAGCGATAGTTGGAGCAAGTGGTGCTGGAAAAAGTACACTTTTTGAGTTAATTTTAAATAATTTAAAACCTTTTGTTGGCTCAGTTAAATCTTCAAGATGTTCAGAAGTTTTTCAAGACCCATATAGCTCATTTCATCCATCTTACTCTTTACTAAATCAAATCACAGATGTCGCACCATTAGATAAATTGGAATTTTATTTAAAAAATATAAATCTTGAATATGAACTTCTTTTAAAACTTCCACATGAACTCTCAGGTGGACAACTTCAACGTGCATCTATACTTCGAGCAATGCTAATGAAACCTGATCTCTTACTTTTAGATGAACCAACTTCAGCACTTGATAATGTAATTCAGCTTGAAGTTATGAGTATGCTAATGAAAAACCTTGATAATATGGGAATGTTATTAATAACTCATGATTTAGAACTAGCACAATGGTGTGCTGATGAGATTATTACGATTTAGTAAAAAACTTCATCATATAGTATCCACCACCAGCCATAAGAATAGTACCAAAAGTATTTAGAGACATATTTAATGCGGCTAACATAATGTGACCACCTTTAAGAAGTAAAAAACTCTCAATAGCAAAAGTAGAGTAAGTAGTTAGTGCGCCTAATAAACCAGTAGTTAAAAAAGACTTTACATGTAGAGAGAAAAAGCTACTATACATAAAATAAGCTATCAGCAAGCCCATAATAAAGCTACCAATTAGATTTACGCCAAGTGTTCCATATGGAAGTTCATGTGGAACTTTATGACTTATAAGACCATTTAAATAAGCTCGTAAAATAGCACCAATAAATCCACCACTACCTATGGCTAGGATTGTTTGCCAACTCATCATCATACACCTTTTGCATTTTAGTACGTAATTCATTTAACCAATCTGGATTGCTTTTATCAGCTATAAAAGAGTCTAAATAAATAATTTTTATTCTTCCTGGTTTATAATAAAATTCTTTAATATTATAATATTTGGATGTTTGAATTAAAACGACTGGTTGTACTTTTAATTTATACTTATTAGCTACTATTTTTGCACCAGCTTTAAATGGTAACATTTTACCTTTAGTAGAACGAGTGCCTTCTGGGAACATAGCAATCACTCTATCTTCATCAAGAACTCTTTTAGTGTCCTTTAGAAGTTTAATAAGTGATGTTTTACTTTCTCTCTCAACAGCTATATCTTTAGGAAGACGCATAGCTAAACCAAAGAAAGGAACTTCAAATAGTTCCTTTTTCGCAACCCATGCAAGATCTTTTCTTGTTAATGTTTCTAAAATTGGTATATCTATATCACTTTGATGATTCATCAAATACATTTGTGTATCTGGGTCTTCTTCCCCCTCTACATCAGTAGAAAAAAGAATTAAAATTTTAATCATCCAAGAGGAGATTTTTCTACTATATGGTTTTGGTACAATGTGAAAAATTAAAATCATAAACGCTAGCGACATGAAAATAACTAAAGTAGCATAAAGCCAACTAATTCGAGCAAATATCTTCATTTTTAACCCATCCTATTTTTTCATTTTTAAGTTTTACTTTTGTAAAATCTTTTGCTTCACCCTCTTTTTGTAAGTGATAAATACTAGGTGTTGTCTCAAAAATAGTTCCATTTTTAACAGGAAGTAAGTGAATATCTGAGTTTTCTTTTATACATATCTCTTTAGAAGGCACACCAATATATGCAACATATGCTAATGGTATAAGTATAAATATTAAGTAAATATATTTTCTTCTCCATAAAATTATAATAAATCCAAAAAAAGAAATACTAGCAGCTATCTGCATTTTTACTAATTCATGAGATTGATCTTTTGGTTTTAAATCACTTTGAGTAGTAACACTATCATCATCTACAATAATTGGAATATCAACATTAATAAAGCGATTATTTTTAAGGTTAAAGTATGAAAAAGAGAATGTTTTTATATCTTTATTTATAACGGCAAAATAAGTTATTTTAGAATCATAATATGATTCTATTATTGATTCTGCACCTTGTTTTATAACATTTGAAAATTTAAAAGAAGTTATATCGCAGTTAGTTGCATTTGCTGTAAATACTACAATATTATTATTTTCATCATAAGATGTTGTTTTATATTCTTGAAGTTCAAAGCTATCCGCAATTATATTTGAAAAATCTTTTTTAGGATTCAGTGTAACAACATTTAATTTTTCACCAATTAGTGTAGTTTTTTTGAATTGGTCATCGTGATAGTTTAAGAGAGTAGCTTCTATATCTGGTAGTCTTACATATTTTGACGTAACTAAAAAATAAAAGGTTTCATAATAGTAACGAGCATCCATATCTCTAGAGGGATAATCACTTAGAAGTTTTAATCCTGTTGAGTTTGAAAGTTCATATGTAACATCAGTGAAATCTTTAATAGTAGAAAGAGTTTTTATTGTTACTGTAAATATTTCACCTTTTAAGACTCTTTTTGGTAAATCTTTATAGCTTAAATAGATAACTTTTGGAAGTTTATTTAACTCTTCTTGAGTTAGTAAATTTTTATTTATCTGTGTAGTATTTTCATCATAAATAGAGCTATTATTATCAAGTTCATTAGAAAATAAACTACTTACAACTAATAGCCATATTATGAAAAATTTCATTATGCTTCTAAAAACCCTTGTAGCATTTTAATACCATCATCACTTCCAAGAATAGATTCCATTGCACGCTCTGGATGAGGCATAAGACCAAACACATTTTTTTGCTTATTACAAACACCAGCGATAGACTCAACTGAACCATTTGGATTTTTAACATCACCATTAGCATCAGTATATTTTAAAAGGATTTGATTATTAGCTTCAAGATCTTTTAATCCAGCTTCATCTATAAAGTAGTTACCATCATGATGAGCAATAGGGATATTTACAACATCACCATTATTTAGCTTTTCTAAGAAAATATTGTCGTTATTTACAACTTTAAGTGTGTGGTGTTTAGAGATGAAGTGAAGTCCATCATTTCTTTTAAGTGCTCCCGGAAGTAAACCAGCTTCTGTTAAAACTTGAAAACCATTACAGATTCCTAGCACTTTTCCACCATTGTTAGCATAAGTAGTAACTGCTTTCATAACAGGAGAAAATTTAGCAATAGCACCACTTCTTAGGTAGTCACCATAAGAAAACCCACCAGCAACTACTAGTAAGTTTGTATCTTTAGGTAAAGATTCAGCCTTATGCCATACTATCTCTGTATCAGCACCTAACTGCTCAAAAGCATGTTGAGTATCGTACTCACAGTTTGTGCCTGGAAATTGAAGTATTGTTACTTTCATTATACTAGCTCTATCTCGTAATCTTCAATTACAGTATTTGCTAGTAAATCTTCACACATTTGAGTTACATCAGCCATAGCCTTTGTTTTATCATCAGTATCTAGTTGTAAGACGATTTGTTTACCAACACGAACATCATTAACACCTTTAAAGTGAAGTGAATCAAGAGCATGATGAACAGCTTTACCTTGAGAATCTAATACGCCTGCTTTTAAAGATACATTTATTATTGCTTTCATTTTACTATTTTCCTAATATTCTATTTAATACTTGCTCATAAGCTACTGTTAGCCCACCAAGACCTTGACGGAATCTATCTTTATCCATCTTCTCTCCACTCTGTATATCCCAAAAACGACAGTTGTCAGGTGAAATTTCATCAACTAAAATGATATTTCCATTTGAATCTTTTCCAAATTCTAGTTTAAAATCAACCAAGTTAAGACCAATATTCGCAAAGTATGGTTTAAGCACATCATTTACCTGTCTAGCCATGCGGCGAAGTTTGTCTAGTTCATCTTGATGCTCTACAAGTTCAAGAATAAGACAATGTTGGTCATTTAGTTTAGGGTCACCTAAGTCATCATCTTTATAATCAAATTCAACTAATGTAAAAGGAAGAATTTTGCCATCTTCTATACCAAGATTACGAGAAAGTGAACCAGTAGCAATATTTCTAACAATTACTTCAATTAAGATAACATCAACTTTCGTATGAAGCATGTGGTTGTCATCCATCATCTTTACAAAATGAGTTGGAATACCATTTTCTTCTAAAAGTTTAAAAAGCTCAGTTGAAATTTTATTGTTAAGTGCGCCTTTTCCAGCTTCACTTGATTTTTTCTCACCATTAAATGCTGTTAAATCATCTTTGAATTCTGAGATTACTAGGTTTTCATCATCAGTTAAGAAAAGTCGTTTAGCTTTACCTTCGTATAATAATTCTCGTTTTTCCATGCTTAGTTTCCTTTTGTAATTATAAGTGCTTTTAAGATATTTGCCGCAACTTTAAGTTGCATATCTTTTTTCATCATCTCTGGAGTTATAATAAACTTTGATATCTCTTTATCTTCTTTTTTTGTAGAATTAGTATCTTTTCCGTCAACTTTTTCTAACTCTTCTTCTAAGTGCTTTTTTAAATCAGCCTCTTTAAGTGCAAACTCATTTGTACGAGTTTTAACTTCACCAGGAAGTACTTCAATATCTGGTTTTACTCCAACAGCTTGGATAGTGCGTCCACTCGGTAAGTAGTATCTTGCGATTGTCAGTTTAATAGCTTCATCTTCAGTAATTGGAAGAACAACTTGTACGCTTCCTTTTCCAAATGTATTTTGACCAACAATAATTCCACGTTTATGATCTTGTAAAGCTCCAGAAACAATCTCAGAAGCTGATGCTGAACCACCATTTACAAGAACAACTAAAGGTACTGCTGTAAGAGTATTTGAAGATTTAGCAGAGTAAGTCTCTTTATCTCTCTCATGTCTACCTTTTTGAGAAACGATTTTACCTTCATCAACAAAAATATCTACAAGACCTACCGCTTGGTTTAAAAGTCCACCAGGATTATTTCTTAAATCTAAAATAATACCCTTAGTAGATTTTTTTCTTTTCTTAATAGCATCACTAACATCAGCTACAACTTTTTTATCAAAGCTTGTAACACGAATATATTGAATATCTTCACCAATAGTTTTAGCATAAACAGATTCAATAGTTATAATACCTCTAACAATGTTGATTTTAAGTGGTTTCATCTCACCTTCTCTAACAATTGTTACATCAATTGGATCACCAACTTTTCCACGCATAATACTAACAGCTTCATCAATAGTCATATTTAAAGTTGATTTATCATTGATTTTTAAGATGATGTCACCAGACTCTAGACCAGCTTTATCAGCAGGAGTTCCTTCAATAGGAGCAATAACAGTAAGTGCTCCATCTTTGATGCCGACAGTGATACCAAGACCACCAAACTCACCATCAGTTTGTACTTTTAGATTTTTAAAATCTTTTGTTTTTAAGTAGTTAGAGTGTGCATCTAAATTAGACATCATCCCCTCTAGTGCTTTATCCATTAACTCTTCAATAGTTACATCATCTACATTATATTGTTCTACAATACTAATTACTTTTGTGAACTTAGCCAATGCTTCAAGTCTTGAAGCTTCTCTTTGTACTTTCGCAGCTTTTGTGTCTCTAGCCTCAGCAAATAAATTTGTTGAAAGTAAAGTGAAGACAGCTAGTACCACAGATGCAAAGCCCAAAGTTATAAACTTTTTATTTTTCATAAAATATCCTATAATTTATACAATTTAATTTAAAAGGATATTATAGTAAAAAGCTGTTTAAATAACAATGGATGAGAATAATTGACAACTAATAATACAAAATTTATATTATTTCTATATAATACAAAAATTATTTTACTAAAGGTATATTTATGAGCAATATAAAAGAATATTTAAGTGCCGATCATTCAAGTTGTGATGAACTATTCGCAAAGATGGAAGATGCAGTAGCAGATTCAATCCAAACTTCTAAAGTTGCTTATGAGACTTTCGCTGATGCAACAGAGAGACATTTTCAGATGGAAGAGCGTGTAATGTTCCCTGAGTTTGAGCAAAAAACTGGAATGGTTGCTGGTCCAACAGAGATGATGAGACAAGAACATTTACAAATGAGAAATCTTATTAAAGAGATGGCTGTAGCTATTGAAGCTCAAAATAAAGACAAATTTTTTGGAAATTCTGAGACTCTTATGATTTTAATGCAACAACATAACATGAAAGAGGAACAGATGCTTTATACAATGGCACAACAACACCTTTCATCAGAATCTGATCGTATTATTGATATGATGGATTCTATGGTGCTTGAGAAATAGGTTTAAATTTTGAATTTAAATGGTTTATCGGCAGATCAAGCTCCACAAATATCAGCACCACTTAGATTTTTTCTAACGGCTCCTCTTTTTGGAGTAATAGCAGGTTTTTTAATATTTTTTTCAGACGCATTAACTCTTAGCTCTCGTTACTCAATGGATTCTATAGCAGTAACACACTCCATTACTATTGGCTTTTTAGGTTTTGTAATGCTTGGAGCTCTAACACAAATGTTACCTGTTTTAGCAGGAGTAAGTGTCCCAAAAGTAGATATTGTTTCAAAAATTTCACATACATCCTTAGTCCTTGGTACTTTAGCTATGATTTTTGGACTTTTATACTCCATAAAACCTTTAATCTTTTCAGCTTCTTTACTCCTTGGTATTGGATTTTTAGTCATGATTATAGCTATGCTAATTGCTCTTAAAAAAGTAGTAAATGTGACAGCAAGTGTTCGTGCTATTGTTACTTCTTTATTTTTTGCATTTGTAATAGTCCTCTTAGGAATGCACCTTTTGGCTTCATATGGTACAGGTAAGTTCTCATCTTTGCATATGCTTTTCGCAAATATTCATAGCGTATGGGCTATCTTTGGTTTTGCAGGTATTTTAATAATTGGAGTCTCTTTTCATATCTTACCAATGTTTTATGTAGCTCCAAGATTTAAACAGTTTTGTAAGAAAAAAGTAGTTTGGCTCATAACAATTGGACTTTTTTTATGGTTAACTTTAAATATATTTGATTTTTATCCAGTATTAGCAAAGGTTTGGGTTGCTAACTTTTTTTGGGCATTTGTAACAACAGTATGGATAAAACTAAATAAGCGTCGTCGTCCAATAAGTGATGTGACAGTTTATTATTGGCGGACAGCAGCAATATTTATGACTTTAGGTACTTTTTCTTGGGCGATAAATGAGTTTTACAATGATGAATATGTATCTATGGTAAGCATCTTAATAGGTGGTGGTTTTGTACTGTCTATTATGATAGGAATGTTATATAAAATTGTTCCATTTTTAGTATGGTTTCATCTAAACTCTATGGGTTATATGAGTATACCAACTATGAATGAGATGATAAATAAAAAATTATCAAAAGTTCAATTTTATTTATTTGTAATCTCTCTTATAGGTTTTATGTTTTCATATTATATACCAAATATTTTACCTATTTTTGCATCAATATTTATAGTAAGTATGCTTATTTTAGAATACAATATTATACAGCCAGTGTTGATATATAGAAGAATTATAAAAACAAAACCAGATTTTGACATGTCAGCTTTTAGTATTTCAGTAGAGGGGATAGAATAAGATGAAAAATATTATTTTAATTGGTTTCATGGGTGTAGGAAAAGGTAGTGTAGCTCGTGAAGTTATAAAGCACTCTGATTATATAGCTATTGATACTGATGATTTGATTGAGAGTATGGAAAATAAAACTATTAAAAAAGTTTTTGCGCAAGATGGAGAAGAATATTTTAGGGCTTTAGAGAAAAAAGTATCATTATGGTTAGAAAATAGTGTTGAAAATACATTGATTTCAACAGGTGGTGGATTTTATAAACAAAAAAATATTAAAAATATTGGTACAATAGTCCTTTTAGATAGCCCTTTTGACAAAATAATAAAGCGTATTAAAACACACCCTAATGCAGCAAAAAAATTAAAGAAAAGACCACTGTTAGCAGATTTGAAAAAAGCACAAGAATTATATGATGAAAGATTACCAGAGTATAAAGCTTTAGCAGATATTGTAATAGATGTAACAAGTAAAAGTGCATTAGAATGCGCAAAAGAAGTTTTAAAAAAGGTAAAAAAATATGCTTAAAAAAATTATATTAGTATTATTGCTAATTAGTTCAGCTTTTTCAGCAGATATAGAGATTCAGTGGCAAAAAAATTTAACACAAGCTAAACTATTAGCATTAAAAACAAATAAACCAATATTTTTTGTTTCATCTAGACATACATGTAGATATTGTGTAGTTCTTGAAGAGACTACATTTAAAGATGCTAAAGTTATTAAAGATTTAAATGAAAATTTTATATCAGTAATCTCATTTAGTGATGATGGTGATTATTTACCAAAAGAGTTATGGAGACCGGGAACTCCTGCTATGTGGTTTTTAAAACCAGATGGAACTCCAATGTTTGAACCATTAATGGGTGCTTATGGAGCAAAAGATATTTTACAAGCATTTAAACAAGTTAAAAATGAGTTTAAAGTGATAAAAGAAGGAAAAAAATGATTTTTACAAATTCAAAAAATAGTAATTTTAAAGCAGAGTTTCAAGAACTACTTCAACGTGGGAAAATGGATATAGCTACTGTTAGTTCTATTGTTAGTAATATTATAGATGAAATTAAAGATGATAAAAATAAAGCATTAAAAAATCATATTTCAAAATTTGATAATTGGATTCCTAAGTCTGATGAAGATTTGAAAATAAGTACTAAATCTATGGAAGAAGCATATAATAATATTGATAAAAAACTTTTAGATGCTCTACATGTAGCGTACAATAGAATTAAACTATATCATGAAAAACAAAAGCCAAAATCATGGTTTGATACAGAAGATAATGGAACAATTTTAGGGCAAAAAGTAACAGCTGTTGATTCTGCTGGATTATATATTCCAGGTGGAAAAGCAGCTTACCCATCTTCACTTCTTATGAATGTAATTCCTGCTCAGGTAGCTGGAGTTGAGAACATCGTAGTATGTACTCCAACGCCAGATAATGAACCAAATGAACTTCTTCTTGCTGCTTGTCATTTATGTGGAGTGAGTGAAGTTTATAAAGTTGGTGGAGCATCGGCAATCGCAGCTATGGCTTATGGGACTGAAAGTATTCCAAAAGTTGATGTTATTACTGGACCGGGAAATATTTTTGTAGCTACTGCTAAAAAGATGGTTTTTGGTGAAGTAAATATTGATATGATTGCTGGACCAAGTGAGATAGGAATATTAGCTGATGATTCTGCAAATGCAAACCATTTGGCAATAGACTTACTAAGCCAAGCAGAACATGATGAGATGGCAAGTTCTATTTTAATAACTCCATCACAAAAACTGGCAGATGAAGTAAAAGTTGAACTTGAAAATTGGTTAGTTAAACTTCCTCGTCAAGAGATTGCTAGAAAGTCTATTGAAGAGCGTGGGGCAATTATAGTTACTTCAGATATGGATGAAGCGATAAAACTTATGAATGATATTGCTCCTGAACACTTAGAAGTAGCTACGGATAATGCTTTTGAATTTTTACCATATATCAAACATGCTGGAGCAATTTTTCTAGGTCATAATACTCCAGAAGCAATAGGTGATTATGTGGCTGGTCCAAATCATACTCTTCCAACTGGTGGTACTGCTAAGTTTTACTCACCTCTTGGAGTTGAAAACTTTATGAAAAAAACTTCAATAATTTCTTTTAGTAAAAAAGCTATTAATGAAATAGGTGAGGATTGTGCTTTAATAGCAAATACTGAAGGTTTAACAGCTCATGAACAATCTGTACGGGTAAGACTCAATAAATAAATGTCTCTGAAATATCAATAAAAATTATAATTATATTAATTTAAACTAAAGAGTTTTGTGCTAATATTTAGCTATGAAACGCTTAATATATATACTATTATCTTTATCTTTTTTTATAATTTCTTTAAATGCAAAAGAGTTAGAGAAAGTATCACTACAATTATTGTGGTTAGATCAATTTCAATTTGCTGGATATTATGTGGCAAAAGAAAAAGGCTTTTACAATGATGTTGGGCTTGAAGTAGAACTAATACAGTATGAATATGGAATAAATATTACTCAGCAAGTACTTGAGAATAATATTACATATGGTATAGGTCGATCATCTTTAATTATTAATAAATCAAGTGGTGAAAAGATTAAACTTTTAGCTGCTGTCTTTCAATCATCACCTTTAATTTTATTAGCAAGAGCAGATTCTGGTATTGACACTGTTAACGATTTTGTACATAAAAAAATCATGACAACAGATGATGCTGCGACAACAGCAGCTATTGTAGCAATGATAAAACAGAAAAATGTAAATATAACATTTATGCAAGAAATTGAGCACTCTTTTAATATTGATGATTTAATAAACTCTAAGACGGATTTAATGGCTTCATATATCTCAAATGAACCTTTTTTACTAAGAGAAAAAGATGTAAAGTATAATATATTTGATCCTAAGGATTATGGATTTGATTTTTATAGTGATATATTATTTACAAGTGAAAAAGAGATTCGTAATCATAAACAGAGAGCTATTAAATTTAGAGATGCCTCCATCAAAGGTTGGGTATATGCTTTTGATCATATAGACGAGACTGTTGATATTATTTTACAAAAGTATAATATTCAAAATAAATCTAGAGAAGCATTATTATATGAAGCAAAAGAGTTAAAAAAACTTGCTTATTATAAAACTAATAAGTTAGGAAAAATAGATTTACATAAAATACAAAGAATATATGATATCTATAATGTGATGGGTTTACTTGAAAATAAACTTAGTAGAACAAGAATAGCGGAGTATATTTTTAAAGATGATGAAGCTACATCCTCTATTTTGAGTAGTGATGAAAAAGAATATATCGAGCATAAAGGAAGTATAAAAATTTGTGTAATTCCAAATACTTTACCATATTCAAAGATAAGCAAAGGTAAATATATTGGAATGGGTGCTGATTATTTAGACTTAGTAAGTAAAAAGATAAATATTAAATTTACATTAGTAAAAACAAATAGTTGGGCAGAATCATTAAGTTATGCAAAAACTAGAAAATGCGATGTACTTCCAATAGCAGCCAAGACGCCAAGCAGAACAGAGTATCTTAATTTTACAGATTTAATATTTTCAACACCATTGGTTATTGCTACAAGAAATACAGAAGTATATATCTCAGATATAAAAAAAATATTGGATAAGAAACTTGGAGTTGCAAAGGGACACTCATATATTGAAATTTTAAAAAATATATACCCAAATATACAACTTGTAGAAGTAGATACAAATAAGGAAGGTTTACGAAAAGTATCAAGTGGTAGTATTTATGCAATGATTGGTGATTTGGCATCAATAGCTTACGAAATACAAAGAAATAATACAAATAATCTTAAGATATCTGGAAGTATAGGGGATGGCTTAGATGCTGGTATGGGTGTAAGAAATGATGATGTAGTACTATTAAATATTTTAAATAAAGCTATTTACAGCATCGGTGAACACGAAACACAAAATATTTATAATAAATGGATAAGTGTAGAGTATAAAAAACAAATAGACTATACATTAGTCTTTGGTGTCTCTATGTTCTTTATTATAATGATAATTTTTGGAATATATCGTCAAAGAGAATTAAATAAATATAATAAAGAGTTACAAAAAACACAAGATAGTTTTAATTTAGGGCAAAAGATAGCAGGTATAGGTATTTGGATATTTGATCATAAGTTAAATACTTTAGAGTGGACAGATGGTGTTCATATGATATTTGGTACAGACAAAGATAGTTTTGAAGTAAATCCTGAGTCTTTTATAAATTATGTACATGTAGAGGATAAAGAAAAAGTAAACAAAGCTTATTCAGAGGCTATAAAAAATAGAACTCTTTACTTTATTGAACATAGAATAGTTTTAGATAATGCCAAAATTAAGTATGTAGAAGAAAGATGTAGTAATTTTTATAGTGATGATGGAAAAATTTTAAAATCAATAGGGACAGTTTTAGATATTACAGCTAGAAAAAAGACACAAATGAAACTTTCCGAGTTAAATTTAACACTTGAAGATAGAGTTCAAGAAGAGTTAGATAACTCTCGCCACAAAGATCAGCAGATGCTGCATCAGAGTCGCTTAGCTCAAATGGGTGAGATGATAAGTATGATTGCTCATCAGTGGAGACAACCCCTTGGTGCAATCTCTGCTACGGCAATAGACATGAAACTTCAGATGGAGTTAGAAACTTTTGATTTAAGTAAAAAGGAAGATTCTAAACTTTGTTATGCTTACTTTATGAATTCATTAAACTCTATTGATGGTTTTGTAAAAGGTTTAACTTCTACAATAAATGATTTTAGAAATTTCTATAAACCAAATAAAGAATCTTTCATCTCAAATATAAATCTTCCAATTGAAACTGCTTTAAAAATAGTAAGACAAAATTTAAGTTCTCATCATGTAGATATACAAGAAGAGTATGATACACCTAAAGATATCGAGATGTATACAAATGAATTAGTTCAAGTATTTTTAAACATTTTAAAAAATTCTCAAGATAATTTTATTGAGAGAAAGATACAAAATGCAGAGATAAAAATTACTACTCAAAATACTTCAACAGGGATAATTATGGAAATATGTGACAATGGTGGTGGTATATCAGATGATATAATAGATAAAATTTTTGATCCTTATTTTTCAACTAAGGATGAAAAAAATGGTAGTGGTCTTGGACTTTATATGTCAAAAATGATAATTGAAGAACATCATAAAGCAAAGCTATATATATCTAATTATAATAATTCCCAAGGTTTTCCAATAGGGACATGTGTTAGTATAGAATTAAATAATAAAATTAAGGGGGGGGGGATATTAAATGAATATAGATAACAAATTAATTTTAGAAAATTCTAAAAAATTAAATATTCTTTATGTAGAAGATGATAAACAGATTCAAGAGTCAACTAGAAAATTGTTTCTTAATTTTTTTGCAAGTGTTGATGTCGCGGTAGATGGTCAAGATGGTCTTGAAAAATATAATGAGTATTATAAAGTAAATAATACTTATTATGACCTAATAATATCTGATATATCTATGCCAAATATGGATGGTTTAGAATTAGCTAAAAAGTTAAGAGTTACTTGCTCAGAACAAGCAATTATTCTTATTACAGCTCATGATGAGGTTAATTTTTTACATTTAGCAATTGATATAGGTGTAAATGGATTTTTGACTAAACCAATAGAGTTAGAGCAATTAAAATCTATTCTTTATAAAACTACACAAAAGATAGCAGATACAAAGATTGTTCATCAACATTATGAACAAATAGAAGAATCCAATATATTAACTGCTAATTTAACAGATGCGAGTGAGTTGAATGCACCTATTGATATAATTGATAGATTAGTGAAAAATAAAGAAAAAATATCTTTAATTTGGATAGATAATGAACTTATTCAAGAAAGACTTAAATCTCATATGATTGATGCGGAATATTTTAGAACACACTATGGAATAAAGGTTCTTGATTATTTTTTGAGTGTAATTGAAGGTAAAGCTGAAGTTGGAAATTGTCCTGTAATTATTGAAATGCTAGATTTCTTTAAGCACAAGGAATTACCATTAGAAGATATATTCATGATTTGTGTTTTATTTAAAAATACTATAACAGCATATGTTTTTGAGCGTTATAGTTTCAATCAAAATTTGTTTGAGAGTATATCTTTAATCTTAGATAAAAACTTCGAGGGTGTAATTAAAAGTTATATGAAGTTAAAGGGTTGTGAAAAAAATAAGATAAAATTAAAGAAGATTAAAAAAGTTGAAGTTTCACAAGAAGAACTTGAAGAAGATATTAATTATTCAGAATATGTTTTAGAAAATGATGTTTATGAACTACAAGATTTAGAAGATGATATAGATTCTTTAGCTGTTTCTGTTACAATGAATACTAAATCAAATATTGATGATATTATAAATTTAGGTGAAAAAATAAAAAGATATGGGGTTATTTTAAGTAATTATCCAATTTTTTCAATACTTGGTGAATCTATATCAAAGCTTGGGATAGAGTTGGTTAGTAATTCAAAATTACTTTCTGAAGATAACACTAGAATGTCTAATATTACTGCACTTATAGAGGGCTTTGTTAATGATTTAATAGTTTGGAGAAAAGAGATTTTTGATAATAATATTAAAGATCATACTTTTTTAAACTCTTCATTTTTTTCTAATGTAGATACAATTATTATGTTTATAGAATATGATGAATCTTCGGAGTCAGATGAGAACTTTGATGATGATATGTTCTTTTAACTTTTAACTTAATTATAATTTATAAGAAAAAATTATGATTTTAAGTGTAAAATTCTTTTACAATTCAATATAAGGTTTTAACCATGATACATCCAGCTGCCGCACATTTTGCGATATCTCTACCAATAATCTCTTTAGTTTTAGGTCTTTTATACCTTTTTAAACCATCTGACATGATGTCAAAAATTTCTACTCGCTTTTTAGTTTTTTCAGCAATTTTTGTTGTGATAGCATATTTTACAGGTAAAAATGATGCAAGTATTGTAATTAATACTCTTAGTAGTTTTGATTATGTAAATCCTCCATCACTTCTTGGTGAACATGCTAAACTAGGTCAATATTTAGCAATTACTATGGTAGTAGTAGCTCTTATTAAAATGTTTGGTTGTTTCAAGAAAATGTATAAAATAGAATTGTTCGCAATAATCTTACTTGCAGTTTTATCAGCAGGTATTTTATCTCAAGGTAAAATGGGTGGTGAACTTACATACGAGCATGGATTAAATGTAGCTAAACATGCACAAATGCAAAATATTGCTGCTGAAGCTGCTGAAATGGGTGATGATGAAGATGAAGATGAGGATGAATAGCAAAGCTATTCTCCTCAGTTACTAAAATTCTTTATATAAGTTAACAATAAACTCTCTACATGTAGAGAGTAATATAGATACAATCTTCCTTGTCATTTTCGAACTTCATTATGTTTAACATTTCATAGTCCTACAACTCTTAATACAAAAAAATTCGTAATTTTATTACTTTAGATATTCAAAATTTGTTAAAAGTTATAAATTTTCACAAGAGGTAAAATTATTATAAAATTATCACATATTTATAATTGTTTTAAGCTTCAAAGGTGTATTATTCAAGCAATAAGAAAGCTTATTTTAAGTTTAATAAGTATTTCTTTTTTTAATAATTAGTTATAGTTATAAATCTTAACATTTGCCATGAAATGGCTACCAAAGGAGAATATATGCAATTAGGCTTCCTAGTTGATTTGCATCTGTGTATGGGATGTAAAGGGTGTGAAATCGCCTGTAAAGTGGAAAATGAAGTTCCTCTTTCTACGTGGAGACTACGTGTTAAATACGTAGATGTGGGAACTTTCCCAGAAACGAAAAGAACTTTTACACCTCTAAGATGTAATCACTGTGAAAATGCTCCATGTGAGAGAATTTGTCCAGTATCTGCTCTTCACTATTTAGAAAACGGTATTGTAAATATCGATAAAGAGCGTTGTATTGGTTGTGCTGGTTGTGTTATGGCTTGTCCTTATGGAGCAATCTATATAGACCCAGAAACTCAAACTGCTGATAAATGTACTTATTGTGCACATCGTATTGCATCATCAATGATGCCAGCTTGTGTTGTTGCTTGTCCAGTTGAAGCAAATATTTTTGGAGATTTATCTGATCCTAAGTCAAATATTTCTAAATATATTCAGCAACATACTGATGTTCAAGTTCGTAAGCCAGAGAAGGGTACAAACCCTCACCACTTCTATGTTGGTGCATCTCAAGCTCACCTGAATCCTCTTGCGTCAAGAAGAGAAGAAGGTTACAACTTATTTAACAATATAACTCATCTTCCACTAGGAGGGCACCACTAATGGTACACGAAACTTTAGCAGCTACTAATGCTGTGGTAACTTTGGACGTTCCTTTACCGGAAATCTTTTGGGGTTGGTACGTTACAATGAATATGTGGGCAAAAAGTATAGGTACTGGTGTAATATTTATGTTATTCCTACTACTTAGAAAGAACCCAAGTGAAGCTAAAGGCTTAAGACTATCAACTGCGATAGTAGCATTTGTTTTTATTAATATTTTCTTATTATTTACACTTGCTGATTTACATCAACCATTTAGAATGTGGCATATATTCGTATATTCTCATATGACATCAGCTATTGCTGTTGGTTCATGGATGGCATCTATATTCTTAGGTTTATTAACACTTCTTATTTATTTAGGATTTAAAAAATCTGAGGGTGCTTATGATAGAGTACTATTCTGGACTACGATTTTAGCTATTCCAGTTACACTTTATACTGCTGGTATTATGGCAGAAGCTACAGCAAGAGAGTTATGGCAAATGCCAACAGAATCAGTTCAAATGCTTTTAGCTGCGACTCTTTCTGGTTCAGCTGTAATGATTTTAATAGGTGGATCTAAACTTAGCGAAGAGAGTCAAAAATTCTTTGGTGTAATATTAGGTTTATCTGCATTATTGGCATTTATTATCTATATGTCAGAGTATATCTTCGGAGCTATGAAAGCAGAAGAAGTAGCTGTGATTTTAAGTTATGTAAAAGGTGATGGTGAGTACGCAACTATGTTCTGGATAGGACAATGGGTAGCTTATATCTTACCAATGGTACTTGTAGCATTAAGCAGAGCTAGTAATAGTGCTAGTATTTTAAAATTAGCAGCAATTTTAGCAATAGTTGGTCTATGGGTAGTTAAACATGTTTGGCTAGTTATTCCACAATTATTACCACTAAGTTAGGGAGAAATTAATGTATTTAGAAAGTAGAAGAACGTTTTTAAAAGGTGCCGCATTTACAGTTGCAGGTGCTACTATAGCAAGAGGTGTATTTGAAACTGATGCTGTTGCAGAATCTGTAACAAGTTCAAAGTTTACAAATACACCAGACTCTTTGTCTTTTTACCCTCCAGTAGAAGAGTGGAATAAATATGAAGAGTTAGATGGTGATGACTGGAAACGTGGTGGTATTGAGCGTAACGGTGTTGCTAGTAAAGAAAATCCAGATGGTATTAAAGTAAATCAATTTACAATTGTTCCAACTGTATGTTCAAACTGTGAAGCTGGTTGTGGTCTTACTGCATTTGTTGAAACATCTGAATTTGCTGCTGGTAAACTTAATGTTCGTAAATATATGGGTAATCCTGAACATGATGGTTCTCGTGGTCGTAACTGTGCTAAGGGTTATGCAACTCTTTCACAAATGTATGATCCAGATCGTATACCTTTCCCACTAAAAAGAGCTCCAGGTTCTAAACGTGGTGATGGTAAATGGATTCGTACTACATGGGACGAAGCAATGGCTACTATCGGTAAAAAAATGCACGATACACTAGCTGTTGGTGATGAGATGAGTAGAAAATCTATGATTTATCACGTAGGTCGTCCTAATGAAAATGGTTTTGGACACCGTGTACCTCATTCAATGGGTTGTGATGGTTATAATTCTCATACAAATATCTGTTCTGCTGGTGCTCGTCAAGGTACTATTCAATGGGCAAATGATGATAGAAACTCTCCGGATTGGGGTAATGCTCAATTAGTATTTTTACAATCATCTCATGCTGCAGATGCTGGTCACTACTTCCAACAATCAGCAGGTTTAATTGCTGATGCTCGTAAACGTGGTGCGAAAATGGTTGTTCTTGATCCTCGTCTATCTAACTCAGCAGGTATTGCTGATTTATGGTTACCAGTATGGCCAGGAACTGAAACAGCTCTTTATCTTTACTTAGCTAATCGTGTATTAAACGAAAAAGGTAAAAATGGTGAAGATTTAGTTGATCATGATTTTGTTAAAAATTGGATTAACTGGGATCGTCTGATGGATGATAAAGCATACCAAGAAAAAATGATTGGTTATGGTTATATAAAAGAGATGCCAAAAGATAACTCTTATGAGTCATTTATTGAAATGATGCAAGAAATTTATGCTCCATATACAAAAGAATTTGTAACTAAAGAGTGTAAAATTGAAGGTTATGAAGATAAATTAGATGAGTTATATGAAATGTACATAAATGCAGGTAGTAAAATTGCTACTTACATTTGGCGTTCAGGACCAATTGCTCACCGTGGTGGTTGGATGATAGCTCGTGCTGGTTTCTTAACTCTAGCACTTCGTGGTGCTCTACGTGGTGATGTTGGTGGGACTTCTTTCCATCACTGGCATGAAATTTCAGTAGCTGGTAAGGGTGAAAAATCAACTGTTTCAGGAGAACGTCCTAAGAAAGTTGATGTTTGGAATGAGATAGCATGGCCACCAGAATACCCACTTTCTTCATATGAGATGAGTATGTTAATGCCTCACCTTCTTATGGATACTGAGTGGCAAGAAAAATGGAAAGCTAAAGGTCTTGATATACCAACAAAACTTTCAGTTTGGTTCCCTCGTATGTATAATCCTGTTTGGATTAACCCAGATGGATTCCGTTGGATTGAAGTTCTTAAAGATGAGAAAAAAGTTGAATTAACATTTAACCTTTCTCCAACTTGGTCTGAAACTAACTGGTATTGTGATTATATTTTACCAGTAGGTCTTGCAGGTGAGAGAAATGATCAACAATCAACTCCATCTAAACCAGAAAAACGTATTGAGTTCCGTCAAGCGGTTATTCGTGTAGCAGCTGAGAGAATGGGTTGGAAAGCTAAAGATCCAGCTCGTGCAACTCTAGAAGCTCACATGAAATTTGGTCTTGGTGAAGTTTGGGAAGAGAGTGAATTCTTCCCTAACTTAATGGTTCATCATGTTGATCCTGATGGAAGCTTAGGTGTTAGAAAATACTGGGCAAGTAAAAAAGATCCAACTCGTGCAGTTACTGTACCTGAGTGGTTTGATGCTGCTATGAGTTTACTACCTAAACTATTTAAACAAGCGAAAAAAGACTTCCCAGAAGCTGAATTCCCTGTTTATGAGTATATGAGTGTTCATGGTGCTTGGACTGAAGAGGAAAATGTTTATAAACCTCAAGAAAAAGCACTTAAAATGGATTCTAAATTTATCTATGCTCATGGTCATAAATATGATCGTAAACATGTTAAAGAAGATAACTATGGTGCTTTATGGGTTGAACATGATGGTCGTGAAAAATCTATTGGTGTTAAAGTTGATGGTAAGTATTACGATGGTTTCCATACTCTTTCTAAGAAACTTGAGTTTTACTCTGAGTGGTTTGCTGAGTGGAAATGGCCGGAGTACGCTATCCCAATTTACCCAAGAAATGAGGGTGAATACGATAAAATGATTCACCTTGTTTCTCAAGTTCATCATAAATATATGACTAAAGAGAATGAATTCGCACTAAATACAGTGTTCCGTTTACCGTACAATATCCATACGCGTTCAGTTAACTCTAAACACCTAATGGAAATTTCTCAAAATCATAATCCAGTTTGGATTAATACTCAAGATGCTGATCGTCTTGGTATCAAACGTGGTGATGCTATTAAAGTTGAGATTGTTGATACAGTATCTGAATTAAGTTCTGGTTACTTTGTAGCTATGGCTGTTCCAACTGAAGCTACAATGCCAGGTGTACTTGCTAATTCACACCATGCTGGTCGTTGGAAATTAGTTGAGAGTGTAGATATTCCAGGATTTGAGCATAAACTTGGTGTAATGGGAATCGGTTCACCAACTTATGAGATGAAAATGGATGGTAAAGTTGGTACTCTTAAACCTACTAAAGGTATTATGCCTCGTCATGATATTTGGAGATTTAAAGAGTTTAATAAAGATCTTGACAACATTTGGTGGGATGGTCTTTCTGGTTCATGGCAAAATGCTGTTGCTCCAACTCATGCAGATCCAATTGCTGGTAATCATGCATGGCATCAAAAAGTTGTTATTACAAAAGCTGGACCTGATGATAAAATCGGTAACATTTCAGTTAATTATGAAAATAACTTTAAAACTTACCAAGCATGGAGAGATGAGCTTACTCGTCCTCTTGAAGCTGGTGATAAATTACGTCGTCCACAGCACATTAAACGTCCTGCGGTACCTCTTTCTAACAAAGCTTACGCAGTTAAGATTAAATAATTTAGTCTTAGATATTAAGCACCCTTTGAGGGGTGCTTAGCTATACTCCACAAAATTACTCCTAATGAATTATTTTAAAGGATTGCATTAATGCAAGATATATTAAAAAACCAAGAAGCACGTGTAAATATTTATGCTTTATTATCTCGTCTACTAATGAATGAGATTGATGAAGAGTTACTTACTACAATAGAAAATGATGAAAACATTATGTCTTTTTTCCCTAGTTATGCTAAATGGGGACGTCGTAAAGAGATGTCTAAAAAGAAGTTATTAGAGTCTTATATTAATGTTGATTTTACTAACTTATTTTTATTACATATGGTACCTTATGAATCTTTTTATAAAAGAGAAGATCAAATGATGGAAACTGCTGGTGAAAATCCTGTACTTCAACTATTTAATGAACATGATTTCAGAGTAAATCTTGCAAAAGCTAGAACTGTTAGTGTAGATCATATAGGAATAGAATTAGAGTTTATGTTTAAACTTTGTGATGCTGAGAAAAAAGCGATAGAAGATGGTGATTTATTGACAGCATCAGCAATTGCCAAAATTGAGCAAAGCTTTTTAAAAGACCATCTACTTGAATGGGCGCCAATGTATCTAATAAATATGAAAAGTGAAGCTGGAACTGCAATTTATTTTGATATTGCTGAGTTTACTTTAGAATTTATGATGAGTGATTTTGAATACTTAGATCAAAGTATTAAAGATGGAGACTGTAACTACAAAGTATGAGTCTACTAACTTTAGATATAGCTTCTTGTGTAAGAGTTACTAATAAGTTCTCTACATGTACAGAGTGTGAGACTGCTTGTCCAGTTGAAACTATTAGTATAAATGAAAATCAAGCACCGTCATTTATTCCAAATGATTGTGTAGGGTGTGGTGGATGTTTATCCGCTTGTCCTACTTCTGCTTATAAACTAGATGATTTTTCTCCAATAAATTATATATTAACTTTTCTTGAAGATAAAAATAACATAGTATCATGTAAAGATAGTTCTATTCCATGTATTGCAGCATTGAGTTCTGAAGAGATATTAAGTATGTCATTACTATGTAAAGATGATATTTTATTTGATAAATCTCATTGTAAAGATTGTTCTATATCTAAACCAAATGTAGAGTTGATTGAGTCTAGAGTGGAAGAGGTAAATTTTTTACTTGAAGCGATGGAAGTAAAAAAACTTGTTATATTTGAAGATATTGACTCTAAAGTTGAGATAGAAGAAGATAGTATATCTCGAAGAAAATTCCTATCTAAAGCAACCATAAAAGATGCGGCAATTGCAAAACATAAGTTTGAAAATAAAGTAGAATCATTAAGTGAAGAGCTAAAAGAACATTTAGTTTCTAATGATGATGTGAAAAATATTCGTCAGAAAAAAGTTCCAGATAGAAGGAAACTATTAAGTATGGCAATGAAAAGAGCTGGTGTTCCTTCAGTGTTTCATAACTTAGATATAAATGATATATCTTTTATATCTCAAAAGATTATAGATGAAAGTACTTGTACAAACTGTCAAATGTGTTATAGAATTTGTCCAACTGGAGCACTTACTTCAAATGAACATAGTGGATTTATAAATTTTAATGCTGTTGATTGTGTTAAATGTAACTCTTGCCATGATGTATGTGAACCAAATTCGATAACACTTAAACCTACATTTTCAATGGAAGAGTTATATAATCCTAAAAAAGAGCAATTGATAAAATTTAGTATAAAGAGATGTGATGAATGTGGAATGCCATTTTCATATCATGGTGGTGAAGTGATGTGTACTAGATGTCGTGTTGAAGAGGAAGAAGCACATGAATTATGGGGGACTAGATAAATGGGTATAGGATTAGAAAATATTGATACTATGAATGCTGATGACAGTATAAAAAGAGAGACTAGACTTTTTGGATTAATTGCTGAAGAGGCAATGACAAATAGACTATTTGTTCTTTTAAATAAGATGATAAAACCAGAAGCTATGATGATTCCTATGAATATTCGTGCTGATGATTTTTACTTTACAGTTGCAAATATGAAAAAATCTCATGTTAATGGTGCTTATATAGCACATGAATATCAAAAAGAAGTAGTTGACTTACTTGATGAAAAAGATGAGATAGTTGAAGTTTATGGAAAGTGTGATTTTATTCTTCGTGATGGTGAAAAGTTAAAAGGTTTTTTAATAGAAAAAAATGATGTTAAATCACTAGAGCAACTTGCAGATAATATATCGAAAATAATGAAAGAAAACTAAGGAGTAAGATATGAATGAAAATGATTTAAGTGAATTTAGAACAGAATTTGAAGCTATTAAAAAACAGGCTTTTGGTGGTGATTGTGATGATGGATCTTGTGAACCAGAAGAGAGTTTTGATGATTATCCAGACTACGTAAGAGCTATATATGCCGAAGTTATGCCTCCAATTAAAAGTGGTATATACTTTTCTCGTTGGGATATTAAGGGTATGGCTGCTGAAGTTGATGAGCATCTTGTAATGGATACAAGAGAAAGAATGTTCCAACATTTTATGCGTTTCATCGGAACTAGACAAGATATGCTAAATGTAGTTGAACAGTTTGATAAACATATAGATATGAAGTGTGATTTATATCGTGAGTATATTGAAAAATATCCATCGACAACGGAGATTTTTCAAACTAAAATAGATAAAGGTAATCGTGCTAAAAAGTTTTTACAAAAAATGATAGTAGACTTTTTTAGTTAATCTTTTTAATAGCTTTATTTTTTATCTCTTTAAAAGATGATTTAGTCTCTTTGTTATAAATTATCTTTTCTAACTCTTTTATCTCTACATGTAGAGCATATTTATTGGCAAGTGGCATCATAGCTTTTAGAAGTTCTTGTGCTGTTTTGCTTTGCTTTACATATTTTGCTGCATCCTCTTTTTTATTTTTATTTTTTGGTAAATATTTTAATAACTTAGAAAGTAAAAAACCAGCTACAAAAATCATAAAATCATAAACATACTCTATATATTTGTTAAAATCAACATCACTCTTTGGTACGTTTTTATTGTCTATCAATGTGTTTATATCTAATGGAGTTATTTTTATATTTTTACTATTTGTATCTTTGGAAAGGTATTTTTTTTGTTTAAAAGAAAATACTACTAGTTTTGCTTTTGGTATTGTAAAATCTTCTTTTGCGACAATGGCGTAGTTATATTCTATATTGTAGATAAAGCCATTTTGAGTTGCTCTTGTTGGGAGTTTTTTCTGACTTCTAAATATTGAGGTATTTTCTATATTTTTTAAAGGCTCAAAGTTTTCATCAAGATAACCCTCTCCAGATAAGTTGTATCTAATATTTATAGCATCATAAGAGTTTGAACTAAGTTTATTTATACTCATTGTAAGTCTGAAATCTCCCACAGCGTTTACGACTTCTGTTAAAGGTTCTACATGTAGAGATACAGACTGCACAGGCATTTTAACTTTGATAGTGGGAATTGACTTTACATTATCTCTACTTCCATTGTATGCTTGAGCAACTGCATCATCACTGGCACGTCTAAGTTGAAAATCAAATTTTACTTTAAAATCTCCACCTTTTTTTGCAAAGACTAAAAATTTAAAAGTTTTTTCAGAATCGTGATAATTAAATTCATGTCTTTTACTCTCTAATGGTATGATTTTTAAATTATCATTTTTTTGTGCTACAAAATCAAAAAACATAACTTCATTATTTGTCTTTTGTCTTACGTGAAAAGTTATATATATTGGTTCATTTACAAAAATATTCTTCTTTGAAGTTTGTATATTATATGATGCATATTGACTACTAGCACTCAAAATAGTACTAAGTATTAGCATAAAAAATATTATTATTTTACCATGGATTTGATTCATTGGTATATCCTTTATTGATAAGTTCATAAGCTCTATATCCCATCTGGTATTGGTTTTTAGAGTTTTTAATTTTTGATGAGTTTGATTTGTTTTTACTTTTTTTCATCTCTCCTGCTCCAGAAGATGAACTTAAAGCTTTTTGGTTTGATTTTCCACCTTTAGAGTTTTCCTTTGTATCATCACTCTTTTTATCATCTTTTTGATTGTCAGTTTTTTTAGAACTATTTTTTTTCTTTTTAGAGTTTGGTTTTGGAAGCATATCCGCAACATTTATTTTTGCTTTTACTCCAAGTTTATAAAGTGTAGTTAAGTTTTCATAAGCATCTTTATCATATCCAAGTGCTAGTGCTTGTTGGTAGTATGTTTTTGCACGATCATATTTTTTCAATTTTACAGCACAGTTTCCCATATTGTAAAAAATGGTTTGTTTTATTTTAGGGTCTGTTGATTCTATAAATGAGTAGTACTTCATGGCATTTGAGTACTTCTTAGCTTTGTAGTAAGAAGCAGCGATGTTTAAGTAGTTTTGTATTGATGGAGATACTTTTTTGTAGTTAGTGCTAGCTTTATTGTAATTTTGCTCTTTATAGGCCTTATTCGCTTCTTTAAGGTAGTAAAAATCTAGTGCAGATGCATAAGATTTACTTGGAAGTATAAAAATCATAAGTAGTGAAAATAATGGTATAAATTTTTGTATCTTAGTTAAAGAAATAATAAGTAAAACAAAAGATAGTAAAAGTGGATAATAATATAACTCTTTATAAGAGATAATGTCAGTTTGCACGCTTTTGTCTTTTCGTGCCTTGTCATTGATAATAGAGTAAAGTTCTTCACTGATATCTTGAGATGAGTCAGTTATATGTATAAAACTACCACCTGTATTATATGCTAAGTCTTTAAGAATTGGGTTCGCTCTGGAAATAATCAAATCTCCATTAGAATCACGAAGATGAGTTTCTAGTTTTTTAAGTGCTATCCCTTTAGTTGAAGCAGTCGCAACTATATGGATAGTTATAGCTGATTTTTTAGCAATTCTTAGTAATGAATTTAGTTGATGTTCATCCCCACCATCTGTAAAAATGATTAAGTTTTTTTTCTCTTGAGGAAGTTTCGCTACAAAAGTTAAAAGTGCTTCAAGTGATGTACCTTTTGTTAGTATATATTTTGGAACTAGAGCTTTTAAAGCACTTAGAGCTATTTGTGTATCTGTTGTAGGGGGACAAATTAGCAGAGGGTTAGTTGTGAAAGCAAAGATACTAAAACGGTCTTTTTTATCTATATTTAGAAATGAAATAATATTTTTTTTAGCTACATCATATCTACTTGGTTCTAAATCATTTGCTTGCATAGAAAAAGATGCGTCAAGTGCGATGATATATTCATTAGCATTAAATTTTTGTTTTGTTAGTTTGTTTTCTAGTGCTGGGCGAGATAGGGCTAAGATAGTTAAAGCTAAAGTAATAAGTAATAGTTTTGTTTGTTTGTTAAATATTTGTGAATTTAATAAAAAATCATCTTTAGATAATAGTCTATTTTTAAATATAAAAAATAATGGAATAAATAATAATAAAGCAAAAGGATTTAAAAAAGTCATCTTCTAAGTCCAACTCTTTTAAGTAATATAAAAATTAAAAAAGCAATAGCTATAAATAAAGGTATATGAAATAATACTCTTTTATGAAGATAATGTTCTGATCGTATAGGACTAGGTTCGAGTGAGTTTAACTCATCATAAACCTCCCCAAGTGTTGAAGCATTTTTGGCTTTAAAGAATTTGCCACCACTATCTTTAGCTATGATTTTAAGAAGTTTTTCATCAAAATTTCCATCTTTTCCAAGTCCAATAGTATAGATTTTGATATGTTCCTTTTTTGCTTTTATTACAGCATCTTTAGCCGAGATAGAACCACTATTCGCAAATCCATCACTTAGTAAAATAACTACTTTTTTTGAAGCATCCCCATTTTGTAACACTCTTACACTTTGGTTTATCCCTTCACCAATGGCAGTGTTATCACCAGCTATCCCAACATCTAAAAATTTAAGTACATATTTTAAAGCAGCTGTATCATAAGTTAGTGGTGCTGAGGCAAAAGCGAAAGTTCCAAAGACTACTACACCCATATTGTCATCATATCTTTTTTCTATAAAATTGCTAAGTATGTTTATGACAGCATCAAATTTTCTAACATCTTTTTTCTCATTGTTAAAACCACTCTCACCCATAGATCCACTACTATCAAGTGCTATAACTAAGTCTCTACCTTTTCTATTATTTGGTGATTTTTGCTCATAAGTTATGGGTGAGGCTAGGGCTGTTACTATCATGATAGATATAAGGGAATAGATAAGTTTTTCTCTATTTATAAATCGAGAAAATTTAGCAAAAAAGTTTAAGTGAACAAAGTATCTTTTTGGTGCAGAAATAGGGCAGATATAGATACATATGATAGGTATAAGAAGTATGAAAAATAAAGGATATTGAAATTCAAAGTGCACTAAGAGGTCCACCACATTCTAAGGTAGAGTCCTAAAGTACTTGTATACCCTACATCAGAAAAAATGAGTTCTTTATTTTTGTTATAGATAAATGTAGTTGGATATACATTTACTCCAAACTTTTGAGCTAAAATCCCATTCTCATCATTGATAAACTTAAAATCAAAACCTCTTTCATTTAGATAGTTTTGTATCTCTTGATTTGTACCAGATTTTACAGCTATTGTTATTACTTGATAGTCTTTAGAAACTCTTTGTATATTATCTATTTCTGTTTTACAAACTGGACACCATGTTGCCCAAAAGTGAATCATTACAGGTTTGTTTGTCTCTACATGTAGAGCATTTGGAAGGGGAGATTTATTTAAAGATGTACTTTTATATAAACTTACGCCATTGGAAAATATAGTTATTGTTAAAATAAATAGTATAAGTTCTTTAGCGTATTTAAGTAGTTTATTTTTCATCTTTATTTATATCATGATACCTTTAATCATGAAGAACAATAAACCAGCTAGTGTAGCTGCCGCTGGAACTGTTATAACCCATGCAGCAATAATTTTCTTAACTGCATCTCGTTTAACATATTGAACTTTCTTAACTTGTTTAATATGCTTTTTAGTACTTTTAATAATCTTTTTCTCATTTCTAATAAGTTTGTAAAGCTCAATAACTCTACTATACTCTTCTTGAGATTTATTTTCTTTTTCCTCTAAGTCTTTTAATTCAGCTTTGTATGCATCTTTATTTTGTTTTTCATCTTCAATAGTAAGTTTATCTTCTTCTATTGTAGTAGTATCATTATCGGAAACATGAAGGTACTCACGTAAGAAACCAACACCAAATACACCACCAATAGCGATATGAGTAGAAGATACAGGAAGACCAAGTTGAGAAGCTATAATAACTGTAATTGAAGCAGCCATAGCAATAGAAAATGCTCTAATCTGATCTAGTTCTGTAATTTCACTACCAACTGTTTTAATAAGCTTAGGACCATAAAGAGCAAGACCAAGCGCAATACCTAAAGCACCAACACCCATAACCCATAGAGGAATAGAAGCTTTACTTGAGATACCACCATTTACAACAGCATCGTTTATAGCGGCTAATGGACCAATAGCATTCGCAACATCATTCGCACCATGAGCAAAACTTAAAAGTGCTGCTGCAAAGATAAGAGGAATTGTAAACATTGTATTTACAGATGCCTTGTTGTTTTCTAATGTAGTTACACTTGTACTAAGTTTAGCTTTTACAAAAGAGTAAACTAATACTGCTGCTACTAAACCTAAAATAAGTGCTGTCATTAGACTTGGTTTTTTTGTCATCTCAATACTAACTAAAGGAATCATATTTAATATATCAACAACTTGTGGCCATATTTTTTTAAGCCCTTTTAGTGTTAAGTAAGTTACAAATGCCATAGACATTAAAGAAACAAAAATTGGTACATAAGTTTTAGCTGCGCTTATTTTATCTTCTTTAAAGACTATACTCTTTTTTATTGAATATAAAAATGCTGCAGCAATTACACCACCAAGAACTGGAGAGATTACCCATGAAGCAGCAATTTTACCCATAGTCCCCCAAGAAACAATGCTAAATCCAGCCGCAGCAATACCAGCACCCATAACACCACCAACGATAGAGTGAGTCGTAGAAACTGGAGCTTTCATCATAGTCGCAAAGTTAAG
>Ga0256826_1000233_pt1 | contig 31884 bp, 39 predicted proteins | sample CV79metaG_FD_185975 | JGI IMG/M metagenome (GOLD analysis project Ga0256826, IMG submission 185975) | Hydrothermal vent microbial communities from East Pacific Rise, Pacific Ocean - CV79 | ecosystem: Environmental > Aquatic > Marine > Hydrothermal vents | place: Pacific Ocean: East Pacific Rise...
TGAAAATAATGTTTTAACTAAGCTTATTAAAACTGGTAAGTATGACTTGAGAGACTCTGAAGTTGTAGGCACAACTTCCCCTGCGATGGATATTCTCAAATCATCAAATGTTGAGAGAATTCTTTTTGACCTTTTTGGTTACGAGAGAACTAGAGAGTTAATGAGTGACTTAGAAACTAAAAATGCCTATGCATTAAACGCGGATGAGTTAAGTAAACTCCAAGAGTGTTTCGATGCAGATTTTTGTAATGGTGATGAGGGTAAAAAGTATATAAGTGATACATTTAAAAATGATGGCTACCTTATGGATCCACACACTGCAACTTGTATGAAGTCTTATGAGACCTGCTCAAACCCTGCTATTAAAACTATAGCTTATTCAACTGCTGAGTGGACAAAGTTCTCTCCTGTTATTGCAAATGCTTTAACTGGTGAAGTTGATGCTGAAGATATAGTAGCTTTAGAGTCTATCTCTAAAGAGGCTTCATTAGAGATTCCAGCCATGGTAAAAGGTCTGTTTAGTAAGAAAATAGTTCATGACACTATTATAGAAAAAGAAGATATAGAAAAAGAGATACTGAAGTTTTTATAACTCCAGCGCTCTTAATCTAGTTCCCAAGTTATACTCATATAAGTTAATTGCCTTTTATAACTCTAAAGCTCTTTTATAGGCTTTCTCAATAGCATCTATACAAGATGCTCTTACATTTCCATCTTCAAGTGCACCATATCCAGCGGCTGTTGTTCCACCTGGACTCATCACACCATCTTTGAGTAGTGCTGGATGTATATCTTGAATCAACTCTCCAAAACCACCAAAAAGACCACGCATTATAGCCATTGCATCATCGCGTTTAAGCCCTTGTTTCACTGCACCATCGGCTAAAGCTTCAGCCATAAGAGCTAAATATGCAGGACCACTTCCAGCAAGTGCAGTTGCAATATCTATCTCTTTTTCACTTCCTAACCAGCGAGTTGTACCAATAGAACCTAAAATTTCCTCTGCTTCAGCTCTAAACGCGGTGTCACCCGTAAGAGTAGTCATTGATTTTTGTACTGATGCTGCAAGGTTTGGCATAGTTCTAACTACCGCATTTGTATTGAGGTTAGAGCGAAGCTTTTCTAGTGAGGTTCCTGCTAAAACAGAGTATATAACTCTTGCTTTACCTTTGAGCAAAGTTGCGACCTCTTCTATATTTGCAGGTTTTACACAAAAGAGTATAGTTTTGTCTTGCATATCAAAATCTTTGATAAGTGCTTTATCTATTTTTATGCCAAGAGCACTTTCAAATATTTGGAGTTTTTTTAAGTCTCTTCCAACAACTTCAATTTTATAGTTCTCTTTTAGCCCTTGTGCAATACTGAGTGCCATATTTCCATTTCCGATAAAAGTGATAGTTGTCATTAAAATACCTTAATTTTTTTATGTTATTATAGCATTAATATAAAAAGGTTGAGAGATGGAACAATTTTTAAGCGAAGCAAAGTCAGCAAGTAGGGTTTTAGGTACTCTAAGTGGGGCACAGAAGAAAAGAATTTTAAAAGAGATGGCAGATGCACTAAGAGCAAATTCAAATGATTTACTCGAAGCAAACGCGATAGATATGAGTGATGGAGAGAAAAATAACTTAACATCAGCACTTATGGATAGACTCTTTTTAGATGAGAGTCGTGTAGATGCGATGGCAGTTGCAGTTGAAGAGATAGCAGCACTAAAAGAGCCAGTAGGCCGCGTTTTAGATGGATGGGTAACAGAAGATGATTTAAAATTGAGAAGGTTAGTATTCCTATTGGTGTTATAGGAATCATCTATGAGTCCCGTCCAAATGTTACAAGTGATACCGCAGCACTATGTTTTAAAAGTTCAAACGTTTGTGTACTCAAAGGTGGAAAAGAGGCTGAAAACTCCAATAGAGCGATTGCTAAAGTTCTTCAAGATGTTTTAGCTAAAAATGAGCTTCCAACTGCACTTATATCACTTATCCCAGACTCTTCTCGTGAGGGTGTTAACAAATTAATTAAGATGGATAAATATGTAGACTTAATTATTCCTCGTGGTGGAGCAGGGCTTATTAAACATGTGAGCCAAAACGCGACTGTAAGTGTTGTAAAGCATGATAAAGGGCAGTGTCACACTTATATAGATAAAGATGCAAAGATTGATAATGCTATAGCCATAGCAATAAATGCAAAAGTTCAACGTCCAGGTGTTTGTAATGCAATGGAGACACTTTTGGTTGATAGAGCTATAGCTGCAGAGGTTCTGCCTAAACTTAAAGTAGCATTTGATGAGGCTCATACAGAACTTAAGGGGTGTTTAGAGACTCAGGCTATTATTGAAGCAGCTCATGCAACTGATGAAGACTATGATACTGAGTACTTGGCAAATATTTTAAATATAAGAGTTGTAGATGGTGTAGAAGGTGCTATAGAGCATATTGTACGATTTGGTTCTGGTCACTCTGAGTCTATTATTAGTGAAAATATTACAACTGCTGAAGAGTTTTTAAATGCTATTGATGCAGCAGCCGTCTATGTAAATGCGAGTACTCGCTTTACTGATGGTGGAGCCTTTGGTTTTGGAGCAGAAGTTGGAATAAGTACAAATAAACTTCATGCTCGTGGACCAATGGGAATAGAAGGACTTACTACATACAAATTTAAAATTTATGGAAGTGGACAAATTAGATAATTTATAACTAATAATTGATACATATCAAGCAAGGTAAATGATATTTTATTTACAATAACGAATATCAATTAGAAAGGTTTTTATTATGTCAAATATTCCAAACAGTGCTGAAAAAATTGAAGTTGAAGGTGCTACAGTAGATTTTTTTAAAGAAGCAAAAGATGGTCAAAGTATCTACTACTTTGACACTTCAAAAGAGGGTCCTCCTCATCCAATGGTAAATGCGATGAGTGGTTTAAAACTAATAAAAAATACAAATGATAAACTTGTTATGATTAACCATAAGATGCCTGGTGGGCTTTTTGGTAAACTTGAAGCTGATGTTTCTCATGTTGCTGAAGATATTGAAGGTGGTTTAGTGAAAGTTGTTTTTTCAAGTATTAATGCAGGTGTTGATTCCGATTTAGATCAAACTTCTTGTCACGGATAGTCAATGACACCCATTTCGCAAGACTTTGCTCCTCCCTTTAAGTTAATAGCTCCCTTTTTTATACTAGGGAGTCTTTTTTATCTCTTTACATCTTTTTTTATTTTTACATTTAATATAGATAACTTATCATTTTTAGATTCACAGGTTTTAGGGTTTGTCCATCTTTTTCTATTGGGCTTTGTAATGATGATAATCTTTGGTGCTATGGCTCAACTTGTACCTGTTGTACTAGAAGTAGGGCACTTTGGAGTAGAACTTTTTTATGCAATCTGGCCACTACTCCTTATTGGTACCCTATTAATGGTCTTGGGGTTTCTATTCTCACCAGCACTACTTCCCTATGGTGGGGTGATTGTTCTTACCTCTATGATGATTTTTGTTATGGAAATCTTTATGACTATATCGAAGGTTCCTAAACTGACTTTAGTGATGAGTAGTATTCTTATCTCAAATACTTTTCTTTTTTTTTGGGATTATCTTTGGTCTTTTAATGGCTCTTGCTTATGCTGGGACGATAGAAGTTGATATAAATACTTTACTCTCAAGTCATGTTTATTTGGTGATTGGTGGGTATATCAGCATAACTATTATGGGATTATCAATAGTATTGGTACCTATGTTTACACTCTCTCATGGCTTCTCTATGAGACCTTTGAAGATTTCTATTTCCATGATGAGTTTAGGAGTGATCTTAGTTGTGATTTCTTCTTTTTTTAAGATAGTTATACTACAGAATATGGGATATCTTTTATCTGTAGTTTCAATGCTTTTTTACTTCTATCTCATCTATATTATATATAAAACGCGGCCAAGAAAAGAGAATGATATTTATGCGATTTCGCTATTTTTTTCCTATATCTCTATGTTAGTTACGATTGTACTGGGAAGTCTCTATTTTTTAACTTCAGGTGAAGAGTTTTTGTTAGCTGCTGGATGGCTACTCTTTTTTGGCTTTTTTGGCTTTTTAATTACTGGACATATCTATAAAATAATTCCATTCCTTGTATGGTTTGAAAAATTTTCTCCTCTAGTTGGAAAGCAGAAAGTGCCTATGCTTGCAGATATGGTTCCCTATAAAAGTTCTCATGCACAGTTCCTTTTTTCTGCTATCGGTGTTGTGACTATAACTTTTGCAATTTTGTTAAAGAGTAATGTTTTAATTGGTGCAGGTGCATCATTTTTGGTAGTTGGTGCCTTTGCCTTTGTGCGAAGTGTATTTTATATGATAAATTTTAAATAAGGAAACAGTTATGTCAATGTATACAAAAGAAGAACTATTTTTAGCAATTTCTACAGTAATCGATCCAGAGGTAGGGTTTAACCTCGTGGAAATGGGACTTATCTATGATGCAGTGTGTGATGATGAGGGTAATGTTCAAGTTACTATGACTCTTTCAACAAAGGCTTGCCCTATGCATCAGCTTATTCAGCAGTGGGTGAAAGAGTCTGTTGAGAAAATGGCTAACATTAAAGAAGTTGAAGTAGAAGTTGTTTGGGAGCCAGTTTGGAATATAACAATGGCTAATGAGAATGTAAAAAAAGCTCTTGGTGGAATGTAGTAGGAACTAAGATATAAAAGAGTTAAACATACTCTTTTATATCTACTATTAACTCTTCTAAGTGCTCTTTATACTGCTCAAGTAGTGTAAGATAACTCTTCTCTTGAGTATCTTTAAGTGCCTCTTTAATTGTACTTGACACTCTATTTAATGGGTCCGCACCAATATTAGCAGTAACTCCAATAATATCGAGAAGTAACTTATCAGCTTGCACTAAGTCACCACTATTTAGAAGTGTAGATAACTTATTGGTTGAGTTTTCGTAAGTGGCAACAAACTCAGTGAGTATTTCGTTGTAAAATTCTTCATCACCACCACATATCTCTAAGCCCTTATCTCCATTTAACTCTTTTGTTGCAACTACATGTATATACTCTTCACTGTTTTGCTCTTGAGTAGTTCCCGTATATGCATAGATTATGTCATATAAAGCATCCATTCGTAGTGGTTTTTCGAGGTGCTCTTGCATACCTGCATCACTCATTTTTTTAATATCATCAGCGGCTGTGTCACCACTCAATGCAACAACCACAATATGTGCATAATCAGGATTGGCTCTAATGATGCGAGTTGCTTCAAAACCATCAACTCTAGGCATATGTGCATCCATAAGAATAATTGTAAAATCACTATCTGTTTCTAGAATGTCTAGAGCTTCTTGTCCATCATCTGCTAAAGTGATTTCTATACCAGTATCAGCAAGAAGACCTGTAATTACTTTTTGATTTATAAGGTTATCTTCGGCTACTAAAATTTTGATTCCAGCAAACTCTTTAAAATGTTGTTTTGTTATTTTTGTATGGTTTGGTACACTTCTTTTTCTAATAGCTGCTTTTACAGGCTTTGCTTTGAGCTTCTCTTGAGGAACTTCTTCTATTCCAAATGATCCCTCTTCTATACCATCAAAGTTTTCAATATTTAACTCTTCTACTACTTCAGTTTTAATCTCTACGGGTTCATTTTGTTGTTTTGGTATCTCATCTGTATCAAAATCATCAATTTTTATCTCTTGTATGCTCTCTTCTTCCTGCGTGATTTTATCTTTTTTATTTTTTGGTTTTCTAATTATAAAGTAGATGTTACTTACAATTAGAATTAAGATAAGAGCAATAATTTCATTTTGATACTCGCTAAGCATGTTTTTTTCCTCTTTTTTAGTTTCTCTATGTTGTTTCAATTTTGTGATATTTTCTTTTGTAACACTTGGTATAACTATATCTTCTTTTTGCTTTAGATGCAAAATTTGAGGCTCTTCTATCTCTTCACCAGCACTTGTTTGAATATCATCAACAGAGAGCTCTAAAATATAAGAATCCTGAAATCTAGGTTTAACCTTGTATAGGGTTGAAAAAAGAGTTTTATTATCATAAATTGGTTCGAGGGTGACTATGAAGTATTTACCATACTTTTTATAGTTCGCAGACAGAGAGTTTTCTTCATAAAATTTAGAGTCTTGAGTCATATATTTCTGAAGAGACTTGTATATGAGTTTTGCATTGTTCTCATATAAAAAACTTCCTACGACAACCTGTGTGCTTATTGCAAATGCGAGAGAATGAGTTATAAGTATTAAAAGGAGTGTTTTCATATAATCACTTTTTTTCTTTATCATACAGTATTAAGAATTAAATTTTACAAAAAAACTGTATAATCTATTTAAATTACTACAGAAGGTTTCTTGTGCAAAATATCCCTCACATTCCAGTGCTTTACCGTGAAGTTATTGAAGCTTTTGAATCAATTAACGATGGTTTTATTATAGATTGTACAATGGGATATGCAGGACACTCTTCGATGATACTAGAAGCAAATCCAAATATTAAACTTATTGCAATAGACCAAGATCAAACTGCGATTGATTTTTCAACTCAAAGACTTGAACCTTTTAAAGATAGAGTAGAGATACGAAAAGGACGCTTTTCCAGTGTGATAAAAGATATTATTGATGAGTATGATATTTCAAATATTAAGGGTGTTTTAGCAGATATAGGAGTCTCATCTTTACAGCTTGACCAAAAGGATAGAGGCTTTTCTTATGAGAGTGATACTCTTGATATGCGTATGGATAAAGATGCTCCTCTAAATGCGGCAACAGTTGTAAATGAGTACTCAAAGAGTGAACTTGAAACTCTATTATTAGAGTATGGAGAGCTTAGAAACTACAAAAAAATAGCAGCCCAAATAGTTGCAAATCGTCCCTTTCGCTCGGCAAAATCCTTAAGTGATGCTCTCAAACAGCATATGCCAAGAGGGAAAAAAATCCATCCTGCTACACTTCTTATGCAAGCCATTCGTATAGAGGTAAATGATGAACTTGGTGAGCTTAAATCACTTTTACAAAGTATAGAAGATGCGAAGCTTCCAGATGCTAAAGTAGCTATTATATCTTTTCACTCTCTTGAAGATAGAATAGTAAAACAGACCTTTATAAGATGGTCAAAATCTTGTATATGCCCTCAAGAGGCTATGAGGTGTGCATGTGGAAATAATCACTCTCTAGGTAAAATCATCACGAGAAAACCACTTATGGCAAAGGATGATGAGTTAAAAGAGAATGTAAGAAGTAGAAGTGCAAAGATGAGAATCTTTCAAATGGACTCCTATGAGTGATAAAACGGAGCTTTTAGAAGAAGTTGCGGTAGTTCTTGCACCTGTAAAAAAGCTTGATGCTACATACTTTTTATATATTATACTTCTGCTTACTTTGGTTTGTATGTTTGTTTTTCCTAAAATATATATTCAGCAACAGATCTACTTTAAAAGTAGAGATATCTCTAAATTAAAATCAGAGTATGATACTTTAAAAGAAGAGAACAAAATTATTAATGCTTCAGTCGAGTCTATAAAATTTAAAAATCAAATCTTAGACACGCTTTTTTAAGGAATAAAATGATTCGTAAGTTTATAGAATTTTCAATTGATAAACCACTCCTAAATCATATACTACTCATCTTTATACTTGTTCTGTCCGTTTTTGCTTATATAAATATTCCAAAAGAGATTTTTCCTCCAATGGCTATGGATAAGATTAGTATTAATGGTGGTTATGTTGGAACCTCTGCTGATACTCTCGATAAAATGGTTGTACAGTCAATAGAAGATGAATTACAAAATATTGATGAGTTAGAGAGTGTTAAGACAAGTATTAAAAATGGCTCATTTTCAATTAGTACAGATATAAAAACTGGTTCTGACAATATTAAAGTTCTTAATGATGTAAAAGATATTATAAGTGCAGTTAAAAAAGATCTACCTGCTGATATGTCAGATCCTATTGCAAAGATAAAGACACATGCTTTTCCTTTAGTTCTTATCGCACTCTCTGGAGATGTAAGTAAAGCTGAATTACTTCAGCGAGCAGAAGAGCTAAAAAGTAAATTGAGTAAATATAAAACGCTGAGTGACATTTCCATACGCGGAGATGCAGATAGTGAACTTGTAATTAGACTTAATGAGCAGAAAATCAGAGCTTTAGAGTTACAACCATCCTTAATAATCTCCGCACTAAAAAATATAAGTTCTATTTTTCCAATCGGTACGATAAAAGAGAGAGGAAAACATCTATATATTTCAACTTTTAATGGTGAAAAGGATGCAAGTGCCATAGAAGATACAATAATTAGCGTAGGAGATAAAAGAGTCAGGGTAGGAGATATATCAGATATCTCTTTTAAACTAAGCGATGAGTCAGAACTCTCACACTACAATGGAGTTAGAAATGTCTCTATTAATGTAACAAAATCAAAAGATGGAAATGCAATAGCCTTAGTAAAAGATATACGTCAGCTCCTAAAAGAGATGTCAGCTCTTGATTCAACTATAAACTATGATATCTATACTGATACATCAATTTGGATTAAAAACCGTCTAAACATTGTTTTTTCAAATATAATGTTTGGTCTCATGCTTGTTTTTATAGCGATGATGATCTTTATTAATCGTGGAATTGCTCTGGTTGTTGCTATTGGTATTCCTATGAGTTTTATGATTGGTCTAATTGCAACAGAGATTATGGGTAACTCACTTAATATGCTCTCTCTACTTGGTGCTCTTATTGCTCTTGGAATGTTGGTTGATGAGGCTATTGTTGTGGCTGAAAATATCTACCGTCATTTAGAAGAGGGTATGGAAAAACGAGAAGCTGCAATAGTTGGAGCTTCAGAGATGTTTCCAGCAGTCTTAACAGCTACTCTTACAACAGTCTTTGCATTTTTACCTATGCTTTTACTCTCTGGAGAGATGGGAACATTTATAAAAATAATTCCTGTAATGATAACAGTTTTACTTCTCTCTTCACTCTTTGAAGCTTTTTATTTTTTACCGCTTCATGCTCACGATTTTTTAAGAGTTTCAACTGATATGAGTTTTACAAAAAGAATGTGGAGAGGAATGAACAGATTTTATTCTATGCTACTACATTTTGTATTTAGTAGAAAAATTATTTCACTTATAGTAATGGTTGTAACTATACTTGGACTTACTGGAGTTTTTATTAAAAACTCAAAGTTTCAGCTTTTTCCAGAGTTTGATACGACTCAGATATATGTATACGGAAAAGTTAATATTAATAATGAACTTGTAGATACTGAGAAAATTGTTACAGAGTTAGAGAGAGAACTTTTAAAAAATGAAGACCAGGGTGATATCTCCTCCATAACCTCTGTTATTGGCTTTAAAATGGATGCGAAAAATAGAGCAGAACTAGGGGAGAATCTTTTTCATATATTTATAGATTTGCATGAAAGAGCACCTATTAATATTTTTGATAAATATATAAGCCCATATCTCTCTCTAGAGTATGATGCTGAGCTGCTTAAACGCGAGAAGAGTGCCAAAGAGATAGCAAAAAGTATAGAAAAAATCACTACTAAGTTTAGAGATAAAAAAGATAAAAATGGTTTAGTTTATGATGAACTTATTGTGAAAGTTCCTGGTGCGGGAATTATAGCATCTGATATAGAGATAAGTCTCAGTGGAAAGAGTGAGCAAGAAATAGTTAATGGTTTGGCTGTACTTAAGAATACTCTCTCTGAAATCAAAGGTGTTAGAGATATCTCTGATGATGCAAACCTTGGTGAAAAAGAATTAAAACTTAGAGTAAACTCTTATGGGCAGTACCTAGGTTTTAATGAGGAAATAATATCAAGAGAGTTAATGCCGTACTACTTAAAGGGTGAGTATGGCAAGATGTTTAATGATACAGGCTTGCTTAGAATTAAAATAGAAAGTGGTGTTAACAGAGAGATAGACTCAATTCAAAGGTTAGAATTACAAGTCCCATCATCAGATCAGTATGTCGCACTTAAAGATATCTGTGACTTTGTAATGCTGCAAAGTTTTGTAACTTTAAATAAAGAAGATGGCGTTAGAATCCGAACAGTATTTGCCTCACTTGATAAGAAAAATATAACTTCAGCCGAGGTTATAAAAAAGATGGAAGCTACATTTCTTGAACTAAAAGAGGATGGCTACAAGATAGATATAAAAGGTGAAGAGAAAGAGAACAACAAAAATAAAGCAGAGATGATGCAGGCAGGACTAATCTCCATCTTCTTAATCTTTATAACACTTGTCTGGTTGTTTGATTCGATTAAAAAACCTCTTATAATTATTAGTACGATACCTTTAGTTTTACTAGGTGTTTTCTTTGGACACTTGGTAATGGGAGTAAATCTTAGCATGCCAGGTCTTATCGGAATAGTAGGACTCTCGGGTGTTGTTGTAAATGATGGGCTTATTATGGTTAGTTTTATAAAAGGCGCTAAAGATAGTGAAGAGTTGATGCAAAGAGCAGGGACTAGATTGAGACCGATTTTGCTTACATCTCTAACAACTGTACTTGGATTACTAACACTTATATTTTTCGCATCAGGGCAAGCTCTGATACTTCAGCCAATGGCAATATCATTAGGCTTTGGTATAGCATGGGCAACAGTACTAAACTTAATCTATGTACCACTACTTTTTGCAGTAGTATATAAAATAAAATCACCATTAAAGGTATAAAATTTGAATCTAGAGATATCGTATGCACAATTTGGAGTAAGACCACCAGTAACAAAACCGATACCGGAGTTTTTACTAGAAGTTACAGAGCAGGGTGTACGAGATTTGATCTCTAAACATTATGACAGTATTAAAGAGAGTGAAATATTTGTTATTTTTCCTCAAGATGCAGAAGTTTTTGAAGAGGCTAAAAAGCACTCAAGTGACTTTTTTATTCAAATATGTGGAGGACATCCACATTTTAATCAAAATCGTGGTGCCCCACAGATGATAGGACGTCATGCTCCCTTTCGAATCGATGCAAAGGCTAGAACAGTCTGGTTAGAACTCTATAAACCACTACTTTTAGAGCTAGAAAAAGAGGGTGTAACAGAGACTTCTCTAAAATCATTCTGGGGATATCTTAATATTTTTTCAATTTGGATGATAAATACAAAATAAAGTGAGTTTAATCAGAAATATATAAGCTGTTTTTGACTATAATCACGCCCTACAAAGCATTAGCTTCTGTATGGTCTAACCGTGGTGTGGGTTTTTAGCTCAGTTGGTTAGAGCCCTCGGCTCATAACCGAGTGGTCCAGAGTTCGAGTCTCTGAGAACCCACCACTTACCTTAAATAGGCACTTTCAGCCGAAACAATCAATATACTACTAACAAGAAGTACTACTCTCTATTTTAGATCTACTATAAATAGATGTATAAAAATTACGCTAATTCAGATAGGAAAAGTATCTAAAGAAATTAGTTCGCCAGTTTGCTTCAGCATTAAATGAAGCGGATATTGTATAATTTATGCACTTGCTTCTAGTCTAACACCAAAACTATTTAAAACTTTCATTACAGTTTCAAATCTAGGTTTTGAACCTGCTGAAAATGTTTTATAGAGACTTTCTCGACCAAGTCCTGTGTCACTTGCAATTTGGCTCATTCCTTTTGCTTTAGCAATATTACCAATAGCTTCAAGCAATTCATCAATATTTCCGTCTGCTAATACGTGTGATAGATACTCTGCAATCATCTCTTTAGAATCTAAGTATTGAGATGCATCAAAGGTTGTTAATTTAGTCATCTTGTATTTCCTTTAGTAGATGTTTAGCTTTAGAAATATCTTCAGTTTGTGTTGATTTGTCACCACCAACGAGAAGAATAACTATTTCATCGTCTTTTTTTGTATAGTAAATACGATATCCTGGTCCTGTTGTGAGTCTTAGTTCCCAGACTTCATCACCAACAGATTTGTGATCTCCAAAGTTACCTTGAGATACTCTAGTAATTCTTCTAATGATAGAAACTTTGCCTTTTGTATCTTTAAGCTTTTTTAGCCACTTTGAAAAGATATCGGTTTGTTTTACTAAATACATACTTATATTGTATCCTTTAAGATACAATATGTCAATTTTCTTGTATTTATTTTATAAGACATCCATTAGAACCTCTATATCCTCTTTAACACTTCAATAATGCTATGATATAATAGAACTATGAAAAGTGTGATATGCACTCAGTTTTTATGAGAGACTATTGAAGTAATAGATGAGATGAAAATAATAGGGGGAGGGAAATACAAATGAAAAAAGCTTTTACAATGTTAGAGTTAGTATTTGTTATTGTTGTGATTGGTATTTTAGCAGCAGTAATAATGCCAAATGTTGGAAGTAATCCAGCACCTGAAGCAGCCGTACATTTACAAAATAAAATAGCCTATACACAACATTTGGCTCAAACAGATGATAAGTATGATTCGGGAAATGCCACTTGGTTTCAAGAGAGATGGCAAATTGTATTTGAAGATAATAACTATACGATTATGAGTAATGGTACCCCTGCTGTAGATCCTATGGACTCTACTGTTGATATGGCAGTTGATTTAGGTGCAGAGTATGGTGTGACACTTTCCTTTGGTGGAGATTGTCCTAAAGTTGGAACAAAAATGTATCTGAGTTTTGATACATTAGGCCGACCATTAGTGGGTGATTTAGCAAACTATACTTCACCATATATGAATGGAGCAAATGAAGACTTGCTTGATGCAAACTGTACGATTACTATAGCTGGTGATGGTGGTCCTATTGTTTTAACTGTCCTTCCTGAAACAGGTTTTGTTGAGGGGATCTAAGTTTTACTACTACAATATAAACAAATTATTAACATGAAACAGTAAAAAAACCACTATAATAATGCAATTAAAGTAAGGAATACTCTATTATATGAAAAAGATATTAGGATTTGCAATTATTGCATTTGGGATTTTTCTTGAAGTCTTGTGGCTAGGTTTTATTTTTGGGAGTGTAGTTATTGGAGTGCTATTACTAATTTTTGCTCCAAGAATACTTTTCTTTCCTTTTAACTTCTTTTTAGTAATTGGTCTCACTGTTATCCATGGTAAAACATATCAGCAAGCTGGTCAGTTTAGATATCAGCAGTATAGCTCTTCCCAATCGGGAGGAGAGAGAACTCATTATACATCTCCACAAAGTAATTTAAGCAGATACTATGAGACTTTAGAGTCTAGTCCTAATGATGAGTTTAGTGAAATAAAGAAAAATTATAGAAGATTGATAAAAGAGTATCACTATGACTCAATAGCAAGTAAAAATCTTCCTCAAGAGATGCTAAAGTTTGCTGAACAGAAAACACAAGATTTAAATGAAGCCTATGCCGCTATTAAAGAGGCTAGAGGCTAATCAGGGAAATAAGGGTTTATTTTATAGCCAATTCCATAAATACTTTCTAATATATTTTCAGGTAGCTTCTTTCTTAGTTTTGAGACTAGTTTTCTGATATTTTGAGGATCTATGCTTTCATTTTTTGAGTTATAGTTTTCAACAATCTCTTCATTGGAGTATATTTTTCCAACATTTGTAGTAAGTAGTTGTAGAAAAATTATCTCATATTTAGTTAAGTATATATTTTTATTTGCATGAAAGAGAGAACTACTCTCTTTGTTAAATGTGAAATTTTCATCAATCTGAATATTTATAAAGTCTGTAGTAGCACTCTTCTCAGATGGTCGAGCAATTTTTTTAGCTGCATTGAGTAAAACAGATAATAGCTCTTGATAGTCAATAGGTTTTTTTATAAACTGCTCTATACCTAAGTTGACTAATGGAAGTAGATATTTTGACTCATCATAAGCAGACAATATAATTACTATCTGTTTTGAATTTATCTCATAAACTTTTTTTGTAAGCTCTACACCGTTGAGTTGAGGCATCTGTATATCAGAAAGTATGATATCAAAATAGTTTATATCATCACTACAATAGTCTGAATATATATTTAAGGCTTTTTGACCATCTTCAGCTGTTACAACTTTCTTAAAAAAGCTACTGAGAATATCTGCAGTATTATCTCTAAGCTCATCATGGTCTTCAACAAAAAGTATATTTAAACTTTTTGTATATTTAATTAGTTCTTTTGAATTTATCATATTTAATACTTTATTTTTCTTTATTTATTACCTATTATATCAGGTATTAGTTCTGTATTCAAGTTAAAAAGATACAATTATGAAATTAATTAATGATTTTAAATTCAAAAAAAGAGTGTAGATGAAAATCACAATAAATGGTGAAATTAGAGAGTTTGATAAAGAGAAAACTCTCTTGGAAGTATTACAGGAACTCTCATTAGAGGGTAAGGTTATGGCAGCTGCTATTAATATGGATATTATAAAGCAAAATAGTTGGGCTACTCATAAAATTTGCGATGGTGATAAGTTAGAGTTACTTGATTTTGTAGGTGGTGGTTAATTAAGTTTCAATGGCTACAACTGCAATTGCATATTCGCCATCATGAGTAATAGAGACACTAGTATCTATAATATTAAATTTTTTAACTATATGACTACTTAGGCTTACTTTTGGTGCACCTTTGCCTGTTTTATATATAATAATATCGTGAAAAGAACACTCACTTCCTATACCCACACCAAGAGCCTTAGATGTTGCCTCTTTAACCGCCCAAAAACCAGATGCAGTTTTATAGTTTTTAACAAGTGTTATTTCATTTTGAGAGAGAAATTTTTGAAGTGCTTTGTCGCCAAAACGCTCTATTAAGCGTTTCATGCGAGAGGTTTTAATGAGGTCTATGCCTATCATCTACTGAATAACGAATTCCGTAAAATAGATGCCCTTGATCTGACCATCTGATATCATGGCATTAAGCGTATCCATAACTTGAGTTGATACTTTTTGTTTCCCTTTTTTAGATGAGATTTCCTCTAAAGTTTTAGAGGTTAAAATTCTAATTATTCTATCTCTTAGTACAGGAGACTTTGCATCTAGTTCAAGACTTAACTCTTCGCCTTCAAGTTCTAGTGACATGGTAACTTTTAAGTATCTACGTCCTGCATCACTTTTAAGATTTACAGTAAAGGTATCTAAAGGGTATAAAACACCTATTTCACTGAGTTGACGAGAATCATCATATGTTGAGCTTGAACTTCTTCTTGTTGAACTACTGCTTTTTGAAGCACTTTGCTCTTTCGCTTGAGGTGTAGATGCAACTGCTTCTTCTTCATCTCCACCCATAAGAAGTACTCCAACAACAGCACCAATAAGTATAATTAGAATCAGTACAACAATAATAATTATCATCAACATATTTGATTTTTTCTCTACTGGTTGTGTTTCTTCTTGTTCTGTATTCTCTTCTTCAGCCATTATTCTTCCTTGAAATTATTAATAGTGTTAGTATATCGGATTATTTAAAAAAATTTAAACTATATATTTTCTTGAGCTAAATCTTTAAGTGGTAAAAACTCATAAGAGTCAGCATTATAGTATTCAATGTAGCCAGTTTCTATATCATAGTACCAACCATGAATAGATAAATCACCTTTTTCAAAACGTTTTTTCACTATAGGGTATGTAAGTAGATTTTCAATCTGTTTAATAACAGAGAGTTTTTCAGTTAGGCGGAGTAAATCTTCTTTTGGAGCATTTGCACCTAGGCTAAGTATAGCAGAGGTTTTTGCACTCTCTCCTAGCTCTAACCATTTTTTTGTATGAACAAGTGATGGGTCTTCTACAGTCTGATATAAGGAACTACATGCACCACAATGAGTATGACCACAAATAATAATTTCTTGAATTTTTAATACACTTACCGCATACTCAATCCCTGATGCAGTAGCATGAAAGTCTTCATCGGGTCTATATGGAGGAACAAAGTTACCTACATTCCTAATTACAAATAAATCACCAGGGTTTGATTGAACCATTAAATCTGGAATTACTCTTGAATCGGAACAACCAATAAAGAGTGCTTTTGGTGATTGACCGCGTTCAACAAGGTTTAAAAGAGACTCTTTGTTTTTTTTAAAGTAGGTTCTAAAGAGTTTATTACCTTGTGCATAATCTTCCATATTCATTGTGTATTTCCTTAAAGGTAGTTTTAGTTACACTCTTTAATATCTAGAGTTTTAATCATCTCTTCAAAAATTGCACCAGATTCTCTATCTGAATCATCATGGTACTCAATCACTAAAACTTCTCTGCCATTAGAGATGCTTGTTGTATAAGTTTCTGGTTTTATATTATGTTTAGCGATGATTTTTTCAATACAAGCACAAACTGTCTCTTTTTCTTCTTCACCCTTATATGCTAGTGATAATCTTGAAAATCTCTCTTCACTTCTGAACTCTGCATCTATCATTTTGTACCCTCTTGTATAATTATTTGAAATTATACAACTTTTTAGCAAAAAAAGAGGTTTTTTCCTGCTTAAATTAGTACCACTCTAAAAGTTTACTCACTTCATCAACAACAAAAGTTTTAATATTGGTTTTTTCAAGAGGTTTTTTTGCTAAAAGTGCTTTTGAAATGTTCTGCATCTTTGCCTCTTTGAGTCTTACATCCATAGCATAAACTTCTCGGACATCACCCACTAAAGAGACTTCACCGATAAAGATAGTCTCCTTTGAAATTGCACGGTCTCTAAAACTGCTGATTATTGCTGCGAGTACGGCTAAATCTGCTGCTGTTTCAGTAATTTTTATACCACCGGTAATATTTATAAATACATCATAGCCAGAGAGTGGAATTTCAAGTTTTCTCTCTAATAGTGCTAAGAGCATATTGAGACGGTTATTATCAAATCCTGTAGCTTGGCGTTTAGAGTTTGGGGTGTGACTTTCGGAAACTAGGGCTTGTACTTCGAGTATGATTGGACGTGAGCCTTCCATAACAACTGTAAGTGCAGAACCTGGTTGTTGTGAGTTACGATTGAAAAAACGTGATGCTATATCTGTTGCAGAGACTAAACCATCACTTCTCATCTCAAAAACTCCTATTTCACTTGTTGGGCCAAAACGATTTTTAAATCCACGAAGTATTCTAAGTTCCTGTGAGGAGTCCCCCTCAAAATAAAGCACAGTGTCTACCATATGCTCTAGTACTCTAGGACCTGCAATTGAACCCTCTTTTGTAATATGCCCAATGATAAATATAGCAATATCCTTCTCTTTGGCAATTCTCATTAACTCAAAAGTGATTTGACGTACTTGTGTAACTGAACCAGGTGCAGAAGTAATGTTTTCGGAGTATATAGTTTGAATTGAGTCAATAATTAGAAACTCATACTCTCTATGTTCTAACTCAACTAAAACCTGTTCAAGTCGTATTTCACTTAAAAGGTAAAGAGTGTTTTCATTTGACTTAAGACGATTTGAACGTAGTTTAATCTGAGAAGTTGACTCTTCACCCGTTACATAGAGTACATTTTTGCCAAGTGAAGCTACATTCGCACCAACTTTTAGAAGCAGAGTGGACTTTCCAACCCCAGGACTACCACCGATAAGAGTGAGAGAACCCGGTACAATTCCTCCACCAAGAACACCATCTAGTTCAGGATCAAGAGAGGAGTATCTAAAGACTTCACTCTCCTCAATATTGTTGATACTTATAGCCTTTGTTGCACTTGAAGAAGTTGATTTTGTCTGTTTTACAACTTCTTGTTGATGCTCATTAAGCTCTACAAATGAATCCCAAGCTCCACAGTTGGTACATTTTCCCATCCATTTTGGAGTGGTAAGCCCACAGTGTTGACACTCAAATAGTACTTTTTTCTTAGCCATAGTTCTACCTTGCTTATGATTATGAAAGAATTATATGGAAATAAAAAGAGGAAATAGAGAAATATGGCAAAATGCCATATTTTAGAGGGAGGTTTATTCTTCTTCTACAAAAAGAGCGTCTAAAAGACCATCAACAAACTCATACTTGTCAAATGGTACTAAATCTTCAGGTTGCTCACCCGTTCCTATATAAAGGATAGGAAGCTCAAGTGCATAAGCGATACTAAAGACACTACCACCTTTAGCTGTTCCATCAAGTTTAGTAATTATAATTCCATCAACACCAATCATCTCATTAAATGCTTTGGCTTGAGCGATAGCTGAATTTCCCTGTGTACCATCAAGAATAAGTAGAGTTCTATGAGGTGAACCCTCATGTGCTTTGTTACAGATACGGTTTATTTTTATAAGCTCATTTGCTAGGTTCTTTTGTGTATGAAGACGACCAGCAGTATCTATAATGACGTTATCAAATCCTTTTGATTTTGCCGAGTCGATGGTATCGTATGCAACTGCCGAAGAGTCATGCCCTTGCTTTGAAGATACTATGGGGATGTCGAGTTTTTTAGACCAGAGAGTTAGTTGCTCTATCGCTGCTGCTCTAAAGGTATCACCCGCTCCTAAAATTACTTTTTTACCCTCATTTTTATATCGCTGTGCAAGTTTAGAAATAGTAGTTGTCTTGCCTGCTCCATTTACCCCAACAATTAGCTCAACAAAAGGAGCTTTATACTCTGGTTCTTTGTAAGTAGTATGAGCCAAAGTAGCTAGAAGTTTTGAGCGAAGAATCTCCCTTGTAATAGTGGTCTGATAAGTCTGCTCGAGTATAATTTCAACTAAATCATACTCAACATCAGCCTCAAGTAGGATGTCTTCTAATTCATCTTTGCTAAAGGTAACTTTTTTCTTTGGGGCTACAGTTTTTATAGCCTCAACAGTCTTAGATAAAGACTTTTTTATAAATCCAAACATATTTTAAGCCTATTTCCCAAGAGCTCTTTTGATATCGCTATCTATAAACTCTTCCTCTATTGCACCTATATAGTGATTGATTAGTTTTCCATCTTTATAAAGAGCCATTGCAGGAATAGGAAATCTCTCTCCTAGTTTCAGAGTTGTTGCTAGTTCTGAAATCAGACGTCTATTAGCTTCAGAGTTTACTAAAACATACTCAGCTGAGTACTCTTTTTGAAACTCTGCTAGTTTTGCATTTGTTATGCCATCTTCAACTGAAAGGCCGATAACTACTAAACCATCTTTGTACTTTTTTTGTAGATGTGAGAGATGTTCAGCTGCTGCACGACAGGGTGGGCACCATGTAGCAAAAATATCAAGTATAACAACTTTTCCTTCTGCTCCTTCGAGTACAAATCCTTCACCATCTTTAGTTACAATATACTGTTCATTTTTTAAAGAAGTAAGCACATATTCATTTTTTGAAACCATTGAGTTTATCTCTTGTGTCTCAGTTGTTTCAGATTTTTTTTCAGAACAGCCTTGAAATATAAGTGAAAAGAGAAAAATTAGAGCAAATAGGGATTTTTTATACATATAGATACCTTTTTATAGTAAAATTCACGAAATTATAACCATAAAGATTTAAGATGCATCTTACAAAAACTAGATTTAGAGAACATTGTCTAAAAAAAATGAAAACTCTTCCCTCTTTTAACAGAATATATAGAGATAAAAAGCTAAATCAAGAGCTTTTAAAAGAGCTGAAAAAATTTAAAAACAGAAATATTCTTTTCTATTATCCATTAGGATTTGAAGCAAATATCAGAGAAACCATCACAAAAATGAGACAGGTTTCAAATATATATATTCCATTTATGGAGCACCAAAGTTTTAAGATGGTACCATTTAGATTACCGCTTAAAGAAAAGAAATTTGGTATTTATGAAGCGGGAAATACATTAAGAAATATAAAAAAAATAGATATAGCTGTTGTTCCAGCAGTTGGTGTAGATGGAAATTTTCAGAGAGTTGGTTTTGGAAAAGGGATGTATGATCGTTTTTTTGCCTCATTAAATAAGAGACCATATATAATTTTTATACAGCCTACTCTCTGTTATACAAAAGAGAATATTTGTGATGATTATGATATCGCATGCGAATTACTTCTAACACCAGATAAAAAAATGCTAAACAGGGCTAAAAGAGGAAGATAAAATGTTAAATGAGATACTAATAGGTGGCTCTATTGCTACTGTTAGTGGGCTTGTTGGATTTTTTGTCTCTAAAAAATTAACTAGTGCTAACTTTGATATTTACATAGATCAAGCAAAAGCGAAAGCCAAAGCTATTGAGAGTGAAGCTGAAGTTATACTTCAAAAATCTACGTTAAAAGCACGTGAAATGGAGCTTGAAGCGACAAAACATTATGAGGGTGCAAAAGAGAAAGCAAAAGCAGATTTGCATCAACGTGAAGATGATGTTATAAGAAAAGAGCAGAGTTTTAAACACTATAAGCATAATGAAGAGCAAAAAATTCATGAAGATAGTGCTGCTGCAAAAGCGAAGCTAGTTGATTTACAGAGAAACGAAAAATCATTACACTCACTAAAAGAAAAATATGAGAGTAAGATGAATGAAGCACTCCACACTATCGAACATAGTGCAGGAATGACTCAAGAAGAAGCAAAAAGGGTTTTACTTGATAAAATGGAAGAGAAATCTCGCTCAGAGATAGCTCACATAGTAAGACGTTGTGAAGAAGAAGCAAAACAGGAAGCTAAGAAAAAGGCTAATTTTATTTTAGCCCAAGCGACTAGTCGTTTTGCAGGGGAGTTTGCACAAGAGCGTTTAACAAATTTAGTTCATTTAGAAAATGATGAGTTAAAAGGGCGTATTATTGGTAAAGAGGGCCGAAATATTAAGGCTCTTGAAACACTCTTAGGTGTTGATATTATTATAGATGATACTCCAAATGCGATACTAGTAAGTAGTTTTAATCTTTATCGTCGTGCAATTGCAACAAAGACTTTAGAGCTACTTATAGCAGATGGAAGAATTCAACCTGCTCGTATTGAAGAGATATTCACGAAGGTCTCAGAGGAGTTTGAGTCTGGAATCTTAGCTGAGGGTGAAGAGTTAATTGCAGACTTAAATATAGGAGTTATGCATCCAGAACTTATGAAGCTTCTTGGACGCCTTCGCTATCGTGCAAGTTATGGACAGAATGCTCTTGCTCATACACTTGAAGTCGCTCATTTAGCCGGTGTTATGGCAGCTGAGATGGGTGGAGATGTAGCTCTTGCTAAACGAGCGGGACTTCTTCATGATATTGGGAAAGCCTTAACCCATGACCATGATGGAAATCATGTTGATTTGGGTGCAGAAATCTGTACTCGTTATAATGAACATAGTGCTGTTATAAACGCGATATATGCCCATCATGGACATGAAGAGATTATGTCTATAGAGTGTGGTGCTGTCTGTGCAGCAGATGCACTCTCAGCAGCTCGTCCAGGTGCTAGACGTGAAGTCTTAGAGAGTTTCTTAAAACGTGTCACTGAAATAGAAGAGATAGCATCTTCACATAGTGGTGTTAAACAGGCTTATGCTATAAACGCAGGACGTGAAGTTCGTATTTTAGTAAATGCAACACTTATTAATGATGATGAATCTATTTTAATGGCTAAAGAGATAGCCACAGAGATAGAAGAGAAAGTGCAATACCCAGGTGAAATTAAAGTAAATGTTATTCGTGAAAGTAGAACGATAGTATTTGCTAAGTAAACGCGGTAATTAGTCCGCGTTTATATGATGATTTTTACTTATATTTAATAGTCACAACAACAGCACCTCTAAGGTCACCCTCTTTATAGCCCATAGCCTTATCGAGCGGATATCGCTGAGCTAGAGCACGTTTATACTCTATATCTTTTGAAACATCCCCATGACAATTTAAACAGAGTTTTTTCATAGTGAGTGGTTTATAGTATTTATATGTTTTAGAATCAACTTTTTGCACTAACTCTTTAGGGAAAATAATATTTGCTTCTTGAAGTGCCTCAAATGAGTTTAAAACTGCTATCTCATCTGCTAATGGAGCATTTGCAGGACTACGCTGTTTTCTACTAACTCTTTTTACTCTTACTCCAACAGGAAGTTTTTGATTTACCTTTTCTGTTATATTGTACGCTTCATCTGCACAAAATTGAAGTGCCTTAAGAACACTCCCTTCTTTCATCTTTGATTTAAGTTTTTTACCGAGAGTCTTAATAAGCATCTGCGAACTTTTCTGACCAGTCTTTATAACTTGATTTAGCTCTTTATCAGCCTTGTTAACTTGCCCGGCTAAAAGTAGAGTAGCACTAAGCCCTATAATTGTCATAGTTTGTAATAATTTCATTTTTTTCCTTTTTTAATAAGTATCTTCAATCTCATTTATTTCTGAGTCATCATATGGGTCCATATGTATAAGTGTGTGTACTTTTTTATCATTAAATTTTTGACGTAATTTGTCTTCAACTCTATCTGCAACTAGGTGGGCATCATAGAGGGAGATACTTACATTAAAAACAGTATGAACCGATATATAAATATGAGAACCTGATTCTCTAGTCTGGAGGTAATGGTAGTTAGTAATAGCACTCTCAGTAGATATAATCTCTTTTATTGTATCTATATCTTCCTCAGGGAGTGCTGCATCTAGAAGCATAAGTACACCCTCTTTGATGATAGGAATAGCGGAGTAAATCATATAAATCGCGATTCCAACACCAAGAATAGGGTCGATTAACTGCTCTCCTGTCATAGAGATAAGTGCTAGTGCCATAAGTACTGCACCATTTGAGAAGAGGTCAGTTTTGTAGTGAAGTGCATCCGCTTTTATAACCATATTTTTTGTCTTTTTAGCCACATAGTTTAAAAAAGTAACAAGAAACGCGGTGAGTATAAATGAAACCACCATAACTGCGATACTCTCGCTCATATGACTCATCTCTCTAGGATGAGCAATTTTAATAAGTGCCTCATTAAGAATAAAAAGAGCAGACAAAGAGACTACAACACCTTCTATAACTGCGGCAAGTGGTTCTATTTTACTACGACCAAAGTGAAAACTATCATCTGGATCTTTTTCTGCATTATGGAGGGCAAAATAGTTGAAAAGTGAGACTGTTAAATCTAAAAAAGAGTCAATAGCAGAGGCAAGAACTGCTATAGAACCACTAAAAATTCCAATAATCATTTTGATAATAACAAGTAATGCTGCTACTGATGTTGAAACTACTGTAGCTTTTTTCTCTAATCTCATTTAGTTAGTATCCTATAATTATTTAGATACAATTATAGTAAAATTTAGCTAGATAAAGAATAAAATGAACTTAGAAAATTTACGTGTAGAGCGACAAAAATGGATGACTTGGAAAAATATACTTCCACTTCGTCAAGCCTTAGAGAGTTTAGAAGAAGTAGAGTGTGAAGTTTCACTTGAAGATGTCGTTAAAATTAGTGGTAGTTTTGATGAAGAGAGTATAAATAGAGTGGCAAAAAAGATGATGCCTTGGAGAAAGGGTCCTTTTCTTGTTGGTGATACCTTTATTGACACAGAGTGGCAAAGTAACATCAAATATAATCTTCTTCGTCCACATTTTAATTTAAAAGATAAACGAGTTGCCGATATAGGGTGTAACAATGGTTACTATATGTTTCGTATGCTTGAAGATGAACCAAAGTCACTTGTAGGATTTGATCCATCACCTCTGTATAAAACACAGTTTGATTTTATTAACCATTTTATTAAGAGTGATATTGTTTATGAGCTTTTAGGTGTTGAACATGTTGAGTTTTATGAAGATAAGTTTGATACTATCTTCTGTCTTGGTGTGCTCTACCATAGAAGTGACCCTGTCGCAATGCTTAAACAGTTATATAAGGGTTTAGATAAAAAGGGTGAGGTTATATTGGATACCTTCTATATAGAGGGTAAGGGTGAGATGTGTCTCTGCCCAGAATCTAGCTACTCTAAAATTCCAAATATCTACTTTGTTCCAACTATAGGGGCCTTGAAAAACTGGTGTTTACGTGCTGGTTTTTCAAGTTTTGAAGTTTTAGAAACTTCAGTTACAGAGCCAAATGAGCAAAGAAAAACTTCTTGGATAGAGGGCCAATCCTTAGAAGACTTTTTAGACCCAAATGATAATAGCAAAACAGTTGAGGGTTATCCCGCTCCAGCAAGAGTATATATAAGACTAATAAAGGATAAGAAGTGAGCAATGAAATTAGTGATGATGAGTTAGAACTCGAAGAGTATATGAATGATGAAGATGTTGTTACCCTTCAAACACACAATAAAATTGACACCATATTAAATGGAGAAATAACACTTCATGAAGAGGGTTATGTAGAACTTAGACTTACAACAAGACCAGAGATGATAGCAGATGATGTTGGACTGATTCATGGTGGGTTTGTTTTTGGAGCTGCTGATTTTGCTGCTATGGCTGCTGTGAATGAGAAAAATGTTGTCTTAGTTGCAAGTGATTGTCAGTTTTTATCACCTGTAAAGTTTCATGATGAGGTGAATATTATTGCAAGGGTTCGTCATAAAGATGGTCGTAAACGTAATGTTCATGTTGAAGGTTTTGTCCATGATATTAAAGTTTTTGAAGGTGAATTTAAAACGGTTGTAACTGAGAGACATATTTTAAAACTTAAACTACTTGATGAAGAAGGTGAAGCAGCACAAGAGAGTAAGAAGTAAACTCTCTCTTAGTACTTAGCTGTCAATAAAAAAACTCCGAAATCTTTATGCGGCTTATGAATAGTATTAATATTTTCAAAACTAACGTCTTTAAAACCAGCGAATTCTACAATATCACAGAGCTCTTTTTTATTAAATCCAAAGTGAAATACACCTGCATTATCTGAGTGAAAAGTCCCATCTTCACTCTCTAAATCTGCTATAGCTATAAAACCATCTTTATTAAGATTTTTATATATAGTTTCAAAAAAATCTTTTAAATTTTCTACATGATGCAGAGTCATGGAGCTAACTATACCATCAAATTTTCTCTCTATTGGTTTTTTTGTGATGTCTTGACAGTATGTTGCTATACTAAGTTCAGGGCTGTTTTTCTCTTTTAATTTTGCTAGCATATTTGTTGAAGTGTCAACACCGTATACCTTTTTTACTCTCTTAGCTATCTCAAAGCCCAAAAGACCGGTTCCTACACCAAAATCCATAATTTCCATACTCTCATTTAACTCTATCTTTTTTTCTATCGCATTCGCTATAGTGAGGGCACCATTTACTCGTATATCACCTTTATCCCAGTTTTGGGCTCTCTTGTCAAAGTGGCTCATAGTGAGTTTATCCAGTAATCAGAGTGTTTCTGCTCTTGTTTTATAGTAGTTGTTCCACCATGACCGGGATAGAGAGTTTTGTCAAAGTCTAAGAGTTTAAATTTCTCTAATGAAGCTTTCATATCAGTAGGGCTCGAGTATGGAAAGTCAGTTCTGCCGATAGAGCGCTCAAAGATAAAGTCACCACTAAAGATAGCTTCATCTATCTCAATCATAGAACAACCCGGACAGTGTCCCGGAAAGTGATGAAATTTCACTTTTACTCCATCAAAATCAAGAGTCTCATCTGGTTCAACTATTACATCCGCTGTTGATGGTGGTAAGTCTGGCATCCATTCACTAGCAGTTAAAAGTGGAATATCACCTTTTGGTGTATAGAGTTTAATACCTAACTCTTTTTGAAGCTGGGCATTTGACCAGACATGATCAAAGTGACCATGTGTATTTAAAATAGCGACAGGATTTGTAATATTCTCTTTGACCCACTCTGTAGCATTTACACCAGGATCGATTATAAAATCTTTTCCATCGACAGTTACTATGTAACAGTTTGTTTGGTAAATTCCCATAGGCTGAACTTTAATATTCATCAGTAAACTCTTTTTTATTAGGATTGTATCAGAAATATGTAAAAAAATAGTATCAAAATATTTATATTAAGTGAGTTTTTATCTACTTATCTGTAAGCTTATCAAAAGCCTATATAAGTAAGGTTAATAAGAGGAGATTATTATGTTAAAAAAAGTTTTATTAATGTTAGCAATGCTAAGTTCATTATTTGCAGGAAGTGAATCAGGTTATCCTTCTGATTGGAAAAGTTATGAGAGTGTTACTACCCCACTTTCTGTGATAGGAGCACTACCGGATTGTAATGCAGATGTATCATCTTTACCATCTATTTATCAAGAAACAGTTGCTACATACTGTGCTGTAAAGCCTGGTGGACCAGGAGCTGTTGCAATTTTAGTTGGACCTAGTGCAAAAGATGCTTTTGCGAAAAGAAATGGTACCTATCCTGATGGTGCTACCCTTATATTACACCTAAAAGATTTAAAAGTTCTTTTTGTAACTACATATAAAGGAAATAAACCTCTTTATAGTATTTATACCGAAGATGGTCAAGATGCTGCGAATGCTCCTGGAAGTGGATTGAATCCAAATGATTGTAGAACTTGTCATACAGGTTATGGTGCATTTTGCTTAAATGGGCAGTGTGCAACTAAACAGTAAATAGCTTTATATAGGGGTGTTTCATGAGTCGTAATAAGTCGCTTACAGATATTTCATTAGTGTTTAAAATAGTTATTCCAGTTGTTACATTTTCTATTCTTTTTGGATTATGGATAGGTTGGATACTTTACAGTGAAAAGTACGACTCTGAAAAAAAAGGTATTATCAATACAGCTAAAGCTGCTTTCTCAGCTTTAGTTCCTATTAGTGAGGTCGCTGTTTCTGGTGCAAATTTAATGAAGCTTCGCTCAAATGATGTTAAGGCAATCGTTAAATCAACAGGAGCTTTAGCTATTGATATTAAGGGTATGAGTAATAAAATACCTAAGTCACTTTTTGCTCCAGAACAACCACCTAAAAAAATCGCACATAGATTTATGGGTTCAAAAAAAACAGATAAAGAAAAAATTCAACAACTTATTAATTTTGCTCAATCTTCAGCACAAGAAATAATTCTTCATGATGGTTTTTTAATCATAAAAGAAAAATTGAAAATTAATAACAAAGGTCAAGTAATTGCTATTTTTGATGCCTCATCTATAGAAGCAGTAAAATCAGATATTATTACTATGCTGATAACAAAAATATTTTCAGCCCTAATAGTTTTCATATTAATTTTGATATTTATTGCAAAAATGGCCCTTAAACCAGCATCCATAATATCGAATGCTTTGTCAAATGATACTCACGACTTAACCAAATATATAGATGTGCATAATAATGACGAACTTGGTACAATCTCTACAAGTTTTAATACTTTTGTAAGTGAAATTAGAAAACTTGTTTTAAATATTAAAGCGAGTGGATCTGAAAATTTACATCAGGTAGAAGAGCTTTCAAAAACATCTGTAATTATGCAGGGACACATAGCAAACATGGCTACAGCTATAGATGTTAGTGTTGGCTCCTCTCATGATATAAAAAATGTTTTGATTGAGAGTAAAGAAGATGCTATTGCAACAAAAGAGAATATTATGCAGGCACAAAACTCTTTAGTTGAAGTTGATGCAGATATCTCAAGTATGAGAGTGTCAATAGAACATGGTTTAGAAAAAGAGTTAGCTATTGTCGATAGACTTAACTCTTTGAGTAGCGAAGTTGAAAGTATGCGCAATGTTATTAGTTCTATCAACGATATAGCAGACCAGACTAATCTTCTTGCTCTAAACGCGGCCATAGAAGCAGCTCGTGCTGGAGAGCATGGTCGAGGTTTTGCTGTAGTGGCTGATGAAGTTCGCAAGCTTGCAGAAAAAACACAGGGATCTTTAAATGAGATAAATAGCGTTATCTCTGTTTTTGTAGAGTCTATATCGACAACAAGTGTAGAGATGAATGAAAATAAAGAAGATTATGAGAGATTAGTGAATATGTCAATAAGAGTGAATGAAAAAACAGAGTCTGTCTCTTTAGTTATGAGTGGAGCGGTAGATATGTCTGAAAAATCATCTACAGTTTCTCAAGAACTCTCATCAAAAATTATTGAAATAATCTCTGAAATAGAGAAAATAAGTGAATCTTCTAAGATTAACTTAGATAGTGTTGATAGCATATCAAAAATATCCAACTCTTTAAGAGACACGGCAAATGAGTTAGATAAACAGTTGTCAGTTTTTAATGTATAGTGGTTTTTTTCAAACTTTAGAGCTAATTTTACAAGAGCAAGATGCAAAGCAAAAATTATTAAAGTTTAACACTTTTTATGCTCTCTACAAAGAGGGAAAGTTAGAATTTGAAAAAGAGTACAAAGTAGTAGAATTTCAATTGCCTTCATATAAAAAAATGTGTAAGGTTGTTCCTCCACAAGTTGTTCCAAAACGAAGTAACTTAACATCAAGAGATGGACAGATAAATCTCCTTCATGCTATAGCACATATCGAGTACTCAGCAATAGATTTAGCTCTTGATGCTGCATATAGATTTCATAGCCTACCAAAAGAGTATTATGATGATTGGTTAGAAGTAGCTGATGATGAGATAAGACACTTTTTAATGTTAGAAAAACTTTTAGAAGAGTTAAATGCACAATATGGAGATGTAGAGGTACATAATGCCCTTTTTGAAGCATCTCAAAGAACTCAAACTCTTGTAGAGCGAATGGCAGTGGTACCACGTTATCTTGAAGCAAACGGATTAGACGCTACTCCTATGATACTAACAAAGCTTAAAAAACTACCAAAAAGTGAAATAATAGAGAAAATAATAGCTACCCTCGAAGTAATCTTAGAAGAGGAGATAGCGCATGTAAAAAAAGGTGATACCTGGTTTAACTATGCTTGTAAGGAAAATAATATTTCAAATAAAGTCTATTTTGAAATCATTGCTAAGTACTACCCTCAAGGTTTTTTACGACCAAAAAATCTCAATACTCAAGCTCGTAAAGAGGCTGGTTTCTCCTGTAGTGAACTTAACTTTATTGCTAAGCAAGAAATCTGCTAATAGCTCTTTAACTTAAAATCTGATTTGTTACAAAACTTAGTTATAATCTATTTAGTTTACCCTCAAGGGGCACCACGAAAGATAAGTGAAGGTTTAAAAATATAAATGAGTAAGTATTCACAAATAACGAACTATTTAGAGAGATTTTTAGATAATGAAGTTCGTAAAACTGGCATACAAAAAGTTGTTATAGGTTTGAGTGGTGGTTTGGATTCTGCCGTTGTAGCAGTTTTAGCCCAAAGAGCTTTTGGTGATGACTTACTCTGTGTAAAGATGCCTTCTCAATACTCATCTCAAAATTCACTTGATGATGCTGATGCTTTATGCCGTGATTTTGGTTTAAAAAGTGAAACTGCATCTATAGAACCAATGCTTAGAGCTTATGAGGAGATGAACCCCTCTTTAGATAATCTCAGAAAAGGAAACTTCTCCTCTCGTATGAGAATGTCAACTCTTTTTGATATCTCAGCACGTGAGAATGCCTTAGTATTAGGGACGAGTAATAAGAGTGAGTTGATGCTTGGGTATGGGACACTTTATGGAGATTTAGCATCGGCTGTGAATCCTATTGGTGATTTATATAAAAGTGAGGTTTTTGAGTTAGCACATTACCTCAATGTTACTCCTAGTATCATCGAGAAACCACCATCTGCTGATTTATGGGATGGTCAGAGTGATGAGGCAGATTTAGGCTACACCTATGCCCAGCTCGATGAGGCGATGAAGCTTTATGTTGAAGAGAGACTCTCCCGTGAAGAGATTCTTCAACGCGGTATAGATGATAAGATGTTAGATATGATAATAAGTAGAATTTTTAGAAATCATTTTAAGAGAAAGATGCCTGTTATCGCAAAATTAACATCAAGAACTATGAACCATGACTTCAATTATCCTCGTGATATTGGATTATAAAAATAAGATTAAGGAAATAAAGTATGATAAAAATTCCATTTAGTAAGTTTGTAAGCGGACGTGAGTCACACTCTAATGTGAGTGATGTTTTAGATGGAGACGATATTAACCAAGTAGAAGAGTTAGAAGCTGATTTTAGCTCATATATTGGTGTTGACTATGCTCTTGCAACTTCTCATGGGACATCTGCTCTTCATTTAGCGATGCTTGCATTAGAACTTAAACGCGGTGATAAAGTAGTTTGTTCTGTAAATGCTCATCCTAGTATTCCTGAAGTTGTTCGTCATTTTGATGCAGAGCCAGTATTTATAGATATCGATGCAGAGAGCTATAATATCAATTTAGATCAATTAGAAAGCTATCTAGAAGACAATAAATCTAAAAAATTAAAAGCAGTAATTGTAACTCATATTGGTGGTAATTGTGTTGATTTAGATAGACTTTACAAAATAGCTAAAATTTATAATGTAAAGATAGTTGAAGATGCGAGTGATGCACTTGGAGCTACTTATAACTCTCAAAAAATTGGTGCAACTGGTGCTGATATTACCTGTTTTAATTTCTCTTCACACCTTAAGAAAAATATCTGTAATGGTGGAATGCTTGTAACGAATGATGATGAGATTATGGAGAGAGCAAGACTACTGAGTAATCATGCTATCGTTCGGGATGAAGATGCATTAGAGTATATCTATGATGTTACTGATATTGGTAATGATTACTCATTAAGTGAGTTAAACGCGGCATACATAAGAGCACAACTGCAAGATCAAGATAAAAATATAAAGCGTCAACGTGAAATTGCAGCGATGTATAATAAATTTTTAGATGGTGTTGAGCATGTAACTCTTCCACAGACAACAAATGAAGAACACCCTTATTCACTCTTTATTGTAAAGATAGATAAAAATCGTGACTCCTTTGCTGTTGAGCTTAAAAATGTAGGTATTCAAGCAGGGCTTCACTATATTCCTCTGCATCTACTTAGTTATTATAAAGCAAAATACTCTTTAAGGGTAAATGACTTTCCTATAGCACTGCGTTCATATCAACAAGTTTTATCACTTCCTATTTATGCTAGTATGGATGATAAAGATGTAAAGTTTGTATGTGAAAAAATCAAAAAAATCGCTTCTACAAGAGTTTAAAAGTTAAAGCTTGAAAAAAGATTTAGTATTTTGGGTTGAGAGTTTTTTCTACAACCCAAACGATTCTCAAAAACTAGCCTCTCTTGCACTCCTTCCTCTCTCTTGGCTCTACTGCTCTTTAATGTATCTACGTTTTAAACTCAAATCAGCAGAAGATTTTGGAATTAAAATTGTAAGTGTAGGAAACCTCAATGTAGGTGGGAGTGGAAAAACTCCCCTTGTGAGTGCTCTAGCTCTTAAGTATAAAGATGCGGCAGTAATACTTCGTGGATATGGTAGGGACTCAAAAGGTCTCTATGTGGTAAAGAGTAAGGATAAAATACTTTGTGATGTAGGTGTGAGCGGTGATGAGGCGATGATATATGCGCATAAATTACCAAACGCGGTAGTCATCGTTAGTGAAGATAGAAAAATAGCCATACAAAAAGCTAAAGAGATGGGAGCTAAACTTATCTTTTTAGATGATGCTTACTCAAAACACGATATTAAAAAACTGGACTTTCTTATAGATGTAAAGAGTCCAAATAGTTCATGCCTGCCAGCTGGTCCCTTTAGAGAGAGACTATGGAGTGCCAAAGAAGCAATTGTTTTAGAAGATGGAAGAGATTTTAAAAGAGTAGTAGAACTTAAAGATAAAACTCAAAAGATGTCCTTAGTGACCGCCATAGCAAGACCCTCTCGTCTAGATGAGTATCTTCCCGATGTAGTCAGTAGAAATTACTTCCCTGATCATCACTCTTTTAATAAAAAGGAGTTAGAAGAGATACTTAAACGCGATAACTCTGACTCTCTTTTAGTTACCTATAAAGACTATGTAAAAGTAGAATCTTTTGGACTTCCTCTCTCTTTGTTAGACCTACATGTTGAGGTTGAGAAGAGCTTATTTGAGGTAATCGATAAGTATATTTAACCCTTTTAACCTCAAATAATTTTTTCTTTGCTAAAATAGCAAGATTATTATTGAGTCTAAGGAAAAGTTATTGCAAAAGAAAATTGAAACAGTTCAGACTCTACTTGAAGCACTCCCATTTATAAAAGAATTTTCAAATGAGATAGTAGTGATTAAGTATGGTGGTTCA
>Ga0256826_1000234_pt1 | contig 31880 bp, 27 predicted proteins | sample CV79metaG_FD_185975 | JGI IMG/M metagenome (GOLD analysis project Ga0256826, IMG submission 185975) | Hydrothermal vent microbial communities from East Pacific Rise, Pacific Ocean - CV79 | ecosystem: Environmental > Aquatic > Marine > Hydrothermal vents | place: Pacific Ocean: East Pacific Rise...
CAAAAAGTGATACACAAACACCACCTGGTTCACAGTGGAATGTAGAAGCAACAACAAAAAATGCAGATGGAACTATCACATATGATACACAAAAAGGTACGGTTGCCTTTGGTGCGTCAGGAGAGATTGTAAGCACTACTTTAACAACTATAAGTAACAATGGTACAGCAGTTGCAATGGATTTAGGAACAGCTTACTCAGGGATAGTCTCTATTGATGTTCCTATTACTGCAGGCTCTTCTCTTGCAAATGGAACACAGGGTGGTGACTTGGTTGGTTACACAGTAAACAAAGATGCCGAGGTTATTGCAACATTTACAAATGGTATGCAGAGTACAGTAGGAAAAGTAGCAGTTTTTCACTTTCAAAATAACCAAGGACTAGAGCGAATAAGTGGCTCACGCTTTGCTAAAAGTGAAAACAGTGGCGAAGCACTATTTTTTAAAGATGCTAAGGGTAACTATGTAAATGGTGCAGATGTTGTAAACTATAAACTAGAAGGTTCAAACTATGACTTAAGTGAAGGTTTGACACAACTTATAATCCTGCAACGCTCTTATGATGCAAGTTCAAAACTTGTTACAACAGCAGATCAAATGATGCAAAAAGCATTACAGATGGATGCCTAAGTAAAATCTTTAAAGTTGGCACACTTTATGCTATATATTCTTTAAGAAATATCATCTTTTTAGATGGTTAATTAAAGGATTTAAAATGTTAAAATCACTTTTTTCCGGTGTTTCCGGACTACAATCGCACCAAGTGGCGATGGATGTAGAATCAAATAATATTGCAAATGTAAACACAGTAGGTTTTAAATACTCTCGTGCGAACTTCTCAGACCTTTTAGCTCAAACAAAATCAATAGCAACAGCACCACAAGGACAACTCGGTGGTAAAAACCCCGTACAAGTTGGACTAGGTTCAACTGTAAGTTCTGCTACACGTATCTTCTCTCAAGGAAGTATCCAAAATAGTGATAAAAATACAGATGTTGCCATTCAAGGTGATGGTTTTTTTATCGTTTCTCCTGATGGTGGAAATATTTATAAATATACTCGTGCTGGGGATTTTAAGTTTGATGCAGGTGGAAACTTTGTAGATAACAATGGTTTTATTGCTCAAGGTTGGTTGAGAGATAAAGATACTAATAAAGTTGATTCAACTGCTCCTATTACAGATATCAACATCGCTCCAGGTTTAACAACACCTGCTCAACCAACACAGGAAGTTGTTTTAAAAGCAAATCTTAACTCTGGTTCACTTATAGAGAGTTTTTCTCCTGCTTATGCCGTAGATAAAGATGGTATTGTAGAGAAGAGTGCTGCTGGTGCAAGTACACAAGTTTCTGGAAATGTCGGAGTGATGTTTAATGAGACAGGAGAAGCATTTTCTTTACAAAAAGGTCAGGGTGTTTGGATATCTTTTCATAATGCTACTTCTGAAGCAACAGATGAAGTTTCTGCAGGCGATGATTTAAATTTAAAACTTATTAAAGATGATGGAACAGATTTTCCTGCTATTACAGCAACTTCAGAGGGTGATCAAGATAAAAATGGTAACAAGTATGCAGCTGCAATCAATGCACAAACAGCAACAACAGGTATATCTGCCACTTACGATAGTACAACAAATAAACTGACACTAGAAAATACAAATGAGAGTAAGTCTAGAGGTCATAATATCAGAGTTAAAGCGAATGATTCGGGAAGTGGTGTAACTACTGCAAATAGTGTAACAACTGCACATAGATATGAATACGATCCAAGTGGACATAGTTCAGTGTCAAATGATGATAAAAAATTTGACACGATGGCTTCATTACGTGAAGCGATGCAAAAACATGCAAGAGATGTTAATAATGATGGCTTAGCAGATAATGTTGATGTAGAGGTATCTATAAATGAACAGGGTAAGATAGCAGTTACAAATCCAAAAGATGGTGCTGATAACTATACTCTTAACATCAAAATAACAGCAATTGTAGGTAGTGCTGGAGAAAATATCAGATTTACAAGAAATATGGAGTCAATGAATGCTGTTTTAGCACCTAAAAGTACTGGAAAAGCTTTTTCACAAGCTTTTAATGCAGCTACACACTCTAGTTCTATTGATATCTTTGATTCATTAGGTTCTAAACATACACTTAGAATGGAGTTTAGAAAAACATCACTAGATAAAACAAAAGGTAGTGAGTGGGCAATGGTTGTAAAAGTTCCTGAACCTGCTGAAATCAATACTGATACAAGTTACCCTGCAAATGAAAAAAGAGGAAGTGTAAAGTTCACAAATGAAGGAGCTTTAGCTGGATATAATCCACCAAATATCTCTTTTAGTGGAAATAATGGTTCTGCTCCTGACCAACAAGTAAATCTATCTTTTGGTACATCAAATAAATTTGATGGTATGACATCTTTTGATAGCCGTTCTGCGACATCAGGAATCTCTCAAGATGGTTTTACAGGTGGAGATTTAGTAGGAATTAGAATCGATCAATCTGGTACTTTAGTTGGTTCATTCTCAAATGGTCGCTCTTTTGGTTTAGCACAAATTGGTATGGCTAAGTTTACAAATAATGAAGGTCTTGCTACAGAGGGTGGTAATGTCTACATTCAAACTGCTAACTCTGGTGATCCTATCATCGGTACAGCAGCAACTGCTGGACGTGGTTTCATTCAGTCTTCAGCTCTTGAAGCATCAAATGTTGACCTCTCTCGTGCCTTAACACAGCTCATTATCATTCAGCGTGGTTTCCAAGCAAATGGTAAAACTATTACAACTTCAGATCAACTTCTTCAGACTCTTATCGGTCTGAAAAATTAATTTTACACTAAAGGAAGTAATTCCTTTAGTTTCGCTTGGACCGCTATGGTCACTAAAGCTAAGCTCATTCGAGCTAGATTTCTTTTTTCTTGTATACATTACGATATAATTCTTTTAATATTTTACATTAGGAATTTACCATATGCAATTCTCTGCTCCCCTTAAATCAAACTCAAAAAAGATTATGTTACTAGGTTCTGGTGAACTTGGAAAAGAAGTAGCTATAGAAGCTCAGCGTTTAGGACTTGAAGTTATCGCTGTTGACCGTTACCAAAATGCTCCAGCTCATCATGTAGCACACCGTTCTTATGTTGTAAATATGCAAGATAAAGATGCACTCTTAGAGATTATTTATCGTGAAAAACCTGATTATATTCTTCCTGAAATAGAAGCTATTAGTATAGATGCTCTTTTTGAAGCGGAAGATAAAGGTTATAACGTCATTCCAAACGCCAATGCAGTAAGTAAAACTATGAACCGTAAAAACATTCGTACATTTGCAGCAGAAGTTCTTGACCTTAAAACTGGTCCTTATGAGTTTGTTACAACAGAAGATGGACTTAGAGAAGCGAGTAAACGTATGGGTTATCCTTGTGTTATTAAGCCTGTTATGAGTTCATCTGGTCACGGTCAGAGTATCTGCCGTAGTGAAGAGGAAGTATCTACATCATGGGAGATAGCAAAAGAGGCTCGTGGTGATGCTAGTGAGTTAATCGTTGAGGCATTTGTTGATTTTGATTATGAGATTACAATGCTGACAGCACGTAATGGAGAAGAGACAGTATTTTGTGAGCCTATTGGACATGAGCAGAGAGATGGTGACTATGTATTTTCATGGCAACCGATGCAGATGAGTGAAGTTGCAAAACAGAAGTCTCAAGATATGGCGAAGGCTATCACTGATGGTCTTGGTGGTCGTGGTCTTTTTGGTGTGGAGCTTTTTATCAAAGGTGATGAAGTTTACTTTAGTGAAGTAAGCCCTCGTCCACACGATACGGGAATGGTTACACTTATCACTCAGTCTCAGAGTGAGTTTGCACTTCATTTAAGAGCTGTTTTAGGTCTTCCTCTTGGATTTACTTTCTATGGTGATGGTGCATCAGCTGCTTATAAAACAGAGATGAAACACTCAAATGCACCTGTTATAAATGTAGATGAGTCACTTTTTTCTGATAACTCATTTGTAAGAGTTTTCTCAAAACCAGATGCTCATAAGGGTCGTCGTTTAGCAGTTGCACTTGTTTTTGATGAGGTTGAAGCTGCACTTGAAAAGTCTCGTGAACTTATCACAAAGATACAAGATAACTAAATGAAAATAGTTCTACTAGATACTTTCTCCTTTGGAGATAGTGACTTATCAGCGTTTGACCCCTTAGGAGAAGTAGTAGCATATGAGACTACAAAACCCCAAGAGACACAAGAGAGAGTTCTAAACGCTACTGTTATAGTGACAAATAAAGTGATTATTAGTAGAGAGATTATGCTTCATTCAAAAGAGTTAAAGCTTATCTGTATAGCTGCAACTGGTATGAACAATGTTGATTTAGATGCAGCAAAAGAGCTAGGTATCGAAGTGAAAAATGTTGCAGGTTACTCAACTGACTCCGTGATTCAACACACTTTTTCTATACTTTTTTATCTTCTAGGGCATTCTCGTTACTATGATGAGAGTGTGAAAGATGGTAGTTACTCTCGTAGTGGACTTTTTAGTGATGTAAGCCGTTCATACTATGAAGTAAAGGGTAAAAGATGGGGTATTATAGGTTTAGGAAGTATTGGAAAAGGTGTAGCTAGTGTAGCCTCAGCCTTTGGTGCAGAGGTAGTTTACTACTCTACCTCAGGTGTTAAACGCCAAGAGTCTTATGAAGCACTCTCCTTAGATGAACTTTTAAAAACTTGTGACATTATCTCTATTCATGCACCTTTAAATGAAAAAACTCAAAATCTTTTAGATTATGAAGAGCTTTTATCTTGTAAAGATAGAGCAGTTATTCTCAACCTAGGGCGTGGTGGTATCATCAATGAAGATGCAATTGCAAAAATAATTGATGAGAGAGAGTTGGCGTTTGGTTTAGATGTACTTACAAAAGAGCCGATTGTTCAAGATCATCCACTTTTAAGTGTGAAGAACAAAGAGAGACTCTACATAACACCACATATTGCATGGGCATCATCAGAAGCTAGAGTGAAACTTGTAGCTTCTATAATTCAAAATATCAAAGATAGTAATACTAAGTAAATGCCAGAGTTTACTCTTTTTGTCACTGCTTTTCTTGCAGCGACAATTCTCCCTTTTTCTTCAGAAGCTGCTTTTGTAATAGCACTCAAAAATGATATGCCTACTTTTAATGCTCTTTTTTTTGCTTCATTTGGAAATGTATTAGCTATCATATTTAACTATCTGCTTGGATATTTTCTCTATACAAAAACAAAAGATAAATTACTCTCTTCTAAACTAGGTAACTTTTCTTATGAAAAAGGTCATAAGTATGCTTACTATGCTCTTCTTTTATCTTGGTTACCTCTCATAGGTGACCCTCTTACACTTGTTGCAGGAGTTCTTAGGTTGAAGTTCATTTGGTTTCTTTTGATAGCAGGAGTTTTACGAATCCTTCGCTATTACTTTTTAACTCTTATGGTATAATCGCGCCCGTATCTAAAGAGAAAAAATAATTTAATGAGAAACAAAATGAAGTATGAAGTTGATGTTTTAGTAATAGGAGCAGGAGGAGCAGGGTTGACTGCTGCTTTAAACGCCAAAAAGAGTGGAGCAGATGTTTTAGTCATCACAAAAGAGTACCCAACTCGAAGCCAAACTTGTATGGCACAGGGTGGAATAAATGCTGCTTTGGGGAATGCTGGTGAAGATAGTGTCGAGTCTCATATACAGAACACTTTAAAATCTGCACATGGAGAAGCTGATGAAGAGGCTGTCCGTTTTATGTGTAGTGAAGCTCCAAATGCAGTGACTTGGTTAGATAGCATAGGAGTATGTTTTTCTCGAACTAAAGATGCGAAAATTGCTCAAAGAACTCTTGGTGGTGCAAGTGCAGCAAGAGCCTGTTATGCACAAGACTATACAGGTCTTAAGATACTTCATACACTCTACGATAGATGTTTACTCCAAGAGATAGAGATACAAAATGAAAAAATCCTTTTAGAACTTCTTAAAGATGATAAGTCTCATATATGTGGTGCAAAAATCCTTAATATTAGAAGTGGTGAAGTGGAGGTTTTTTCTGCAAAAGCAGTTGTTTTAGCAAGTGGTGGTTACTCTAGAATTTATGATAAAAACTCTACAAACTCAACTGCTTCAACGGGTGATGGGATAGCGATAGCTTCTCGTGCTGGAGCGAAGCTTATAGATATGGAGTTCATTCAGTTTCATCCAACTGCACTTAAAAACTCTAGTATTCTCATAAGTGAATCAGCACGTGGAGAAGGTGGTTACCTTCTCAACTCTCAGGGAGAACGTTTTACAAATGAACTAGCACCTCGTGATGAAGTAAGTCGTGCTATAAATGAAGAGATTAACAAGGGTGAAGATATCTTTTTAGATATCAGACATCTTGGTGAAAAGTTTATTGATGAGGGATTACCTCAGGAGAGAAAACTAGCAAAACTTTATGAAAATATAGATCCTGTTCATGAACTTATACCTATAAAACCAGTTGCCCATTATACTATGGGTGGGATAGAAGTCGACCATCATTCTAAAACATCTTTAGAAGGTTTATATGCTTGTGGAGAGTGTGCAAATCATAGAGTTCACGGTGCAAATCGTCTTGGTGGAAACTCTCTTTTAGAGATAGTTGTTTTTGGAAAAGAGGCAGGATTAAACGCTGCAAAGTATGCAAAAGAACAAAAACAAGTTACAATTAAAACACTTGATGATACATTTTTCAGTGAGATTTTAGCTTATGAAAATGAGTTATGCTTCTATGAAGAGAGAGAAAAAATAGGTGATATTTTTTATAAAGATGTAGGGATAACTAGAACAAAAGAGCAGTTAGAATCTACTTTAAAGAGGGTAGAAAATATAAAACAAAATCTTCATAAGTATGGAGTAAGTGATAAAAATAGAGCCTATAACTCTAATTTAGTAGAATTTGTGGAGTTTAAAAACACTCTTGATATCTGTATTGTTGTTGTAAAAAGTGCTTTAAAAAGAGAAGTGAGTTGTGGTGCTCACTATATGGTTGGAAAATAAAATAAAATGAAAATAAAAATTAAAAAATCAGATGACCTTATAGAGTATGAATTTCCTTTAGAAGGAGCAACACTTCTTGAAGCACTTTCGTATATAAAAACAAAAATTGATAATAGTTTGGCATTTAGTAGTGGGTGTCGAAGTAGTGTTTGTGGTTCTTGTTCTATGCGAGTTAATGAGAGAGAAGTTTTAGCTTGTTCTTACAAGGTAGAAGATGGTGATACTGTAGAACCTCTCAAAAATGTAAAAGTTTTAAGAGATTTAGTTGTAGATATGGATAGTGCGTATAGTCTCAACATAAAGGCAAAAGCATGGTTAAACGCCACCTCTTCATCTGTAACACTAAGCGAAGAAGATGCAAAGATAAATGAGGTGCAGAGTGATTGTATCCTTTGTGGTTCATGTTACTCAGCCTGTCCTGTTTATGCTGTAAATGAAGATTTTTTAGGTCCATTTTCACTCACACGGGTATGGAAGTATGTGAGTGATATACGAGAAGACTCTGCGCAAGATAAAATCACAAACATACAGACATCTGGCGTTTGGGATTGTACTCTATGTAATGAGTGTACATTAGTATGCCCTCAAGGTATCTCTTCAAAAGCAGATATTGAAAAACTGAGAATGAAGTCTGCTCAGTATGGTTTTATGGATCCAAGCTTTGCCTCTTTTGGTGGAGGGTTTGGCTCTTTTGATGGAACACCAAGTTTTTAAGATGAAAGAAGGTTCAATGAAAGATATAGTTACAAACGATAAGTATAAGATAATAGTAGAAAATGCCCTTGTTGGAATTTTTATAATTTGCGAAAATAAGTTTACTTATGTAAATGAAACACTTTCTAAAATTTCAGGTTACTCAGAAGAAGAACTACTTGGAATGAATCCTTTAGATTTTATTCATAAAGATGATGTCCAAAGAGTAAGTGAAAATATACAAAAACGATTGCAAAATAGTGAAGAGCTGAAAGACTACTCCTTTAAAGGTATCACTAAAGATAATAAAATTAAGTACATACGTGTTCTTGGAACAACTGTAAATATTGAAAATAAAGAGTCAATAATAGGTACATTTATAGATGAAACAGATAAAACAGTCACAAATAATGAGCTAGAATATCTGGTAAATTATGATAGTTTAACTGGTCTTTTTAACCGTTACTATTTTAACCTTCAGTCTCAACACATCATGAGACAATCTCAGCGTTATGGAAATAAACTAGCACTACTTCTTTTTGATATTGATAACTTTAAACGTATAAATGATTCTCTTGGACATAAGGCAGGGGATGAAGTTCTCATTCAAACGGCAAAGCTTATCCAAGGAGTTCTTAGAGATAGTGACTCTTTTTATCGTATAGGTGGGGATGAGTTTGTAATCATTATGGAAAATTTTAACTCTGCTTCTGAAGTAGAGATTTTAGCGAGAAGAATTCAACAAGCACTTAAAACAAGTATAGAAGTAGAAGAGCTATCTTTTCATATCTCTTTAAGTATTGGAATATCACTCTACCCTGAGCATGGAGATAGTATAGAAAGCTTACAAAAATCGGCAGATATAGCGATGTATAAGGCGAAGAAAGATGGAAAAAACTGTTTTAATATCTTCTCTCAAGAGAGTAGTAACTCCTCAAAGGTTTTAAAACTAGAAAACGAACTCTATGAGGGTTTAGAGCGTGGTGAGCTTGAGATATATCTTCAAGCACAAGTAGAACTTGATGAAGATAAAATGGTTGGTGCTGAAGCATTAGTAAGATGGAATCACCCTACAAGAGGAGTTATCGCTCCTGCTCTATTTTTACCTCTAGCTCAAGAGATGGGTCTTTTGTATAAACTAGACTTAATTATGATAGAGAAAGCTTATAAGCTACTAGAGAAGTATGATCGTCTAGGTGTTTTAAACTTTACCATCTCTGTAAATATTTCAAATGCACTTTTTCATCATCAACGTTTTTTCTCTATAATGCAAAAGTTCCAACAGAGATACTCATACCTCTGTAATCATATGAAACTAGAACTTACAGAAGATATTTTGATGGTTGATGGTGGTCGTGCTATTAAGATGATAAAATCACTTAGACTTATTGGTTATAAGTTAGCGATAGATGATTTTGGAACAGGTTACTCCTCTTTTAGTCATCTTAAAATGATGCCTATAGATGAACTGAAAATAGATAGAACATTTATAAAAGATATCACTAAAGATAAAAAAGATAGAGCTATTGTAGAGTCCATAGTAAACCTTGGACATACTTTAGAGTTAAGTGTTGTTGCTGAGGGTGCAGAAGATAAAGAGCAGGTTGCACTACTTAAAGAGATGAAATGTGATGTGATACAAGGGTATTACTACTCTAAACCTCTCTCTACAGAGGAGTTCGAGAAGAACTATATAGTAAAACGTTAGAGTGTGTTATAATAACATAAAGAAGAATTTTAAGGATTATAAAGATGGCAAAAGAGCACTCATTTGATATTACAGCGAAGATAGATATTCAACACTTTAAAAATGCAATTAACCTTGTTGATAGAGAAGTTTCAAACCGTTATGATTTTAAGGGAACTACTTATGAAGTGACGTTTAATGAAAAAGCAAAAACATTAGTAGTTGTGGCTTCATCAGATAACAAACTAGATGCACTCAAAGATATAGTTATAACAAAGTTTTTAAAACAGGGTTTATCTTCTAAGGTTATAGAAGAGTTAAAAGTTGAAGACTCTAGTGGTGGAAATAGAAAGGCTACTTTTAAAGTTGTAGATTATATTGAAACTAAAGAAGCAAAAAAAATTACAGCTGATATAAAAAAGATGAAACTTAAGGTAAATGCTCAAATCGAGGGTGACTATATTCGTGTGAAGGGTGCAAAACTTGATGACTTACAAAAAGTTATGAAGATGGTAAAAGAAGAAGAGTGGGATGCACCTTTAGTTTTTGAAAACATGAGATAGAGAGGATTGAATATGAAGAAGTTAAGTGTTGTAGATGCTGCTGAATATTTTGGTATCTCTAAAGAGGCTATTCACAATCGCATAAGACGTGGTTCTTTAGAGTCAGTTATAGAAGATGGTCAAAAGATGGTTATTCTTACTCAAGATACTAAAGTAAAACGAACAAGAACAGCTCCAAGAGCTAAAAGTAAAACATCTGATGATAGTAACTACTATAAACTTCTAGAGGAACAAAACAGAGCACTTCAAGAGAGAGTAGGTGTTTTAGAAAATGAAACAAGAACTCTTCGTGATCAGAAAGAGCTAATGCTTGTGCAAGAGAGAGAAAAGATAGAAGATATATATAAAGAGAAAGATGAGCAGTTTAAAAACCTACTAAATACTCTCTCTCAGCAGTTTATGCTAAATGCACCTATGGAGCAGAAAGAAGAGACAGTTGAAGTAGAGATGATAGAGGATAAAAAGAGTCAAAATAGCTCTATATCACTCAAAAAATATCTAAAATCAAAAAAACTTTCTAAAAAGAAATGTATAAAAATTCAAAATAAATTTAAAAAGAGAGTGAAAAATGATGAGAGAATCATCACTATAGGATCTAAAATATATTTAAATCCTTCTAAGTATGACTATAGCGATTTAGTATAGGCTATAGATCATCTATCTTAAGGGTTAAGCCTTTAAGATGTGTAATAGGATGAGAATAAGCTATACCTTCCCCTTCCCCAGTAATATCTAACTCTGTAACTATAGCTTTTATGATATTATCTACATTTTTAGTCTGTGTGATAAACATAAGGTTAGAGTCTGTTTCTCCCTTATGAAGTCTATTAAAGAAGTTTTCTAGTTTTTCAAGACCCATACCGTGAGCTTTAGTTATGGTGACACCACGAGCACCAGCATCACGAGCAGCTACTAAAGCTTGTTCCTCTTTTTGCGTTGGTACGATAACATGAACAGCAGAGAAAGGCATCTCATAAGAGTGGCGTTTATCTGTTCCTTGCACATTAATCGTTGAGAGTTTCATATTGTGAACATCTTCTAGTGCATGGCGAAGTTCATCTTGATGAATACGCTCAATCTCATGTTCACCTTTAATACCCATTTTTTCAGTGATGATACCGTAAAGCATAACTGTAATCATAGGAAAGAGTGAAGCAAAAGCAATCAAACCAAAACCATCAACAAGAGGATCCCGTCCAGGAATGTTGGTCGCAAGACCTAATCCGAGTGCAGCAACTAAAGGTACAGTTACTGTTGATGTTGTTACTCCTCCACTATCATAAGCGATAGGGATAATGTACTTTGGAGCCATAAAAGTAAGAGCGATAACAAACATATATCCAGCCATGATATAGTAAACAATCTCGCCTCCAACAACGATACGATATGCCCCTAAAGAGATACCTATTGCCACACCAAGCGCAACAAAAAGACGAAGTACAAAGTCATTTATCTTTCCATCACTAATCTCTTTAGCTTTTCTTGCAATCGCTGTTAAAGATGGCTCTGCCATAGTTGTAGAGAAACCAATGAAAAAACCAAAAGAGTAGATGATAATGTTATTGTCATAACGAGTAAGTTCATAAGCCATAGTCTCACCAACAGAGAAAAGACCCATCTCTAAACCAACTATAAAAGCATCAAGACCTAAGATAACAAGTCCAAAACCAATGATTACATTTTTAAGATTATCTATCGGTTTTTTGAGAATAATATACTGAAAGAAAAGAATAACAGCTAAGATAGGTACAACATCAACAACTACACCACCAAGACCTTTTAGAACATCTAGTAGTTTAAAGTCAAACTCTGCTGCTGTAGTTGTAGCTTGTTCTATAGGTGCTAACCCTGCTGCAAGTGGAGTAACTATATCTTGGGGAACAGCATCTATGAACTCATAAACAGCGATACCGTAAAACTGAACAAAAATCATAGGAGTTAGAGATGCAAAAGCGATAAGACCAAAACCATCTAAAACAGGGTTTCTACCCTTTATTGTAGAAGCGAGTCCAATACCAAGAGCTGCTACAAGAGGAACAGTAACGGTTGATGTTGTTACTCCTCCAAGGTCATAGGCAAGACCTACAATCTCTTTTGGTGCAAACATCGTAGCACTTACAACCATAATGTAACCAGATATGATGTAGTAGTGTATTGGGTGACCTTTTATGATACGCCAAACGCCAAGAACTATAGCAAAACCAACACTAAATGCCACAACCATTCTAAGTGTAGTGGCATCAATACGACCAGCACTAATATCAGCTGCTTTTTGGGCGATAACTATAAGTGCAGGTTCTGCTATGGTAGTACCAAAACCTATCATAAATGCAAAGATAACTATCCAAAAAGTAGAACCTTTACGTGCGAAATCACTAGCAAGACCCTCTCCTACAGGAAAGATACCAACTTCAAGTCCTAAAAGAAAAACAGCAAGACCAACACCAACGATAGCAAGACCGATAGCAGTGCTCAACCAGTTTTCTGGTACTGATTGAATGATAGCGAGTTGAAAAAACATAATAACGAGAATAATGGGTAGTAAATCACGAAAAGACTCTTTTAAGAGTTGTAGAAAAGAGGAAATGCTAAGCATTAAAATTCCTTGTAAAAAATTATGCTAAGAATAGCCAAAAAATTTAATATTTAGCATAAACAGTGCTATTTAGCGTGTCTATATGTTTGTTCCTCTTTAAGCATATTATCTAAATGCTCAATAACTCTTTTAGAAGCTTTTTCTGCTGAATTGAAATAGGTCATAATATTTTGAGACTCTATCTCACATGTTCCATTTTTAACACACTCAACAGCTTTTTTGATGTTGTCATGAACCTCTTTGTGTGGTGTAGCCATTTTTGAGTAGCTACTACATTTTCCAAACTTCTCTTTACCTGCACCCTCAAAGTACCATTTCCCTAAACGACACTCATTATCTGATTTAAATGTTCCATTCATTTCACCAGTAAAGAGTGTTTTATATCCATTTGCTTTGAAAAGTAGATGGTCAAGTTTAGAAAGTACTACAAAAACTGCATAAGTAACATTCTGATTCTCTTGAGAAATAGCAGAAGAGTTTTCAGTTAAGATACTCATTTTTTCTTGAAATACATCCATCTGTTCATTTGAACTTTGAGATAGTTTCTCCATAGCTTGAGAGTGTTCATGAACCTCTTGAGTATTTTGTTTTAATGAAGATACTGAAATTTCCACTTCACTTGTGGCTTTTTGTGTTCGTTCTGCTAGTTTACGTACTTCATCTGCAACAACTGCAAAACCACGACCATGTTCACCTGCTCGTGCAGCTTCAATAGCAGCATTTAAAGCTAACAAATTTGTTTGATCAGAGATATCTTTAATGAGATTGATAACATCAGAGATACTATCAACATTTGTATTGAGTGTATTTACCTGCTCATAAGTATTTGAAATATGTTCGAGTAAAGTACCCATAGTGTTTGTAAGTATATCTATCTCAATTGAACATTCACTAGTGTATTTATCATTTTGATGATTTCTACCATCTATATCTTCTAGGGCTAGAAGATTAGTCTCTAAGTCACCTTGGATAAGTTTTAAATCTCTATCACACCCTTCAGTTAGACCATGAGTAAGTGACCTTATCAGCTCATTCATCACTTTATCACTGTCTGCACTTTTAATCTGAGTTTCAAGCTCTTGATTTTTCTGATTTAAACTCTCTATCTCTAATTTTAAATCTTGTATCTCTTTTTGATAAGTTTCGATTTCTTTATCTTGGTTTGTGTGATTAAAAAACAAAATGGATCCTTGTGTAAATAGATTTCTATACGAAGAATATACAAGGGAGTAACTTAACTAATACTTATAATTAATGATAGTGTAGGGGAAATGACTTTTAATGTAACAAATAAGCATTAAACCGTTATTTAAAGTGTAGCTTATGTTAGTTATTGGGATTGTGGAGGTTCAGGCGGGAGTCGAACCCGCGGTGGATTTGACTCCACACAACCTTTCCAAGGTTGCACCATAGACCACTCGGACACTGAACCAGAATTAAAATAGAATTATACTACTCTATACTTATATCTTTATTGGCTCATTTAGATATAATGAGAGCATGAAAAGCAAATTATTAGTATTTACTCAATTTTTTATCATTTTTTTGATGATAATTCCTTTTGGTCAACCTGTCGTTTATAAACTTCTTGGTTTAGGTATAAGTTTCTTTGGTCTATTTATAGGAGCTTTAGCTCTTTATGAAAATCGATTAGAAAATTTCAATATTCGTCCCGATATAAAAGTAGGTGGAAAGCTAATTACAAGTGGTATTTATAAATTTATTCGTCATCCTATGTATAGCGCAGTTCTCCTTTCTATGGGAGGAGTTCTCTTCTTGTACCCTATGAAATATGAGTATGCCTTGTATATATTTTTACTCTTAACACTACTTATAAAACTGCACTATGAAGAGAGACTATGGAAATGCGAAGATCCTGAGTATCTTACATATTGTAAATCATCTAAAAAAATTATTCCTTTTATTTACTAGATATTGAGATGAAGTTTTACTTAGTTGCAATCCTTTTTATCTTATCTTTTAGTGCTTGTAGCACTCCTATTCCAAGTGCTGTAGAAGTTCAAAATTCTCATACAAAAATAAACTATCTCAAAGATGTTAAACCTATCTTAGATAAGCGCTGTGTTACTTGTCACTCTTGTTACAACTCTCCTTGTCAAGCTAAAATGAGCTCTTTTGAAGGAGTTGATAGAGGAGGAAGTAAACGCTTAGTTTATGATGCTCTTCGTCTTAAGGCAGTTGAACCTAGTAGACTCTTTATCGATGCTAAGAGTACAGATGAGTGGAGAACAAAAGGCTTTTACTCTTTAACTCAAAGTGAGGATTCAAACGCCACTCACAATGACTCTATCATGATGCATCTTCTCTATGACAAGAAAATGCACCCAGAATTAGTAGGAGAATATGCTCCTGAAAAAGATGAACTTATCTGTCCAAGAGATAAGAAAGAGTTAGGTGAGTACCTAGAAGATAAACCTAACCACGGTATGCCTTATGGCTTTCCTCCACTCAAGGAGAGTGAGTACAAAACAGTCACATCTTGGTTAGCACAAGGGGCAAAAGGCCCTACAGAAGAGGAGAAATTACAACTTATAACTCCCTCAAAAAATGCAGCACTAGAGATAAAAAAATGGGAAAAGTTTTTTAATAAAAATAGTGCCAAGCAGAGACTTACTTCTCGTTATCTTTATGAACACCTCTACTTAGCACATATCTATTTTCCAACAGCTTCTGGTGAGTTTTATGAGTTAGTTCGCTCTTACACACCTAGCGGATTTCCAGTAGAAGTCATTCCCACACTCAGACCATTTGATAGCCCAAAAGTAGGCACTTTTTACTATCGTCTCTCAAAAATACACTCCACTATAGTGCATAAAACACATATGGTTTTAAAGTTTGACGATACTTTTCTAGCAAGATTAAACAAACTTTTTCTTCAAACAAAATGGACTCAAACGCCAGTTGCCGAGGTGAGTTACAGTAGAGAAATAGCATCTAACCCATTTGTGGCGTTTGAGCAGATTCCTATAAAAAGTCGCTATCAATTTCTACTGGATAATTCACAATTTATCATTATGAATTTTATACGTGGACCAGTGTGTCGTGGGCAGATGGCACTCAATGTTATCCACGACCATTTTTGGATAATGTTTAGAGATCCTGAGTATGATATGGCTGTTCGTCATCCTGAGTTCATAAATGCTCAAGTGAAAAATCTTCAGCTTCCAATAGAGAGTGTTAATGAAAATATTTTTAAAACATTTAGTGATGAGTACATAAAAAGATTTCAAGAATACTATAAAGCAAAAACAGCACTCTCAATAAAAGAGTTTCCCCAAGGGATGCCTATGAAATCTATATGGAGAGGAGAGAGAAGTAGTGATGCTCCTATCTTAACAATTTATAGACACTTTGATAGTGCATCAGTTCATAAGGGAGTAGTGGGTGAAGAACCAAAAAGTATGTGGGTAGTTGACTACTCACAACTTGAGCGTATCTTCTATAACCTTGTTGCTGGATATGATGTTTTTGGTAATCTCTCTCATCAAACAAATGTAAGAAGATATACAGACTTTTTACGTTCAGAAGGAGAGCTTAACTTTTTAGAGTATATGCCAAAAGATAAGCGTTTAGCTATCTATAAATCTTGGTATATAAATGATGATAGTGTTGAGGATAGGGTCTCTTTAGAGATAGATGGCTTTAAAAATAATATCGCATATAAAACTACTCATCCAAAGAGCGAACTACTGGAGAGTGTAGTAAAACATCATATTTTAAAGAGTATAGGCTATAAGTTTGATACATTAAACTATGTAAATCAAAATGAGACAAAACCATCTCTTCCTAAAGTGCTAAATGGATACGAAACTCTTTTTCAAGCTGCTCGTTCTTTAACGAAATCTGGAACTGGTTTTATAACCTTTATGACAGATAGTGGAGCGAACAATCTCTTCTTACGAATAGAGCTAAATGATGGAACATATATAGTTAAAAACCTTATTATAAATAGATGGCACGACAATGTTAACTCTCCTTTTGCTGGCTCTTCATTTCTAGATGCTTCTAAAGATACTATGGATATTTTAGATTTTAGTGTTGGTTCTTATCCAAATGCTTTTATAATTGTAAAAGAGAATGAACTTGGAAACTTTTTAGAATTGATGAAAAATATGAGTGGTAAAGATGAGGAGATAGTAGAACTTAAAAAATATTTTTTAAGCCGTTCAGATAAAGACTTTTGGAAAATTTTTGATTGGTTTAGTGAAAAATATAAAAAAGAATCTCCTATAGAGTTTGGTCTTTATGACTTAAACAGATATGCGAGAACACACTGGGAGAGTAAATAGATGGATATGTTTTTTCTTTTAAAGTCTTTATCAGGGCTTTTAATAACCTTGGCCGTTTTAATCTTTTTTTTAGTATATAGACCTAGAAAAATAGCAGAAAAAAAGAAAGCAGTTCCAAAGAAAAAAGAGCATTATGGTGATGACTTTATGACTCTAAAGGATTTAGTGTTAATTTTAAAAAATAAAAAATCAACTTCACAAGAGTTGCAGAGTGCACTAGACCTAATCATCAAATATCACGGAACTATTCATCCAAAACTAGGTATTCGGGCACATCCAGATTTTAATATTTATGCAGAAATAGTGATGAGGATTTGTCGTCATCCAAATACAAATAAAAATCTTATTATAAAGTTTGACAAAGAGATAACTGCTAAAAATATTGAGTACAAAAGAGAGATAAATGACTTTCTAACTAAGGGTTTAGAGTCCAGAGGTGCTTAACTCTGGCGTTTGTTAAAACCTGAAGTTCCACTCTTGGCGTTTGATACAAAAGCGTCAGCATAAGGCTTTAAGTATGTAGGAATTGCTCTTCCTTTGAGCTTCATCATATCGACTAACATATCATCTGAAACTTTTTGAGCATCTAGATTTTTCACCTGAGTAAGATATGTGAATAGAAGTTCACCTAAACGCTGAAGAGAGATTTTCCACGTGGAGTCTGTCTGTTCATACATCCATAGACCAAAAGCATAGAAGTTTTCATAAACAGATTCCTCACCCCAAAGAAGAGAGAGTGATTTTTTGAAATTTCCACTATTGTAAGTCAAATCCCAAAATCGTGCAAAACGTTTCATCACCTGAATATCGTTAAAACTTAGTTCCGAGTTTGAGAGAATATCATAAGGTGGGATGTCACTATAGACCATTTTAAACTCATCATCATGGCGTTTGATGTGTGTTCCTGATAACTTTTTAAGTATACCAATCTGAATCTCACAAGAACTCATGCTCATCAGTTTGTCTAAGTTCTCCCCAAAACTTTTAAGAGACTCACCTGGAAGACCGACGATAAGGTCGAGGTGAATATGTGCTGTTGTTTCATTTTCTAAAAAGCTGATGTTCTCTTTAATCTTGTCGAGTTTGAGTTGTCGAGAGATATTGTTAGCAATCTCTAGGTTAAGTGTTTGTATACCTATCTCAAGCTGTAGTGCTCCGTGAGGAAAACTTTGGATTTTTTCTCTCAGTGAAGCTGGAAAATGGTCGGGTATCACTTCAAAGTGGGCAAAATAAGGAGGCTCTTTAGAGAGGAAAAAATCTAGTATTTTATTTGCTGCTTTCATATTTAGGTTAAATGTTCTATCTACAAACTTGAAGTTTCTAGCACCTCTACTCCAGAGTAATTCAAACTCTTCTATGATAGCATCAAGATCAAAAGCACGTACCTTTTCATCCATTGATGAGAGACAAAACTCACACTCAAAAGGACACCCTCGAGATATCTCTACATAGATATAACGGTTTTTGATGTCATCATCTGTATAGTGTCTATATGGAAGTTCTATCTCTTTGAGATTAGGAATGCTCATAGGTATGATTCGTGCACTCTTTTCATCATTTATTATTTTTTTACATAAGTCATAGAAAGCTTTATCACCTTCACCTTTTACGATATAGTCTGCTTCATCAAGGTTTACACGAAAAGGCTCATAGGATACTTCTGGTCCACCAAGAATAATGATAGTTTTAGGAGAGACTTTTTTTATGATGTGAATAAGCTCTTTGATAAGAGTAACATTCCAAATATAAACGCCCAAACCGATAATATCAGGAGTGTTGAGAAGTAGTTTCTCTACAACACTCTGCATAGCATCATTTATACTAAACTCTAAGATTGTAGTGTTAGATTGGAGCTCTTGCATATTTGCATAGATACATCTAAGACCGATTGCGCTGTGGGTAAATCTTGAGTTTAAAGTTGTTAGAGTGATTTTCATAGTAGAATTTTAGCATAAAAGAGAGACACTCTAGGAAATAAAAGGGGGAACCTTGGAGTGTCTCAAAAAAAAGTTAGTATGTTCTCTAATTATGAAAGGGGAAACATAATTGAGATGCCGTAATTATATTTATTATAAGTTAATATAAAGTAAATGTTCTATTTAACTTACTTTGTTAAGAACTCTTCAAGCATATTGTCCAGTTTCATAAAGAGTTCAGTTGATGCTTTTTCCATCATTTCAAAGTTATCATGGATGATTTTAGGATTATCATGTTTGAGTGTTGTGTCTTTATGAACAAATTCCATATTTGTAAAGACACGGTTATGTACTTCAGCATGTGGTTTATCCATAGTTTTAAATGCATTGGTATGAGAAAAACGTTCTTTACCCATACTTGAGTACCATTGACCCATACGACACTCTGTATGGTCAGTAAATATAGCTTGAGTATTATTACTCAAGATGGCTGCATAAGCATTTGACTTAAAGAGAATATGATCAACTTTTACAAGTGTAGTAAAGAGACGATTTTGAATCTGAACAGCTCTTGTTGAAGAGAGTAGTGCTAACTCATTGAGTTCACCAAATGTACTCTCAAATGCTCTTATTACATCACTAGAATCATTAGCAATAGTGCTAATCTCAGTTGAGTTAGTACGCATATCATTTGCATCTTGTTGAAGAGTTGAAATACTTATCTCTATCTCATTTGTAGCTTTTTGAGTACGTTCAGCAAGTTTACGAACTTCATCGGCAACAACAGCAAAACCACGACCATGCTCTCCAGCACGAGCAGCTTCGATAGCAGCATTAAGTGCAAGAAGGTTTGTCTGGTCTGCGATGTCCTTGATAAGCTCAATCACAGCAGAGATTTCACTTGTACGACCTTCGAGAGAGACGATACCCTCATGTGAAGAGGCTATAAGTGTAACAAGAGAGTTCAAACGCTCACCAATGTCGACAACGTTAGAGAGACTCTTGTTAGACTCTTGGGCTGTTTTTTGTGAAGCATCCACAATCTCTTTAGAGTCTTCAGCAGAGACATTAAGATCTTGTTGAATTATCTTAAGACCTTCTCCAATTCCACCACCAAGTTTAGAAAATTTATCAGACATTCCACCACGGATTTTAGTCTCATATCCACTTGCTATAGATTTAGTAGCACCTCTTAATGTTTTAGCAGTTGTGTAAAAAAGACCTTTTAGCCCAGCAGGATAAGAGTGTCTATATGTTTTCCCAATAGCTGAGTTTTCTATAGTAGTAACAGTATCTCTCATAAAAGCTTCAGTTTGGTCAAGTAAGTCGTTGAGTGCCCATGCAAATTGTGACTCTTGAGAATCATTTTTTGGTATATGAGTAACACGACCCTCTAGGTTTCCATTTGCTGCTTGGTTCAATACTTTGTGCATCTCTAAAATTACTCTAGATGATTGAGCTTCATTTTCACTCGGTATCACTATAGCGACAAGAACTACAAGAAGGATAGCTACTGCTAAAATGTAGTTTGCTATCACTAGTGCATAGATGAGAGAAGCGATTAAACCTACTAGTAGTGTGAGTGTTTGTCTATTTTTGAAGAGAGATGATAAGTTCATTGTAATCCAATCCTTTTTCATTTAAAATATCTGTGAGTATTTTTGTACTAGCGTTCATTCCACCACTTTTTTCAGCTTGAAGCATCTCTTTGTAGAGTGGTGCTATAACATTTAAAGCATCTTTATTTGGTTTACGTCGTACTGAGTAGTATCCGATTACCTTACCTCTCTCATCAAAAGATGGAGTTACATTTGCATAGACCCAGTATGAACCACCATCTTTAGTGGCATTGAGAACATATGCGAAAATCTCTTCTTTATTTTGTACCATATCCCATAGCAGTTTAAAAACAGCCTTTGGCATATCTGGATGACGGATAATGTTATGTGGTTTTCCAAGTAACTCTTCTTCTGTATAACCTGCCATGTCCATAAAAATCTTATTTACATAAGTTATATTTCCCTTTGTATCGGTCTTTGATACAATAAAATCATTTTCTTTGAGCTCTTTTAACATAAACATCTCCTATTATTCGGGTAAGAAGTATAGCATATTTAGTTATAATTTCAGATGTCAATACTTCTTGCAACTTTTTATTTTTTTTACTTTTGTGTGGTTGGTGTCTACATCATTTTTATGCCAAAAGTCCTTTTTTCTCTTGCATATTCTCCTCAGGAGATAGGTGTTATTTTTGCAGCTGCACCCCTTGTTCGTATGCTTCTTCCTCTCTTTTTTGTAAAGGGTTTTCGCCTTAACTACAGGAGTTTTAATCTTGCTCTTATTTTAATGCTAGTGAGTAGTTTTGCTTTTTATAGTTTTGTATATGATTTTTACAAGCTTTTAGTTTCAAACATCTTTTTAGGTATGGGACTGAGTCTTATTCTCCCTTATATAGAGGTAGTTGCCTTAGAAAAATTAGGGAAAGAGAACTATGGAAAAGTAAGACTCTTTGGCTCTATAGGCTTTATGCTTGTCGCACTTTATCTTGTAAGGTACTTAGACACTCCAACTCGCCCACTTGATTTCTTACTAGGACTCAATATAGTAACAGCTATAGTGGCGTTTGTGATAGCAAAGGTACTAAGTAAAAGTGAGCATAAAAGTGAGGAAATAAAAAATGATATAAATATCTTTAAAGATTGGAAGCTTTGGATGGCACTCATTTTAATGCAAGTGAGTTTTGGAGCATTTTATAACTTCTTTACTATCTATGCTACAGATAACGGTATTTCAATGGAGATGACTATAAACCTTTGGGTTTTTGGTGTTTTAGCTGAGATTATAATGCTCTATTTCCAAGGAGTATTTTTGCGAAAAAATCTTCTATTGGTTTTAGAAGTTACGATGTTTATAACAGCAGTCCGATGGTTCTTAGTCTATCTTTTTGCTGATAATCTTTATCTACTCTATTTCTCTCAAACACTCCATGCTTTTAGTTTTGCACTATTTCATTCAGCTGCTATTAGCTATCTACATCAGCTTTATAAAAATAAAGCACTAGCACAACAGTTTTTTTCGGGTGTAACCTATGGTTTAGGTGGTTTTAGTGGTGCACTATTATCTGGAATGATTTATGAGTACTATCCATCATACATATTTTTAAGTTCAACATTTTTGGCGTTTGGAGCGTTTGTGTTTATGAGAAGTTTTAAGAAGACTTGGGCATAAGCCCAAGAGGTAGAGCTAGTAGTCTATGCTGATAAATGCAGAAAGAGTAGTGTCTCTTTGCTCAATTCCAGCTGGAACTAAGTGTGCATAATCTACTTTATATCCTAAACCTGCAGAAAAAATATCAGATATTTTACTTGAAAGTTGAGAGTTTGAAAAAGCGAAATAGTTTTGGCTTTCATTCATTGAAGCTCTATAAGATAGCTCTTGGTTGAATTTAAGGTTTTCTACTATTTGAAGTTCGTAAGTAAGCTTAGCTTTATATGAACCATATTTTTCTTCTAAAGCAGTATTGCTTGCAAATTGCTCTTGTACTTCATCTGAAGAGTAAAGAAGACTTGCTTCTAAGTTTAACTTCTGTTTGTCTGATTTATAAGCTTTGTACTTTACACCAGGACCAACATAAGATTGGTAGTTGTAGCTAGAAAATTCATCATTTTTATAACCTACAACAAGAGTAGCACTTAGTGCAGAAGTAAATGCATAAGCATATTGTAACTCTGCAAAGTATTTGTTTTTGATAACTTCTGAAACGCCAGTTGCATTTTCTGTATTTCCATACTGTGCATCAAGAACAAGTGCTAGAGAGTTTTTTCCCCAATCTTTTTTTATTTTAGCTTCAAGAGAAAATGTTTCAGTATTTGTATTACCATCAGTTTTCATATAACCTAACTTAGCATTTGTTTTAATGCTTTGGTCTTTTGGTGCTTCTGCCATAAGAAGTGTAGCTGCTAATGTTGTACTTAGTAGTATTAGTTTTTTCATTGTTATCCTTTTTGTCTTAGTTTTGTTTGTCTGTGTGAACATCCATTTGAGGGTAAGGAATAGAGATACCTTTTTCATCAAATACTAGTTTCACTTTTTCTATCTGTTCAAAATATACATCCCAGTAATCAGCATTTTTAACCCATGCACGAGTTGTAAAGTTAACACTAGAGTCTGCAAGTTCGCTAACTGCTACAAAAGGAGCTGGATCTTTGAGAACTCTATCATCGTTCATCATCATCTCCATAAGAGTCTCTTTTGCGAGTTTAAGGTCGTCATCATACCCAATTCCAAAAACATGGTCAACACGTCTTTCATCTTTCTTAGAGTAGTTTACAATGTTTCCACTCACAATGTTAGCATTTGGAACTATGATTGTACGGTTGTCTAGAGGTGCTATGATAGTAGAGAAAAGGTTTACATCTTCAACTGTACCAACTGCTCCACCTGCTTCAATGAAATCACCAACTTTAAATGGACGGAAGATGATGATAAGAACAGCTGCTCCAACATTTGCAAGTGAACCTTGAAGAGCAAGACCTATAGCAAGACCTGCAGCACCAAAGATAGCTAGAAAAGAGCTTGTATTTACACCAAGAGCATTTAATGATGCAATAATTACCATCATAAGAAGTGAGAAGTAAACTAAACTCTCAGCAAACTCAATAAGAGTTCTATCTACATTTGCTTTTTCCATAAGTGATTTAATAACTTTAGTAGTTTTATTTACAGCCCATTTACCGATGATAAAGATAAGAATAGCTGCAATGATTTTTAAACCATATTCACTTGCGTAAGTGATAGCTAAATCGCTATATTCTGTTATAGTTGCATCTGTGTTTGCAACTGCTGTGTCTAGTGTCTGTGTAGATTCCATGTATTGTGGCCTTGTTTAATTTTTGCGCAATTATAGCAAAGATGAGTGAGGAAAGAGTGAGTTAAAACTCTTTAGCATATTTTATAGCTTCCAAGTGCCTTACTAAACTCTGATACTCGTTTAAAAATGGAGAGTCTATTTTATAAAGAAGTTGTCTATACTTTATGTAAGTTGCCCAAGCTTTTTGACTTGGTTTTTCACGTTGGCGTTTAGTAAGTTCTAAACTAACAGCAGCATTAATAAAACCTTTAAGAAGTTTTAACTCATTGCACTCTTCAAAACGACGAGGAAACCATAACTCTTCTATAGCTTCATGTGCATCATAATAGCGTTTTTCATCTATGCAGAGTTTATATTCATTGAGTAGTTTTTGATGTTTAGAGTACATCTACTTTTCCTCTATAAACATCATATTTTTACGCCAGTATCCACGACCACCTTTAAGTGATATGCAGTGCATATTTGGGAACTTTTTTTTATACTCAGGGAGTCGATTTAAAGTAGCTTTCCCACTATCACAGTAGAAAACAAAGAGCGAACCATCAGGATAGTTTTGTAACTCATAAGGGTTATAAACTACCGTTTCTGCTTTCTCTATAGAAGATAGGATAGTATCGATAAGAAGAACCTTTACACCCTCTTTTTCAAGTTGGTGTTTATGGTCTAAAAACTCTTTTTGAGTCCATTCATTTGGGTATGTCATATCTCATTATATACTAAGTTGTCTCAACTTAAGTTTATGCATATTTTTTTTGGTTATAATTTTCATAAGACATAAATTTTTTCTAATTAAAAAGGGGGGGGGTTGTTAAAGTCTTTATTTCTCCTAATCTGTACTATCACTTTACTATCTGCATCTCAGCAAACACTAGAACATATAAGTTTGCAACTAAAATGGAAAAACCAATTTCAATTTGCCGGATACTATATGGCAAAAGAGAAAGGCTTTTATGAAAACTCTGCTCTTGATGTTGAGATACTTGAGTATAAAAATGGAATCAATATTGTTGATAAAATTGCAAAGAGTAAAAATGGTGGAGTTTATGGTGTAGGTTATCCAAATGTCATACTTCATAAGGCAAATGGCGCAGATATAATCCTCTTAAATGCTATAAATCAGATCTCACCACATGTTCTCATCTCTCTGAAATCATCAAATATAAAAACAGTAAAAGATTTTAAAAACAAGAAGATAATGATAGGAGAAGGAGCTGTTGAGACAGTCTCTTTTTTAGCGATGCTAGCATCACATGATTTATCACTTAAAGAGTTGAATGTTTCAAAGCCCTCGTTTGATATTAACTCTCTTATAAATAAAGAGACAGATATTGCAACTGCATATATCTCAAATGAGCCTTATGAACTTCAAAAACGAGGAATAAAGTTTGATATATGGAATCCATCTAGCTTTGGTTTTGATTTTTATGATGACATATTATTTACCTCTACACAAGAATTTCAGCTTCATCCTAAGAGAGTCGAAGCATTTAAACAGGCTTCTCTAAAAGGGTGGGAGTATGCTTTTAGTCATATAGAAGAGAGTGTAAATGTTATCTTAGAGAAGTATAACACTCAAAACAAAACAAGAGATGCACTACTTTACGAAGCTAAAGAGTTAAAAAAGCTAGCTTATAGAGACTCTATAGCCTTTGGTACACTTAACCCAAGTAAGATAAAAAGAATAGTAGATGTTTACAATATTTTTGGTTTAGTGAAAAGAAATATAGCAATAGATAAGTTTGTATATAGTTCACCAAAAGAGACAGATTTAACTGTAGATGAGAAGAACTATTTAAAACATAAGAAATCTATAAATCTCTGTATTGATCCCAACTGGATGCCATATGAAAGTTTTAAAAATGGTAAACATATAGGAATAAGTGCTAACTATTTCAAGCTGATAGAGAATAAGTTTCATCTTCCTATAAATATTGTCAAAACAGAGACTTGGAATGAAACTTTAAAATTTGCAAAGAGAAGAAAATGTGATATTTTATCTCTTACTGTCAAAACAGAAAGTAGAGCAAAGTACTTAAACTTTACAACACCATATCTTAAAATACCACTTGTTATCGCTACAAGAAATAGTGCTCTTTTCATAGATGACTACCAAGTGCTTAGAGGTAAAAAACTTGCTATTACAAAAGGGTATGCATTTAGAGAGATTTTAGAAAAAAAATATCCTTATTTAACATTTGTAGATGTTGAAAATGTAAAAGATGGCTTAGATAGGGTTGAAGATGGTGAATTTTATGCGTATGTAGGCTCTTTGATGAGTATTGGTTATACAATTCAAAATGATTTTTTAGGTGAGTTGAAAATATCAGGGAAGTTTACAGAGACTTGGGATCTAGGTATATCAGTAAGAAATGATGACCTTACACTTCTTAGTATTATGCAAAAAGCTGTCTATAGTGTAAGTGAACAAGAGAAGCAAAAGATCATCAACAACTGGGTAGCAGTTGAGTATGTAGAGGGTATAGACTATACGATGTTTATTGAAATCTTAGTACCACTCTCTGTTATAATTTTTATTATAGGATTTTTATATAGAAAAGAGAAAAAGTTAAAAAATGAGCTTGAAGTTCAAAATATTGTGTTTGATATCATCATAAATACTATAGAAAATCCAATGTTTTATAAAGATATAGGTGGAACTTATCAAAATGCAAACCAAGCATTTGCTAAGAAAATATTAGGAATGAATAGAGAAGATTTAGTAGGAAAGAGTCTTGGAGAATTAACAGATATTATTTCATCTCAAGAGATAGCATTTTTTCATCAACAAGATGAAAAACTATATGAATCTAAACAAAACCAAGTTTATGAAACGACTATTAAGTTGAAAAATGGTTTAGTAAAAGATTTTCGTATTCAGAAAAATCTGTTTTACTCTCATAGTGGGGAGATACTTGGTTATGTAGGATTTATGTATGATATAACTGAGATGAAAGAGAGAGAAAAAGAGTTGAAGTTTATGGCATCTATAGACCCAATGACAAAGCTTTACAATAGAAGATACTTTACACAAGCGGGGGATGCTCTTTTAAAACTTGCAAAAAGAGAGAGAACAGCACTTAGTATCGTTATGCTCGATATAGATAACTTTAAAAATGTAAATGACACTTATGGTCATAAGATAGGTGATGATGTCATCATATCTATTGCAAACGAATTAAAGCAGATAAGTAGAGAGAGTGATATCGTATGTAGATTTGGTGGGGAAGAGTTTATCTTTTTACTAGCAAATACGCAGATGAATGGAGCTAATAATATAGCTGAAAAGATTAGAACATCTATAGAAAATATAGAGATACCTTTAAGTGATGCAGAGAGTATAAACATAACAGTCAGCATTGGTGTTTGTGGGGTTGATATAGAGAAAGATGTAACATTGGAAGCTTCTATAAAGAAAGCTGATGATGCTCTTTATAGAGCGAAAGAAAATGGTAAAAACAAGGTTGAATTATGCAATTAAAATACGTAGGCGATTTGCCAATAGTCTCAAAAGGTGGAGTGAGTTTTGATCATACTCAAACAGATAAATACAGATACCTTCAAGCGACAGCTGAACTTTTAGAGGCACTAAGCTATGGTGCAACGCAGACAACCAAGCATCTTTATAATGCTCAAGATAAAGAGATATCATCTCAAGAACTCACTGAGTTACTAAAAAAACATGTAAAAAATATAGATGAGATAGAGAGAGAACATGAGTTAAAAGCAGATGCTTATGTTGCTAATCTTATCGCAAGAGTTCATGATAATGACTCTTTAAGTGCAGATGAAAAACTTGCATGGCTTGGAAATATAGAACTCATGAGAGAGTACTTTTTGCAGTATGTTATCAACAAGAGTGCTTATGAGGCAGCCTTAAATGCTCTAAGTGATGAGATACACGATGGTAAAATAGCAGAGGTAAGTGTTCCTATGTTTAAAAACTACGGTATGGTTTTACATGATTTAGTGGGAATTTTAGAGAGAAGAAAGTCTCCTATTGATTCAGAAATCAAAATAGAGCAAAAAAATGATGAAGTTATATGTACTCTTTGGATTATACACGCTTAATTAACCCTTGAGAGGATATAATCTCATATGGCAAAGAAAAATAAGAAAAACTCCAAAATAAACCAAAAAATACGTATTTACTTCGATGATGACCCTTTTGATGTGGGCATAGAAAGAGTCAGTTCTGAGACACTAAGTGAACTCTTTAGTGCTTTAGGCATCTATGATATAGAGCATAACAAAAAGCTTATGGTAAAAACTCTTAGAATGATTTGGAGTGAAGCAGAGAGTGCAATGCGACACGATATACTCTTCTTTTTTGAAAATAATAACGAGATATATAGAGGTGAGAAAAAAGAGTTTATATCTTATGATAGAGATGATAAGATAGAGATGCTTTTAAATCAGCTTGATGTAACCCCAAATGAAGCAACAACACTCTATGAACTCTTCTCAACAGTTCGTAGCAAAAAAATCACTATAGAAAAGATAGAAGCAAAACTTCGACATATCCGTTATGAAGAGAAACGTCATGCACTAGAGAAAGAGCTAGAGGGCATCTTTGATATAGATGATTCTTTTGAGTTTAATGCATCTCTAAAGTATGAGGTTTACGGACAAACTTTTCACAAAATCTTAACATTAAATACAAAACCTTATGAACATGAGTATTTAGATAATGCTACATTAGAAGAGATAATTGTCAAAATCGGTGATGATAAGCTTCGTACACTAAAGATAAAACAAGAGAGTATAGAAAAATTTATAGCTTCTTTGAAATCTCCTCATGCATATCTTACACAAGAGCAGATAGTAACTGCTTTTAGAGCATCCCCTCCAAAAACTAAACTAATATATCCTCTTATCGGACATAAAATACTCAAGAGTATTGTTGAAAAAAAGATGGCGTTTAGTACAGTGGAACTTCATGAAGAGGAGATGCTTGTTGAGGTTCAAGAGAGTTTAACTCTCCCTTTTTCAGATGAGAAAATATACTATAACTTAGAACTTCATATAGAACTAGATGGTCTTTTAGAAGAGATATGGGACTCAAAAAGATTTAACTTCGATGCACTCTTATCTGAGGCAAAAAAAGAGCATGAAGAGGAGTTTCTACTCTCTTTAGAGACTCTTATCTCTGAGTGTGGAGAGTATGCTGTTTTACTTCACTTTAGCGATGCTGAGTTACATCAAAAAGTATATGAATTTTTACTAGAGTTAATGCCAGTATCATTAAGTATCTCAGCGAAAGTAAAACGAAAAATTATAAGACGATTTATTCACTCTATCTCTCAAGAGCTTATAAAACATCAAAGAGAACAGCTTTTAGCACGTACTATTCGAGATTTTAAAAATCTATTTCCTATGGCTAGAGAGATGAGAAGAAAACTTACTCTTCATATAGGGCCAACAAATAGTGGAAAAACATATACAGCTATGCGAAGGTTAGAAGAGGCAGATACAGGTTACTATCTTGCACCTCTACGCCTACTTGCACTAGAAGGATATGAAGGTCTTAAAGCTAAGGGTGTAGAGAGTTCTCTCATCACGGGTGAAGAGCAGATTTTAGATGATGAAGCGACTCACATTAGTTCGACTATTGAGATGATGAACTATGAAGTAGATGTTGATGTGTGTGTCATAGATGAAGTACAGATGATAGATGACCGTGACCGAGGTTGGGCATGGGCAAATGCTATCATTGGCGCACCTGCAAAAGAGATTATTATGACGGGTTCTTCAAATGCTAAAGAGGCTATTATAGCACTTGCTGAGTACCTTGGAGAAGAGTTGGAAATCATAGAGTTTGAACGTAAAAATCCACTGACTCTTTTAGAGTCTCCTACTGATGTAAAAGATGTAGAAGAGGGTACAGCAATAATAGCGTTTAGTAGAAAAGAAGTATTACGATTAAAACAGAATTTTTCTAAAAACTTTAGTGTAAGTGTAGTGTATGGAAACCTTTCTCCTGAAGTAAGACGTGAAGAAGCTCGGCGTTTTCGTGAGGGAGAGACACAGGTTCTTATCGCGACAGATGCAATCGCAATGGGTATGAACCTCCCTATAAAAACGATACTTTTTTCTAAGGCAGAGAAGTATGATGGCATAACAACTAGAAACCTTTTTCCTTCAGAGATACATCAGATTTCAGGAAGAGCAGGTCGTTATGGTTTAAGTGAAGAGGGTTTTGTGGGAGCACTGAATCCTGAAGCATTAAAGATAGTAAAAAAGAACTTTTTTAAAGAGGCAAGAGAGATAAATGTGCCTTTTAAAGTGATGGCAAACTTAGAACACATAAAACTTGTAGGGAAGATTTTGGAAGAGAACTCTTTAGAAGTTATTTTAGCATTTTTTGTGAAAAATATGGAATTTAGTGGACCTTTTTATGCCTCTAGTTTAGATGATATGTTAGAAGCATCAAAGATAGTAGATGCTTATGACTTGGATATAGCTACAAAGTACCACTTGGCTTGTGCTCCATTGACTCTAAAATCACCTTATATTATTGAAGCATATGAGAGCTATATTTATGCACTTGAACAAGGAAAAAGTGTTGCTTATTTACCTCCTGTTCTTACAGGAAAGTATGCTCAAACTACAGATGAACTTCTCCGTGCTGAAGATATGGTAAAGGAGATTTCTCTGTATCTCTGGCTCTCTTTTAGATTTGGAGAGCAGTTTATAGATGAAAAAAAAGCGAGAGAGTATAGAGGTGTTCTTAACCGATATATAGAACAGACTCTTCATCAGACACAGTTAGCACAGATGTGTAAACTCTGTAGCGCACCTCTCCCTATGAACTCAAAGTATGCTATATGTCAGTCATGTTTTAAGAAAAACTATACTCACGGAAGAGGTAGAAGACAAACTCATAGATAATTTGCTACAATGTCACAAATAAACAAAGGAAACAAAATGAAAAAAGTTTTATTAACATTAGTTACATTAGCAAGTTGTGCATTCGCATTTGATATGGGTACCGCTATGGGATCAGTAGATACTACAAAAGCAGTAGAGTCAGTAGATCAAGAAAAAGCAAAAGCAGCAGCATCTAAAGGTAAAGATATCCAAATGAAAGATGTAAAAGAGAGTGTTGATACTGAAAAAGCAAAAAAATCAGTTGATACAACAAAACTGATGAACTCTTTCTAGTAAACACCTAGATAAATATAAGGAAGTAAAGTATGAAAAAAATTGTAGTAAGTACATTAATTGCATCAACATTAGTTCTTAGCGCACAAGCAAGAGATATCAAGTTTGGACTTGGTATCGGTGTTAGTGGGACTTCAGAAGCTATCATTAAAGGTTCTATTGATATTAGTAAAAAGTATCGTATAGAACCAGAAATTGCTCTAATATCTGTAGATACAGGAGCAGGTGACACCTCTTCTTACTCTATAGGAAGTGGATTTTATATGTTAGACCAGACATCTGATAACACTTCACTTTACTATGGTGGGAAAGCTGTATTTGGAGATAATCTCTCAACACAATTTTCATCAGAAATTTCAGCTGTTATAGGTTTTGAATATTTTATGAATACTAAAGTCTCTTTGGGTGCTGAAGCATCTTTTGGATTTGGTTTTGGTGATGTAAGTGGTTATGCTACTGACTCATCAGTAACTCTTCGTTACTACTTCTAATAGAACTGGTGTCGTATACTCTATCTTTGTGTTAAAGGCCTCTTCTAACGAGATGTTTTTAACAATAGATAGAAGTGTCGAAATAACACCAGCATGTGTTACAACTAAAACATTTTTAGTCTCATCTTTAGTGATAACTTCATAAAAATACTTTTTAATTCGCTCTTTATAAAGAGTAGCATCTTCGCCATCTAAATCCTCTATCCACTGAGTAAAATTTTTATACTTTATACCCATATCTTCTATCTCTTGGAAGCTTTTACCCTCATGAATACCCCATGATTTTTCTCGTAAATCTTCACTGAAAATAGTTGTAATATTGAGTTCAAACTCTTTGAGTGTCTCTTCTGTTCGTTTTAAATCAGAGCAGTAGATTTTGTCAAAGTTTAATTTTTGGAGTTTTTTACCTAGTTCTTTTGCTTGTAATCGACCATGAGAAGAGAGAGAAATGTTAGAGTGACCATTGTATTTTCCCCTAAAAGCTTCTTCAACTTCTCCATGACGAACAAGAGTGATAATCATGAAAAGTTTGCTATGATAAGAGCATTTAGAAGGAGTAA